>Ga0134128_10000732_pt1 | contig 44391 bp, 54 predicted proteins | sample KB31754_FD_96462 | JGI IMG/M metagenome (GOLD analysis project Ga0134128, IMG submission 96462) | Terrestrial soil microbial communities with excess Nitrogen fertilizer from Kellogg Biological Station, Michigan, USA - KB3-175-4 | ecosystem: Environmental > Terrestrial > Soil > Unclassified ...
AGCCAGCACGGCGGCGGCATCGGCGGCGGCGAGTTTCACGCAGTCGAAGGGCGTGGCAGCACGCACACTGGCGGGCAGGAGAAGGCACAGCAGCAGGACGGCAACGCGCATGTTCTCACTTCTCCCTCACCTGATTCACCAGCCGCACCACCGCCCCCTCGTCCGTCGGCTTCCCCGCCGCCGCCGCCCCGTCGTCCGTCTGCACCACCACGAGCGGCAGCCCGCCCGCCCGTTGCGCCTCGTCGGCCAGGTCCTTGCGCTCGGCCGGCACCGTCGCGTACTCGTACACCGCGCACCCGCCCACGATGAGCCGGCGGCGCAGCCCGTCCGACGGCTTCACCCCGAGGAACGTCACATGCAGATGTGGGCCTTGGTTGATGGCGAGGGGGTCGGCGGGCGGCGCGGGCTTCGGGGGGGCGTCGGGGGAGGGGGCCGGCTTGGGCGGCGACCCCTCGATCTGAATGACGGTCCACACGATGCGGGTAGGGCGACCGTCCACGGCCGTGCAGGCGGCGATGCGAATGGTGCCGGGCGTGCGTGGGATGCCGACGTACAGGGTGGGGCCGACCTGATCGGTCTGTACCTCCACCTGGGCGTCGGGGGGATCGAACACGGCAGCCATGTCGAACACGACCTCGGCGCCGGCGGCGACCGTGGCCGTGATCTTCACGAACCCGCCCTGGTCGGCCGGCACGCTCACGGGCTCGGGCAGGGCGATGCCGGGGGCGCGGTTGGGGGAGTCGGGGGCGGGGGCGGGCGGTGCGGGAGTCGGTGCCGGGGACGGGGGCGGCGCCTGCTGGCCGGCACGCGGCATCAGCGGACGGATCGCCTGCGCGGCCGCCGGGCCGCGCGGCGCGGCCAGGGCCAACGTCAGCAGCAGGATGGCGGGGCGAATCATGCGACGGCAACCTCCTGTGCGGCGGCTTCGGCTTCCTGAAGGCGGCGGCTGGCGATCTCGGCGTACTCGGACATGCGTTCGATGCCGACGTACCGCTTGCCCTGCTTGAGTGCGGCGATGCCGACGGTGCCGCTGCCGGCGAAGGGGTCGAGGATGGTGCCGCCGGGCAGGCAGATGTAGCGAGCCCACCAGGAGCACAGGGCGAGGGGAGTGCCGGCGCCGTGGCCGTGGGCGCCGGCGCTGGTCTGCGAATCACTGTTGGGGATCGGCAGCAGATTGAACGGCGTTACGCCGCCCCGCTCGTCGGCCACGAGAGCGCACCGCCCCCGCCTGATGGACAGGCCACCCGGCATTCTCTTCAACGCCCGATTGCTCCGATCTTCCGCCTTGGCGGCGTCGGAGGGCTGCCACAGGACCGAGTCTTGATCCTTGTAGCAATCGGGGGCGCCGGCCCAGACGCACGCCTTGACGCTCGGCCGCAGCCCGCCGCGGGTCCGATGAACGTGAACGGTCGGGGGTGTTGCGGGGTTCCACCACCACGCATCCTGCACGATCCCCCATTCCTTCCCCACCCACGCCATGAACTCCCACAGCCACGTCCGCATCCTGCCGACGCGCTCGCTGTTGGGCTGCAAGACGAACATCGCCGACCCCTGCGGCTTCAGCGCGCGGCGGCACTCCACCACCACTGGCTTCATCAGGGCAAACCATTCTTCCTCGGTCCAGTAGCCGTAGGACCGCTTGATGCAGGGATAGGGCGGGTCCGTGATGACGGCGTCTACCGACGCATCCGGCAGCGTGCGCAACACCTCCAGGCAATCCCCCTGCCGCAGTTCCCACGCTCGCGCCATCACTCTCCCCTCACCACCCGGTCATGCCACACCCCGCACGCCACCATCGCCACCCCGCACGCCCACGCCATCACCCACGCGGCCAGTCCGGCACCACCACGCCCGCGCAGACTCCAGTGGACCGACAGCCCGAACAGTGCCCCCGTGGCCACGGCCAGCAGGGCGGCGGCGGCAAGCAGGGCGGTTGTCTGCCGCCCCGCCCGTCGCCGTGGTTGCCGGTGCCGCCTCACGCGGCCCGCCCCTTCGCCTGCTCCGTCTCGCTCAGGATCTCCGCGACCACGTCGGGGCCGTACTCCTGCACGAGGTGCCAGACGATGGGGCCGTAGGTCCGGGCCAGGTCGATCAGGTCGTGCCAGGCGATCGCCCGGGGGCGAACGCCGCCGGCCGCCGCGAACTGGGCCCCGGCCGGCACCAGCAGGTAATCCCCGGCGGGGATCGTCTGTGGGGCGCGGAAGGCCACGGTGCGGCCGGCGCGGACGGTGCGCGGGAACGAGAGGGAGAACAGCGGGGTCGGCGGCGCGGGCGGCGGCACGGGGGCCGGCGGCACCGGGGCGGGCGGGACCGGCGGGCCGGGGGGCGTGGGCGGGGTGGGCGCAGGGCCGATGTCGGGAATCACGCCGCCGCCCAGCTTGGCCAGGTCGGCTTGCAGCGTCGCCGCGTCCACGCCGCACGGGGCGAGCTGGTCGTTGCCGTACCAGTCGGGGGCCAGGATGGCGTAGCACTCCTCCAGCCACTGGCGCGACTGGAACGCCCGCCAGGTGATGGTGCGCAGCCCGCCCCAGGTGGACACCACCACGCCCGTGGCGTTGTAGCCGACGGCCGAAACGTCGTGGCCGCCGGCGATCGGGCTGGACGTGGTGTCCCAGGTGCCGCCGTCATCCGTGTCGGCCCACGCCTGGGGTAGATTGATGCCCAGCGTCAGGCCGCCAAACAGGTACAGCGCGACCTTCACCTCGTCGGCGTTCGTCCAGTCCACCGCCACATAGCCGTCCGCCTTGTGCTGCTGCCCCTCGGCCGGCAGACCGTGCGTCCGCATGTAGTCGAGGACGTTGGTGATGACGCAGCCGTTGTCGCCCGGCCCGCAGATGGTGGCGTACATCTGCTGGACCTCGGCGTCCGTGGCCTGGACGGGGGCCTGTGCCCCCTGCGTGTCGTCGTTGCCGGTCCACGCGCCGATCAGGTGATACTTGCCGGCGATGACGCAATCACCGAGCTGGTCATTCAAATACATCCTTTGCAGAGCCGGCATGGACTTCTTCGTGTAGTCCACGGAGGCCGGCGGCGGGGTGGCGCCGGCGCGCAGGTAGTGGCGCAGGTGCGGGCACTGCGCGGGGGCGGCCCGGCGGATGCGGCCCAGGCGAACGCGGCGGCCGTCGGGCAGGGTGACGGTGGACATGAACAAGTGCCTCTACGTTGAGGGTGCGGGCAAGCTCACGGAAATGCGCAACAGTGGGCGGGCGAAGGCGGCAGCCGGCGCGGCCGCTACACCAGCCCCTTGCTCGCCAGGAACGCCAGCAGGGCGTCGATGCCGACCTTGTCGATCCCCTCGCGGGCCACCTCGAGCGCGTCCACGATGAGCGGGTGGCCGACCATCTTGCCCTCGACGAACGCGAACGTCTCGTCGATCAGCGTCTGCAACTGTTCCTTGGACATGGCTACTCTCCATTGTGGTCTTGGCGAAACGGGATCACGTCGGGCAGTTCGTCGGTCGGTGTGTCGTCGTCGGTCGGTGCGGGCGGTGTCGGCGTCGGTCGCTTGCCGACGCCCAGCCACGCGGGCAGGGCGGATAGCAGGGCCGACCACGCCAGCCAGAACAGGTGGCCGAGCGGCCCCGCGCCGTCGAGACGGCGGGCCAGGGCGGTGACGGCCAGCACGGCCGCGAGAGCGAGCAGGCGGCGCACCCATGTCGGCGGCGTCATTCGTCCTCTCCCCCCTTGCGCCGGGCGGCTGGCAGGCGATTGAGGATGGCATCCTGCTTGCGTTCGATGCGCTCGAGCCGGTTGCCGGTTTCGTGGACCTGGGCCTCCACCGTGGACAGCCGGCCGTGCAGGTTGCTGAGCGTGCCGCCGTAGCCGGTCAACACGCTCAGCAGAGCGGCGGCAAGGACGCCCAGCAGCCACAGCAGCCACTTGCTCGGATCGGCGGGCGGGTTGGGCGCTGCCATGTGGGGGGCTCCGCGACGGTGCGGGTGGTCGGACGCGGTGGACCGCCGGCGGTGCCGGGCGGCGACGACGGCAGGGAGGATACCGGGGGGCGCGGCGGCGCGGCAAAAGGGCGGGGCGGATGGTAGGATGGGGCGGTGTCGCCCGGCCGCGCGCGGAGCCCGTCGCATGGGGAAGCGATTCCTGATCGTCGTGAGCGAGCCCGAACTGTCCGTCTCCGGCGAGGGCTGGAAGACGGGCCACGTCGATCTCGAAGCGGTACGCCAGCAGGTCCGCGAGCAGCTGCAAGAGGCGGTGCCCGTGGTGATCCTGCCGCCCGGTGCCTACCTGTCCGTGGTCGAGTGGGGCGAGGACGAGAAGAAGGGCGAGGGCAAGGAGACGGCCGAGAAGAAGACGGGGGAGGGGGAGAGATGACCGCCCGTTTCGTTACAGCGCATCGTTCTGCTCGACCGTGAATTTCCCCTTGGCCAGCACGGCCTTGCTGCCCGCGTTGGTGCGGGCAATCGAATAGCTGTACACGCCAGGCGTGATGTTCGTGGCCGCCGCCGCCAGCGTGAACGTGACCTGCCCCGCCGAGCCGTCGCCCGCCACCACGCCCGCCACGGTGATGAGCGCGTCCCCGTCGCCGTCGCCGGCCTTGACGACGAACGTGGTGGTCCACGAGGACACGTCCACGACGGGGGACATGGCGAGCGTGTAGACCAGGTCCTCGCCGCGGTTGCACCGGAGGTCCGTCGGGTAACTCATCGGCTCACGCCCTCCCCGTCACCGTGACCGCCGTGCCGTCCTGCCCGCGCAGCGTGCGCGTCGCGTCGTCCCGGCCCGCCACCGTAGCCGCCGTGGAGTCCCGGCCGCGAACCCGCTGCCCGGTGTCGTCGCGGCCCCTGAGTGTCTGCCGGGTGTCGTCCCGGCCGCGCAGCACCACGACCCGCGACGGGGTGACAGTGCCGGTGGCCCCCGCCCCTGCCGCCGCCGAGTCGCCCGCCGCCGTGCCGGTCGCCCGCGCGCGGGCCGCCCCGGCCGCCAGGGCGGTCGAGATGCCCGCCGCCGTCCCCGCCACCCGGGCGAGCGAGGCCCCGTCGCCCCCGGCCGCACTGCCGCCCGCCGCCGACCCCGTGGAGCGCACGCGGGAGGCGCCGGACGCGGAGGCGGACGACGAGCCGGCGGCGGAACCCGTGGCGGAGGACCGCGCGGCCCCGCTGCCGCTGGCGGAGGAGGTGCCGGCCGCGGTGCCCGTGGCGCTGCCGGACGTGAGGGACGCGCCGACGCCCGAGGCCGTCGAGGTGCCGGCGGCCGCGCCCGTGGCGGAGGCCAGGGAGGCGCCGACCCCGCGGGCCGACGACGAGCCGGCCGCGGAGCCGGTCGCGGCGAACCGCGCCGCCCCCGCCCCGGCGGCCGAAGACGCGCCCGCGGCGGTGCCGATCCCTGCGGCCAGGCCGCCGCCGACTGCATCGGCCGACGACGTGCCCGCCGCCGACCCGGCTGCTGCGGCGCGTGCCGCCCCCACCCCGCTCGCCGCGGAATCTCCCGCCGCGCCGCCCGTGGCGGACGCGCCGCCCGCGCTGACGCCGTCGGCCGTCGAATCGCCCGCCGCCGCGCCCGTCGCCCTGGCCAGCGAGGCGCCGGTTGCAGCGGCGGATGACGTGGCGGAGGCGGCGCCGGTGGTTGCGGCGGTGGCGGCGCCGGCGGCGGAAGCGGTGGACGACGCGGGGGCGGTGCCCGTGCCGGCCGCGAGGGATGCGCCGACGGCAGAGGCCGTGGAGGTGCCCGCCGCCGAGCCGGTCCCCGACGCGAGGGTCGCCGCGCCGCCCGACGCGGACGACGTGCCCGAGGCCGTGCCGGTGCCGGAGGCGGTCGAGCCGCCGGCCGCCTGCGGCGCCTCGACGAACTCCTCCGGCGGCATCAGCAGCAGGAGGCGCGGGGCGACGGCGGGGGCGTGCAGGGTCGGCGTGAAGCCGCCCGACGCCCGCACCCCGCCGGCCCGGTTGTAGGCCGCCAGCGGCCGGGCGTAGAGGTCGGCGTGCTCGGCGGCCGACAGGGCGCGCGTGTAGACCCGCACCTCGGCGATCGAGCCGCTGAAGGGGTTGGTGACGCCGGAGCCGGTGAAGAAGCCGCCGACGCTGAGCGGCTGCGTGCCCTGCGTGAGGGAGGAGCCGGACAGGCTGGCGACCTGCTGGCCGTTCTTGAAGAAGACGATGCCGGCCGACGACGCGCTCACCCCGACCAGTTGCCACTGCCCGACCGTTACGGGCGTGGAGGAGGACTGGGCCCCGCTGGCGTTCGAAAAGAACGACAGGTTGCCCGACGTGGGCAAGAGGTAGAACTGGTAGTCGAAGGCACTCGTGGTGCCCTTGATGAGCAGGTTGTTGTAGTTCGCGCCTGGCAACGCCGTGGGGCGAATCCAGGCCGTGATCGTGGCGGCGGGCGTGCGCAGCCCGGCGCTGTCGGGCACGTCGACGTACTGCCCGGCCGAGCCGAACGCCAGGGACGAGCCGAGGTCGGACGGCCCCCAGGCGGGGGAACTGTGCCGCGTGCCGTGGTTGCCGTTGCCCGAGAGGTCGTACCAGGTCGGGCCGCCGGCGAGGTTGATTGCGGGGGAGAGGCACAGGGCCAGGCCGCGGGCCTGCGGGTGGCCGCGCAGCAGCGGGTACGCGGGGTTGGCCCGCAGCCCGCTCCGTTTGGCCGTGACCCGCGGCATGCCCGCCCCCTCCGTTAGCTGGCGTCCCGGCCTACCAGGCGCGAGAACGTGCGGGTCGAGCCGTCGATGGTTGCGGACGCGATGACCAGGTAGCCGACGCCCGCCGTGATGCGGTTGGCGGCCTCGTCGTACTTGTAGGCGCCGGTCGAGCCGATCTGGGTCATGGCGGTCGAGGCGACCAGGTCCATGCCGTCCGACCGCTTCACGACCTCGATGGTCGGGCTGGTGATGCCGGAGGTGACGCGCACGCCGTTCTTCATCCACACGACCGTGTACGAGTCCGTGGTCGCGGTGATCTGCCGCTCGACGTTGATGTCGGCGTGGTGGAGGTCCACATGGAGATCCACCAACGGATAGCCGGCGTTCGTCGGGCTGGCCACGTTCGTGCCATTCCACTGCGTGACGTTCGCCTTGGCGTTGGTCGCTTGCGGGTCGTAGCCGACCACGGGGAACACGTCGTCACAGGGGTCGGCGCCCGTGGCCGTGGCGTGCAGCCACAGCGGGCCGAGGGTGTTGGAGTCGGTGGCGTTCCCCGCGACCTTGTACACCCCGTTGCCCACTTCGCTGACCGTGCCGGAGGGCGAGGCGAACGAGCCGCCGTTCTTCGAGATGGTCACCGTCGGCGACAACCCCGTGGCTCCAGTGAGGTGGTCGCTACTGAGGACCAGCAGGAACAGCAGGGGCTGGGCCGTCTGACTTTGCTGGATTTCGTAGCCGATGGCTCACCCCGCTTTCCTGCTGCCGGCGCGCACCGGGCCGCGCGCCGTGCGCCGCTGGCAGACCGTCGCGCCGCCCGTCGAGTAGTAAACCGTGACGCGGACGTAATCGACGCTGGCGGTCGGCCCCGTGCTGACCGCGCATTGCGCGCGAATCGCCGCGCCGAAGGCGCTGGCGTTCACGTCGTCGGGGGTAAGTGTCGTGCCCCACAGGTCCGACGCCCCGCCGTAGGACTGGTAGGCCAGGGTCGTCGGCCACGAGCCCGCCGCGGAGCGGTCGGTCGAGCCGACCGCGCCGCCCTTGACCAGCCGGACGGCGGCGTCGGAGATGCCCGACCGGTCGGCCGATCGCTTCCACTCGACTAGCACGCCGTTGATCGTGGCCCCGGCCGGGACCGAGAACCCGAACCCCGTGGCGACCAGGTAGATCGAGGTCTGGCCGTTGCCGAGGCCGACGCTCGCGCTGCCGCCGCCCTCGGCGGTGATGCCGCTGGCGTTGGCCCAATTGAACGTGCCCGCGGAGGAGTCCGTGGACGACGCACTCGGCCCGCTCGGCCCGACACTCGCCATCGCCATTCACCTCCCCGCTAGGTGTACTTTTCCATGACGGGGAGCATCTTCAGCGTGGACCCCGAGGCCGACAGGGCCACGCCGCTGCCGTTCTTGAGGTACGCCTTGAACTTGGCCGGCGGCAGGGGCACGCCGCGCAGGACGTACCGGCCGCTCGTCTCGGCCTGGCACACGAACGAGCCGGCGAAGCAGCCCGGGGGCGGCCCGCTCGTGCCGGCGTAGTTCGCGCCGTCCACGCTTTCGAGGAGGTAGAGGTCGAACGTGTTGCCGGCGGTCATGTTCGAGCCGGTGGCGGCGACCAGCTCGAAGTCGCCGGTGAACGCGCCCAGGGTGCCCGGCGTGTTGTCGTAGGCCGACGACGCCGTGGCGAACGAGCCGCTGGCGAGGCTGTTCAACTCGGTGGACAGCAGCGTGGCGAGCGTGCCCGCGTCCTGGTAGATGTTGCCGGCCATGCCCCACCCCGCTAGTTGATGGTGCCGACCAGCGTGTTGAGCAGCGTCACCAGCCCGGCCAGTTGCGCCGACGTGAACGCCAGCACGGTGACGCCGGCGGAGGTCAGCTTCTCGCGCTCGATGTAGCCGGTCGCGGAATCGTGCGGGAAGTTGGACATGATCCACGAGCCGCAGTTGTTGCAGGCCGCGACCATCGAGTTGAACTCGGCCACGATGTCGAGGCTGGAGTTCGAGAACTGGGCCTGGGCGTAGGCCGCGATGCCCGGCACGGCCGCCGCCGCGTTGAACTTCGTGACGGCGCTGGCCAGGGTGGAGAAGAGGTCCACGACGCTCTGGCTGCTGATCGAGCCGGCCGAGAGGGTGCTGAGGAAACTCTGGCAGTAGGTTTTGAGGGTGCGGGCCGTGTCCTGCACGTTGAGCAGGGCTCGGGCCAGCGGATCTTGCGTGCTCGGGAAGGCCATCGGCGTCGCCTCCTGGTTAGCTCTCGGTGACGGTGGACGACGTGGTCAGTTCCGGGGTGACGCCATTGGCGACCGCGATAGTGGGCGAAATCGCCCCGAAGTACAGCAGCACGCCCGCCCCGCTGCTGGCCGTGCCCACCGCGAAGTACGTCTCCGTCTCGCTGCCGCCCGTCGCGGCCGGGAACGTGATCGTGGAGGCGGGCGACACGCTCTGGCCCGTCACCGTCCACCCCGACGACGTGCGGGCGACCGCCACCCGCGCGTACCCGGTGTAGGCCGCCTCGTTGGTCGTCTGGTCGCCCCCCGCCCCCGGGCTGGCCGTGTGCAGGGAGACGTAGAGGTTGGTCAGCGGCGACGAGGCGGCGTTGTCCGCGATGTTGGCCGCCGCCGTGGCGTTGAAGATCAGTTTGAGGATGTCGGCCGCCCAGCCGTTGCCCTTCGCCGCCATTTACCTACCCCTTTTGTGGTAAAAACAGGTGGCCCGCCAGCAGCCCGACCAGCAGCCCCAGCCCCACGCCGACCAGGCACGGCACGACCGGGTGCCGCCGGGCCAGGGCCAGCAGGTGCTCGCTGATCGCCGGCCGCCCGCTCTCGACCAGCCACACGTCGGCGGCCGTCGTGCCCAGCACGGCGAGGCCGAGCAGGGCGGCGAGGGCGGCGAAGGTCCAGGCGAGCGGGGTCATCGGGCGGGTCCGTGCGTGCCGTGCGTCCGGTGGCGTGCGTGCCCCTCGGCCGACCTGCCCGGCCGATACGCCTGTGTGCCGCCGGCAGGCAGTGCGGGGGATGCCGCAGGTTCCGGCGCGGCCAGGGCGGGAGGGAGTGTAGACGAGGGGGAGGAGGAGGGGCAAAAGGGGCGGCGGCGCGTTACGCACCGCCTACAATGGCCAATGGCTCCAGGCGGTCGGCAAACGATCACTGTCGCGGGGTAAGCTGCCATCGGCTAACGGCGTCGCAAACGACGGCGGTAGGGGCAAGCCAGGGCTCCGGTCCCCCGCGAAAAGTCCGATTGCCGCCGCCGCTCACACAGAGGCCGGCGTCCAGGGCATCCGTCTGGCCTTGATCCCTGCGGGGGTAAAGAAATCGGGCGGCGGAATCCAGGCAGTGGCGCGAAAGACCCACCCTCGCGTCACCGGATCGAATACCCAGGGGTCGTAACAGCCATTGCAGAACCAGCCCTCGGGGCGCTGAGCTACTTCCATCGTGCCGCCGCAGGAGTCACAGGTATTCATGCTGCTGCCTGCTCCTCCTCCGCATGCCACTTCCCGATCGGGCAGCTTTCTTTCGGGAAAAACGCCTTGCCTGCCCCGCCGTCCGGCCGCTCGCTGAGATAGCAGCCGCACTTGCTGCACTGCTCTCCCGCCCGCAGGGGGCAGAGGGCGCAGGCGTCCAACCGCTTTTCCACCGCCGCCTCGTCGAGCAGGGTCATGCCGGCCGCGACGTGCTTGGCCATCGCCTTCGTGAAGTTCCACGCCTGCCGGGCCAGCCCCGGCACCGCCTTGCGGTCGGCCGGATCGCATGACAGCACGATGAGCCCGTGGTTGTTCGTGTCGTAGCGCAGCACCACCCATTCGGGGTGCTCCTTCGTCCAGCGCCGCAGGGCCGGCAGCACGCCCGGCCCCCCGTCGTCGCCCTTCTCCCCGAACGTCTCCACGCAGTGAACGACAATGCGCCCCCGGCAGTGCGGCGCCCACCGCTCCAGTTCCGCGTACAGCTTGCCCGCCCGGTGCTGGGTGTCGATGAACAGCAGGTCGTGCGGCACCGGCTCCGCCGCCACCCCGTCGGCCTGCACGCCCTCGAACTCCGCCCCCGGGGCCAGCAGTTGCTTCAGGTGCCCCCACTCCGGCTTCACGCCGGGGCAGTAGGAGAGCAGCCGCTTCGGCCGGCCAGCAGCCATCGCCAGCAGGGCCGGCTTGAGCCAGGCCGACAGTTCCACCACCACCTCGCAACCCTTGGCCAGGTCGCGCAGGGTGGGCATGTGCTCGTGGAAGTCCGAAGGGCGCGCGGCCGCGGCGTCGAACCACGCCTCGACGGTCGGGAAGATCGGGGCGGGCGGCGGCCCCTGCGCCTGCTTGTTGCACGCCCCGCAACCCCCGGCCTTCTGTTGCCGCCCCATGTCCGGCTTCGCCTCCCCGGGCCACCAGTCCTCGAATCTCCCCCAAAACGGGTGGATCAAGCGGCCGTTGCTGGTGGGCTCGTAGCACACTTCGCCGTGCGACGTGAGCCGCTTTTCGTGATTGACGTGCACCGCCGGCGCCAGCCCCTCGACCGGCAGCCGCACCCACGCCGAGCGGTCGGCGCCGTCGCCCGAGTCCGGCTCCAGCAGCGCCCACCCCTGCCGCTTGCAGTCCTCCTCCGCGCGGGCCAGGTTGGCCAGGGCCACGTCGCGGCGCATGGCGAGCTCGTGCATGGGCTCGTGGCGTTCCTTCACCTTGAGCCATCCGGTTTGGTTCAACCCCTCGTAATCGAGATTGCTGGCCACTGGCGCGCCCGACGCCAGGCCGTTGCCCACGCGGTCGAAGTGGCCGGGCGGGTAAAGCACGTCGTGTTCGAGGAACACTAGCGCGTCCCACTCGTAATCATCCGCCAGCTTGAGCGCCGCCCGAATCTGCGCCACGATGGCCGCGTGCCCGGCCGGTGTGTCCGGCTTGCCCACGGCGCACGGGAACGGATTGCCCGGTACCGGCCGCCAGGCCGACGTGGCCACGCGCACATCATGAAACATCGTCTCCGACGCCGCCCGCTGGATGGTGCGCAGCGAGGATTGCAGGAGTTTCTCGGGGGCCTGCGAATTCGTGTACCAGACGCCCAGCAGTTTGAGTCGCTTCCTGTCGGCCGGCACGCCCCGCGCCTGTACCTTCTCGCTCGCCTGCACCATCTGCTCGAACGCCCCGGCCGGCAAGCGCTTGCCGAAGTGGTCGCGGATCTGCGGCAACGCATCGACGCCCAGCTCCCGGTGCCCGACCAGCAGGTTCCAGACGTGATCTTCCAGGCGCAAGGGGTAGGGCGGCGGCGGCGCCCCATGCTCCATGTGCCGGAAGCGGTGCCGCCAGCGCAGTTGCGGCAGGCAGAGTACGCGCCCGCCGCGTTGCCTCACCTTCTCGTGAATGTACCCCTCCTCGCCGCCGAAGCCCCGAAACAGCGGATGGAAGCCCGGCCAGGCGGCGCGGCGCATGGCGAACAACCCCAGTCCCTGCATGGGGATGTCGAAGGGCTCCGTAGTGCCCGCACCGCCCACGGTGCATCCGGCAGCGTGCAGCCAGGTCGCCAGGTCGCCAAGGAAGTAGTCCGACAAGCCCACTTCGGCTGGATCGAGCGGTCGACCAAAGGCGTCGGCAAAAGCGAGACGGTGGCCCCCTTGTGGGCTGGCCGTGAAAGCGCGGCCATTGGGTGCCACCCAGCAAGTGTCCCACGTCCCCCACAGCCCCGGCGGCGCCTCCGGCCGCCAGTGGGTCGAGACGCTCTTGCCGTCGTCGTACACAAGAGGTCCGGTAATCAGGTCATTGCTGTCGGGGTGGGCGGCCATGTAATCGAGCAGCGCCTGCACGGCCCCCGTTTCCAGCAACACATGCGAATCAATACACATGACCCAATCGGTCGTCGCCAGGCGGAAGAGGGCATCGCGCGGGGAGCTGGTGCCGTGCAAGTCGGGGCGGTGCAGGTAGCGGCCACCCACGGCGTTCGTGACGCCACGCGATCGCGTACAGGACTCGGGGGCGTTGTCGATGACGAGGTACGCGACGCGCGGGTGGTGGGCGTGCAGGCTCTCCAGAGTAAAGTAGAGTCCCGCATCATCCCGGTACGTCGCGCAGCCGATGGTCAGCGAGGGAGCCGTCATGAAGTCTCCTTATGCGCAGCCGGTCATGGCCGTGTCGCCGGGGTTGATGCCGGGGCCGCCCGTGAACACGCAAGGGCCGCAGCTGGCCGAGCAATCGTTACTGGTGGGCTGCCAGGTCGAGCCATCCCACTCCCAGAAACAGGAGCCGGTGCAGGGGCCGGCGGTCGTGCTGCTCGTGGCCGGCGCCGCCGTGGTGGTTGTCGGCGGGCAGTTGTCGCCGCAAAGGCTGTCGGCATAGGGGCCGCCAACCTGGGCGCAACCGCCAGGGTTGGCGGTCGCGCAGGAATACGATGTCGACTCGAAGACGACGCACTGCCAGCAGTAGTACTGGGGGGCGCCGGTGGTGGTCGTACTGCTGGTGGTTGTCGGTGCCGCCGTGGTCGTGGGGACGCAATTGGTGTTCTGGAAGGCGTAGCTCGGTCCCCCCTCCGTGGCCACGGGCAGTGGGCAGGGCGGGTCAGAGGGCGCGCTGCCGCAGATGCACCCCGACGAACAGGCCACGCCGAACAGTTTCCAGAAATTGCTGTTGCTACCCCACTGGTAACTGCACGTCCCGCAAGCCCCTGGGCCCTGCGTGGTCGTCGCCGGGCAGGGGGTGGTGGTGGTGGTGGTGGTCGGGTAGCAGCAGGTTTGCTGGACACTGCCGTCCAGGCAGGGTAGCGGCGGGGGGTCGGCCGTGCAGCCGCCGCAGTAGGAATCGACCGCGCCGTTCCAAGCGGTGCCGCCGTTGCCGCACGACCAATAGGCCACGCTGCCGCTGCAACCGGGGGCGCAGGTCGTCGTGGGGGCGCACTGCGTCTGCGTCATCTGACCGGCGGTACTGAGCGTGCCGGGCTGCACGCAAAAGCAATCGCCCGTGCAGTTGTTGCCGAGATTGCTCCAGGTGCCCGGGAAACCGCTGCTACCCTGCCAGTCGCACGTCCCGCACGGGGCCTCCGTAGTGCTCGTCGTGGTGGTTGTTGGCGGAGGCGTCGTGCTCGTCGTCGTGGTGGGCGGCACGCACGGCGACAGATACACCTCGCACGGCGAGCCGTCGTAGGGCGGCGGCGAGCAGGCGCATCCCGTGCAGCCGCTGCTGTCGATGATCGTCCACCCCGTGCCGTCACTCTTCCACTTACACCAGCCGCAGCAGCCGCCGGGGGCGCAGGTGGTCGTGGTGGGAGTTAGCGTCGTCGTCGTGGGGTCGCAGGGCCTCGGCGGCGCCGCCGTGGTCGTGGGGGCAGCCGTCGTCGGGCAGCCACACTCGGCCTTCGCGATGGCGTTGCACACCGTGCAGGGCACCGACGGTGGCGAACAGGAGCAGCACGATGTGCCACTGGCCACGCAGCCGCCCCGGGCCAGAATCCAGCCCCCCGCACCGTCGCAGACGTAATCGCAATCGCCCCCGCAGAAGGGCGGCGGCACGACGGGGGCCACGCAATTACTGCTGAAGCCACCACCGCACTCGCCGCATGGCCCCTCGGGCACCTTTTCGCAGCCGCACAGTGGCCCGCAGCCCTGCGTCAGCGTCCAGCCAAAATAGGTGCATTTCCACTGGCACGGGCCGCCGCAGCCAACGCCGCCGGGCCCCGGCGTAGTCGTCGGGCAGGCCGTTGTCGTGATGCCAGGCGCCAGCGTGGTCGTTGTCGTGGGAACCGGCGTCGTCGAGGTGCCGCCGCAGTTAAACGGAGCGGGCGTGGTAGCCGCCGGGTTGACGGCGCAATTCGTCTTCGTCGTCTCGCAGTCGTCGCCGCCGCACCAGGTCGGCGGCACGCACTGGCAGCCGGCCGAGCAGGTGGAGGAGGTTTGCGACCACGCCTTGGCGGTGTTGTCCCAGCCCCACAGGCAATAACCCGTACAAGGAGCAAGCGTGGTTGTGGTGGGGGTCGCTTGCAGCAACTCCTCCAGATGATCAAGGTAGGGAGTGCGCGCGACGCGCGTGGCGATCCCGTTGCCACCGCCGACGTGCGACCACTCCACGTCCTCGAAACCGGCAGGCGTCCAATCGACAACCCCGCTATAACTGACATCGACGCGGGCCAATTGCCATCGATACCAGTCGGTAGCAATCTGCGTGGCCAGGATGTCCAGGGCGTCGCCGTTGGTGCCGTCGAAAGTGGCGGTCGAGTGCAGAGCCTTGGTGCCGTCGAAGCCCTTGGTATCGCCGTACTCGGTCAGTTTGAGGGATTTCAGGGTCACGAAAGAGACACGCACGGCGTCCCTGGCCGCCCCCGCCGACTTGTCGGGAAACGCCACCAGCACGGCCGCCGGCACCAGAATGTCGAAGTCGTCGGCCACCGACTGCCCCTTAGCCGTTGGCCCGCCGCTCGATCTCGGCGCACGCCGCCGTCAGCGAGTGCGGCACGGGCTGCCCCAGCAGGACGCTGCGCACGAAGCCCAGCACGCGGTCACGCTCGGCCGCGACAGCATCGGCCTCCGCCTCGCGGCGACCCGCACGCTCGGCCCTATCGGTCGCCTCGTCCTTCTTTGCGCTCTCGGCCATCTCTCTCCCTCCCCTGTTACGGCGCCGCCAACGCCATCTGCCCGCCAGCCCCGGCCAGCCGCGCCAGATCGGATGTCGCCAGGTTGCCGGCCGTGCGGTTCAAGGCCGTGGTTGGCCCGATCACCTCCACCGCTTCCCCGTCCGTGCCCACCACTACACGCATGCCCACCGACGCCGCCGCCGCATCGAGGACAAGCGGCAGCGCCTCGTAATGCAGCGTCAGGGAATTGTCGGGCGGCGGGTAAATCGCCGGCACGTCGTCCACTTCCAGCGTCGCCCCCAGCGCATCGCCTATCTGCCCGAACAGGTCGGCCCACGTCGTGGTCGCCCCATCCGCTGACAGGTCGCCGGCCCGAAACCACCAGCGATAGCGCAGGTCCACGAGCGGCAGCAGCCACGCCTGCCCCGCCCCCGGCACGCCAGTCAGCGGCCGGGGCGGCAGGAGGTGCAGAGCCGGGCTCACCGCGCGCACCCCGTCGCTCACCGTCAGCGGCAGAGCCGCGTCCTGATTGGCTCCGGCGGCGCGGATGGCGTCGAGCTGCCCTTGCGTGGCCAGGACGTGACAGTGGCCAAAACGCGCCGCCCCCCACGGCCAGTACAGCCGGCCGATCTCCACGGGCGGGCGCTGCCACAGGCCGTACTGCCCCAGGTGGGTGAGGCGGGCGCCGGGGAAGGCCCGCGCCGTCCACTCGGTCGCCCACGACCAGTCCAGGTGGCGGCGCCCCCAGGCGAGCAGTTCGGCGGTCGGTTGCAGGACGGAGACGCCGGCGTAGGAGAGCATGGGGTCAGGCATCCTCCCCGTGCCGGCGGACGCGCTCGAGCAGCCGGCCCAGCGTTTCCGCCTCCTGGCGCGTCACGGTCAGCAGGTCGAGCGAGCGCGGATGCGGCCCGGCCGCCGTGTCCAGCACGCCCAGGACGACGTAGGGCACGGGGGCGGCATCGGGCCGGGCGTCCGTGATGACGAGGTGCCGCATGCGAATCCTCTCCCTACTGCCGGGACTGGTCCAGGGCCCGCAGGTACGTCACGGCGATCTCCCACCCGCTCGCCACCCACTCCCGGTCCTTGCTCAGCCGGCGCGGGTCGCTGAGCGGCCCGACGCGCAGCGGCAGCCCCAGGGCGTTGCCCGTCTCCCCCGTCGGGTCGTCGGTGTCGGTGGCCAGGAACAGTTCCAGGGCGTCGGCCGTGGCGTCCTCGAAGGCCAGGTGGCCGAGCGTCTGGTCGGTGAGCAGGGCCGCCGCCTGGCCGGCCTGGTCGAGCAGCACCCGGCTGCGGCACCACACCTGGACGCGGCGCGTGCGCAGGTTGACGGCCCGGCCGCCGCCATCGACGGCCGCCGCGTCGGGCACCTCGCCCAGCACGCGCACCACCACGTCCCGCTCGCCCACCGCCAGCGGCACCTCGCCGGGGTCGTCCACCGTCAGGTAGACCGACGACGGGTCCAGGTCCAGGGACGCCGCTAGGGAGGCTTGCAGCTGGAACTGGAGGGCCAGCAGCAGGGCGCGGAAGGGGGAGCGCGGCGCTGGGGTCGGCGCGTAGTCCTGGGGAAGTGGCACGGCGCGCCTCCCTACGCCACGAGGCTATCAGCCACCGTTGGACTCCCCGAATAGGGGAACTGAAGCCCCTTGTCGCGGAGCGAGAAGAACCGCTCCAGCCACATGGCCAGCACGCCCATCGTGTTCGTGGTGGCGGCGGTCCAGGTGTCGCCCTGGACCGGGTTCGTGTTCGAGGCGAAGCCGGCGATGTACGGCCCCCCGTTGTAGAGGAGTGTCATCTTGGCCAGGGCCAGGTCGTCCAGAAAGAGGTTCGTTCCCGCCGAAAGGGCCGTGCTCAGCCGCACCTTGAGCTTGATCGTGCTCGGCATGACGGAGGGCGTGCGGAAGACACCGTTGACGTTCACCCAGGACGTGCTGACCGCCGTGAGCGACTTGGTGAACAGGTTGGCGTTGCCCGCGTCGTCGTTGACCGTGGTGCCGCTGCCGTCCACCAGGGAGAACTCCAGCACCCCCGCCGCCGGCGTGGCGCTGACCTTGATCCAGCAGTTGAGGGCCAGTTGAGACTGGGGGGCGAGTTTGGCGGGCGTGCCGCCCGCCCCGACCGTGGTGCTGGTGGCCGTGTTGAACGTCTGGGTCAGAGAAGTAAGGGTGCTGCCGTCGCCCACGATCTCCAGAGAGTTGCTGAGCGTGTAGGCGTTGCCGCTGCCGCCGCTGAGAATGTTGGTTCCCGCCGCGCCGACACCGAGCGTCCAATTGTCAAAATTGGAAGCCGTGGTCGTCACCTCGAAATCCCCGTTCACCAGCAGCGTCGAGCCGCTATTGTCGAGCTGGGCATCGGCCAGACTGATCGACGTGTTGGCGCCGCTGCCGGCCGGCCAGAGGTGGGACCACACATCGGGGGCCGTGGCCCCGCCCGTGATCGAGAACGGTTCCTGGCGAGCCGTGGCCGTGTGCAGGCTGTCGTTGGTCGCCTTGATGGTCAGCGTCTCGGCAAAGAGCGTCTGGCTGATGGTGCCGTCGGGGCGATTCTTGCTCAGCACGAAGACCGGCGTGCCGGTGGGAGAGCCCTGCGCCGTGACGCTGCCGATGGCGACCGTCGAGGCGTTGATCGAGTCGCCGTTCGCCTTCATCTGGCGGATCAGTTCGGCCAGGGCGGCCGTGATCGTGAGCGACGAAAGCGGGCTGTCTTTCGTGACCTGATAGGTAAACGTATTTTCAAGCAGCCTTTGCAGGCTGCTGAACAGGGCGCCCTGCGAGGACTGCCAGGAGGAGATGGTGGACCAGATGGACGCCCCGCCGGAGATGCCGGGGTTGTCCGGCGTGCCGGACAGCACGCTGGTCATGTTGACCGAGCCGGCGCTGTAGTCACTTTCGAGGGTTTGCCCGCGCGTCACCATGTTCGCGCCAGACAGCACCCTGGCCGTCGCGCTGCCGCCCTTCAAGGCCACGGCATCGGCGGCCGCGCCCATGACGTGGCCGGCCTTCACGAACAGGCCGCCACTCCCGGTCAACGTCACACTCATGAAAAAGCCCCCCCGTCGTTGATGGCGGGGGGCATGGTGGCGGGCCGGGAGGGCGGCGGGCAAATCGGGGGAGGCTGCTGTGCGATTTGCAGCGTGCCAGGTGCGGCCGTTAGGGTGGAGGCCGGAAACGCGAAGCCCCGGGCGAACCACACGCCCGGGGCTCGCGTAACACCATTCGCCGCGCTGAAGGCTCGCGAGGCCACGCGGCAGAAAGGAAGACTCTCATGAGTCTACAGGATCTCGGTGCGCTCCGCCAGATCGGCGCCGCCCTGGTGGCGTTGGCGGCGTGGCTGATGTGGGCGTGGCAACGGTTGAGGAGGCGGATGATGGAGAGGCGACAGGACCGGCCGTTGACGATGACGGAGGCGGCAACGCGATTGGGTGCGCAGACGTGGCAACTGAGCAACGTCTTCGCCCGCGGCCTGCTGCCCGAGGCCGACCGCCTGGGCCGCAACCGCATCGTCTGGGAGAGTCAGTTGCCGGAGGTGGAGGCGGCCCTGCGGAAGGCGGGGTTCCTGAAGTAGGGGTGGTCAGGGCCCCGGAAATCGCTCCCGGGGCCTGTTCGGCCAGAGCGGAGATTACTCCCAAACCAGCTCGCGCCAGTTTGGCGGGATGACCCCGTCCGCTAGCGCCTTCGACACCCACCTGTCGTGTCCGACGCGCAGCGTGTGGCATCGGCGGCGACGACGAGGGCCAACGCGCCGCGCGAGTCGGCACGAAGCCGCGGCCGGCGCAGTTGGAGCAGGTGCCGGGCGGGACGAGGTGAGGGGGCTTGACGCGCGCAACGGGAGCGGTGAAGATGGACATGGCAACCGGTTCCTCTAGCAACTGGTTCCAGGGCCGGGCGAGGCCGTAATCCTCCCCGGCCCAAATACACACAGACGCCAGCTACAATGTATCAACCGGTTACAGGTTGTGCAAGACGGTAGATAGGAATTTGCGGGGTTGCTGATGCCGATGACTGCCAAGCCGGTGCCCTTCTCCCAGCGGCTGCGCGAACTTCGTGCAGCCCGGGGTATGACGCAGGCGCAGTTGCAAGAGCAGAGCGGCTTGAGCCTGTCGCTGCTGACGAAATTGGAGCAGGGCGACACGTCCGACCCGAAGGGCAGCACGTTGGCCATCCTGGCCCGTGCGCTCGACGTGACGATGGCCGAACTGGTCGATGGGGTAGCGTTCGCTCCAACCCCGCGCCGTAAGCGGAAGGACGGGTAGGCACATGACAATCACGCTGGATGCCCCCGAGGTACGAGAGCAGATTGAACGCGCGGCCGATGAGACGGCCCAGGCGAGCGGGGCCTTGGACAGCCTTCAGGAACTTGCGGGCATCGTGCTCAGGGCTGCCGAGCGGTGCGTTCCTCTGCCGGGCCAGCTGCGCAGGCGGTGGGAGGAGTATGAGGCGAAGAGCCCGGCCGGAACGCCGGACAGCCTGGCTCCCGCCTTCGCCTCGTTCCGGGAGTTCGTCGCCGACGCCCTGCACGCCACCGAAGGTGTCCGTGGGTTGAGTGACCTTCTTGCCAAAATCGACCTGTTCCCCAAGGAGACGGCCGAGCGCGTACGGCAAGCCGAGGGGGAACTGCGTCAGATCCTTGAGAGGCACGACAAGCTATGGGCGCGTATCAAGGACCCGGGGCCGATGACCTTCGACGAGGAGATGTCCCGCCAGTCACGCGAAGCCTACGCCCGGGGCGAATATGAAGACCTGGCCGACATCATCAAGCGAGTTCAGGCGGGCGGGGAACTGTAGTCGTGCAACCAGAACCGCATCGCCGCGCCATCGTCCCGAAGTTGGTACTGCGTGGCCTTGGCCGGGCAGGCCTGGGCCGCGAAGGGGCCAACAGCGCTCTGACCAGCCTGCACGTTGAATTGCCAGCGATGGCGGACCGGCACCGGGGCAACCGCCACCCCAACGATCCCGACCGCCTCTTCGCCTTCCCGGTGCGCGTGCCGGTGGGTGGAGGCTGGTGCCGCCTCCTTTTCGCGGTGGACGATGCCACGGCGGCCGCCTGCTTGATTGTGGATTCGTTCACGACGCAGGATTAGACGTGATGCAACCAGCAACCAAGCCCGGCAACCTACGCCTGCGCATCCTCTTCCGCCGCGAGTCGGACGGCGCCTATTCCGTCGCCATCCCTGCCCTGCCCGGCTGCTTCTCGCAGGGCGCGATCTGGGCGGAGGCAGAGGCCAACATCCGCGAGGCGATGGCGGCCTGGCTGGAAGTGGCCAACGCCCGCGACCCGTTCAAAGCGGAGGCGGGCGCCGCCAAGAGTTTCGAGGAGTTGCCGCCGTGAAGGTGGTCGGCGGCACCGTCGCGTCAAGGGAAGCCGCTGCATCCTCAGCGCAGAGGGGTCGCCATGTCTCGCGTTTTCTCCGCTTTGCTTGCGTGCCTTTTGCTGGCCTTTGTGGCGATCTGCCTCGGAGTGGGGGGCGTGGGCTGGCTGTATCATCAGCAGAGGGGCAAAGAGGCTGCTCGCTGGAAGCAGCGACTGGCTGCGTTTCAGACCGAACTCGAAAGGGAACTTGGCCGCGACTCGGCGATGGCCATTCTCAATCAAGAAAGGGGGCGGCTGGACACGCCCCCGCTGCGCTGGCATCCGCACCTGGGCGAACTCGCGCACGAGTATGCGTCTGACCTGGCCGCTGGCCGGAAGCTCGACGATCGCCTGATGCGCGAAGTGTGGCCCGAAGGGGCAGAGCGTTTTACCTGGGCGGCCAAGACCTCGAACGAATCGCAGCGGCGACTGCGAGAGATGGCCTCGCAACACGCCCACCCGGCCGCGTCTCGCGTCTACGAATACGCGGGCTTTGCCAGTGCCCATGGCGCGGGCGGCGTTCGACACTACGTCTTGGTTGTGGCCGAGCCTAAATCAGCGCGTCGGTAAAGAAACTGGAGTACAGCCCGAAACCCTCCTTGGGCATCGCCACCACTGGCGTTCTCAGACCCGGGAAGCCGGTCGCGTCTGTCACAGGCTGCTTCAGGCCGAACACCAACTCGCCCTTGGCCCCAAAAGCAATCTTGCCGCTTCCTGAAGGCTTGGGTCCCACCAACCTGACATTGCCGCGCAGGAGGACGCGGTTGCTATCCCCGGGCCTGGAAGTGGGCATCTCCGGCCAATCCCCTTCGCGAATAATGGCGAATTGCACGACCAGTTGCCCATACGCCCCGCTGACCTGGATCATTTCGGCGTCGGCTCCGGTCGCCGCCACCGGCTGCTGCGAAACGCCGCTCTGCCACTTCCAGTCCGCTTCTAGCTCGTAGAGGAGGTAGGGGTTGTCCTCGCTGAGCGGGGCGAAAATGTTGGCGGCTAAAATGTCTGGGAACGGAACGTCTTGCTCAGGCATGGCTGAAACCTAACCGGGTTCGGGGATGGGGCTATTCTTCGGCACGACGATGGTGGGCGTCCCCGGCATGGAACAGGAACTGGCCAGCCCGGCCGCCGCGATGGCCGCCAGGCTGGTGCCGCGCCCCCATCCGCCGTTGTCGCCGTTCGGTGCCACGGCGGGGCGGCCGGGGAGGAATCCCGAGGTGGCGATGCTGCCGAGGTCGTCGTCCAGCAGCTCGGGGAACTTGGTGTCGATCGTCTCGCCGTAGAACTTCAAGGTGCTTGTGATGGGGCCGAAACGGAAAATGACCTGCAAGTCAACGTACCGGCCCAGCAGGTCGAAGGACAGCATCGTGTCCTCGGCCTGCCCGGCATTTTGATTGAACACTCGCGGGAACTTGATGGCCAGCACCTGGAAGGCGATGTTGCGCAGGACCCGCCGGGTGGCGGTGCGGTTGCCCCAGACGCGAATGGTGAAGCCGAAGCGCGTCTGGGGGAGCGCCCCGCCCAGGAAGCCGATAACATTCCCGAAGTTCAAGGCCCCCTTGCCCCCGAAGACTCCGGCCAGGCCCCCCAGCGCGTTTTCCAGGGACGGCGTTCCCTTCCAGACGTACCCCCTGGCGTCGATGCGGGTAACCATGGACGGCAGCAGGGGGTGAGACTTCTCAACGTCCACGAACTCGTAATCCAGGCGGTTGCCGTCCTCGTGGGCCGTCACCCGAATCCCCTCCCGCTGGTGGTTGTCGGGGATGGGGTGGGCCAGGGCCTGCCGGAAGTCGTCCGGCTTGGCCCGCAGCTGGAGAAGCCGGTCGCTACGGAAGACGGCGTGCCCCCGGGTGCGCCGGCGGGCGAATCCGTGCTGGTCAATGTCCTCCGCCTGCGTCCAGCGGTGGGAGAGCAGCACCACCGGGTTCGTGTAGACCATGTAGCACTCGTTCAGGAAGACCTTGTACGCCACCTCCACGAACCACGTCGCCCCGGCGTCCAGTCGGCTGATCTCCTGAAACAGGCATACGGGGCCGTTGTTGCAGTCGGTCAGGTAGCGCTGATTGGCCGGGTTGCCGGTGTAGTCGGGGAAGGCACCCGGGTTGCTGACGGGCGCATCCACGATGATGGGCAGGCCGGACACGCCGGTAAGGGCCGGCAGGCCGTCGGCCCCGTAGCCACCGTCCGTGTAGACCAGCTTGCGCCGGGGCTGGCTGAGGGCGTGGCGGATGGCCGTGTCGGTGACGGCGGGGATGGAGCCGGGCGCGACGGGCGGGGCGGCGTTGCCGGGGCCGGGGGTGGGCGAGAAGGTGTAGCCGGTGGCGCCGGCGTTGTAGATGCCGCGGACGTGGATCGTCCACTCCGTCCACAGGTAGGTGTTGCCGGAGTCGTACCTGATCTCCCGGTGGTTGCCCACCGTCTTGATGAACTGCAAGTGAATGTTGTTGTAGGCGAAGGTAGCCAAGTCTAGATCCTCATGCGCCGCATGAATTCGGCGGCCCCGTTCTCTCCCTCTGCCGGCAAACGCTGCTCGGCAAAAAGGCTGAATGCCTTCACCCCCTCGACGCGGCTTTCGCGCCGGTCCCCCTCCTCCCGCGGCCCACCGCCGTCGCTCTTGCGCTCGCGGAAGGCCTCCAGCAACGCTTCCACCCCTTCGGCGATGCGGTTAAGCACGTCGATGCTGCCGGCATGCGGCGTCTCCAGCACGTCAAGCAGACCTGAGCGTGATCCTTGCAGGTCGGTGCCCGCGCCGGCCGCCCAGGGCGGCAACATGCCGGGCTCCGCTTCGGGAATCCGGCTCAGTTCAGGCGACGATGACAGAAGCGACGATGGAGCGGGGCTGGGGCGAGCAAGCATGGGAAGCAGCCCTTCCAGCATGGCAGACGGCCGATCAGATTGGCCGCAGGAGACGCCGACAGCTTCCGTGGCGCCCTCCGCCTCCGTGGCCCTGACCACGGCGGCAAGGTCGCCCCAGAAGTCCGCAAGCGGCGGGGCGGGGCCGGCAGACTCGCCGCCACCATCGCGGCCTTCGGCTGGCCTTTCGGCCGTGGCGGCGCCGCCCGCCCCGGCATCGCCCTCGCCCGTTGCGGCGACTGGCTCGCCCGGCGTGCGGGTAAAAGGAGCGATCGGGGCGGGGGACTGGTCATCGCCGTGCTGCGCCCCCAGAATGCTGGCCGCGTCCAGCAGGAGCGGCGGCGTGAATGACGGGCGCTCTTCCCCGGCCCCCTGCGGTTGGCCGTCCGCGCCAATGGGCGACTGCGGCGCGGCAGGGGGTTCGACCGCCGCCGCCTGCTGCGCCTCCCCGGCTAGGGAGGCGTAACTGTCCTGCTGGTCAGCCATGCCGTCCTTGCCGCCGGCCGGCCGAGATAGAGCAGAGGCGGGGATGGTGCCCGCCTCTTCGGCGGGTGCCGGAGTCGCCAGGGCGGCAAGTCTGTCCAGGCTTTCCAGCAGTCGGCCGAACAGGTCGCCCCCTCTGCGCTCGCCGTCGCCCGCGCTGGCAGGGGCGGGGGCCGATGGCGGGCCCCCGCTCTCACGCAGTGGGTCGTCAGGGGGCGCGGGGGGAGGGCGAGAAGGTGCCTCCCGGTCGGCGGGAGGAGGGGGCGGCAGGGCGGGGTCGTCCGCAGCAGGCTGCACCGGCTCAGTAGGCGAGATCGGCCTGGCCGGCGCCGGTGGTTCGGCCGTTGCGGCGGCATCCGCCAGGGTGACGGCCAGGCGGTCGAGGATGCCGTCGCCACTTGGTGCCTGCGGTGGCGCGGGAGGCGAGGCGCCGGCCTGCGATTCCAGACCTTCCGCACCGCCCTCTCTGGGGACTGGCGCCGACAGGGGCGCCGTGTCCGGCGAAGCGGCCTGCTGGGCCGGCGCCAGTTGAGAGAGTGTGGCCAGCAAGTCATTCAACGACAGGGCCAGCGCGACAGACTGGCGCTCTGCGGCCTCGACGCCTCGTGCCGGTTGCCCCGGCGAGGACGGCGCGGGCAGGGGTGAATCGCCTCCCGAGTCGTCTTCGGCTTGCCCCTGGAAGTGAACCGCCAGAGACGCCAGGGCGGCCGGCAGGGAGGTGAGCTGGGAGCCGAGATCGGCCACGGCGGCCGACAGGTCGGCCAGGCGGTCGCCCTCCCGGGTGTCGCCGCCCAGGGCGTCCAGCATATCCGGCGAGATGCCGGCCAGGTTCTGCTGCCGTTGTTCCAGCGGAGTCATCAGGTTCACCGCCGGCTCAAGAGAATGGCCTCGGCACGGTTGGCGTTGGCCTCGTACTGCGCATACGCCACTTCCTCCTCAAAGGAGCAAAGGGCGTCGAACCAGGAGCGATCAAGCGGCCTGTTGGAGAGGGCGGCGCTAATGCCGTGAGCCACGGCTGCCGCCAACTGGAGGCGCCCGCGCCCCCTCATCAGCCAGAGGGCGTAGCACTCTTCGGGCGTGACGGCTCGGCCGAGGACGTTGGCCCCGTAGGCGGCAACGAGGTCGCAGACGACGCGGCTTTTTTTTTGACTTCGGACTCCCAGCGGACGAAGTCGGTCAGCACGCGCAGCACGGTTTGCTCGGTGCAGCCGGAGCCGTCGGGCTGAAGGGGGGCCAGGCCGAAGGCGCGGCAGACGGCCGCAAGCAGTCGCTCCATCGCCGGTTCCGCGATGGCGGCCACGAGGGCGCGGGACTGCTCGATCACCTTGTGCAGCGGCTCGCCGTCGAGGCCAAGGGCGAGCAGTCGCTTCACCCGAAAAGGGTCGGCCGCCCGCCGCTCGCCCGTGCCGTCGTCGAAGAAGAAGATGAGTCGCTCGTCCACGTGTCACCAGATTAGATTGCCGCTGGCTTGCCCGCCGACGAGCCATCGTAGAGTGCCCAGTTGCCGGTCAGCGAGTCGTAGATGGGGATGGCCCGAAAGACGACGCGAATCTTGGCCGCCTTCGTGCCCAGCGGGTCGATCACGTCGGGGCCGGCCAGCCAGCCGGCGAAGAAGTTCCAGCTGTTGAACGAGTTCTGCGAAGTCTTGGTCGTGTACGAGTTATAGACGAGAATGCGGTACGCCGCTTTTTCCGTAATCATGAGCCCGCCAATTTGCCCGAACGGGATCTGCCCCCGGGTGCCCGAGAACGGGTTGCCGCGCGAGGCGCAGCTCGCATAGACCACGTTGTTCCATATCTTCAAATCCGCGCTGATCATGGCCGTTTCGCCCATGAACTGCACGTCGGCGGGCATGCGCGAGCCGGCCAAATCCGCAGGGACATCGTCCCATTCCGGATTAAGAGAGATTCTTACTCCTGACTCGCTCCAGCCGAGGAAGGCCAGGGCGCCGTTGGCACCGACTCCGCAGTGAATCTCGCAGGGCCCCGCGACGTAAATCTGCGCCACCCAGCACCTCCCTTACTCCCGCCCCTCGCCTCCCCTCTCCCTGCCGCTGCGTCGCGGCGCCGGCGAGGGGGCCGGCGCCGCGTCGGGCAGTGTGGCCGGCGGGGGGAGGGGCGGGCAAATCGGCGGGGGAAGGGGGTGGGCTAGTGGAGCAGGCCCGCTCTGCGCAGCACGGCGGCGATGGTGGGCAGATCGGCTTCGCGCACCAGCCGGTGGCGACCGGCGCGGGGCGGTTCGGGCAGCAGCCCCTTGCGGTAGGCGTAGGCGAGTCGCCAGGACTGGCAGCCGATGCGCTCGGCCGCCTCGCCCACGCTCAGCAGTCGGTCGGTCGTCTCGCTCACGGGGTTCTCCTCGGATGGTCGGAGCGTCAGGGCCTCGGCCAGTGCAGCCGGAAGGGCGCTGACGATCAGGTCTTGCCAGGTCGGGAGCGTCCCGGCCAGGGCCGCCCGTGCCGCCGTCTGGATTGCGGCGAGCAAGGCGGGTAGGATGATGCGTAGACGGACCATCTGCGGTCCCTCCTTCGAGGGGGACGACAGCGATCTGGCGACCAAACCTTCACGCTGCCGTCGCCCCACACGGGGGATCAGCAGACCCCGGCCGGCTCCCCCAAGGACCGGCCGGGGTTTTTCACTTCGCCACCTCTCCCCGCATGACGGCAAGCACGGCCTGCCACTCGAAGCGGATGACTTTGCGGCCCAGGCGCAACGACGGCAATCGCCCGTCCTGCGCCATGGCCAGCACCGTCTCACGGTCCAGGGACAGCCGGCGAGCAACCTCGCCAGCGTCGATCAGCCCTTCGGGAGTTTCGTTCACGGCCATCGCCTCCGGTTTGCCCGCAAAACCGGGATCACCGTAGCATGGCGGGGGAGATGGGAGCAAAACGAGGGGGCACGAAAAAGCCCCGGCATCAACCGGGGCTCATGGTGCGGGAGGGGCGGGGGCTACCCGTTGAGCCGATTGAGCCGGCGCCCGAACAGGCGATCAGCCGCGATAGATAAATCTAGCCGTTTGGTCGGTATATCCGCAGTCTCGACCACGTCACTGACGTTTCCCGCCTCCTCAGCCTCGATCACGCCGAAGACTGCGTCGCCTTTCACGAGCCGGTCCAGAAACTCCATCGCCACCGCGGTCTGCCCCGGCATGTCCCCCTTGGGGCGCATCGCCGGCCGGCGGTTCCAGAGCAGCCACATGGCCAGGTCGCACACCAGACCCGCAAGCAGCTGCTTGCTGTTGCCCGTGAGGCTGGCCAGATCGTTCCGCGTGCCGTCGGCGGTAATGACGTATCGTTCCCCCCGGCAGGCTGCCGCCTCGACCATGCCGCTGGCCTGCTGGAGCAGGGCGGTTAGCGTGGCGGACGCGGCCACCTCGGCCGAGCCGAGCATGGCCTTGTCGTCGGAGAGCAACTGACCCAGCGTTCGCTCGTCGTAACGAATCTGCATGTCCGCATTCGTCGCGTACGCGCTGCCGCCGCTGGCGTAGGTGGGCATGGCCGCTCCTAGCTGCTGCTGGTGGTGCCGGTCAGGGTGACGGACTCCAGACCGTTGGCGCCGGCGGCGCCGGAAAACTCCAGCGTCATGGCCGTGTTGGCCGTGCCGGGGATGTAGAGGCCGGTGAGAGCCAAGGCGGTCGTGCGGCCGGCCGTGGCCTCCAGGCCGAGCGTCCACGAGGCCAGCACGGTGCCCGCCCCGCTGGCACCGTCGCGCAGGTTGAGGGTGACGGTCGCGGCGGTCGGGGCGGTGGCCCCGGCGACCAGGGTGGCGGAGACGGAGGTGCAGACGTTCCGGCCCAGGTTTCTATCGCTGGGTGGTCAACCACGACTTCCCCGATGATCTCCAGTGCCTTTGTTGCAATTGCAACTGGGCAAAAAAACTGCACGGCAAGTGCCCGCACCACAGCCACGGCCTGTGCCTTGGCGATGGTGAGGGAATCTAGTTGCCCGCCGGGCCGTGCGGTGATGCCGCACGGCCCTGACGAGGCACTTAGGCCGTGGCGTTCGTGATGCAGAAGCCGCTTTCGGGTGCCGCCAAGATTTCAACATATTGTGATGTGACGTGCAGTTCCGTGCGGGCGTTCTTCTGGTCCTGGAACGTGTAGACGGCGGCCAGGTACTCGTGCCAGTAGACCTGCACGGTCGAGAACGACGGGGCGCCGTACTCGCCGTCGAGGCTGCCGGGGCGGCTGAGGATCACGGCGGTCTTGTCGGCCTTGGCAAAGACGCGGTTGCTGCTGGCGGAGGCGCCGGTGCCGCCGCCGGCGGCCGGGCGGTCGGTCACCTTGACCGTGTCCTCCACCACCAGCGGCAGGCCGTAGAGGGTGGCCGGCAACCCCCAGCGGTCGTTGACGTAGTCCTCCTTGGACTCCAGGCGCGGGCGGCTGTAGGGGCCGTTGCGCAGGTAGTTGTGGATCTCGGCGGAGTTGCCCATCGACTCGGCCAGGCCGGGGGAGATGACCAGTTGCAGGTCGTTGAAGCCGACGGTGGCGTTGGTGGCCAGCGTGATGCGGCGCACGGCTTCCATGAGCGAGCGCTTGATGGCGTTGTAGTTGGCGCTGGCCGGGTCGTCGCTGGCCAGGTCCCAGGTGCCGGCGCCGTTGTTGAGGGTGTTGGCGTCGGCCGTGTTGTTGCCCCAGTTGGCGGCCGTGTCGATGAGGGAGCAGACGCGGTTGGTGCGAGCGGTGATCTCCTGCTGCACGAGCGAGCCGACGTGGTGCTCCATCACCTTCCAGCCCTTCGAGCCCATCGCGATCGCCTGGTTGCCCAGCATGGTCGCGTAGTTGCGGCGCAGGGTGGTGAAATTGGCCTCGGCGAAGACCAGGCCGTTGGCGTTGGTCACGGGACGCTCGCCGCCGTCTTCCCACGCCGACTCCGCGTCGTTGACGAAGCGGGCGGGGGTGTCGCGGTCGATGATGTAGTAGATGCCGATGGTCCCGGGAGACTCGATCAGCTGGGTGTACTGGTTGACCTTGAACTTGTCGGGGCGGCGGATGTAGCTGATGGCCTGCCCGGTCGCCTCGGGCAGAATGCCGTTCGTTGCCGACAGATACCGCGGGGTGCCGATGGCGGGATTGGCCATTTCTCCGTTCCTGTTCGTGAGGGTAGGTGGGGCCGTGTGGCGCCCGCACGCCTCCGAACAGGCGGCGTCGTGTTTCGGCCGACTCCCGGGTAGCTACTCCCGGTTCGGCCCGTTCTCGGGTCGTGCGAACGCCGCACGGCCCCCGGCGAACTGCGAGCGGGTCGGGCTCAGATGAGGCCCGGCTGCACGCGCATCTGGATCATCTGGTCGGCCGCCGTGGCGTTCTGCTCGGCGTAGCCAACCGTGTAGTTGCCGGAACTGGCGGTGACGGCGCGGCCGCTGCTGTCCGAGGTCAGCCGGTCGCCGGCCGTGATCGTGCCGCCCGACTGCACCTGGCACAGGTCGCCCACAGTGAAGACGTTGACGTTGAGGCCGGCCACGGCCGCATAGCCGTCATCGAAGGTGGCCACGGAGGCGTTGTGCGTGCCGGCCTGGCAGACGCCGACGGCCACGTCGGAGGCGGCCGAGCACTGGAGCACCTTGCCCGGCGCGGTCGGGTCGATCTTCACGAGGCGCGACGGCGAGATGTTGCCGTTCGCGACGAAGCCTCTGCTCACGTTGTCCTCTCCTTCTGCCCGCAGGCGGGTTAGCGGCTAGTGGCGGGCGTAGAAGCCGCTGAGGTGGTCAAGGGTGCCCGCGGCGGTGCCATTGGGGCTGTAGAAAACCAGGGGGTCGCCGGGGTGGAGGGCCTGCACGCCGCCCGCGATGTTGTCGGGCACCAGGCTCTGGCGGTTGGTGCTGGCCGTGGTCGTGGTCTGCCAGTTGACCTGGCCAGTCGCCGGGTCCTTGTCGCTCACCGCGCCGAAGAAGAACAGGGCCGCGCCGGCCAGGGCGCCGCCCGTGGGCAGGTTGGTCGTCAGGGTGACGGCCAGGCTGGACACGCTGTTGACCGTGTCGAGAACCCAGGTGCCGTCGGCCACCTGGTAAGCGACGTAGTCACTGGCCGCGATGCCGTTATCCCCCACCTGGGACGGGGCGACGTTGCCCGGCGTCGGGTACTTGTAGTTGGTGGAGTAGACGCCCGGGTCGTCGGCCAGGTTGACGACCTTCTGACCGCCCGCCGCAGCGGCCGCGAGGGTCGTCCAGTTGAACGGCCGCAGGATCGCCACCTTGTGGGCGGTCGTGCCGGTCGTGTAGAGCAGGCAGGTGACGTGGGCCCGCGAAGCAGCCGGCCCCTGCGCCCAGTTGGCGCGGTGGTTGGCATCGGCGCCGTAGAGGATGGGGGCGATGCCGCCGCCGGGGCTGGGCGGGACCAGGCTGGCGAAGGCGGTGCCGCCGGTCGCGGTGTTCGTGCCGACCGAGAAGGTCGGGAAGGGAAGCGTGTTGCCGAACAAGGGTCGTTCTCCTCGGTTCGCTGATGCGCCGGCGTGGCCGGCTGCCCGTCACTCGCCGCCGCTCAGCCGTTGATCTCGCCGGCGCCGTCGTGCCCCACCGCCTTGCACGCTTCCGCCCAGGAGCAGCGGTGCTGTCGCTGGTACTGAAGAGCCTTGCGACTGCCGGCCTGCTCGTCGCGCGACGCCGGCGCGGCCGGCTCGACTGGCACCAGGGACTGGCCGACGGCCACGGGCGAGCGGGCGTAGCGGCTGGCGATCTTGACCAGGTGCTTGCCGGCCTGGGCGTCGGTAAGGGTGTCGAGGGTGTCGAGTTCCTCGGCGCGGTCCAGCTCCACCCCCTCGGCTTCGAGTTGGATCAGTTGCCGCTCGAACCCCTCGCGGCGCGCCTGCTTCTGATAGCGGCGCACCTCCTCGTCCTTGGCGGCCAGCGATTTCTCCAGGGCCTGCATGCGCTTCTCCAGGCGGCCGTAGCGGATCGCCTCGGAGTCGCGCTGCATGCGGGCCGGCTCGTCCTTGCTGCCCGGCAGACAGCCGTTGGTGGCACTGGGGGCGGCGCTGTACTGCTCGGCCGGCTCGTCCTCTTCCTCGCTGCCGACGGGGCCGGTCGGGTCGTCGGGCAGAAGTTCTTCGTCCATCGGCTCCTTGCCCATCGCGTCGGCGGCGTAGTGGGCTGCCAGTTCCTTCGCGTACGGATGGGCCGCAACGTGCTTCGCGAACTGCATCAGCTTTTCGTCGTGGCTCGGCCCGGCCGGCGCTTCGCCGGCCGGGATCGTCTCCGGCATGTCGGCCATGTTGGCCTCCTCAAGGGCGTAACGGATGACAGGTCGTACACGGCCGTCTTGCGGGTCGCGACGGGAGTAGCGCAGGGCCTTGGCCTGGCGGCGGTAGGTCCATTGCCCCAGGTCGCGATCGGGGGTGCGGCGAATCACCGCAATGGGGTCGATCTCCCAGGAGTAGGGGTACAGCTCGATCGAGGTGCGCGGGTAGGTCTTCGCCTCGTCGTACTTGTCCTTGCGGAAGTAGTAGTTGGTGGCGATCACCCACTTGCCCAGCATGTCGTCCCAGCGCACCCGGTAGCCGTGGGCCAGCCCCAGGTGGGGCGGCTGTTCGGACTCGTCCCTCTTGCCGGGAATCGTGTGGCCGCGCGTGATGGGGGCGAGGTTGCCCGTGGCGTCGCGCTGGTTGCAGCGGGCGGCGATGTAAGCGAGGGCCTTCTTGTCGAAGACGCGCCGCTTTTTGACGGTCTTCGGCTTGCCGTCGGCTCCCTTGACCTTTTCGTCCCACTCCTCGACGTGGGCGTCAAAAATCGGAACGTCCGGCACCTTGACGTACAGGTCCGGGTTCTCCAGGTCGGCCAGCAGATTTTGCAACCGCTCGCTCATGGGGTGCGACTATCGGGGACGGAGGCAGGCGCGGGCAAATCGGCGGCTCAGTGCCGCCCCTCTTTGCCGTGCCGCTTGCGACTCCCGGCCGTCTTCATCCAGCCGGGTTGTTTGCCGCTCGGCCCGCTAATGAACCAGGCTGGCCGTTGGTGTTCGTGGACCGTGCCGCGGACGCGAACGTGGTCCCACAGCCAGACCCCCTTGGAGGCGGCGCGGGCAATGTCCTCGGCCTCCTGGGGCGTGACCTCGCCGTAGCCCCAGAAAACGCTCGGCTCGCCCCGCCGCCCGTACTCCACCTCCAGAACCTGATCGGCCCGGAGATAGCGGATGGCTCGAACGTGGCTGGACTGCGGTGTCGGCAGCCATCGGCCAAACCACACGAACCCCTCGATCTCGTCGCGCGGCTCGGTCAACTCCTCCGCGAACGGAGCCTCGCGACTCCGCCGCTCCTCCTCCTCGCACCGTTCCCGCTCGCTCTGCTCGGCCCGGTCGAACCAGTAGTCGTCGGGCAACGGCAGCGGATCGAGGCGGCGGTTGGCCTCGGCAAGGGCGCGGGCCTCTTCGGGGTCCGGCTTGCGCGACAGGGCTCGGAGAAAGGCGGCGAGGAAGCTCATGGCGGGCATGGTGGCGGGGCGGGGAGGGGCGGGGCAAATCGGAGGGGTGGCGGGTAGAATGGGGGGATGGACGTGCCACAGACCTATGGCGCCATAGCCGACTGCTGCCTGTTCTTGGACGGCTGGCTCCTGGCGGCTCAGCCTTCCTGCGTCGGACCGGACTGGTTCGGGATGGCCTTCGAGGGGGAAACCCCGACGGCGGCAGAAGAACACGCCGTCGCGGCCAAACGGGCGATCCACTTGCGGCATGCCCTGGTAGCGAACGGCCGTGCCCTGCGCAAGGGGTTACTGCGCTGCGTTTCCAGAGTGCCGGGAATGGACAGACAGCCCCCGTATTTGTGCCACCTCTTTGTCGCCGTGGAATCCGAAGGGCCCGCCCTGCAAGTGCCGTCGCCAATCCCGGCTCGCCTGTTGCCGCACCTGCCGCAGGTGTACGAGTTCGAGGCCGATCCGGCGACGGCACCGGTCTACCACGACTGGTGTTTGGATAACGATTGGCCGGAGCGGGCAGCACTGCTGGCCGAACAGGTGGAGAGGGAGAGGCGGGCATGAGCGCCGACCACGAACGCCGCGTGCGCGTCTACCACGTCCCCGAGTCGGACGTGTGGGAACTATTCCAGGGGCGCGGCCAGCGCCTGCCCGAATTCCTGCAAATGCCCGTGATGGACGGCGTGCCGCCGGACTGCTGCATCGAGCAAGTGCATTACGACCCGTACCGGCGGGCGTTCGCCTTCTTCCTCTCGCACCCGTCCTTCGACCCGGTGCCCGAGGGCGACACGGCCCCGGGCTTCGGCGGGCTCGACAGTCGCATTCACTCGGTGCGCATCACTCCCGAGGCGCAGTACGCGGCGCAGTTGGAAGGAGTGATTGCCGACCTGCGCGAGGACATGCTGAGCGAGTCGGCGGCGTACCGCCGCGGCGTCGAGGACGGGGTGAGGCAGGAAGGGGAGCGGGTGCTGGGCCGCATCTTGAAGGCCGTTGAGAATTGGCGACAGGGCGACAAGGAGACGGACCGTTACGCGGCCTATGCCCTGGAAGCGATCGGCTCCTGCATCACCTATCGGGGCGTGACGCGCGAGGCGGCCCTGGAGCGGGTACGCGAGGGGCTGGGCGGGTGCAGCTGCGGCCAGGGCAACGCGGCCGAGCCGCCGTCGGCCCTGCCGCACAGGCCGGGGTGCCCGAGGGCGGAGGGGTGATGGACGCGACGACGGAAGCCGTGACGGCGGAACTGCGGTCCCTGCTGGACGACCTGCGCAAGATAGGCGAGGCGCCGTGGGTGTGGTACTACGAGCCCGGTGCCGCTTCCGCCGCCGTGATGGCCGAAGTGGAGAAGGCCGTACAGTCGGGCGAGACGCGCATGGTGGTCGCCCCCGCCGACCAGCGCGGCGTGCGGTTCACGGCCACCACGACAATGGAACCGATCCTCTCCAAGCTGCTTGCCCACCTGTGCGGCGAGCATGAACGCGCCTTCCTGCTTCACCTGCTGGGCAACCGCCTCGACGGCGACACGGCAGCGGTGTTCGCGGACTGGCTGGAAGAACACGGGCGGACGGAGGCGGGGGACAGGGTGCGTTTGCTGCGGCCCCGCAAGGGCGACCTGCTCGTTATGAGCATCGACCGGTCTGACATCCGGGAACACGCAACCTGGGAGCAGTGGGAAGAGTCGATCCAGGCAGGCAACCGGCTCGCCAGACAGTTCGATTGCCAGATGATACTGCTGTCGCAGAGCATGCAGTTGAACAACATGGACGCTGACGCCATGCGCAAGCACGGCTGGGTCCGTGCTGAGGAGGCCGAACGGCGCGTGGCAGAGGAGCGGGAGGCGTGCGCCCGGGTGGCCGAGCAAGTGGCCGATGAACAGGATCGGGACGCTGAAAACAGCGATGCTGGCGGGTCGGACACACTCGCAACGGCCGAGCGGATTGCCGCGACGATGTGCCGTATCGTCGCTGAGCGTGTCCGTAACCGCGAGGGGCAGACGCCGTGAGCCGATTACACCACCCTGCCTCCGCCGCCATCCTCTCCTGGGGCGGCGTCATGCTGGGCACTATCGCCAACGTGGAGATCCGCCCGCTTGCCGAAGTGCCCGACCCCGCCGCCAAGAACGGCAAGCGCGAGGCGTTCCCCGCCTATCTGGGCACGGAGACGGCGGCAACGCTGACGCTCACCCGCCCGTGACGCGCCTCCCCTCCTCCTCGGCCTGCCGCCGGAAGATCGCCGCGCTGTGTGGGTCGCCACGGCGTTCGGCGGCGTCGGCGGCGGAGCGCAGGCGGTCGGCGTGGGTGGGGGCGGGCGGGCGGCCACTCGTGCCGGGCGATGGTGCCCTTGCCCCCTTGCGATTACTCAGTAGATTGCGGATAAACCGGACGTGTGCCGGTTCCCTGCCCGTCAGTTGCGAGACGTAGCTGTCGATGATTAGCGGGTTGTCCTGCAAGTACCCGCTCGCCCCCGCCTCGTTGGCCGGGTTCGCCTCCACCACGCGGTAACCGTCCGCCGTCTTGACGATGTCGGGAGCGTACAACTGCCCCCGCCGCTCGCTCTCTGGCAGGGCGTTGATGGCGTCGAGGGCGGCCTGGGCCATCGCCCGCGTATCCTCGTTCTCGAACACGACGGGCAATGGTTCCTGCTTGAGCCAGGTCGAATGCGGCACGAGTTCGGCCTTGCCGTTGCGCGTCACGACGTGGACGCGCCCCTCCTGGCCGCGCTTGAAGGTGACGCCCTGCGCCCGCTCCTCGTTGGTGATGCCGACCACGGGGAAGGCCGGCTGGGCCATGAAGCGGCCCTTGGGGATCGCCGTTGCGGCCTCGTTGCCAGCCGCCTGCATGGCCAGGTCGGCCGCGTTCCGCACGTCCCCGTAAAGCTGCTGGTACTTGTCACTGCCGAAGCGAAACGTGCTGCCGTCCTGGTGTCTCACCCCGACGACGCGGGCGTGCGGTTGCCGCTTCGGCAGTTTGGCCGGGTCGCCGGGTTGCAGGTCGATGTCGATGGGGAGCAGTTCGCCATCCGCCTGCCTCTTCCAGTTGCCCCCGTGCGTGTCGCCGATGACAACACCCGTGCGCCGATTGCGCCAGGCGTCGGGGCCCTCCTCGGGGTCGTACTCGCCGCGCTTCAGCCCCGCTCCTTCGCCGACCGGCTCCCAGTCGTTGTCCCAGAGCCAGTCGTCCACCTCCCGCGCCGTGGGCGTCGTGCCGCCGATGGCGTTCATGGAAACGACGGGCCGCCCGTCCGGCGTCAACCCCTCCATCCGGTAGCCGAGTTCCGGCCAGATGGCGTTGAGGGCGGCGTGGCGCTCGAGGAAATCCTTTTGCGTGGCGTTCTGGCCACTTGGCGTCTTGGCGATCTTGTTGAAGCGGTCGTTTTTCTCGTCGTAGTAAACGTCCTGCTCCTGCCCGCCGATGTTCCGGCCGACACGGAAGGGACCGTCGTCCACGGTCGGCGCCTGGCCCGCAAGGACGGCGGCGAATCCGTCCCGGCTGGGGTCTTCGCGAACATGCTCGAAACCGTACCGCGCGAGCTGCTGCCCCGAGTCCCACAGGTTGTCGCGGGCGTCCTGCTGGACCTGCGCCACGCGCTGCGGGAAGAAGATGCCGTAGCCCGCGTAGGCTTCGTCACCGTAGCTCTTGACGATCCACTTGCCCTCGCCGTAGGTGTCGTCCAGTTTCTTGACCACGTCGGGCGTGAACTCGGGAACAATGGTGCCGAACTCCTGCCCCATCGCCTTGCCAAGATCCTCGGACTTCTCGAGGCCGGGCAGGTGCTGGGCCTCGTGCAGCTTGTTCCTGAGCGTCTGGAGGGTCGGGAAGAAGTCGCGAGCGTCGCCGCGACTGTGCAACCCTTCCTCATCCGAAGACGGGGCCACGGTGGAGATGGCCGGCCGCTCGCCCTCGGGTGCGGCATCCTGGACGAGTCCGATGCCGGCGCGGCCCAGGTAGGCGGCGATGAAGTCGGCATCGCCGTTGCCTTCCAGGTTGTGCCCGCCGTACTGGACTTCTTCGCCCTTGCCCCGCACCTCGGGACCGATCGCGTCGAGGGCGGCTTCCACGCCCACCTCGTTAATGTGGTTGCGCAGCAGCCCCATCCAGTCGGCCACCTTGTGGTTGCCGCGCGAACGGAAGTGCTGCTCGTAGCGGTCGAGGCGGCGGTTTACGGCTTCGATTCGGGCGGGAACGCGAGCAGGAGTTGCTGCACGAGCGGGCTCACCGTCATCCGTCCCGCCCGAATCTCCGTCTGAATGAGCGGGTCGGCCAGGCGCTTCCGCCAGGTCGCCGCGATCTCCTTCAGTGCCTGCTCCATCTGCTCCGCTTCCTGATCCGTCACTTTCGGTGCTGGGGGCGGGCTCTGGTCCGGGTTCGGCTTCTGCGGTTCCACGGCTCGTCTCCGATGGAGGGGGTTCGCTCTCATTGTCCCGGTCAGCGGGGAGTGGGGCAATCTCAAACGGACTTGTCTCGATGCCGGCAACGCCAGCCAACCCCAGCATGTGGTGCAGGCGCCCCAGTTCCTTCCGCCAGTAATCCCGCAGCCCCGTCGCCTCGGGGTCTTCCGCCACCCGCTCCTCCCCCGCCCTCAGCCCGCGCTCGGCCAGGTCGGCCAGTTCGCGCACGCGATGCAGCACGTCCTCGCCGTGGTGGCGGCGGAGCATGCGCCAGGCGGCCCCGGCGCTCCTGCGGTCGGCAGAGGTCAGTGAGGCGTCGGCATGGTTCTTCAGTCGCTCGGCCAGGTCGGCCCGGCGGGCAGGGCCGGCGGCGCGGCGTGCCTTCTGACGCTCGGCCTTCCGGCGCTCCCCCTCCTCTTGCCCCCTGGCGATGGCTTCCTTGACTTCCGGGCTGGCGGCCTCGTATTCGCCCCGCTTCATCCACATGCCGCCGCGGTACTCCTTGCCGTCAAACGTGAACTTCACGCCCTTCGGCACGCGGATCTGGGCGTAGCGCAGCGGTTCGCCGCGGCGGGCATACGCCTCGGCCGTGTCGGCCTCGTCGTGGACTGCCTGCCAATCGCCGTCCCCGCCGTCCTCCACCCGCCAGCCCGTGCCGGCCAGCTCGTCGTTGGCCCGCTCGGTCTCGTCGTCCACGTCGCCGGGGTCGATGCCGCTCTCGCACAGGGCGGTCAGGAACTGGGCGTAGAAGTGGGCCAGGGAGGCGGCGTCGGGATCGTCGGCCTCGGGGGCGCCGCGGGCGTAGCGAGACGGAGACGACGGAGACTTGCCGGCGGCGCCGTGCTCGTGGTGGTACTCGTCCTCCATGAAGCGCAGCGGGTCGCCCCGGCGCCGGTGCCGCACCGGCTCTGCCCCGGCGCCATGCAAGTGGACATGGACGTGCGTGCCGTCCTCCGGGGTGTGCCGGCCTGCGGGCGTGGGGCCGTGCGCCTCGGCGGCGGCTCCCGTCTCCCGTCGGGCCACCGCCAGCGCCCGCTCGACCGCCGCCGGGCTCAGACCGAGCATGCGGGTCAGGGTGGCGGTCAGGATCTCGCGCTGCACCGGGTCATCGGGGTCGATGTCGTCGGCGCCGGTTGCGAGGTCGCCGGCGTGCGGGGCGACAGGCGCGGCAGGTGCCTCCCCGCCGTCGCCGTTGTCGCCAACATCGACGGCATCGCTCCCGCCTCCGACTCCGGCTGCCAGGCGAGCGAGGTCGTCGTCGGACAGGTTGCGGATCGCCTCCACCTCCTCGGGGGAGTCGGCCCACAGCATGGCCTCCAGGCGGGCGGCGGCCAGGTCGGATGGGGACAGGGTGGGGGACACGGCCGCTCCTAATAGATGGTGCCTCGTTCGCGCTTCGGCCCCAGGTTGCGCTCGACCACCCGGCCTCCCAGGTCGGCAGCGGCGTCCGTCAGGGCGCGGGCGCCGAACACCCCGTGCGCGGGGCTGTAGTTGGCCGGGCTAAAGCGCGTGTTGAGGTAGTCGGCCAGGTGGGGCGGCGCGGCCGGGTCCGTGACCACCCAGCCGCGCGAGCGCGTCAGCCAGGCGCTGACCTCGCCACCACCGGCGACCGGAAAAGAAATGCGACCTACCACATCCATTACCGCACCCTCCCGGCCAGGCAGCCTAGCACGAACCGCGCGTACTCGGGGTCGGCCTTCAGGAAGCCCACGGGGTCCTGGTACAGCTGCTCGATGCCCATGCTCAGGATCTCGGTGGCGACGACGTTGCCGCCGTGCTCGCCCCGGTACACCTTGCCGGCGTAGTACGCTCGCACCTCGTCGCCTCCGAAAGCCGCGAGGAAGTCGTCCCGATAGCCTTCCTCGTCGCCATCGAAGTTGCCGTCGGGGTCCACGTCAGCCATCTTGCGCGGCCGCTCGTCACCCACCCGGTGCCGCCAGAAGGCGATGGCGGCGTCCTTGACGCCCCGGACCTGGTGCTCGACGGCATGGCCGAGTTCGTGGGCGGCGTCGTGCGGCCCCTTGCCCGTGTCGTAGGAAACGGTGCGGCTGCCCTCGTTGTACTTGCTGCCCGAATTCGACTGCTCGACGCGCACGGCAACCGGCTGGCCGCTGGACAGAGCCGCCACGAACGCCTTGCCCTCCTCGAACTTCTTCGCGCCCGGCCCGCGCAGGTTGGTCGAGGACACCTGCACGTCGAGGTTGCCGCCTGCGGCACGCGCCAGGTCGGCGCGGGCCTGCTGGCGCTGCTTGTCGAGGGCCTTCTCGGCGGCCTGGTAGTGCTTGTAGTCCCCGCGACCGGAGCGCAGGGCCTGGTCCGCGCTCCGGAGTGAGTCGGAGAGGCGAGCGTGCGTGTCGGCGTGGCGGGCGAGCAGGGAGTCGGCAATCTGCCGGGTGGCGTGGTCGGCTTCGACCTTGGGGTAGGAGGGCCGGCGCGTTTCCCCGCCGGCTGGTGCATTCCGCGCCGGGGCGGCCGGGGGGGCGACGGGGGGTTCAGCGATGCGTTGGCGGTTGCTCGACGGCCTGTCCTGCCTGGCCGCCCCCTGCAACCTCTCCTCCCCCGCCGGTCGCAGCAGCAGGTGACCGATGCCGGCCGTGCCGGGCATCGAAGAGGGCAGTTCCGCGACACGCTGCTCGTCCGTCACGCGGCCGGCCCTGCCCTCTCGGGCCACGCCGCCAGCCAGCCCGGCCCGGCGGACGTGGTCGATGGCCTCGTCCTGCCGCTTGCGGTCGGTGAGCCCGCGGGCCTCCAGGGCGCGGCGCACGTCCACAAGGTCGCCCATGTTGGGGGAGCCGGCGGCGGCGCGGAGGATGGTGTCGGCGTAGTCGGCCGGGTTGAACGGCCGCCCAGGAGCCGGCGGCGGGACCGGCTTCGCGGGCGGGGCCTGTTGCGGCGCGCCACCGCCGCCCACCGTCCGTCCGCGCAGCCGGTCCTTGCCGGCATCGGTGAGCGCGAGGAAGCCGATAGCCGGGGAGCCCGGCCCGCTGGCGGGCAGGTTCGCCTCCAGCTGCTCGGGCGTGGGCGGCGTGCGATTCTCGCGGCCCTGTACCGTGACCAGCCCCTGCTGTTGCAGCCGCCGGATCAGGGCGTCCTGCTCCTGCCGCGTCTTCAACCCGGCGGCAGCCAGGGCGGGGCGGACGTGGACCAGGTCGGCAAGGTTGTGGTTGGCACTGGCCAGTCGGCCGATCGCGCCCAGGCCGCGTTCGGCGTGCCCGGCGGGGTCGGAGGGGGCGGGCGCGACGGCGGGCGACGGATTCTCCCGCGACGGCTGCGCGACGGGGACCGCTTGCGCGGGCGGCGGCTTCTGCGCCGATGGCTGCCCTGCCTTCGTCGCCGGCTTCCTCCCCCGCGCCGCCTCTGCCTGCCCCTCGCCCCGGATGTAGACCAGGATCGCCTGCGCCAGCTCCCCCTTCGGCCCCTTGCCCTTCGTGAGCCCCAACCGCCCGCGCAACTCGCGCAACTCCTCGTGCGACAGGCTGAGCAGCCGATCGCCCAGGGCCATGACGGCGTCGGCCGACAGGTTCGCGCGGTCCAGCCCCTCCAACTCCCCCTGCACCTGCTCGACGGTCGGCCGCTGCCCCTTGGGCGCCGCACGCCTCGCCGCCGGCTGGCGCGGCGCAGTTGGCTGCTCCTGCCGGCCCGGCTTCGGTGCCGCCGCCCCCTCCTGCTTGCGCCCCCGCCCGCTGCCCGGCTCGCCGATCTGCACGCGCCGCTGCCCCTTGTGCTCGTCCGTGCCGACCCAGACGTTGCGTTTGCCGTCGGCGGCCTTCCCCTTGTTAACCCAGCCGTAGCGCAGCACCGCGGCCACGTCGCCGTAGCCGGCCTCGCGCAGGAAGCGGAGCACGTCGGCCCGGCGGGCGTGTCTGATCGAGGCCAGGAACGAGCCGGCGCCGTCGCCCGACTCGTCGTCGGCATCGGCAGAGGGGGCGTCGTCGCCCTGCTCGTCGTCGCCCTGCCCCTCTTGCAGGGGCTGCTCTTCGCCTTCCGCTCCAGGCGCCGCCCCCGCCCCCCCGCCCGCCCCGGGGACGCCCAACAACCCTCCCAGCCCGCCACCTGCGCCGCCCGCCTCCTGCTGCTTGAGCGCCTCGGGGTCGATCGTCTCGTCTCCGTCCACCGGCTTCGACAGCCCCGCCGCCTTGCGGGCCTCGTCCGTCTTGACCTTCACCCCCATCTCGACCACGGTCTTGATGGCGTCCAATTTATCCTTGCTCTCTCCGCTTTCGAGATTGAATTTCCACGTCACCGGAAAATCGGCCTCGGGATAAGTGCAGCGCTTGAACAGCGCCACGATCCCCTGCTGGCGCGGCGTGCCCGTAAAGCTCACGCCGGCCAGGGCGGCGTCGAACGCCGCGATCTGCCGCTTCGTGTCGCGCTGGAACTCGGCGCTGGCCTCGTTGCCCAGGCCGGACGCGCTGGCCTTGCTGCTCGCCTCCTGGCCAATGACGTAGCGCTCAATGGTGGCGTCGATGTACTGGATCAGCTTGACGAGGGCGTCGGCCCCGCTGGTAGGCACCTCGATGCGCTGCACCCCCCCCCGCGGCTTGCCGCCCGCATCAGGGGTGACGGGGACGAAGATATGGGCCCGCTCCGATTGGTCGTTGGCGGCCTGCTTGACGGCGGCCAGGGCCTGGGTGTTGCCGGCCTCGTACTCCCACAGCGTGATGCCCAGGCCGACGCGCGAGAAGAAGTCGGTGATGTTGGCCAGCCACTCCAGCTTCAGGAAATTGAGCCAGAAAATCTTGTGACGGACGCCGACGCCGTGAATGGCCTCCCCCTGGTCGGCCTGGAAGAAGTCCACGTCCTCGATCAAATGCTGGTGGAAGAGGATGCGGTCGGCCCACGGGCCGACGACGCGCAGGCCGCGCCCGCCCGCCGTGGTCGTGATGAGGTCGGCCTCGCGCAGCATGCTGGCCCTGGCCGCATCGACGAGGACGTAGGGGGTACCGTCAAACTGGTGGCCGATCTTGTCGCCGTGGATGGGGGCACAGTCGAGGACGCGCAGGGTGCGCCGCCCCTGGACGGTGCCCCGGTCCCAGCCCCACAGGAATTGCACGGCGGTCCGACCGTACCACACGGCATCGAGCCACCACCACAGCACATAGGGCAGGTGGGGGATGGAGCGGATGGCCTTCGTGAGGCCGTCACGCACCTCAACCTGGAAGCGGTCCTTCTCGTCGGGGATCTCCAACTCCCACGGCAACTGGTGGACGGAGCGTTTGCGCTCCTCCAGCAGGGACATGAGGAAGGCATCGCGGCGCATTACCTCCGCGTCCTCGCGAGAGTGGCGCAGTGCCTCGTCCCAGCGGTCGTGCCAGTACGTATTGTTGCCACCGCCGACGCGGGCCACGAATGTCCACGAGTGGGGGAGGGAGAGGCCGGCGGCCTCGGGGTGCGGGGCGCCGTCGCGCGTCGGGCGCAGGGGGTTGCCCCGGTGGTCGAGCAGGGTGGGTGTCCCGTTGCGCGCGAAGTCGATCACGGCGGCCTCCGGGCGGGTTAGTTGACGCCGGCAGCGCCAGGCACCGGCTCGGTTGCGGGCGCGTCGGCCGGGGCGAAGTGGGCGCAGGCCGGAAAGCCGGCCGGGACCTGGGCGTACACGGGCGGCCCGACCACCACGCCCTGCTCGGTCAGCACAAGGGGGACGTGCAGCCGCTCCCGGCAGGTGCCCAGCACGGGCCCGCCCAGGTTGTGCGGGTCGGCCGAGCGGCGCTGCCAGTGCCGGCAGTCGCGGCACAGGCGGTCCCGGTAGTCAGCGGTCGGCGTCTCGTCACTCATCGGCGCGGCCTCCTGAATCGCGCCAGCCTACGCGGCCGGCGGCGGGGCGGGCAAAGCGGCCCGCTCCCAGAGCAGCACGCAGGTGCGCCACTGGGCGGGAACGCCGTCGCGCGTGGCCTGCCTGCGATCCTCGCGGCCCCACGCCAGCCGCCAGCCGGCGGCCCCCTGCTCGGCGGCGTGGGCGGCCAGTTCGTCGGCGTAGCAGGTGGTTTCCTGGTACTCCCAGGTCGGCAAGGCGAACGAGGTGCGAGCCGGCAGCACGACAGGGGCCGCCCGTATCTCGCTCGCCAGTTGGCCGGCATCGGGCAGGCCGCCGGGGTGGGCCGGACCGAGCATCGCCTCGGCGGCCTCCCAGATTTCCGGGGGGAATCCGGTCGCCTCGTCAGAAACGAAAAGGATTCCGGGGCCGTCCCCTGTTTGCGAGACGGCGACCGGGCCGACGTCGGCAGCATCGCTTACTTTGGGCGTGTGGACCTTGCGTCGCTTGCTCATGTGCTTACCCTCCGAAAAGTCTGCTGCCGCGCCCGCTGCCCATGCGCGGGTCCACGCCCCAGGCGCCGCGGCCGGGCTGGGCGGGGCGCGGGGTGCCGGCCGCCGTGGTCGGTGCCTCGAACGGGCGCGGTTCCAAAAAGGCCAGGTTCAGTGCGTCCATGCCGTCCGGCGACCTGCCCAGTCGCTTTTTCGTGTCGGCCTTCTTCTCCACCTCGCACTGCCCGGGGCTGTTCACCTTCCACGTCGGCGCCATCGCCTGCTGGCGCAGCATGTCCAGGGCGGCGCGCGGCAGCGGGGCCAGGCACAACCGGCCCTGGCGAGCACGCAGGGCGGTCACGAACCACAACTCCGACCGCCGATTGGGGTACTTGGCGGGCTCGTTGGCGCAGGAACTGGCGCAGACCGGCACGAAGCGGAAGTCGCCCCGGTGGGTGGCGAGGGAGCCGCCGCGACCGTCGCCGTCGTAGTGGATCGTCAGTTCCTCGGGCGGCAGAGGACGGGAGCCGGTCGGCCGCACGGCGTTGAACCGCCCGGTCCACTCGGCCGCGAGCTGCTTGAGCCGGCCGGCCGTCTGATCCTCCAGCCAACCGTTGTGCCGCTCGTGGTGCAGGGCGTGGTCGCCCCAGCGCACGACGATCTCGGTGTAGTCGTCGCCGTGACTGGCCAGGTCACAGCCGATCACGGGGGGCTGGGCCGGGTCGGGGGTGAAGGGGCGGTCCAGGCACGCCGCCCCCCAGGCGGCATCGCTCCAGACGCCGTAAGTGCCGGACGAGGGCCAGCGGCCCAGGGCGCGGGATTCCATCAGCGGCCCAGGGCGATACCAGCGGCCGGAGCCCGGGGGTCACTCCAGATCCGTTGTTGTTGCGTCCTCGGCGGGGATTGGTTCACACCAGTCCGCCAACCACCCCATAAATTGATCGAGCCCCACCGCCGACGGGTAAGGGGGCTCGCGGCCATCCAACTCCGCTTCCAGGTTGGGGTGGTCGAGGGAAGACATCTGGACGACGTGCCAGGATGGCGAGCCGTTCAACTCCTGGGCCATTTCCTCCGCGTAGGCGCGTGACGCGGTGTCCGTCGGGTTGAAGATGCCCAGCCAGGAGTGGTTGGCCCCCGCCTTGAACATGCTCTTGGTGGTCGTCCAGAAGATGGAGTCGATGCCGACGGCCTCGTCAAAAATGAACAGCATGTTGGCGAAGTGGCGGCCCTGGAAACTCTCCCCCGTGGCCGCCGTGAAGCCCTTGGCGAAGTGGTCCTCGCTGCTGCGCATCTCCGGGGCGGCGGCGCCGACGAAGTCGCCCAGCCTGCGTGCGCGGCGGCGCTGCCGCCGCACCTCCATCCAGAGCAGGTCACGCACGTCGCGGGCGGTTGGGGCCGTGGTAATGACGGCGGAGTCTTCGGGGAAGGTGTCGTACCACCAGCTGGTCAGAGCGGCGGCCAGCCACGTTTTTCCGACCGAGTGACTAGCTTTTACCAGCACCTTCCGGGGCTTCTGGATCAACAGGTTGGCAATCCGCTCCTGCACCGGCCACGGGTTCAGGCTCAGCACCTCCCGCATGTACCCGACCG
>Ga0134128_10000733_pt1 | contig 44350 bp, 41 predicted proteins | sample KB31754_FD_96462 | JGI IMG/M metagenome (GOLD analysis project Ga0134128, IMG submission 96462) | Terrestrial soil microbial communities with excess Nitrogen fertilizer from Kellogg Biological Station, Michigan, USA - KB3-175-4 | ecosystem: Environmental > Terrestrial > Soil > Unclassified ...
CTGCATGGGTATCCTGGAGATATGGTCGTGGTAATTGCGGATGGGCACCATTAGGCCCCAATGTGTCAGTAGGTGTTGCAATAGGCGGCGGCTGGCATTGTCCCGACAATTGGTGGGTATTCGTAGGCCCTCAATATTTATATAGGCCAAACCCTTATAGTTATTGGAGAGGGCCCAGTTATAATAATACATATATCCGCCAGACAACAATTATAAACAATACTTATATCGACAATAGCACGCATGTTACCTATAGTTATGGACCTCGTGCTAATCAAATAGAGGCTGTAACTCATCAGCGGGTACAGGTATATAAAGTTGCTGCTGTGAATAGACCCGGAAGCACTAATATAAATAGAAATGAAGTAAACATATATCGTCCTGCTGTAAACAGAAGCACCATTAGTAGCGCTCACCCGGCGAATGTAGTCAGAGCGCCCCGGCCGATTAGCAGGCAATTGCAGGGCCCAACAGGCAGAACACCTGCTTTTCACCAGGTAATGGAAAGACAAAATCCCGCCATGGTTAAAGCTGCTTCAACAGCATTGAGAAATCCAAGGAGTCCGCAGGTGCAACCTGAAGTACTAAAGAGCCAGGTTATAACAAGCAGACCTCAGCCTGCAGCACAAAGGCCGGCACCTAATGCAAACAGACCGCAACCTGTTAATAATGCTCGTCCTAATCAACAAAACATTAGCAGGCCCTCTCCGGCAAATAGACCACAACCGCAATCGCAGTCACAACATATGCAACAATCAAGGCCACAACCCCAACCACAGCATATGCAGCAATCAAGACCACAACCCCAACCACAGCATATGCAGCAATCAAGACCACAACCCCAACCCCAGCATATGCAGCAACCAAGACCACAATCCCAACCCCAGCATATGCAGCAACCAAGACCGCAACCGCAAAACTTTAACAGACCACAATCTCAGCCGCAACATATGCAGCAACCAAGACCGCAACCGCAAAACTTTAACAGACCACAATCTCAGCCGCAACATATACAGCAACCAAGACCAATGCCTCAACAGGCACCTCATATGCAAGCTCCCCCACGTCCTGAAGGACATCCGGGAGGAGGCGGAGGGCATCCTGAAGGTGGTGGTAGACCAAATGGAAGAGGATAGTATAAAAGAAGATGCCCCGCAATGCGGGGCATCTTCTTTTATACCTCATAGAATACTTACCATACTAATGCACTGGCTCCTAAAATAGCTGCATCAGCATCTGGCAATGCAGAATATAATAAGGTTACCTTATTTTGATATATCCTTAAAACATTTTCTTCAAGATGCCTTTTTACTGGTTCCATTATCAGTGAACCTGCTTTTGATAATCCTCCAAAGAAAATAATTGCTTGTGGCGATGTTATGGCGACTGCGTCCGCAAGCGTTTGCCCTAATATTTTACCGGTATATTCATACAACTCCAGTGCCATTGCATCTCCCTGTAGTGCCACTTCATATATCAACTGGGAAGTTATCGAGCCCTGATACTTTCTTAGCATAGTCTCGTCGTTTCTTTCTTTCAGCCATTCTTCAGCGGATCTCGCTATACCTGTTGCCGAAGCATAGGCCTCAAGGCATCCGTGACGTCCACACCCACAAGACCTGCCATTGCGTATAGCTATCATATGCCCTAATTCCCCCGCAAACCCATCATGCCCATATATCAACTGACCATTTGCCACAAAACCACTACCTACACCAGTGCCTAATGTTACCAATATAAAATCATTCATCCCCCTAGCTGCGCCATACATCATTTCCCCTATCGCCGCTGCTTTAGCATCGTTTGTTATGGTCACTGTCAGCCCCATTGCCTCTTCTACAAGTCTCGCAAGTGGTATTATTCCTTTCCATGGCAGGTTGGGTGCAAACGCTATTTCTCCGGTAAAAAAATTTGCATTCGGTGCACCTATTCCTATACCCATTACTCTATCCCTGCCCACATTTTCTATCATAGGCACTAATTGCCTTTTTAAAACATCTATGTACAACTCTATCGTTTCATAGCCGGTCGTACCCATTTCTCCTGTCGCTAATATTTTCCCATCTCTGCTTACTATACCATAGGCCGTGCCGGTACCACCTATATCTATACCTAATGCCAGATCCCCGATCATAATTTATCGCTTATGTTTGCAATATACAATTTGGCTGGAAAAACATAATAGCTATGCCTTCCCCCTAAATGTTGTTTAGCATTCTTTCCTTAGTAAGATAAAGAAAATGTAAAACTTACCGGCGTCTGTTTTTTCAGATAGTTTTAATAGTTACATTTAAAGTGAGGATTTATAATATGCACGGACAGGAACCAACAGAACAGAAAATTTCTAAAAAGAAGATCATCTATCGTGTTTGTGATGATTTAAGACAATATTTAATAAATCATAGCCGCGAGATCGAGCTTCCTGTAAAGTATGATGATCTGCTGCATTTTAGCGATGTAACTGCAGTGTATGATAAGAAAGGGAAAGATACTCTCTGGCAAACAGCAATATATAATCAAAACGAGATCGAAACAGTACATGAAGGCCTGAAACAAATATATTCTATATTAAAGACGGAAGGTGATAGTCGTGTGCATAAGCATCTCCATGTAGAACGTGTTGACTATTGCACATTTGGGAACTCCAATCCTTTTCGAATTAAGATCGTCAACAACTTCAACGACAATTACGACTACTTTTATATAAAGCAGGCCGATGCCTCACGTATCTATGGCCTGGAGCTGGAGCATATACTCTCCCCTTCGCGTATCAATTATTTTGTCAGCCTATCGACCTTGGTAGAAGAACACATTGCAGGTGTGCCTGGTGATCTATTTGTCCAATTCTATCTTAATAACCCTGAATTTAATAAAGTACGCATAGCCAAAGAGTTAGTAAAGTTCAACGAACGGTGTTTTGTAAGATTATTAGGTGATATGCGTTCATATAATTATGTCTTTGACATAACACCGGACTTTGAAGAAGTGCAATTCCGCATAAGAGCTATAGATTTTGACCAACAAAGTTACGAAGGCCGCAAAAATTTGTACCTCCCTCAATTTTTTAAAGAAAATTACGAACTGGTAAAGATCGTACAGGAAAAATTAAGACCAGAAACTGTAGAGCAATACCGAAAGGAAGAACGTACTCTTATAGCCCGCCGCAGCAAATCTTCCCGTATTCGCCTCAACTTCCTGCTTGACATCATGTCAAAAGACAGCATTTCAAAACCAGAAAAAACAAATCAACTAAAAACTGAACTGGCAGATCATTATAATGATAAAAAATTTCTTCTTTGTAATACTATGGGTGATTTAGTAAGATATTCGCTGGAGATTTTATAATACTATTCGTTTAGTCCTTCACAAACTTTTTTACTTCAACATTATTTTCATTCTTTATTGAAATAAAATACACTCCGGCAGATAGCGAACTAATATTAAATTCAAATTTATAGTTAATGATCACACCTTTTAATAATATTCGTCCTGTCATGTCAGAAAGCATTACATCATATGTTCCGGGTTTTGCTACTGATACGAATATATGATCAGTTGCGGGAGTTGGATATACTGACCACATTGCATTGGATAGTGACAACGCTTGCAAACCCAATGGTTTTGTTACCTTGATATCTCTGCAAAAAGTCGTATCCCCGCATGACGCGTATTCTGATACACATACATGATACATACCAGTGTCCGTATAAATGTGCATAGGAGTGATCGAGTTGGATGTAGTACCATCTCCAAAATTCCACCGTATGCTATCAGCTGGGAGCGCACCTGTGAATTTAAAATGTATTGTATCTGCTCCTGTATATGCAAAATTTGAGTTCAAAATGCAAGCCTCATAAGATAATCTCGCTACAAAAGGATTAGGGGATGATAGTGCAGTATCAGGAACTGACAAAGAGATAGAACCAAGTTGTGTCGAAGTAGAAAACGTACCAGCAATTGCCATACCGTTGCCTCCTGATGGGTCTAATGAAATGCTATTCCCATATGTAGCATGATTTATTCCCGCGGTAATGGCTAGCAGTACTTTGGCTTTCGCAGTATCAAGTTTGACAATATATATGTTTGACGAATCAGGTTTAGGCAAAATTGTGTCTGGTATATACGTCGCAGCTGAGTGGGTTCCTATAATATAAGGGTAATCATATTTATCCAGCACCAGGCAGCTTGCTCCCACAGGTGTATAAGTATTGCCAAATTTTTGTAACCATTTTTTAGCTCCCGCTGAAGAATATTTCGCAACATAGCCTGCCACCTTGTAATAGAATGAATAGCTGCCGTTAGGAATTGAAGTATCTAATAAGTTACCACAAACATAAACATTCCCATTATTGTCAACCTTTACGCTATTGGCATCATCTATGGTATTCCAATAATCTGAATGGCCATGTTCGGTAAGCCCCCACATTATGTTTCCTGATGAATCGAATTTAGCTGTAAAAGCATTACTACCTTCTCCTACGAATGGTATTGTAGTTGTGTCAAATTTAGCATCTGCGCATATTTGGCCGACAGCATACACATTACACAAGCTATCTGTGGTCAAACCATTTATCCAGGCTTGCGACTTTGTGACATCACCACCGGCACCTGATTTTGCCCAAATTACAGTACCTGTAGAAGTATATTTTACGATAAATAATGTTTGCGCAAAAGTACCCGACCTAAGTCTTATCGTTGAAAAAATACATGAATCAGTATACCAACCACCCCATATTACATTATTGTTTCTGTCAACTGTTACCGCCTTCGCTGCGGCTCCAAAGCTATTTATTGTGTTGGTTCCGGTAAGCCATCTGAATTTTCCACTGGAATCAAAGGAGACCAGAAACCCATTGTTGTTCTCTGCTAAATAAAATGAATCATAAATACCCAATCCCCAGGTGGTATAGCCAGCTACATAAATATTATTGTTTGCATCTACCGCAATTGATTGCGCTATACCCCCATTTAAATTGCAAGCCCATAACAGGTTGCCGGATGAGTCATACTTTGCTAAAAATCCATTTTGGTGACCGTCATCTAGATCATATGTTACAGTATCAATTTGCAAAGTATCCGTGTAACTCCCAACTACAAGAACATTATGTCCATGATCTATTACAACACTGCTTGCATATGTCAACCATTTGCTATCCCAGGCTTTGGTCTTCAAATTATGCGCCCAGTCAAAAGTTTGTGAAAATGCTGTTGAAGAGCAAAAAAATAAGAAACACAAAAAGGATAGTATAAGTTTTTTCATAGAAGTAATTTTAGGAGGTGATTATATCTACTCTATAATAAATAAAATTACCTAAATGAATTCACATGTAATATATCCCCGGGGTTAATTGTGGGAAAACTTTTCTATATGTTGTTTCAACCACGATTAAATTTGCTAAGGGCAAAAACCTTTCGTGTTTTAACCTGCCTAAAACACAGGGGCATTCAAAGTGTAGGCTGGGATTAAGCTGAGCGCGAAGCGAAGAATCTCCTTAATCAAAGCTACGAGTATTAATGCTTCACATCATTTGTCATTCAGAGCGTAGCAGCCGGGGCCTGAAGCAGAGCGCGAAGCGAAGAATCTCCTTAATCAAGAGATGTTGCAGAATAATAGGGAAAAATCGCGGTACACATGGGGCATGAATGGGAAATAAAATTTAGGCTTAAAAATAAAAAACAATTGATAATCAAATATTTATGACGTATAAATTCCAAAAAATCGCTTTAAACCTAATTTTTCTATACACGGGAAAATTGAATTGTCATTTATTTGACATTACCATCAAATTGTCAATTGATTAACCATAACAAGCAATTGTCTATAATTTAACAGATTTACGGTACTTAAGACTTAACTTCACGAAAATTTTTAAAAATTGGCCACATTTGCGCTCACAAAAAAGCAGATTGTAAAATTTGCACCCAGAGGTTCTGAAAGTTTTTACGATAATGTGAAAAAGAAAGTTGACGAGTATTTCAGGACTAATGAAATTGTTGAGCACGCCAACATTGCAATGAAATTAAAGACTGTTGCAATGCTTTCTATGTATTTTGTTCCCTATTTATTTATAGTGACCGGCCTGCTTTCAGCGCATTTATTGCTATTTTATTGCTCATGGGTGGTAATGGCTGTAGGCCTAGTTGGCATTGGCACAGGTATCATGCACGATTCCAATCACGGTTCTTATTCTTCCAATAAGCTGGTAAACAAACTGCTGGGAAATTTGATGAATGTTATCGGTGGCTGTGATACCACATGGAAGATACAACACAACATTTTGCATCATACCTATACGAATGTAGAAGGCCTTGATGAGGATATAGATTCTACAGTTTTATTAAGGATGTCGCCACATAAGCCACTGTTAAAAGTTCATCGCTTTCAACATCTTTACGCATGGTTTCTGTACACCCTGATGACACTGATGTGGATCGGCCACAGGGATTATAAGCTGTTAAAGCGCTACGAACTTAATGACCTTATCCGTAAAGAAAAGATCACTTTCAAAAAAGCAGTTACCAGGCTCACGATATTTAAAGCTATTTATTTCAGTTACATACTCATTTTGCCATTCCTGTTTTCCGGCGTGGCATGGTATCATTTACTCATAGGCTTTGTAATAATGCACATGATTGCAGGGTTGCTATTAGCCTGCATCTTCCAGTTAGCGCATGTAATGCCTACATCAGAATATCCGATGCCTGTGCAGGATAATAAAATGGAAAACAATTGGGCGGTACATCAGCTACTCACTACCACTAATTTTGCTCCCAAAAGCAAAATATTATCATGGTATGTGGGCGGCCTCAATTTCCAGATAGAGCATCACCTCTTCCCGCATATTTGCCATGTACATTACGCCAAGATCTCTCAAATAGTGCAAAATGCCGCCAGCCAATATGGCCTTCCTTACCAGGTACAGCCAACGTTTGTTCATGCCCTTTGGCAACACGGCAAAATGCTGAAACAATTAGGCTCCTCTAATTAAAAGGGAGAAAGAAATCATTAAAACCTATTTGATTAGATTTTTACATCCGGGCTTTTGTTCCAGATAATTGCTGTTATCTATACTGCCTACTCTAATTTGCAAAGGGATATGCACCTGTTGCATTTTTAGCTCCTGGCGACAGAAAAATGTCAAGTGTTTTGCATAAAAATCCTGAGACACAGGCTGTTGTAATATAGATTGATCATTGATAAGCACCACAGGTTTTTGTTTATCAACAACTGTTTTTTGAAAATTTGGAAATGACAGTTTATCAGGATTATAATTTTGCGCGAGTGTACAATACGATAATGTAAAGAATACTATAAACAAAATGGAAAACTTCATTCTTATTATTTCACCTAAAATTACGCTTTTGCGTAATGAAAAGTATGATTTAAGAGCTGAACCTTTGTATTGATATGATCTTTATGATGAGCCACTTTACTGCTACGCAAGGCTAATTTTATAGCACTTACAATATTATCAGTCAGCAGTTCCCTGTTTTCTTTAAAAACAGTTCTTTTTTTGTTCACCAGGTATATTTCATCTTCTTCAAGCGTGAAGATAATAGGGACATTAGAATATGTGTCGTTGGACGAGAGATCATTATAAATGCCTGTAAATAAATCAGGATCGGCGACATCTATAAAAATGACATCAGGTTGCAATTCCTGCATCATTTCGCTAATATTTAGCTCATTGTAGCAGGTATATACGAGAAAATTCTTTTCTTTTAGCAACGTAAAATCCGGCAATAAGCCTACCGGGTTGTCACCGATTAATAGAACCTTTATACGCATAAGCCCAGTTTTATTGTTATCTTAAAAAATTCATGCCTTAAGCAATGGCATCTTAACAATATTCAAATCAAAAATGCCAGTCAAAGCGGTTCCTTTGTTTTGGTTCATTTTTGAATGGCACATCTAATGTTATAGTGTATCTTTTAATTTCCTCACTTCTCAATTGATTATTTATTAAATGCCCGGTCAATACCATGATGTGTCCTTTCAAACGATGTACCAATGAATTAACATTGTCAGCAATAATCTGTATTAAACATTTGCTATTACTCAAGCCTAATAACATTATCATAAACATCTGTGTTACTAATTCATGGTCCATATTAAAAAAATACTTGAGACTGACCATTACTAAATATGCTAAATTCTTCTTGTACATATCCAATCTTTTTAATAACCAAAGCTTTCTTCATTTAACAATTTATAAAAGACCGTGCCAGCCTGTTGTTACTATTAGCGTCGTAGGAATTCAATAAATAAAATGCCTCATCCACAAAGTGAATGAGGCACACATAATGTAATTATAATAATTAGCTCTTTGGCGTAAACTTGTTTATAAGATGATTTGCAGGTTTTAGAGTTCTTAGGTATTTATATATAGATGCAAGGTCACTTTCCGTCATTCTGCTATACATCATCCACGGCATTATAGTATTAAAATCAGTGCCCCCCAATTTAGGAGAATGATAATTAGGATCTTGATACATTTTGAATCGTGATACAAATTGATTTCTGCCCCATGCACCTATTCCGGTATTACTATCCGGTGTTATATTAGCAGTACGTATTGTACCCCATGGCAATACAAACTCACGGCCTCCGCTAAACTCGAAGCCTGGTATTATTTGCCCTTGCTTTGCGGGCGTATGGCACTCTACACACCCGGCCATTGTTACCAGGTATTTCCCATAAGCTACGCTATCGTTTGGTGAAGGCTTTGAGTGAAAACTAGCTTTGGTCGGTATGGTATGAATAATAAGGCTAAATGGGAAATCGGGATTAGATGGTTTTACATCATTATTTATTGCTGGTAATGATCTTACATAAGCAATGATTGAATAAAGATCTTCTGTATCAAGCTGACCATAATAGTGGTAAGGCATAATAGGAAATAAAGCATGTCCATCCTTACTTACACCTGTTGTAATTGCCCTGAATATCTCACCATCTGTCCAGTTACTTAAGTGATAAGGGGTAATATTCCTCGCATAAAAAACGCCCGGAAAGCCCAATTTTTGGTCAAACATCTCACCGCCGCACCCTTCAGTGCCCTTTATATAAGGGCCAGCATATTGTGTCCAGTCTCTTTGAGAATGGCAATCTATACATACCGCTACCGAAGTTGCCAAGTATTCACCACGTTTTACCCGCTCGGGAGTAGCAACAACTTTTATATCCTGAGCTTTACCAACATTTGGTAGAAAGTAAACTACATAGCCAATACCAGCTATAGCTAATAATACAACTACTAAAATGAGGATGCCTAAAAATTTAAATACTTTTTTCATAGACAGTTTTAGTTATAACATAAATATAATTTATGTAATTCTATATTCATAATCTTATGATTAACTTTATTTAAGAGGTAAATGAAAATATAGCAACAATGGCATAGTATTATACTGTAAATAATAAACAACACATCATGAACTTTAGAACTCTGACTATCCTGTTTGCAACTGTATTTACATTATCGACTGGTAGTAGCTATGCTCAAACCAACGCCGTACATAGCAGGCATAGTAAGCATCATAAAACACCGCCTGTATGGGCTAAAGCCAAGGGCTATAATATGGATGCCCATGTATATTTTCCAGACTATTATTCTTTTTATGATCCTAACAGAGGAGGGTATGTATTTTGGAATAATAATAAATGGACATTTACACCCGCTGTGCCACCCTATATGAGCAAGATAGATCTGAGCAAATCACGTGTCCAGATATTAAAGGGATTGAGTCTTGACTTGCACCCGGAATTAGATTATCCGAGGTATATGAAATTATATCCAGCAGATCCAAATAGTAATGCTGCAGATGTGCCGGTACCTACTCCGCTTCCCATACCTGGTGCGCAATAGATAACAAATACCCTAAACAGATATAGCAATTTAATAGATCGCTTGGGAAACAACTATTTCATTATACGAAAGTAGTTTTACACCTTTGCAACCGTATGATTCATAAAATATTAAATGATAAGCCTACCCGCCTTTTTGTTTTTTTATGTTCCTTCATGGTTGCCAACGCCCTGATAGCAGAATGTATTGGCGGTAAACTTTTTTCCCTTGAGCGCGTTTTTTCCATTACCCCCCACCCATTCTCACTGCTTGGAGAAAAGAACCTCACTTTTACACTGACGTGTGGTGTTTTATTATGGCCACTGGAGTTCGTGTTAACAGATGTTGTAAATGAATATTATGGTCCGAAAGCAATAAAGCGCATCTCTTATATTGCTGTAATACTTATCAGCTATGCATTTCTTATGTTTTATTTTGCCATCAAAATGCCTGCGGACCAAGCGTTTTGGGTTACTAGCCAAAAAGCGGATGGCATACCAGATATGCAAGCAGCATTTAGCAGCATTTTCGGACAGGGAATGTGGATCATTGTTGGTAGCCTTATAGCATTTTTAGTAAGCCAAGTAACAGATGTATGGATCTTCCATAAAATAAAAAAGATAACGGGGGAGAAAAAAGTATGGTTGAGATCTACTGGTTCTACATTAGTATCACAGCTGGTAGATAGTTTTATTGTGCTTTTTATAGCTTTTGGACTTGGCAAAGGCTGGTCATATCAACGAATACTGGCAATAGGTCTTGTAAACTATACTTACAAGTTTACCATGGCTATTGTACTTACTCCCCTCATATATCTGTTTGAAAAGATGATAGAGCGTTTCTTTGGGGCAGAAATGACTCACCAAATGAAACAGGCTGCAATGGGTAACAATTAATGCTTCTTAGACTGATTGAAGAAGTAACCAATTGATATCTGTGCAGATGGATTTTTATACAGATCGTTTGATATCTGTTTGGCACCATCGGTCTTGGCATTATTCCAAACTTCCTGTGTCAACCTTAAATCAAGACGAACTGCCGGAGTGAAATTGTAGGATACACCAAACAGATAGCCCAAACCAAACCTCGAATTAAAGTCACTAAGACTTACTTGTGGTCCCTTACTGGCTATCAAGCTTTGTGTGTAGCTATTGTTAGAATATGTTTCCCTTGACTGCACATTGCTTTGATCGTATGTTACTGCATTAATTGTGAAATTATATATCAAGCTACCACCAAAGAATATATTGAATTTATCCTTAGTGTATGTAACAGATATAGGCAGCTCCAGACTATGCAATGTAGAATAGTTGTAGTAATGCTGTACCGAATCTTTTTGCAAGACATAGGAAGTAACTGCTCCATTACTCTTGGCACTATCTATCACATCGTATTTGGAATAATTATCATTAAGAACGCCATTATTAAAGCGTTGGAAATATTTCAATTCAGTAAGCACACTCCAATGTTCGTTAAATACAAAATTACCCATCATGCCCAATTGGAAACCTGCTGTAGTACTGGAACCAAAAAACGTTGCATTGATACCGCCCAGCATACCTGAAGCAAATTGTACATGTCCCAGGTTATATTTCAGGTTTTGAAGAGACTCATTAAAATTGGCTAATGTCCAGCGACTATCCCTTCTGTGACTTGCTTTATTACCAGAAGAAGACCCATTACTATTGCCAGAACTAGTACCTGCACTACCAGAATTATTACTACTACCCGTATTACCAGAATTGTTACTAGTAGTACCCGCACTACCAGAATTGCTACCGACTTCATTATTTTTCTGTCCAGAGCCAGTTGAGCTTTCGTTAGATCCAGAAGCTATTTGTCTACCGGGACTACCTGACACTCTTTCGCCAGATTGTAGTGCTGATGTTCCACTTTGACTCAAGCCATTTGTTTGTTCTCCAACATTAGCTACCGCAACTTCCATTTTATATTCAGGAATCTTACTGATGCCAACCGTATCCATATAGTAACCAGTATGAGCAACATAATGCTGAATGATATCTATTTTCATTATACTGTCTTTCAGGATAGAATTACCCAATCCAGTTGATGATGCTTTACCATTGTCATTATGACCAGTAACATTATTAGCTCCAACAGATGACGCAAATGTATTTTCATCCGAGTTACCATTGTTGCCTGATTTTCCCATGTTCCTATTTCCTCTCTTATTTAGTTTTTTATGAGCGTTATCAGCCACACTTATTGATGTATTATCAGAATTGCTCACGCTGCTACTTTTAGCAGCTTGGGATTTGTGAATTGCCTTTTTATAAGCAGATACCTTTGTCTTATTTGCGCTTGCTACTATGTTGTCAGTATTCCCAGTAGCATGAGACTTATGAGCTACCTGTTTGTGAGCAACCTTTGCAGTTGAATTATTTACGTTTGTCAAACTACTATTATAGGCGCTACTATTTGAGTTATTAGAATGAGAATTGTTTATATGAGAATTATTGTTTGAAATTAATTTTCCAGTTGAATTAGCACTTGCTACTTCTTTATTATCAATATGTTGCAAATTTGAACTACCTGTTTTCGCAGTAACAGTTTCAGTCGAATTGCTACTTTTTGATAAACCTACTTTGGAGCTATTACTTTTATTTAATGATTGAGAACGTTTAGCATTATTATTTACAGCTGTTAATGCCAACGTATTTGAATTATCGGGATTGGAGTTTGCCCCGGAATTATTTGATCCAGAATTTGAGTTGTTCGGAAGGCTTTTGCTATCGTTAACTTTATTTACAGCCGAAATATTAGAATTAGAAGGGTTAGACGTGTTATTATCTGCATTCGCAGCCTTTGCTACCATTACACTGTGATCTGAGCCACCAAGATTCCTCGTGGATGAAGATAATTCGTAGCCACCAAGACTTACTCCGGCCAGTAAAACCAACCCAGCGGTATAACTTAACATACGACGCCAGTTCATTCCACCAGCTATTTTTGTTGGTATCTCCCGATCCAACAATTCCCGCATGTTTAACCATGCTCCAGACTGCTCTTCTTCTTCACCGCCTCCTAAGCGCTGTCTGAACAGGTCATCTATGTTTATCATGTTTTTATCCATTAGGATAAAATTTTATTTATTAATATGTAATTGTAACTTTTCAATTTTGTCTTTTAATAACCGTCTGCCTTCCGATAAATGCCATTTCGATGTCCCCTCACTAATATTCAACATTTTACTTATTTCTTTATGTGAAAACCCTTCCAGAACATACATATTAAAAACCGCTCGTGTCGCATCCGGCAAGGTTTGTACTAATTGTAGCAGTTGGTTGTAATAAAGACGATCAGCATGGTCTTTGTGAACAAACTGATCTTTTTCAACCAATACAACCTTTTCAGAATAACGAATATTCTGTTTCACGTAGTCTGATACTGCGTGGAATACTATTTTCCGTAGCCAGCCTTCGAAAGAACCTTGAAATGTATATTGCTGTATCTTCTGAAACGCTCTTAAATATCCATTATTCAGCACCTCTTCGGCCTGCATATTATGGTCTATATATCTCCGCACCATTGCCATCATCTTCGGATAAAACAATTTATACAATCTCTCCTGGGCGCTTCTTTCATTACGAATACACCCTTGGATAAGCTCTTCCAACTCGCTGGTTTGACCAGGTACTGTATATGCCAATGCTATAGGCAAGTAACGGGGTTATTAATAAAGTTGAACCATAACTATAGACCGAATCTATTTTTAAACAGTTGGGTCGGCCTATCAGCTTTTTTCTAAATTAACAAATTATTTGATGAAAGCAATATAATTATATAAAATTCAAGGATAGATTACTGTTAAATGTTATGGATATTTTTCCCGTTTTGCTGAGAATGCCATTTGAGGAATTGCAACCATGTATTGTCGCTCCAATCACCGCCCCGGTAGCGGGTAAGGGCTTCCTGCATGGTGAAGACGGGTTGCTCGTTCGTTGCCCATTTATACCCCGTTTGGGATAATTCGGCAATTTGATAATTTGGCAATTCGACAATGGTGGGCGGTTCAATGTTTTGTGAGTCGGGAGTTTGTTGTGGGGGTTCGGGTTGTGGGAGTTCTTCTAATAATTTCTTTTCTGTTGCTTCTAGTTCTTCCATTTCCATTTTTTCCTCTGCTTCTCTTGTCTCTACTTTTTCTTCAGGCTTTATGATAGGTATATTATTATAATCTTTTATGTATTTATCTGCATGAGGGAGGATCTGTTTGGCGAGATCGAGATCGGTTTTGGTAAGCTGGTGGATGAAGTTCATTAATACTTCTACTGTTTCACCTACTGTTTGACCATCTTTGATGTGCTTTATGGTGAGGGTGAGCTTCCTTATTGTATCTGCTTCCTGTGGTGTAGGATATGGTTGTTCTTCCCTGGCCGCTATCATTTCATTTATTGCCAATAATTGGCTGTAGTATTGTTCGGCAAGGATGGATGGTGTGTGCCGGGCTGACTTTTTTATTTCTGCCCAGCGGCCTTCTTTGATCCACAGATAAATTGTTTTACGGTCTACGTCGAGGAGCTCTGCGATGCGGGTTTGGGTGAGGTCTGCCTGGAAATAGAGGTTGCGGGCTTGTTGTTTTTTCATTGTGATCTATTTTATCACAAAGTTTTGTAGGATTTTTCTGGTGGGAAAATTGGATTTTTATGGTTATGCTGTTTCTGTATAATGACTATACAGTTTTGCGATAATGATAAAAAATTGTTTGGTGTTGTTCTTTTGTCCTACACAAAGAACCAAAAAATCGAGGTGCATAAAAATGGAGTAAAAAATGTTTGTAATCCACTGCAAAAAATAGCTTGCTGTTAGGGTTATACGTGTTTTAAAAAAGTGAAAGTAAATGCTTCAAAATATAAATTGCCGAACAGAGTTCTACTTTTATTTTTGATTTAAGTGCGCTATGCAAACACTTATATCTTGCATCGTTGTAAATTTAGTTACATATTTTACATATATATAATGAAGCAGATTAGGTAAAACACGGAACACTTAAACCAGTAAGCGTATGATATTTATTTCTTTTTTTATCTTTATATAACCAGATCATGAAATACATGTGATCATGCTTTATAAGATAACCTTATCCCTCTTTTTTACTCTTACATTCTTCATTTCAAATGCTCAGGGTTTGCATCATAACTATGATACACTAACAACTGAAGAAATAAACCAACTTGAGATCGGAATAGCAAAATCTACATTTGGTTATGTACACTTGACTGACAGCTTTTCTATAAAGAATGATAGCGTGAATGCAAGCATTAATATGCTGAAAATTGACCCCTATTATTTTATCTCGGGATTAGGGGAACCAACACCAATAGAGACAATTATAAATGAACGAAAATTCCATTTGACTTTGCAGGCTAAAAAGGATTATCGCAATATTTACGCAAAAGCATTAAATAGTCCAAAATCGCCATCTTATAAAAAATTCAAAGCGATGGCAGAGGAAGATCAACTGACTAGGAAGCGTCTGGATAAATGCGCCGACAGCATCACTTTCCAAATATTGAATAACAAAATGATTGCCACTGACTCAGCACATTTTAACTATTTATACAATTATGTTCAAAAAAATGGATGGCCTACGCTTTCCAATGGCTCCTTATACGCTGCCATAATAGCCATCCATGATCATGCGCATCACTCATTTTATTTCCCTTATATGGAGAAAGCCATCGTAGCAGGTCAGCTAGGCCTGGAGCCTTTACAATTAATTTATGAATGGATGACTACCAATTTTGAGACAAAAGATCTATTAAATTATCCTAAAAAAATACCTTTTGATGTCACCAGTATATTAAAAGACCAATTACCATCCTCGTTGCAGCGTATTGAATATTTTACAAAAAAATATTGCCCTGTACACCTATACTTTGTTTATGAATTTGCCCCTGACAATCATGTAACAGAAGTTAGATATTGGATCAATCGTCAACAACACAGGACAAACAACATTTTAGATAAATTAGTAGATGATTTATCTTCATTTTGCCCTAAAAATATACAACCTGATACATGGGCCGTTCATTATTTGCCAGCATCTGATCACATTGAAAAAATAACGCTATACCTTGTATATTAATTCGTTTAAATCAAATTGATATTGAAGCATAAACATTAAGAGCAACTTTTACAGTAGACAGTTTGTTCAAATATTTTTGCGTTTAATGTAATGAATCTATCGGGCGACTCCACTGAGACGTGGGTAAATAAATACTATTGCAGTAAGTTGAATTTTAACCCAATAAGCCAATTAATACCTGGCATTGGCCGGAAAGCCACTACTTCATAATGCTGGTTCCAGACATTATTACACTGTGCGATTATTTGCACATTATGGTGCGCGATATAACAATTATATTGTAATTGAAGATTGCCTGTTTGGTATGGATCAAGATATTCAGATTCATCAGTAGTAATAAAACGATAACCTGTATAAGTATGATTGTAATTAAAAAGTAGATTTGAAAAGGAAAACCCAACATTTAGCTGACCACTATATCTTGGTGTATACGGAATTTGCTTACCAATGCTCCCATCATTTACAATATAACTTGATTGTGTGGTAGCTAAAACATAAGATGTATTGACACCAAGATGCAGTTTCCATTTGCCAGATTGCCACTGTAAGCTATTTTCAGTTTCAATTCCTCTACTGTTTACAACTGCTATGTTATGCGGTGTCCAAATAGCGCCACCAAACCAAATGATCCAGTTTTTTATATCTCTATTAAAAACCGATAGATCATGATATAAAAAGAGTTTGTCTCCGATTGGCAACCTAATAGTGTACCCTGCATCTTCGTTCCATCCATGTTCTGATCTTAGATCCGGATTGCCCCCGGGTACATAATATAATTCATCCAAAGTTGGCGCTCTATAAGTTCGTTGAATATTACCTCTTAAAGAAAGCCATTCTGTTAATGTATAAGCAGCATTCACACCCGGCAAAAAAACATTATTGTCATTTATATTTTCTTCACGGGCATTTACAGCTATATTCAGTTTGCTATGGAATAAATGTATTTCGTATGCTGCAGCCAAAGCAGATTTTATCTGCTGCTTGGTTTCATTTAAAGACTGAAGATTTATCCAGGATATTTGCAATGGAGCAAATACCAGCAATTGACCATCATCACCGATTTTTCTTTTCCATCCTACTTCCTGATAGTATTGGTACGTAATATTCTCACTGTTCAAGAGCACTGAGCTATCCTGATAATGCATAAAATCTCTGATAAAAGAACTCTTGGCATACCAATTATTTTTAAATTTTTCTTTGTTCCAGCTTAACAAAAACCGCAGCGACCCGTCCTTTTGATTTTTTACGGATGCAGTTTCAAATAAAGCAGGTGGTATCTCCCGATAATATTGCTGGTACCATGCAAACAGGTTGATTACATTATGTTTATCTATTTGATAAGCGCTTTGAAAAATGCCACCGACACCCTGTAGCCTTGAATTTGGCATTTGAGCTTCTGCGCCAGATGAGGTAGTATAATGGAAATTATTCAGGGATTGCTGTAAAAAGGCATTTACAGAAAAGTACCATCGTTTACTGCTATAGCTTGTTTGAATGCCTCCCATATATTGACTATAACTACCAATTCCTCCAGAAATGGAAAATGTCTTTTTTATTCCTGTGTCAAATACAGGTTCATTGTTTTCTAACAATAATGCACCACCTACATTTCCACTACCCCATAAAGCAGAAGAACTACCATAGACAATATTCACCTTATTAATTAAAAAGACAGGAAGAATAGAGACATCTGCTATGCCCAAAGCTGCATTATTAATTGGCACGCCATTCCACAGCACTTCGGATTGCGCTGCGGAAGATCCTCTGAAATTAAGTGTTGCAAGACTATTAAAACCGTAGGACTTGATAAACACAGGCACCTGCTGCGATAAAAGGTTGGCTAAGCTTTGCAACTGATATTGCTGCAATGTAGTGCTATCTATTGTTTTTATTTTCTGACCCGGAGAAAAGATCGTGAGCTTTTCACTATTTGAGATATTGCGTGTTCTACTCCCATGTACTTTCACTTCTTTTAATGTGTCAACAGCTTGTTGGCCAAACGCATTGGTAATAAAGCAGAATAGCATTACTATTTGTAATGCTACCCGATTTATCATGCTGACTGGATTTATTAACATTTCAAACTATTAGTCGAAATAAAAATGGCCCGGCCCTAAACCGACTTTAAATTGATTGACTAAAGTGCCATCCTGCCTGTAAATATAAACGCTTCCCTGCTGGACGAAACCCATTGGATCGCCCACATATATATATCCTGTTTTTGGGTCAATACCTAATGCCCAAAAATATTGGTATTTCGCAGCAGATACAAACGGAGCTTTAGGCAATGCAGTATCATTAATAGACATACGATAAATACCGTTATTTTCAGTTCCACCATTTTGATTTGCCTCTATTATGTAGAGTGTATCTTTTGCATTATTAAATGCAGGTCGTACGGGGTCTGCATTTACTGGAAATTGGTATGATTGGATAATGCTTCCAGTAGATGGATCTACCCGTGATAATGCACAAGTTTTGCCTTCGGTCTGGTCTCCTGATAATACCCATAACTTTTGTTCCTTATCCATTAATATTTCCTGGGGGGCATAGCCGGCAACCTTTATTTTTTTTGTCACCTGGTCGTTAGCTGTGTTTATTTCATATACAGAGTTGCCAGCAGTATCCCATGTACAGACAAAAGCATTTTCGCCATCCAACAACATACCTTCCGGGTTTTGGTTGGGCATATTGATGCTTCCTGTCACCTGTAAGGTTTGCGGATCAATTACATAAAGTGTATTGCTAAATAAAGTAGACACATAAGCTTTTGTGCTACTTACCGGCAAAATATATCTTGGCTGTTTTATATTTATTATACCTGCAAGTTTCCAATCCTTATCATCGATAACTACAACCTTATCAGAATTATTAACACAAAGAAACAGGCGGCTATCAATGCGTATCATACTCTCAAACACATCACCTAATGACTGATGATTTACTGTTTGATAAATATCCGGGTAAACGGTGCCTGTAGCCGGGCTATATAAACTTAATGATGCATTGCCATTACCTAAAGCTCCCTCACAAACTATATATGTATTCTCAGAAGCTCCTGAAACAGGCAAAGAAGTATTTGTGCTTACAGGTTTATCTTTTTTGCAAGCAACAAACCACAGTGCACAATAACATATCAATGCTATAATTTTGTAATTCTTTCCACCCATCTATTGTCATTTGTGTCTTGTAGTATAATAAAATATACTCCGCTCTGATATTGACTTACTAATATTTCATTATTCTTTTGTGTCAAATTCATTCGTTGCAGAATTTTTCCTGTCATATCGGTTAACACTGCAGTTATTCCATTTTTATATAAATCATTTACAGATAATAATATCTTATCAGTAGTTGGATTAGGATATACTGTAATTCCAACGTTATCGACTATTGAATTAACTGCAGTAGTTTTAAGATGAATCGCTCCAACAGCGTCGAGATCAAAACCACATGATGGAAATGGCGTGGGATATGGATCATTTACTTTTCTGCCAGTACTATCAAGTGAGGCATGTTCTCCAATGGAGCCTATTACATCTACTATACGGACATGCGTAATGTTATCAATATCCAATCCGGGTGTTCCAGACAATTCTTCCAGATCGAATGGTGTGCCATACCCCTCAATATATTTGCCTGCAAGGTTATGGAGAGACCTTGCGTCCATGTATGTAGCATTTGATACCTGCAAAGTATCCTGCGTGAGTGAAGTGGCAGGAAAGCGAAAATAATGAACTCCGTCTGAACTGACCTCAACAAAACCTAGTTCGAGATAGGCCAACTCAGAATCAGCAGGGTTCGCAAATCCGTTCTCAAATACAGCAAAATCAGCACCAGGGCCATTATAAATAGGATTAGAGAAAGTGAGTACTGCAATACCGCTATCACCCAAACTTACTACATAGCCATCTGCAGGTCCGACTGCTAAACTACTATCACCCGACGAAGCATAACCTAATGAAGTATCTGCAATATTCATATAGCCACGATGTACAGTGCATTTATTTGCCCACCCAACAAACAGGCTGCTGGTTCTGCTGATAGCATCAGAACCTATCAAGCCTGCCTGTGGTGCATATTGCGCCTTAGCACCAAATGCTGAAAAGAATAACGTATAAACAAATAGCGCTCGCCTCATGACTATTGTTTTACAAACCGAACATTTGCTTGTTGACCGCCTGTTGATAATTGCAACAAATATAAACCCGGGGCAAATGACGAAGTATTTATTTTTATCAGCTCATTGCCTGATTCGAAAGCGCCAATCATTCGTCCGGCAGCGTCAAAAATACTAATGTGTTGCAGTAAACCAGCTTGTTGCTCTATGTATAAATAATCGGTCGCAGGATTAGGATATACTTTTACTGTTGTGTTTTCAGAAACATTGTTTACAGCAAGTCCTGTTTCATTAGTAGTGAAGTTATCTATACAAAAATATGTGGGCGTATTAATACCATACATGCCCGTATCAGTAGAGCTTAATGTAAACTGTAAGCTATCTACATTTCCTAATGGCAATAAATTAACCCACTTCCATGTATTTACAATATAATGTTCTGCTTTATTAGGAGAACGGAAATCAGCAAGGTAAAAATCTACACTGTCGGTAGTTAAAGCACCTGCGTTATATCCTTTAATTGTCAGCTTAAACCAATCTGAATCACTAAATTTCTTTGCAAACATGTCCCCATCACGCATGCTATTAAAAGCATAAGTGCTATTGGTGATATAAAATCCGGATACACGCTTTCCTATAGCAGCACCTCTCAAAGGCAAAATACTTTGTACTCCATATAGCACTACATAATTATTTGAATTATTATATCCTTTAGCTGTTTTTGCAGAATATTCGTTACCAAAACCGCTGGTCACACTGTCTGTCATATTCGAATAAACAAACCCGCTGCTCCAGAAAGAATAACCGCCAGAGGTATCGTAAACGCAAGGGAAATGTGCCAAGCCATCATTAAAACCTACATCGTTTCCGGGAGAGCTGTAATTGACGTAAAAGGTATCAGCCTTTGATAAGGTCAAATCATCAAACGTGGCTACTGTTTGAGCGGAAGCTGCCATTGTTAGTGAGGCAGTAATGAATGAAAGTAAAAGTCTGCGCATAGCAATTTTATGTTTAAAAATGTTAAACCAATTTGCTTATGCAGCTACGGAAAAATTTCAGATAGTAACAATACCCAAGACAGGCTTGTTGCTTACTGTGCTTTTATTCCCGAAAGCAGCGATAAGAAATATTTACAAAGGCAGGTCTTCTGACTCGCTTCACCTTTTGTGGCCTTCCCATCTTTTAAGACAGTGGCAATGTTGTAACAAAAGGATCTTATGAAGCTTACAGCATCGGGTAATGTCCAGGATTTTCACCTGATTCCCTTTTCGTTCCCTACTTGTTCAGGAAACCTCTGTGAGTGCAAATGTATAGAAACGGAAATGAATAAAACAAAAAAAAGTTATTTCCCTATTGTGAGTCGTTGGCGGAGTGCTTCATACAATATCATACCTGTAGCGACCGAAACATTTAATGAATCGAAGTTGGTGACCATCGGTATTTTTATTAGCTGGTCAGCGCGTTTTAAAACATCTTTACTTATACCAGTATCTTCTGCGCCCATTACTATAGCTGATGGTAAAGTGAGGTCACTTTCATATACCGGAACACTACCTTTCATTTGTGTACCCAATACCTGTATCCCATTTAACCGCAATACATCTATTGCCTGCTGCACTGATGGTATCCTGCACAAAAGAATTTTCCTCAATGCCCCGGCAGATGTCTTGATAGCCTCTTCCGTTAAAGAAGCAGCATGAGAAGTAGGTAAAATAATCCCCTGCGCCCCACAGCAAAGGGCGCTGCGTGCCATAGCACCAACATTGCGCACATCAGTTATTCCATCCAGTAATATGAACAGAGGTACTTTCCCCTGCTCTACTACATGAGAAATTGCGTTCTGCAGATCTATATATTGTAATAAACTTGTCCATGCCACAACTCCCTGATGCTGAGCTTTGGTTAGGCTCTGCAATTTTTCTACCGGTACCTGGCTAATAGGTATATTGTGTTCTTTTGCCAGATGCTTTATTGTATTTATTTCAGGCCCAATGGCTGTTCTTAATAAAAATATTTTTTCAATGCCGGTACCTTGCTGTAAGGCTTCCATTATGGGCTTCCGACCGATAAGTAAGGGCAGTGAACGAACAGATTTCATGCGATAAACGTACAATAAAAAAGCGACACACTATTGCATCGCTTTTTGATGAATTAATTATTTACTTATGCCATGTTATGGAATACTCTCTGCACATCATCATCTTCTTCAAGGCGCTCTATAAGCTTGAATACGTCTTCTGCATCCTGCTCGCTTATCTCTACGGTATTTAGAGGTATCCATTCCAGTTCTGATGATATGGGGATAATACCTTTTTCTTCCAATGCTTTTTGCATATTACCAAAATCAGTGAAATCGCTTCGTAGAATAACATTGCCTTCGCTATCCTCTCCCATTTCTTCTAAACCTGCATCTATTAATTCAAACTCAAGCTCTTCCGGGTTTATTCCCTCGGGCTTTAATTTAAATACACCACTATGCTTGAATAAAAATCCGACAGAACCACTATTGCCAAGGCTGCCGTTCCCTTTATTAAAGTATGAACGCACATTAGCAACAGTGCGGGTTGTATTATCGGTCGCAGTTTCTACTAACAGTGCTATTCCATGCGGTGCATATCCTTCATATAATACCTCATCATAGTTGCTTGTATCTTTTCCTAATGCATTTTTAATAGCCCCTTCAATACGTTCTTTGGGCATATTCAGCGACTTCGCATTCTGCATGATACGGCGAAGCATTGGGTTAATATTAGGATCGGGGCCGCCTTTCTTAACAGCTATAGCTATTTCTTTACCTACTCGCGTAAATTGTTTTGCCATCCGGTCGTAGCGGGCAAACATCTTGGATTTACGTACTTCAAATATCCGACCCATAATTTTTTAGATTATCTGTTTTTGAGGCTGCAAAAATAAGAATTGTTTTTAGAGTTACGTGTGACTCCTTATTTCGGCACATATATAGCATATTTTTCTTCAAACGCAGGTTCAGGAAATATATCGTGAACGCTCCACGCCTGTGCTTTCAGCCCTGATTCTTTTATTTCTTTAGCAAGATCACCACCTTTCAAACATATTAATCCATTTGGCAATTCTTCACTTTTTTGACCTTTTTTCAGCATTGGACTCGCCCATTTCCAGAGTTCACCCAATGGCGCTACAGCTCTTGACACTGCAAAATCAAATGTTCTGCCCTTTATATCCTCCACTCGTGAGTGTACTGTCTTCACATTCTTTAGCCCTGTAGCGTTTATTACTTCTTCTACTACTTTTATCTTTTTCCCAATGCTATCAGTCAGCAAAAACTCTACTTCAGGAGAGTATATAGCTAATGGTATTCCTGGGAAACCACCACCTGTACCAATGTCTACCACCTGGGCACCATTATCGAAATTGCATAGCACAGCTATCGCCAGTGAATGAAGTATATGTTTTTCATAGAGGGAATCAATATCTTTTCGAGAAATGACATTTATCTTTTCATTCCATTCTTTATACAGATATTCTAATTGCCTGAATTGTTGTAGCTGTGTTTCAGTAAAATCAGCAAAGTATTTCAGAATTATTTCCACTGTTTTTTATTTTTCCAAATGATATAAGGAGAGAAGACAAAGTTATATATCAGCCACCCTATATCGAATAGCGGGAAAAAGATTATTATTTTTTTCTCATTTAATTTATTTGCAGCTACTGTCCATATTCCCCAGTATATAAAACATCTTATAAGCATGGCATATAATGCAATATCCTGGTTATTTGTAAATAACAATACAAAAAACAGCAACCACATAATAGTATGCGACAATCCATACACTCCCAGCAATGCTTTTGTGCTTTCCTTATAATATTTCCCGGTTGATAAATGTCTTTGCTTCTGTGCCATCCATTCTTTCCATGTGGTTTTTGCGGTGGAATAGGTAAAAGCTTTCTTATCGCTAACTATAGCCATATTCTCTCCATTCGCAACAATATTTACTAATAGATCATCATCGCCCGATGGTAAAGCGTTCCAAATCTCTGATTGTTGAGCTTTTAATATGACCTCCTTTGTGCAAGCCATATTTCTACCTACGGCCATATAGGGTTTCCCAGCTAAGGCATATGTGCTGTATTGTAAAAATGTATGTATAGTTTCCCAGCGAATAAACGCATTAAGCAATCCTTTATTTGTATAATACCCCCCGTATCCCGCCACTATTTCTTTTCCATTTCCTAAAGGCTGTATCATGTGCCCCAGCCATTCATCACTTGAAGGCTTACAATCCGCATCAATCAATAACAATCGGTCATAACCTGAATGTGCAATTCCTTTGCTAAGAGCAAACTTTTTACCCTTCAAAGTCCTTTCGGCATCGGGGGAAATTGTTACATCCCAAAGGTTATCATATTGCATTTCCAACGCTCTTAACACCTGTTCTGTATCATCATAAGAGGCATCGTTTACTACAATAACTTCAAATAAAGGTTTCCCAGCTTCATTCGTGTATCTTTGCGCCAAAATTGCCGGAAGGTTTTGTTTCAGGTTTTGGGCTTCGTTCTTTGCGCAGATTATAATAGATACTGGATGTTTTTTTGCAATTGCAGTTTCTTTTCCTGGTAAGGAAAAGATTCGCATAAAGAAATAGATAACATATCCGCATTGAATAATGACAGATAGGATGAATATCCAAAACAAAACAGGTACAAACACTTTCGCAAAATAAACAATCTTCTACCCTTTTGGGAACATGGAATTTGAACTCTTAGCAAAAGACAACTCATCTCAAGCCCGGGCAGGCACCATCACCACAGACCACGGAGTGATCGAGACCCCGATTTTTATGCCTGTGGGGACAGTGGGCAGTGTAAAAGCGGTAACACAAAAGCAGCTGAACGAGGAAATAAAAGCTGAAATTATATTAGGAAATACCTACCATTTATATTTAAGGCCAGGTATTGATATAATAGAACAGGCTGGTGGTTTACACAGATTTAATAGCTGGCAAAAGCCTATTCTCACTGATAGTGGCGGCTACCAGGTGTTTTCATTAGCTGCCAATAGAAAACTGACGGAAGATGGTGCCCTGTTTCAATCGCATATAGATGGCTCTAAGCACTTATTTACGCCAGAAAGAGTAATTGATATACAACGGAGCATAGGTGCAGACATTATAATGGCTTTCGATGAATGCCCACCCTATCCTTCTGAATATGCATATGCCAAAAAATCAATGGAATTAACCCATCGCTGGCTTGCAAGATGTGTACAACAAATGAATAATACGGAACCAAAATATGGTTACAGGCAAGCATTATTCCCAATAGTGCAAGGCAGTACCTATAAAGATCTTCGAAAAGCGTCTTCAGAATTTATTGGATCCATGGAATGTGATGGTAATGCTATAGGCGGATTATCTGTAGGAGAACCTGAGGAGATGATGTATGAAATGTGTGCCCTTTGCTGCGACCATTTACCAATAGATAAACCCCGCTACCTGATGGGTGTAGGAACTCCCTGGAATATTCTTGAAAATATTGCATTGGGGATAGATATGTTCGATTGTGTAATGCCTACGCGTAATGGCAGGAATGGTACGTTGTTTACCACTAAAGGAGTAATTAATATAAAAAACAAGAAATGGGCTACCGACTTCACTCCTATAGATGATGGTCTGGATAATGAAACAAGCACTTATTACAGCAAAGCATATTTAAGACATTTATTTGCAGCAAATGAAATATTGGGATTACAAATTGCCAGTATTCAAAACCTGGCTTTTTACCTGCATTTGGTAAAACAGGCCCGTAAACATATTTTGCAGGGTGATTTTCATTCATGGAAAAATGAAATGGTACCACTTTTGCAGCAAAGATTATAATTGATACAAACTTACATTTAAGCAAGGGAGTTATAACTATAAAAAATTGGACTACCGGATTAAAACAGTATGAAAAGACTTGATTGGTATATCATAAAAAAATTCCTGGGTACTTTTTTTTATGCCATATTAATACTGGCTGTTATTTCCTGTGTAATAGATTACTCTGAAAAAGTTGATGCATTTGTGTCCCGCAAAGCTCCATTGGCTGCAATACTTAACTATTACAAAGACTTTATCCCTCACATTACAGCGCTGTTATTTCCATTATTTGTTTTTATCGCTACTATTTTCTTTACATCCAAGATCGCGTATAAATCTGAAATAATAGCCATTCTCGCTTCCGGCGTTTCCTTTCAGCGCTTTTTACGTCCATATGCCATAGGTGGCAGTTTTTTATGCATTCTATCGCTTATAGCCAACCATTGGGTAATACCTAATGCTAACAAACAACGACTCGCATTCGAAAACCGATATGTAAATAGTGCACAGATTGTTTCTGATCGCAATGTGCATCTAAAACTGTCCAAGAATTTGTATGTATACGTGCAGAGTTATGATTACAGTACAAATATGGGATTTCACTTTACTGCGGAAACAATAAATGGTGTTAACATGCAGGAAAAGCTATTCGCAGACCGTGTCTCTTACGACAGTATAAAAAAAATATGGCATTTGTACAATGTGGTCATCCGTTATAATGATGGCCTTAAAGAAAAAATGACCTTTTTACCTGAAGAATACGTAAAATATCCCTCTTTTACTCCCAAAGATCTTGATGAAGATGAAGATATAAAAGAGGCGCTAACTACACCAGAACTTCTCAGGTATATAGCAAAGGAAAAGTTGCGGGGCCGTGAAACCCTGAATTTCTATTATGTCGAAAAAGACAGGCGCACAGCTCAGCCTTTTGCTGCTTTTATACTGGTAATAATAGGCGCATGCATCGCGAGCCGTAAAATCCGTGGCGGAAGTGGGCTGCACCTGGCTCTTGGTATTCTTATCAGTGCATTATACATTATGCTGCTGCAATTCTCCACAACATTTTCTACAAAGGCCGGCCTTAATCCCCTAATTGCAGTCTGGATCCCCAATCTAATATTCGGCTATGTCGCCTTTGTGCTATATCGCAGGCAGGTAAAATGATGCTGTAGAAAAAAAGCTACATCAATATCCAGCCTTTACATAATAAACTTTATCTTTATATATGCTATAGATCAACCCCGTGGCTGATTTAAATGCTATGGGCATATTTTTTATCAACATAAGTTTATCTAAATCTAATTATATGCGCGCAATATGGTCAGGTTCAATAGGTTTCGGGTTGGTAAATATACCAGTGAGGATATTTAGCGCTACTGAGGATAGCAAACTTGATCTTGACATGCTTGATAAGCATGATCATGCTAATATTCGATATGCCCGTATCAATCAGAATACAGGCAAAGAAGTTCCATGGGGAGATATTGTGAAAGGGTATAAATACAACGATAAATACGTTGTATTATCCGATGAAGACTTTGAAAAAGCCAGCCCCAAAAAAAGCAAGACCATAGAAATAGACCAATTTGTAGAGGCAGATAAAATTGATGTTACTTATTATGATACTCCATATTATTTGGAGCCCTCAAAAGGTGGAGAAAGAGCTTATGAATTATTGAGACAGGCATTAAAAGAAACAGGTAAGGTGGCCATAGGAACTTATGTAATGCGCTCAAAAGAAAATCTATGCTTGCTAAAAAGCCAGGAAGACATGATATTATTATTAAAAATAAGATTCCCGGAGGAGATAAGAAGCTACGCAGATCTCAATATCCCCAAAGCGACAAACGTAAAACCTGCTGAATTAAAAATGGCTGTATCGCTTATCAATCAACTCACACCTAAAAAGTTCTCTATTTCCAAATACAAAGACACTTACGACGCAGAACTCATGGATCTAATAGAAAAAAAGGCAAAAGGCAAGGCTATAGCCAAACCCCAATTCAAAATTGTACATAACAAGAGCAAAGACCTTATGTCTCAACTTAAAGCCAGCCTTGAAACAAAAAAGAAGAAAGCATCATGAGTTTAGCAAAATATAAACAGAAACGAAGTTTTAAGGATACTCCAGAGCCTGAGGGAAAATCGAAGATAAATAATGATAAGAAGCTGATCTTTACCATACAGCGTCATCATGCTTCGCGCCTTCACTACGATTTCAGGTTAGAGCTTAATGGCGTTCTTAAGAGTTGGGCAGTACCTAAAGGGCCATCGCTAAATCCAAAAGACAAACGATTGGCAATGATGGTAGAAGATCACCCGATTGATTATGCAACATTTGAGGGAGATATTCCGGCAGGCAATTATGGAGCAGGCCATGTAGATGTTTGGGATCACGGAACATACGAACCAATCGATGAAAATGCCAATATAATTACACCTACAGAATTTGCAAAGCATCTTAAAGAAGGAAACATCAAATTCCGTTTGCATGGTAAAAAGCTAAAAGGTGATTTCGCCCTGGTGAACATGAAGCAAAATGAAAAGACCTGGTTATTAATTAAGCATAGAGACAAATATGCCACCGATGAAGAATACGATAGCGAGGATTACGCCAAAAAAAGCTCACTAGCTTATACGGCACAGCGTATTGCTAAGAAAACTATAAAAAAAAAGTAGTGGCCAAATCAATACTTCTTATTTCGGACTCTACAGAAAGTAAATTCAAGGATTATATTAAGCCAATGCTGGCAAAACTGTATGACAAACCTTTTGACAGTCCTGACTGGATATTTGAAATAAAGTGGGATGGCTATCGCGCCATAGCGGAAATCAACAAAAAGGATATGCGTCTTTATTCACGAAATGGATTGTCGTTTAGCAATAAATACCCGGTAATTTTTGAAGCTCTTAAATCAATCAAAAAAAATATGATATTGGATGGAGAGATTGTAGCATTTGACAAAGATGGGATGCCATCTTTCCAACTGTTGCAAAAATATGAACAGGATAACTCTATACCTCTTGCCTACTATGTATTCGATTGTCTGCAGGTAAATGGCAAATCAATTGAAAGCAAAACCCTGCTGGAAAGGAAACAAATATTAAAAGACTTGTTGCCTGAAAATGATTTTATCAAATATTGCGACCATGTAGAAGCAAATGGCAATGATTTTTTTAAAGCCGTAAAAAAACAAGGGCTGGAAGGAATGATAGCCAAAAGAGCAGACAGCAAATATACCGAAGGCAGTCGCACATCAGACTGGCTGAAGGTAAAGCATATGCTTACTGACGAGGCTGTTATTGTAGGCTATACAGAACCTCGTGGTGGCAGAAAATACTTTGGGGCTTTGGTGCTGGGCACGTATCAAGGAAAAAAACTTACTTATATAGGACATACAGGTACCGGCTTCGATCAGAAAACGCTTAAAGATGTTTATGAGAAACTTCAGTCTTTAATTACAGATAAATCCCCTTTTGATAGTAAAGTAAAAGTAAACATGCCAGTCACCTGGGTAAAGCCAGAACTGGTTTGTAACTTAAAATTTACTGAAATTACCTCTGAGGGCAACAGAAGACATCCCGTATTTATGGGTTTACGCATAGATAAATCCGCTAAAGAAGTAAAACCAGATACTGACGCTTCAAAACATGTTTCGAAAAAAATACAGAATAAAAGCAAAACTGAATCATGGAAGAAAACATCAAAAAAGTCAATGGTAAAGAAATAGCCTTTTCAAACCTCGATAAGGTCTTCTGGCCGGATGAGGGATATACTAAAGGTGATGTGGTAGCCTATTACACAAGTGTATACAAATACATAATACCTTATTTAAAAGGTCGTCCGCAGTCATTAAGACGCAATCCGAATGGGATAAGAGATGAGGGTTTCTTTCATAAAGACACCGGAGGTTCTGCCCCAGATTGGGTTGACAAGCAATTAATTTGGTCGGATAGCGCCAACAAGGATATCAACTACATTGTATGCAACAATAAACCTACATTACTCTATCTTGCTAACCTTGGCTGTATAGAGCTGAACCCCTGGAACTCACGCACTCAAAACCTAGATAACCCGGATTATTTAATCATGGATATAGACCCTTCGGAAAATAATACGTTCGACCAGGTGGTAGAAACAGCACTAGTGATAAAAGAAATATTAGATAAAGCCGGGGCAGATTGTTATTGCAAAACCTCAGGCGCCACTGGGCTACACGTGTATGTTCCACTTAACGCCAAATACCATTATGATCAAGCAAAAGATTTTGCGCATCTCGTAGCAACCCTTGCTCAAGAACAATTACCCAATTTTACAAGCCTGGAAAGAACATTAAGCAAAAGAGGCAAGAATCATATATATATAGACTATCTGCAAAACAGGCGTGGACAAACTTTATGCTCCGTATATAGCCTGCGCCCTAAAACAAAAGCACCTGTATCTACTCCATTAGAATGGAAAGAAATAAAAAAGGGACTTGATCCTAAAAGCTTTAATATCAAAAACACTATCAAGCGAATAGAAAAAAAGGGCGACCTATTTGCAGGTGTGCTTAAAAGCGGTATAGATATGGTAAAATGTATAAAAAAGTTAGAGGAATAATGGGGATTATTCGAAAAGCACAAGCTTACTATGTGCATGCTTTTGTGCGTTAACTTTGTTTATTTCATCAATTAACTTAAATAATAAGAAGGTGTCGGTCAGCACTTTAAATCTACCATTAATTAGCTTAAGAATAATAGTAACATTTAAATTATCTATTTCTTCCTTTTGTGCTTCAATTGCGTTTTCCCACAATTCCAGGATACTGAGATCGGGATGAAATTTTTCAAAAGTAGTTTTATCTACTTCATGCCCGTCTATTTTGTACTTTATCATCTTGCATCCGCTTTAATAATTATCACATACTCAGGAAGAGTAAATAACATCTGCCCTTCCTTCCCAGTCAGACACAATAAATTTAATTTGCAACAATATCCATGCCATATCATCCAAACACACCGATCTCTAATAAAAGCCTAATAATTACATCCTGGCAGGAACCTCTATTATGTGATATTTAATAGCAAATAATACTAATCCAGATTTGGATTTAATATTGAACTTATTGAATATGCTTTCACGATAACCATCTACAGTACGACGATGCACGCCCATCATATCAGCTATTTGCTCGTATGTATACTCTTTCTCATCACAGACATATTTAAGAAAGGTCATTTCTTTTTCAGAGAGCTGATTCATTATTTCCTCCTTATCATCCTCTGTCTGTTTTGAGCCGTCGGTCATTAATGCCCGGGTTAGCAATTCGCTATGATAATAACCTGTATTCAATACGTCATCAATAGCTTTTTTCAAAACACTTGCAGTACAGCTTTTAGACAAATACCCTCTTACACCAAGCTTAAAAAGCTCAATTATAGTTCTGTCTGTTGTATCAATAGTTAAAATAAGTACCGGGTATGGAATATTATTTTGCTTAAGCCACTCTGCAGTTTGTTTACCATCCATCACAGGCATATTCAAATCCATTATTATAAGATCAGGCTGTTCACTAAAGGGAATGCTATCTATTAATTCCTGACCATTTCCAAACTGATGCTTTACAATATAATTTCCTGTTCTTTCTATAAGTTCCTTCAGCCCGCTACGAACCACTATGTGGTCATCAACAAGAATGATGGAATAGTGCGTTGACATTTTAAGCGCTGTTTTTGTTATTGAGATGCAACCTGCTGTAAAGTAAAGATACTGCCTTTCCCTATTGCTGCGCTTATCTGACAATCTAAATTAGCTAAAGCTGCTCTTTTTACTATATTTCTTAAGCCTGACCCGCTGCCAGTTTGCATTGTTTGGGACACATCGAAACCCTTGCCATCATCTTCTACAACCATTTTAAAGTCTTCTTTTCCCTGCAATACAATACTTATATTCTTTGCATTGGCATGCTTTAGCATATTATTGAGTATCTCCTGAAAAATACGAAATGACATAAGGCGTTGATCTTTATTCAGGACTGGCTCCGTATCATCATTCTTCCAATGAATTTTCAGGTGGTTGAATTGCAACAATCTGTTTACCTCCTGGTTTATCGTATGAAGCAAACCGTTTTGTTCTAATAAATCACTATTCAAACTACGACCCAATAAACGAACCTGCTGCATGGTATCAGTAAGTGTCTCATCCATTGGCTTGAGTATTTGCTCCATTTCAGGCGCATCTAACTTTTTCTGCTCGAGTTGGAATCGCATTACTGTAAGCAGTTGGCCAATATTGTCATGTAATTCTCTTGAAATATTGGTTAGCACTTGTTCCTGTACTTCATTCTCAACCACACGCAATTCCTTTTGGTAATCCAGTTGCATTTGTGCTAGTTTCATATTCTGTTGCAACCTTTGCTTGTTAGCAACAAATATGGTTATTACAACGCCTGCAATCAACAATAGTATAATTAGCGTTGTAAACGCCACCATAAAAACAATGTCATGGTCGCTCATAATTAGTTATCAACTTTGAAGTAAAAATGTGTTTACGACAGGAAAGAAATCCAACTGCAACAAATGAATAGCGTATTATACACAGCACGTGATCAATTCTGTAAATATAATTTCCTAAAAGAGGGTGATATTCAACTAAATAATTCAGCATTCCAAATAGCGGAACATTACAACCAAAATAAGTGATTATGCCGATACAGAGCCAAAAAACAGGCTCTTTTGTAATGTTTCCTTTATTAGAAATTAATAAGTTTATTAGTATACCAAGATATGTGATAGTCAATAATAAACATTCCATTAAAAAAGCCCAATTTGCAAAAACTTTTATGCCGGTTATGGATATACTAACGATGGCTACTACAGTACAAATAATCAAAAAAGCCATTAGCCATTTTTGATATGTTTTATTTCTAATCATATACCAGCCGGCCAGACCTACCAACCATAATTCTATAAACAGATAAGCATTATATAAAAAAATGTTGTTGTTTAGATAAATTTCTAAAATTCTTCCAGTGATATCTGCAAATGAGGCACAAATGATTTGAAAAAAAATCAGTTTAAATGGCAGAGTAAGATATCTCCATGAGTATATACCGACAATTGCGGACAAAGGGATGGAAATTATTGAACAATATAACAAGTAGTTCAAAAAAACATGCATAATGTACAATTCGCTTGGGCGAATATATGCCTTATCTAAAAACTTTTACGTTTATTTATTATGCTTCCCCAGACCAGTACATTGTTGAGTAGTTGGCAAGCCTGCAGGCCATGAATACACCCCGCAACAAGGTGGGCACATTGATGCCATATCAGCTGCACGGTTGACAAACATAGTCGAAGTACCAGTAACAGGATTATTATTTACATAGTCTCCATTAGTTGTGGTATTCATAAAAGCGCAGATGGTATGTGGCCATGCAACCAGAGACGAGGCAGGAACATTAGCGGTGTAATCGAAAGATGCGCATGAAAACTTTATATTGGCCACCGCAGAAGAAGTTAAACCATTTTCGCAACTCATATCCTTTATTTGACAAATCCATGGCATCACTACATAATTCACATTTACGCTCTTATTTACAGGGGTTCCATTATATAAAACATGTGCAAAATAATTTGGATCATAATCTGTTGTCAATGCTGAAGCTGTTGGTGGCAACCCGGATTTTAAAGTAAACCTTGCGCCTAACTGATCTATATTTTTCCCATTACTTGCCAAATGACAAACCTGCATAACTAAATACCACAAATGACTTAAAGGATCGTAGCAATGAATAAATTTCAAAACAATGTTCGGAATATCCGCGATACCACCCTGTACCTCGACAGCAGTTTTAAATAAAGCCCAGTTTATTACTATGTCCTGACCAAAAGCAGCAACGCCACTAACAGAATAATGGCTTGCGAAATTGGATCTTGAGGTATTAAGATCATTTAAGGTGGGGTTAATAATTCCTGACATGTCCTCTGTTTGTAATGGTTAGCGGTGTATTAAAGCCTTGATGGTGTAAAGTTGAAGGTTACGGTATTAAGTTGCAAATATTTCATTACTTATTTATTCATATAAGATGTTAATATCTAATTATTTATATATGAATAGATAGACGCGAACAAATCAGTAACAAAACTCCCACTTGCCTTTTAAGAGTGCCAATCTAATACAATTACAAATACTGTGGTACGTGAAAAATACCCTCCTGCTGATACATTTTTTCACGTTGTTTCCTATGTTCCAGAATAAGACTTTTACATTGCTTTACAGAGGCGCACTATTATAAATCCGAAGTTATATCTATTACCATATCCGTCGATATCTATCAGATCCGGCGGATTTTTATTTGAATAATCATTCTGAAACACTTTCCTATCAAAGCAATTTAATTTTAAACCCAAATTGGGATTTGGCTTTTACCTATAGACAATTGAGGATAAATCAGATTTAACAATCTTTTAATACTATTTATTTATTCAATTTCCATTACAAACTTCTTTTCGTTTCATTACCTTTGTGTGCGTTAAAATTCTCCTCAAACACAATTAACCTGCTACACTATTATGGGTTACGTTAAAGAACGATTTAAGGCAAAGGCCGATGAAAATAACCGGGACATCAAAAAAATACTCGAAGAATTTGGTAATAAAAAAATAGAAGATGTAACACTGGCACAGGTTTACCAGGGTATGCGCGGTATAACAGGGCTTGTTACAGAAACATCCCTGTTGGACTCAAATGAAGGTATTCGCTTTCGTGGATATTCAATCCCAGAATTAAGAGATAAGCTTCCAAAAGCGGAAGGTGGTAACGAACCATTGCCAGAAGGTTTGTTTTATCTTATGCTTGTTGGCGACATTCCAACAGCCGAAGATGTAGACCATATTTCTACTACATGGGCACGCCGTTCCCACGTACCTAACCATGTTTTTGATGTGATAGAGGCATTACCTGTTTCTACACACCCAATGACGCAGTTTTGCGCTGCAATTCTTGCCCTGCAAACTGAATCAAAATTTGCAAAAGAATACGCTGAAGGCATTAGCAAAAAAGACCATTGGTCTTATGTATATGAGGATACAATGACCCTCATCGCCCGTTTGCCACGTATTGCCGCATATATCTATCGCCGTAAATATAAAAATGGCGAACACATCCAGCCGGATGGCATGCTTGATTGGAGTGCTAACTTCGCACATATGCTCGGTTTTGAAGAAGATAGCTTTAAAGAATTAATGCGCCTATATCTTACCATCCATGCTGATCATGAAGGCGGTAATGTATCTGCACATGCTACCCATCTTGTAGGTTCTGCGTTAAGTGATCCTTATTTATCATTTGCAGCAGGCATGACAGGACTTGCAGGTCCACTGCATGGATTAGCTAACCAGGAAGTAATCCGCTGGATAGAAGAAATGAGAAGCGAGCTGAAAACAGAACAACCCACCAAAGAACAAATAGCAGCCTACATACATAAGACATTGAGCGAAGGAAAAGTAGTTCCGGGATATGGCCATGCTGTATTACGCAAAACCGATCCACGCTTTACAGCTCAAATGGAATTTGCTAAGAAACATTGCCCCGACGATCCGTTGGTACAAACTGTTTGGAATATATATGATGTAGCACCTGCTATATTGGAAAGTACCGGCAAGATCAAAAATCCATGGCCAAACGTTGATGCACATTCAGGTTCACTGCTGAAACATTATGGCCTGGTAGAGGAAGATTTCTATACTGTATTGTTTGGCGTATCCCGTGCGTTAGGTGTATTGGCCAGTCTTTGCTGGGATCGTGCATTAGGCTTCCCTCTTGAGCGTCCGAAATCTATCACTACCGAGTGGGTGAAAAAGAATGTAGTAGGTGAAAGTGAGAAAGTAGCTTAATATATCCCGAAACCGGATCTTAATAAGATAAAGAATTATAAAAAGCATGCAGTTTTACTGCTTGCTTTTTAATTTAAAACACTAAAAAATACAACTTTCAAACAGACATACATGAACAAAGGTCCTATTTCACAATTCATACAGCACCATTACCGCCATTTCAATGCAGCGGCACTTGTTGATGCAGCTAAGGGCTATGAAACGCATATGCTCGAAAATGGCAAAATGCTTATCAGTCTTGCCGGCGCTATGAGTACTGCCGAATTAGGTATCTCTCTTGCAGAAATGATCCGCCAGGACAAAGTGCAGATCATTAGCTGCACAGGTGCAAACCTCGAAGAAGATATCATGAACCTCGTAGCGCATACACATTACAAGCGGGTTCCCAATTATCGTGATCTAAGTCCAAAAGAAGAATGGGAATTGCTGGAGGGAGGATTTAATCGTGTTACGGATACATGTATTCCTGAGGAAGAAGCATTTCGTAGAATACAAAAACACATCTTTAAAATATGGAAGGATGCCCAGGATAAAGGCGAACGATATTTCCCTCATGAATATATGTACAAGTTGCTTTTGAGCAAGGCAATGGAGACTGATTATGAAATTGATCCCAAGCATAGCTGGATGATAGCTGCTGCAGAAAAAAATCTGCCCATTATCGTTCCGGGATGGGAAGACAGCACTATGGGCAACATCTTTGCTTCTTATTGCATTAAGGGAGAACTGAATCCTTCGACAATGAAAAGCGGTATTGAATACATGATAATGCTCAGCGACTGGTATCGCAAAAATTCAGGAGGCAAGGGCGTAGGCTTTTTTCAAATTGGCGGTGGTATAGCAGGCGACTTCCCGATATGTGTTGTACCAATGATGTACCAGGACCTGGAATGGCATGATGTACCTTTCTGGAGTTATTTCTGCCAGATAAGTGACAGTACCACATCATACGGCTCTTATAGTGGCGCAGTGCCAAATGAAAAAATTACATGGGGCAAATTAGACATAGATACTCCAAAATATATTGTAGAAAGCGATGCGACCATTGTGGCGCCATTGATATTTGCTTATTTATTGGGGTGGTAAAAACTTTCCAAATGATTCTAAAAGGTGGCACTTATTTGTCACCTTTTATTTTTTCCAGCAAATGCTCCATCCCTATCAATTCGGCACAAGTCGCAATAGCAGTTATACTCACTCCCAGCACACCATGCATATTTACATTTTGACCTGTGAGAAATAGATTGGATATTTTCGTTCTTGTAGCGATGGCCGTTTCGTTTGGTTTATTTACATCCCTAAGTATTCCATATAGTGCACCTGTTGGCGTTCCCGTATAATCTCTATAACTGAGTGGTGTCGCTGTACTTTGTTCTATTATATTTCCTTTCAACTCGGGTACACGCCTATATATTTTTTCGAGTAGTTTTTCTGCTTTCTGCTCTTTTAGCGCATTATATTCTGCTCCCCTATCCTGTTCACTATTAGCTCGATTAAGTGTATGTTCCCATTTTGTAAACTCGCTGTAATGCAAATAGCTAAGCACTGAAATGCTTTCGGCATAGCCTGGATTATTCTTGTCTTCAGTATAAAATAAAGCATAATTCGCAGGCCATTGATCCTTCATATAATTCACCGCGTCCCAAACGTTATCAGAGGCATTCCAATAAATATTGTAATTATGGAAGGGTACTGATGCCGGTCGTAATACTGCATTCAACATAAAAGTTGAGATGGTTTGCTCCAGCCTATTGATACGGTTTCTATAGACTGGTCTTAGCATATTGCTATCCGTAATGGAAAGCAATACTGCGGGGTGCATATTAGCAATGAAATGTTTTGCGTAATATCTCCTTCCATTGTTATTTTCCGCGTATGCTATTATGCCATTTTCTTCAACAAGTTTCTTCACCTCTGTGTTTCTGTGTACTTCTCCCCCATGTCGTTGCAGCTCTTGCCCTAAAAGTTTTGCTATTTGTGAACTCCCGGGCATTACCTTATGAGCATTATGCATATAGCTTTCCAACACCAATGCATGTATATAAAAGGGAGTACGCGCTGCAACTCCTGCATAAAGCAAATTATTTCCTGCTAATACCTGTTGCAGTAATTTATTATCCGTGATTTGTTGAAGTGTTTTGGTGACTTCCCAACTACTTACCAATGCTTTTTCACTTGCATCACCATTTCTCAATCTATACAGCGGAAAATGGTCTCCCACTTCCTGTATTAATTGTATATACCCCCTGAGTGCCTCTTTCTCTTTAGGAAAATATGGTAATAGCTGCTCTACAAAGTTGTTGGCCCCTATTGCCTGCGGATATAATATTTCATTGTCGCCTAATGCTATGCGGTCAAAACCATTTTCATCGTACGCTCTTAGAATAAGTTTATCAGCAATTCCTGCATACTTAAAAATTGACCATAATGTATGCCCTTCTCCAAGACCGCCAATATAGTGCACACAACTATCGAATATCTTTTTTTGAACAGAAAAAGTTTGCAGGCATCCCCCTATTTGCTTATCCTTCTCCAGTACACAAACCTTCATACCTTCCTTTGCCAGGAACACAGCACTTAATAATCCTCCTAATCCGCTTCCGGCTATTACAACATCGTATGTATAAGAAGACAATATTCAGATAATATAATTACTGGTTAATCTACCTTAGCCATCATCATTTCTTTTATATCTGCCATGATGCGCTTGGCTATATTGCTTGCAGTTGTTTCTGTACCGCTTTCGGCATATATACGAATAATAGGTTCTGTATTTGATGTACGCAAGTGCACCCAATCATTATCGAACTCAATCCGCAAACCGTCTTCAGTATTAATAGGCTGTTTCTTATATTTCTTTTTTATCTGCTCAAATATGTTTTTCACATTTATATCTTCACCCAGCTCTATCTTATTCTTTGATATAAAGTAATCCGGATAACTGCTACGCAATGCTTTTACAGTTTTGCCGGATTTAGCCAGGTGAGTAAGAAACAATGCGATACCTATTAATGCATCCCTTCCGTAATGAAGCTCAGGCACTATAACACCTCCATTACCCTCTCCTCCTATCACTGCATTTACATCCTTCATTTTCTTTACCACATTCACTTCTCCCACGGCACTTGGAAAATACTGTCCGCCATGTTTCTCGGTCACATCGCGTAATGCGCGTGTTGATGAGAGATTTGACACTGTGTTCCCCTTTTTATGACCAAGCACATAATCAGCTATGGCTACCAAAGTATATTCTTCTCCAAACAGGCTGCCATCTTCACATACAAAACACAATCTATCTACATCAGGATCTACTGCAATACCAAGAGCACCATTTTTCTTAGCAACATTTGAACATAGCTCTGCAAGGTTTTCCGGTAATGGTTCGGGATTATGCGCAAACCTGCCGGATACTTCTTCATTTATTACCGTTATATCTTTTACACCCAATGCCTTTAATAAAGCAGGCACAGCTATAGCTCCTGTTGAGTTTACCGGATCAACCACTACCTTAAAATTCTTCTTTTTTATGGCTGTTATATCCACCAACGGATAGGCCAATATCTCGTCTATATGCTTTTGTATATATTGATCTGAATAGGTAACTACCCCTATCTTATTGACTTCTGCGAATACCGTTTCGTTTTTTTCAGCATAGTCAAGTATCCATTGTCCGTCAGCTGCACTTAGAAATTCTCCATCCTTATTCAGGAGTTTCAATGCATTCCATTCTTTTGGATTATGGCTGGCTGTTAAGATAATCCCGCCTGAAGCATTTTCCATTTTCACTGTCATCTCAACTGTAGGTGTAGTGCTAAGACCCAGATCAATAACATTAAAACCAACGCTTTGCAATGTTGCAACTACCAGGCTTCGCACCATTTCCCCCGAAATTCTCCCATCCCTGCCTATTATTATTTTTTTATTATCACTCTGTTGCGATATCCAGGCGCCATATGCTGTAGTAAACTTTACTATGTCTAACGGAGTGAGACTTGTACCTGTTTTACCCCCAATTGTACCCCTAATTCCTGATATTGATTTAATTAAAGCCATAATTCATTCTTCATTGCGAAGATAAGTTTTTCACAATCGCGTTTAGCCATTTCTTAAAAGTTTATACCAATAATTATTAATTAGTTTATTTTATAATTAGATTTTATCTATAACAATAATTTAGCTTTTTAACTTTAAAAGGGGGATAAAAGTTTTGAATAGGTTTTTTTACTTTGTGACAAATTCAAAATATGAAATTGTTTTCGAACCACTCACTGCGTCATGCAGTTATGGGGGCAATTTTAGCAGCTTGTGTAACTGGCTCTGCTTATGCCCAAGACCTTAATGCCCCAATGCCAATAGATCCTAATGTGATAAAAGGCACTTTGCCTAATGGGCTTACTTATTATATACGTCCAAATCACAAACCTGAAAACAAGGTAGAATTACGCCTTTTTGTAAATGCAGGCTCTATATTAGAAGATGACAACCAAAGAGGGTTAGCGCATTTTATGGAGCATATGAACTTTAATGGCACTACGCATTTCCAAAAAAATGATCTTGTTAGCTATCTCCAGTCAATAGGTGTACAATTTGGAGCAGATCTAAATGCGTTCACATCATTTGATGAGACAGTATATATATTACCAATACCTACAGATAAACCTGATAATATTGAAAAAGGCTTCCAGATAATTGAAGACTGGGCACATAATGCATTGTTAACAGACTCTGACATAGATGGCGAGCGTGGCGTGGTGCTGGAAGAAAGCCGACTGGGTAAAGGTGCCAATATGCGTATGCGCGATAAATATTTTCCAAGGTTAGTATCAGGTTCAAAATATGCTGATCGTCTTCCAATAGGTAAAGACGATATTATTCACAATTTTAAGTATGAAACAATCCGTAAATTCTATCACGACTGGTATCGTCCTGATTTACAGGCCGTGGCAATTGTGGGAGATATCGATACTGCTACAGCTAAAAAATTGCTGATGGAGCACTTTACTGGTCTTACCAACCCTTCAAATGAAAAGCCTCGTACATATGTAGATGTAAAGCCACGCGCTAAATCTGATGCAATGGTAGTAACTGATAAAGAAGCTACTAATTCTATATTACGTGTCATTTATTCCTACAACAAAAAGAAAGTTCAGACAACAGTTGGTGATTATCGCGAAGACATGAAACGTGAACTCGTACTGTCTATGATAAATACACGTTTAAGCGATCTGGCACAAGGTAGCAATCCTCCATTCCCTTTTGCAAGTGTATTTTTTGATCCTACCATATTAGGATATGAAGCTTTTAGCGGCTTTGCAGTAATTAGCAACAACGATCCATCAAAATCTTTAGATGCTTTATCTGCAGAATTGCTTCGTGCTAAAAAATATGGCTTTAACCAGAGTGAGCTTGATCGTGCCAAAAAAGACATGATGAGCCAGATGGAAAAAGCTTATAACGAACGTACCACTACTGAAAGCAAAAATTATGTAAACGAATACATGGGTAATTTCCTTGAAAAAGAACCTATCCCCGGTATAGAAAACGAATACACTTACTATCAAAAAATGCTTCCCAGTATTCAACTAAGTGAATTGAATGATTTACCAAAGAAATGGATGGGCAATGAAAACAACTTTACATTAATAACTGCTCCAGACAAAAAAGACGTAAGGTTGCCTAATGATGCCGGCCTGTTAGCAATGTCACAAAAAGCTTTTAAACAGGAAGTAAAACCTCTTGAAGAAAAACAAGTGGCAAGTAGCCTGATGGATAAAATGCCAACACCAGGTAAAGTTGTCTCTCAAAAAGCTGAAGATGGTTTTAATGCTACTACTTATACATTAAGCAATGGCATACAGGTTACCATAAAACCAACTGATTTTAAAAGTGATGAAATATTGCTGCAAGGGATAAAACAAGGTGGTACTGGTAGCTATGGTGTTGCTGATAAGAGTAATGTGAATTATGCAACTGATGTTGTAGAATCAATGGGTGTTGGAGATTTTACTCCTAATGACCTACAGAAAGTTACAGCCGGTAAAGACATAAATGTATCGGTAAACATGACTGATATTAATGATAATGTTTCCGGAACCAGTACTGTAAAAGACTTTGAATCAATGCTGCAATTAGTGAATTTATATCTTACACAGCCACGTAAAGATGACGGACTGTTTAAAGCCTTTAAAGATAAACAAACGTCAATGATACAGTTTATCTCTTCAAATCCACAAGCTGTATTTTTTGATACTACACTCAAAGTTCTATATAATAATAACCCACTTGCCAGAACTGCATTCCCCAAACCTGAAGATTTTGATAAAATCAATCTTGACAGATCTTTGGAAATTTATAAGAATGAATTTGGAACTGCCGACGGTTATCATTTCTTTATAGTAGGTAATGTAAAACCTGCTGATGCTGTTCCTTTGATTGAAACTTATCTGGGTAGTATCCCTTCTGTTAACAAAACAGTTACATTCAAAGACAATGGCGTACGTCCTGTATCTGGTGTGCATGATATAGCTATCAAAAAAGGTAAAGAACAGAAAAGCTTCATTTTCGCAAACTATTATGGTGATGTACCATATTCAGAAGACCTATCTTTAAAAGCTCAGGCACTCGCCGAAGTACTTAATATTAAAGTAATACAGGATTTGCGCGAAAAAATGGGTGGTATATATACCGGCGGTTTCCGCGCTTCTGTAACAAAAGAACCTTACGAACATTATAGCATCAGCTTAAGCTTACCATGCGGTCCGGAAAATGTAGATAAACTTTTAGCTGCTGCAACTGACGAGATCACAACAATGAAAAATGGCAATATTGATCCCAAAGACCTTGATAAAGTAAAAAACCAGTTGATAGAAAAATACCGCACTAATGTAAAAGAAAATAAATACTGGTCTGATAAATTGGAAAGTGTTTTATTCTATGGAAGAGACAAAGACCATGTATTGCAGTACGAAGCATGGGTAAACAAACTTACTCCTTCAGACATTCAGCAAACAGCACAGGAATTGTTTAATGGAAAGAACCAGGTAACTTCAATACTGTATCCTGAAGCAGAGCATTCTGATACAAATCGCAACAGTAACTAACTAAATAATTTTCAATAAATAAAAGGGGCTGCTTTAGAGCAGCCCCTTTTATTTAATAATTCTGTTGGTGCAATTATTGTATTGTGCTGCAAAAGCATATTACCATGAAACTCAAAAAGATTCCCGCCTGCTCTAACGGTATCATAAATGTAATTATCGAAACGCCAAAAGGTAGTCAAAATAAATATGACTATGTTCCGGAAGCTATCTTATTTAAATTAAAAAAGACACTCCCGATGGGCTCGGTCTTTCCATTCGATTTTGGTTTTATCCCTAATACCAAGGCTGAGGATAGCGATCCTGTTGATGTGCTTGTGATTATGGATGAGCATGCTTATCCAGGTTGCCTCATAGAGTGTCGTGTGATAGGAGCAATCGAAGCAGAACAAACTGAAAAAAATGGTAAAAAGAACAGGAATGACAGAATTGTTGCAGTCTCTAATGTCTCTATGCTATACAGCGATGTAAAACACATAGATGACTTGAATAAAAAAATGATCAGTGAAATAGAGCAGTTTTTTATTAACTACAACGAACAGGAGGGCCGCAAATTTAAAATTCTTAGCTGGGTGGGGCCTAATTCAGCATTCAAGCTTGTAAAAAAGTGCAGAGTATAAAATAATATCAGAGCATGTACTAGGGAAAGACAGTTACTATTTTCTTATCAGGGAATACACATTCGCATCTATAAATTCACCACCCAGATATAAGTAGTCCTTAAAAAATGCATCTTTAGTAAAATTCAGTCGCTCTAAAACTTTTTTAGAAGCTTCGTTTTGATAATTGACAATAGCTTCAATAGAGTGCAGATTCATAATTTCAAAACCATATTTAATAGTCGCCTTCATAGCTTCATGAATGATGCCTTTGCCATGATGCGGTGTGTGCAGCATATAGCCTATCTCTGCCCTAAAACGATCGGGAAAGAAATGGACGTAGCCTATCATTCCAACTATGGTTTCGTTGCCTTTTAAAGTGATCGCCCAGTTTATTCCTTCATTATTACTGATCAATGCGTTTACCCGTTCTATAGTTTCTACAACTTCTTTTTTATCTGTGGTAAAGCGATGGAGAATATACTTCATTAGCTCTGCATCGCTTCTGTATTTATATATTTCGTCCGCATCAGTCATTACAGGACGTCTTAGTATAAGGCGTTCCGTTTCCAAAACAGGAAATGGATCAAAATTGAGAGTTAGCATAATTGCAATATATGTATTTTGAACTATCCCAATTAACGATGGGGCATCAACTATTTAAAGAAATGGAAATTCCCAGTAATGTTCGTGAGGAATACTATAAAAACAAAAAACGAGTGTCTTTAGGACACTCGTTTAAAAATAAATATGGCAGCTACCTACTCTCCCGCATTTTGGTGCAGTACCATCGGCCATGAGCGGCTTAACTTCTCTGTTCGGAATGGGAAGAGGTGAACACGCTCGGCAATACCACCATAA
>Ga0134128_10000735_pt1 | contig 44330 bp, 41 predicted proteins | sample KB31754_FD_96462 | JGI IMG/M metagenome (GOLD analysis project Ga0134128, IMG submission 96462) | Terrestrial soil microbial communities with excess Nitrogen fertilizer from Kellogg Biological Station, Michigan, USA - KB3-175-4 | ecosystem: Environmental > Terrestrial > Soil > Unclassified ...
CGCCAGGCGTTGCATTCGCACGCTGGGGCCCACCGGCACTCCCGTCAGCTGGCCGCATGACCCGCCATACAGCGCTGGTCACCCCTTAAAGGTACAGGGGCCCCGCGCGGCTGTCGCCGCGCGGCCCGGACTATAATTTTCCATGCCGCGCAATTTGGGGCTTGAGGACTTGGTTCGCGACACGCTGGGGGATCCGGCGGGGTTGAGCGGGAAGGCGATGTTTGGCGGATGGGCTTTCTTGCTTGATGGCAAGTTGCTTTGCGGCGTCGGCAAGAAGGGCCTGATGCTACGGGTGGGCCCCGACAATGAACCTTGGGCTCTTGAGATGCCAGGTGTATCGCCGGTCATGATGCGCGGGCGGCGCATGCGCGGCTATGTGCGCGCCGATCCGGAAGCCTCCGAAGACGGCCGCAAACGCAAGCGCCTGCTTGACGCCGCGCTTGCATTTACGCGCTCATTGCCGCGGAAGTAGCGGTGTTAGCCCCTCATCCTTCGTAGTTCAAGCCGCCGGGTTTGGGGGTGAAGTCGACGGAGACGGCGAGGCGGTCGCCCTGGATTTCGACCACGTTGCAAAACGTCCGGTCGTTGCGCCGGGTGAATTCGAGCGAGACCTGGGAGCCGCCAATTTGCAGGCGGTGGATACGGAACCAATGCAGCCACTCGGGGAGCATCGGGTTGACAATGCGGAGCTCGCGCCGGGCGGCGTTGGGGCGCAGTCCGAGCGCGGCGGTGAGCAGCAGGAACCAGGCGCCCGACGCCCACGCCTGGGGCGAACATGACACCGGATAATTCACCGGCTGGTCGAACTCGCCGCGCTGCACGCCGACGAAGAGCTCGGGCAAGCGCTGGTCGCGGAAAAAATTGGCGGCCTGGAACATGCCGGTGAGAATGCGCATGAGCGGCTGCTTGAAGTCGTAGAAGGCGAAGCCCTGGGCGATGAGGGAGTTGTCGTGGGGCCAGACGGAGCCGCGGTGGTAGCTCATGGGGTTGAACGTGGGCTCGTTGCTCGAGAGCGTGCGCACGCCCCAGCCGGTGTACATGTCCGCGCGCATGAGCCGGCGCGTCACTTGCCGAGCGCGCTCGCGGCCAATGATGCGGCTCCAGAGCAGGTGGCCGGCATTGCTGACGATGGTGCGCTGCTGTTTCTTTTCCACGTCGAGAGCGGCGGCGTAGAAGGATTGATCGGGCATCCAGAACTGGCGCTCGAAGCGCTGCGATAGTTCGGTGGCCTGGCGCCGCAAGCGGTCGGCGCCTTCGCTGTCGCCGGTGGTGCGCAGCAGGCGGGAGAGGCGATAACGCGCGTCGTAGCAGTAGCCCTGCACCTCGCACAAGGCGAGCGGGGCGACAGGCAGGGTGCCGTCGCGCTGCAGGTAGGCGTCCCAGGAATCCTTCCAGCCCTGATTGGCCAATCCCTGGGGGGAGCGGCGCTGGTACTCGACTAGGCCGTCGCCGTCGAGATCGCCGTCGTTCTCGATCCAAGCCAGAGCGCGGCGGGCGGCGGGAAGCAGGTCGCGCAGGAGCTCGGTGTCGCCGGTCCAGTTGTAGGTTTCATCGAGCAGGATGAGGAACAGCGGCGTGCTGTCGACCGAACCGTAATAGGGCGAGTGCGGCATTTCGCCGGCGCGGGTCATTTCGCCTTCGCGCAACTCGTGCAGAATTTTTCCGGGCTCCTCGTCGCGCCAATCGTCGCGCCGCTGGCCCTGCTTGCTGGCCAGGAAGCGCAGTGTCTCCTTGGCGAGCTGCGGGTGGAGCATGAGCGACTGGTAGCCGGCGATCAGGGAATCGCGCCCGAAAATGGTTGCGAACCAGGGAATCCCGGCGGCGATGATTTCGCCGGCGTCGGCGGCGGGATTGCCGCAGGCACCCTCGGCGTCAAGATGTCCGCGCTCGAAGGGCACGCGGAGGCTGAAGAAGTCGGACATGGCGGTGCGCAGGCATCGGTCGAACAAATCGTCCGACGATTGAAACTCGGTCGTGCCGCGCGACCAATCGGCATAGCTGTGGCGGCGCCGCGCCAGGCAGAAATCGTAGCGACCGCCATCGCCGGCGGAGGCGGCGTCGCCGATGCCGGATCGGGTGTTGACGTGGCTGCCCACCCGGCCGCTGATTTCGGCGCCGACATAGGTGCCGATGCGGCAGCGCAGGGTGCGCTGTTCGCCGGGTTCGAGCGCGAGTTGGAAGCAGGCGCGGTGGGCCTCGAGCTCGTTGGGCGCGGGGTCAAAAGCGATCTCGGTTTGACGGAAGAGCCGATCGCGGCCGAAATAGGTGAACTGCAACCTGTCATGGTCCAGGATGGGTTTGAAATAGGAGCCGGTTTGGGTGCGGAGCATGCCGCGCACCTGGAATACATCCATGAAGTCGACATCGAAGAAAATCTCAATCCGCAACTCGACCGCCTGCAGATTGAAGTTGTGGAAGCTGAGCCGGTCAAAGAAGCAACCGGCAAGTAGCTGCTCGCGGTGAATATGGATGGTGTTCTCGGGCAGGTCGAGATTGTCGCGCACCATGACGTTAGCGGCGGTGAGCTCGATTTGGGCAACGATGTTTTGCTGATTGGCGGCGGAGAGGACGACGGCGCGATGCTGGTTGACATGCAACTCCCAGTGGCTGAGGAACCGTGTGTCCTGATGGAAGAGGCCGACGTCGGTGGAGCTGGGCGGTGTAATGTCGCCGGCGAGAGCGGTGGCGAGGAATGTCTTGCCGTCAATCAAGGTCAGGTTGTTGACCCGGCGGGGCTCGCCGGAGGTAGCCGCCGCGCGGGGCTGCAAGGGGGGCGCGGGCGCGGGCTCCAGTCCGTGAAGAGCAGCCAGATTGGGCAACGAGATGGAATCGGCGGCCATGGCGGAGGTGCAAACCGAATCAGGTCAAGCGGCGGTGGCGGCGAGCGGTAGGTGGCGGGCGCTGTAAATTTCAACGTAGCGCTCAACCATGCGCTCAACGCTGAAGTTCTGCTCTACATGCTGGCGACAGGAATGCGGGCTGATGGTCAAACTCTTGACGCGATCAGCCATATCGGCGGCATCGCGGCAGAGCCAGCCGGATTCGCCGTCGCGAACGATTTCCGGCGCAGAGCCGCGGGCAAAAGCAAGCACGGGCACACCGCACGCCATAGCCTCGGTCATCACTAAGCCGAACGGTTCCTCCCAATCAATCGGGAAAAGCAAAGCGCGGGCGCCGGCAAACAGTTCATTCTTGCCGGCGAGATCGACCTCGCCGACATATATCACGTTGCGACCATCCACATGCGGGCGTACTTCCGCCTCCCAGTAATCGCGGTACATGGGCTGAATTTCACCGGCGATTTTGAGCGGAATTCCAGCCCGCTTGGCTACCTCAATGGCGGTGTGGGTGCCCTTGATGGGGGCGATGCGGCCGACGTAGCAGAGGTAATCACGGGAGCCGGATGCAACCTGGTAGAGGCTGCTGTCCAAACCATGATGCACGACGTCGAGATTGGTCAAAGCCTCGCGGCGCGCCTGATCGTGGCTGATGGCAACGAACTTGACCCGGGGGAAGTGGGCGTAGTAACGGCTCAGCGCCTCGACCCGCGGATGGTGGAGGGTGTACACCATGGGCTGTTCGATCATGCGGACCAGGCTGAGCCCGGGCGCATTGTTGAGATGGAGAACGTCACAGTCCTGGGCGGCATCCTGGCAGGCCCAACTGGTGTGTTCGAGGTCGTCGAGGCTGCTCTCCAGCGCGTTTTCGATCGGCCAAGTCCCGCGCGCGGAGCGCCAGCGGATTTCACAACGTACTTTAGAAGCACCGACCGTATAGACGACTGGGGCATGGCCAGCGGCGCGCAGACCTTCGGCCAACTGGGCCACAAACAACTCCGTGCCTCCGTAGCGTTCTGGTGGCACCGTTATGAACGGAGGCACGATCAGAGCAATTTTCATGACAGTGGTACCCAGTTGGATGCCACCAAGGAGGGAGGGGCTGCCTTACCAGCTCGAGTATGCCGTGCCGTCGAGGCCGACGCCGGTGGCGCCGCTGTGCACATTGTTAATGCCGGATAACGTTTGGTCGGGGCTGAGCATGGTGTCGTCGCTGGAGGTTTGCCAGGTCGAACTGGAGTTGGTGAAGGGGTCTTTGGGGATTTGGCGTAAATATCCCGCCGTGACCAAATCGTCCAGCGACTGGGGTGCCTGCTGCTTGTCGAGGGTGTACTGATCGATCAGGGAACGAAGCTGGAAAAGATCATCATGCAGCACCGCCTCCTGCGAGGCGCGGATGGTGGTGCGGTAGTTGGGAATCGCCATGGCGAGGAGTATGCCCATGATGGCGATCACCAGGATCATTTCGATCAGGGTGAAGCCTTGCGATAATCGTTTGAAAGATTTGCCTACCATTTGCTGTACTGCGTGCCGTCCAGGGCGGTGCCTTGGGAGGTGGTGTGAACGTTGAAGACATCCTGGCCGCCCCAATCGGAGGAATCGGGATCATCCTGCACCGATTGCAAGCCCCAATCGTAGGAGTTGGTCATCGGGTCTTTGGGGATGGCGCGGAGAAAGCGAATTTTTTCGGTGCCCATCGGCACGCCGTTGACCAGGGTGTCGAGATCGGGCGGGTAACCCTGGGAGTCGTTTTGGATTTGGATGAGGCCGCGGTCGGCGGCGTCCTTGTAGCGATCGATGGCGGTGCGGATTTCGTCGAGTGCGAGTCGCAGTTGGTGCTCGCGCTGACGCTGAATGGTAACGCGGGCGAGGGGCAGAGCGAGGGAGGTGAGAAGCAAAAGGATGCTGGTGGCGACGATTAATTCGACCAGCGTCATTCCAGCGGTGGTGCGAGCCCGCATGGCGTTCATCTGACCGTTACCGTGGCAGCGTCAGTTTGCATGGTCGCGGGCGCACCTTGCGCATTGCGCGCGCCCAGGCGGGTGATGGTTATGGGCGACACGCCCGGCGCCTTGGCGACAAAGGTAATAGTCATGACATCGCCCGAACCCGAAACACCGCGCACGTTGGGGGGGCGGCTCACGCTGATCTGGGCGGTGCCGGCGGCGGCGTCCTCACGATGGACAAGCGCCGGCGCCTGTCCATCCTGGGAGAGGAAGCCAGCCAGATTGATAGATTGGATTTGGATCAGCTTGGGATCGTAATTCAACTGGAAGGTCAGCGCGTAGGCGTCCTTCGCGTTGGCGATATCGAGCTTGACCCCGAATGGGTTGCCGCTGACGGCGCTGATGTTCGTCGGCGCAAACCCGAGCGTTGGAACACCATTGCCGGCCGGCGTGGCAGCCGCGCCAACCGGGGGCGGGGCGGCGCCGCCCGGTGCCGCGAAATTTTTGTTGGCAGGCGTGTTCGCGGGTCGCGCGGCAGTGGGGGGGGCGGCCGGGGTCACGCCCGGCTGGGGCTGACTCGGGGTGGATTCCGGCTCGGCCACGGTGGCGGGCGGCAGCTCGTGCAGCTCGACGTTGTCCTGGGTGCCGGTATCGAGCGCACGCCGGTCTTCGGCGGTGATGTCAAGACTGCGGACGATGTGCGGCGTCATCACGATCAAGATCTCGCTGTGCAAAGTCTCATCGTGCGTACTCGAGAACAAGTACTTGAACAGCGGCACCGTGTTTAAGCCAGGTATGCCGGTGACGTTGTGGGTGATGGTGTTAACGATCATGCCGCCGAGAACGGCGCTATCGCCGTTCTTCAGTTCGATGGTGTGATCGAGCACACGGTTCCCGAACACCGGCTGTTGAATCCCACCGACGTTGTTGAAACTATCGACATCGGTGATTTCGATGTGATTTTTCAGCAGCACGGAGTTGTCACCGTGGATTTGCGGAGTCATGTCAATAATGACGCCGACCGGCTGGTAGTTGAACTGGGTGTTGACCAGGGGGTTGATCCCGACGCCGCCAATGCCAGGCTGGAAGCTACCGGTCGCAATCGGGATCTTCTGCCCGATCTGTAGGGTCGACTTTTGGCCCTGAATCGACCGCATTTGCGGCTCCTGTATGGTGTGGGTGTTGCTGTCGCTGAGCAGCGCGTTGAGGGTGGCGTTAGGGATGGTGACCGAAAAATTGCTGCTATTGAGGTGGGTGAGTTCGTTGAGCGTCGGCGAATTGGTGGTGGTGCCGGTTCCGGTGGTGCCGGTGCCAGTGCCGGTGTTGTTATTGTTATTGTTGTTGTTATTATTGTTGTTAACCGTCGGCGCCTGCAGGCCGATGCCGAAGCTGGTGGGGGGCAACAATCCCAAGTCGCGCGCCAGGTCGCGGTTGACCTGAAGAATACGGATGTCGACGGTCACCTCGGGCGGCGCTTTGTCGAGGTCGTCTAGCAGCTTCTGCACCACAGCGACTTTGTCGGGGCTTCCGCGCATGACCAGAGCGTTGATGCTGGGCACCGGCTGCAACATGGGCTGGGGCTGCATGAGGCCGCGGATGGCCTGCGCAATCTCGCTCAGGTCGGTGGCCGACTGGATGTTCTTGACGTAAAAGACCTTGAGCACGCTGGGATCAATGGCGGTGTGCTTCTGCGCATTGTCGTTGGCCACCATGATGGTGTTGGGCGTGATGGGTATATAGAAGCTGTCGGTCTCAACGTCGAGGATGCGGAGGATCTGGAGCAGCGAGACACCGTGCAAGTCGAGCGATACGTGGCCGCTGTTGGAGTAGCCACCCTGGCTGGAGGAATCGAAAATAACGTTCAAACCGGCCAATTTTCCGGCGGCCAAATAAGCGTTGCGCGGATCGCCGTTAACCGTGAAATCTTTGATGACGGTCGAGGCAATGGGGCCGAGCTCGGTCGGCCCGGCGGCGCGGGCCAATCGCTCTTCGAGCGCACCCACGGCGCCCGCGCCCACCGGCTCGCCGGGCAACGGCGGCGGCGGATGCAGCAGGTCGGTCACCGCTTGCAGTTCCTGGGCGGCGATGAAATTAGCCGGATCGATTTCGGCGGCGTGCTGGAATTCGCGCGCGGCTTCGGGATATTGCTTGGCGGCCTTGTACTGTTCGCCGCGCTGGATGTGGGCATTGGCGGCCTGGTACTGCGCTTTTTCGGCAGCCAATTCGTACTCCACGTCGTTGGGCCGCAGCTCCATCGCGTACTTGAAATCGGCGTAGGCCTGGTCGTAGTTCTTGGCGGCCATGGAAATCAGGCCATGGCGGTAGTAGCCGGCGGACTTGTCGTCAGCGTGGACAGGAGCGAAAACGCCAGCGGTGAGGCAGACGAGGGCGCTTAGTGCCAGCCATCGCGAGCAGGATTTACGCCAAGTAGTGGATAAAAAGGAATGCACGCAGCTCCGTAGGGGGGTGGGAAGTTCTAGCATAACCCATGCTGCTGAAGACCGGGCAAGCCGCAGGTTCGTTCCGGAAAAGCAGGTCACAATGGAACTGTGGCGGAAAAGGCGCAGGGCACCAAACCAATAGCCGAGAACCGGCAGGCTCGCCACAACTATCATCTGCTGGATTTTTGGGAGGCGGGGGTGGTGTTGACCGGCGGCGAGGTCAAGTCGCTGCGCGCCGGCCAGGTGCAGCTTAAAGACAGCTTTGGGCTGCTGCGCGACGGGCAGCTATACCTAAACAATTGCCATATAAGCCCTTACAAGAACGCTGGGTATGCGATGCACGAGCCCGAACGCCTGCGGAAACTGCTGCTCCACCGGGCAGAACTAGAAAAGTTGGAGGGAAAAGTCAGGGAAAAAGGCTTGACCCTCATCCCCACCAAGCTTTATTGGAAAAATGGCAAGGTAAAATGCGAACTGGCGCTGGCCAAGGGCAAGCAGCTCTATGACAAGCGCGAAACCGAGCGCCGGAGGGAAGCAGACGCCACCGCGCGCCAGGCAATGAAGGAACGTTCACGCTCATGAAAACTGAAATGATTTCCACTGCGGCGCTGCAAGTTGCAGCCGAGGCGCTGGTTGTTTTTGTTCCCAAAGGCGAGCGGTCAGGCATTGCCGCGGAACTGGATCGCGCCGGGGGAGGACTGCTGACCGAATTGGCCGCCAGCGAAGAGTTCACCGGCAAGCCGGGGGAGCTAGTACAACTTCTGCGCCCGACAGGCGTGAAGGCAAAGCGCCTGGTGCTGGCCGGTTTGGGGAACGAGAAACCGGGGCCGCTCGACATTTGGCGTTTGGCGGCCACCGTGACCCGGCAGCTCAAAGCGAAGGGAGTGCGGGAGGCGGCGCTGGTGCTGCCGCACGGGGTTGACTGTGAAACGGCGATTCGCGCCATTGTCACAGGCGTGGTGGCCGGGAATTTCGAAACCGACACCTACAAGAGCGATCGCAAGCCGGAGCGCCGCATCGAGCACCTCATTCTGGTCGGGGAAAACAATGCCAACGCCGTGACATGGATCCGCGAGGCCGAGATCATTGCCGACGGACACCAGTTCGCGCGCGAGTTGGCCAATGAGCCGAGCAATCGCTTGACCCCGACCATCATGGCGCAGCGCGCAGAGTCGATGGCGCGATCGGCGGGGCTGACGATTGAGCTGATCGGAACCGAGCGGGCACGCGAGCTGAAGATGGGCGCGTTTTTGAGCGTGGCCCAGGGCAGCGCCGAACCGCCGGTCATGATGGTGTTGCATTACAAGGGCGCGCCCGAGTCGAAGGAAATCCTTGGCCTGATTGGCAAGGGCATCACGTTTGACAGCGGTGGAATTTCGATTAAGCCGGCGGCCGGCATGGAGGAGATGAAGTTCGACATGTGCGGCGGCGCGGCGACACTGGGCGCGATGAAAGCAATTGCGGCGCTCAAGCCCAAAGTCAACATCGTCGCGATTGTGCCGGCGTCGGAGAACATGCCCGGCGGCAAGGCACAGAAGCCGGGCGACGTTCAAATCGCCATGTCGGGCAAAAGCATCGAGGTCTTGAACACCGACGCTGAAGGGCGGTTAGTACTGGCGGACGCGCTGCATTATGCCAAGCAGTTGGGGGCGACGCGGCTGATTGATTCGGCCACACTGACCGGAGCGGTGGTGGTGGCGCTGGGAAACGTGAACACCGGAGTCTTCGCCAATAACGACGCCTTCTACGACACGTTTGAAGCGGCGCGCAAGCGCACCGGCGAGAAGATGTGGCGGCTGCCGCTCGACGGCGAGTACGCCGACCAGATCAAGGGAACGGTGGGCGACATTCTGAATACTGGCGGCCGCTGGGGGGGTGCCATCACAGCCGCGGCATTCCTCGAAGCCTTCGTGGGGGACACGCCGTGGATTCACCTCGACATTGCCGGCACGGCATGGCTGACCGAGAACAAGGGCTGGATGCCGAAGGGCCCTACCGGCGCGCCGACATACACGCTCATCGAATTGGTGCGTGAACTCGGCCGTTAATTAGCCGGCGGTGGTTTCGCCGCCGAGCAACGTCAGGACTTCGCCGGTGATGTAGCTGGAATCGGCGCCCGAGGCGAAGAATACGTAGGCGGGGGCGATCTCCTCCGGTTGGGCGGGGCGCTGCATGGGCACGTCGGCACCGTGCTTGGCGGTCTCGTCGGGCTCTTTGTCGGCGGGTTGAAGCGGCGTCCACACGGGGCCGGGCGCCACACAGTTGACGCGGATCTTCCGCGGCACCAAGTTCTGCGCCAGCGATTTGGTGAAGGCATGAATCGCGCCCTTGGTGGCGGAGTAATCCAGCAACTGCTTGCTGCCTTGAAGACCGGTGATCGAGCCGGTGTTGACGATCGCTCCGCCGGGGGGAAGGTGGCGGAGCGCCGCCTTGGCCATGGAGAAGTATCCGTAGATGTTGGTCTTGAAGGTTTTGTCCCACTGCTCGTATTCGAGGTGCTCGATGCCGGTTTGATGCTGCTGGAAGGCGGCATTGTTGACGAGGATATTCAACTGGCCGAATTTCTTCACCACGGCCTCGACCGCTTGGTCGCAGAAATCCGGATTGGAAACGTCGCCGGGGAGGAGGAGCGCCTTGGCGCCGGCGCGCTCGATGTATTTGCGGGTCTCTTCCGCATCCGATTGCTCTTCGGGCAAATAGACAAGCGCGACGTTGGCGCCTTCGCGGGCGTAGATGACGGCGACGGCGCGGCCGATGCCGCTATCACCGCCGGTAATGAGCGCCACTTGTCCTTTGAGCTTATTGGCGGGCTGATAGTCGGGGGCCTCGAAGCGGGGCCGCGGCTGCATTTTGGATTCCAGCCCCGGCGAGGCCTGTTTCTGCTTGGGGAAAGGCGGAGCGGGTTCGGAGGGAAACGGCATCACCTTGGCATGCGATTTCGTGCTCATGCAAGTTGGGATGCAGCGACGAAAGTACGCGTCTTGCGTAGTGAAATTACAAGCACTCGTGGACTTTGTAGGCGCCCAGAGTTACTGCCAGCCAAGCGGCGGCACCGACCAGCAGCGTAATTGCCGGCGCCGTGATGGTGATGAGTTTCCACAACGCCAACGCGAAAGCCATCAGACCTAGTGTCCCGAGAGCCGCCCCGAAGGCATTGATGGCGGCCGCATTCTTGCCGCGCGCGGTACCGTCGCAGCCGGCTTCGGCTTTGCGCCGCTTCTGGTGGCTCTGGGTCAGACTGCAGGCGGCCGGGAATATGGCGGGGAATGCCAGGAACAAGCCGCCCACCACGGGACCGGAGATTTTCGCAATGACACCGGCTAGTGCCGTCACCAGGCCCCCAAAGACAAAACGGTACGCGTAATCGTGCGCTTGGGCTTCGCGCGGCGCGGAGGTGTCGAGGTGAATTTTCACAGTCTCATCCTTGAAAACAGGAGCAGCAATCCGAAACTAACGCCTAACCAGACCGGCAACGCGACCACAGCGGTAAACAACGCATTGCCGGTGGCGGCGCGGGCACGGCTGCGAGCGAGCACCTGCCCTACCACCCAGGCATAGGCGAGAAAGGCGACGGCGCCTAAAATCATCGATCGCCCCTCGATTGCGACGTAGGTGGCGCCATGCTGCTTCAGCGTCAGTCCCACACTGGCCAAGGCAATGGAGGGCGAGGCGCCCAACAATCCGGCGAAACTTTTGGGCCGCACGAAGTCGCTGGCCAAGGCGAACGCGCTGACCACCAGGCCTCCGATTAAAAATCGCAGCGCGATCTCGGTCATGCCGCCGCCTGATCAATCAATCTGCGCGCGGTGGCGGCGCCGTGGCAGCCCAGAAGCTGGTACTGCTTGCCCTCAAGCCGATGGTAGTTTACGAAAAACTCTTCCAACTCCTTGATGAAGTGCGCCGGAAGATCGGTAAATTTCTTCACGTCGGCATAGCGATGCGTGGCGTCGGCGACGGCGAGCACGCGGTCATTGCGGACCCGTTTTTTTCCCTCGATCTGTTCGCCTTCGATAATTCCGATGAGGCGGGCCTGAACGACGACGCCTGGATAAGCCGGTTCATCCATGAGAAGCAGCACGTCGACGGGATCGCCATCCTCGGCCAGCGTGCCGGGCAAGAAACCGAAATCATAGGGGAACGCCATGCCGGCGGGCAGCACCTTGCGCAGGCAAAAGATCCGTTTGTGAGGGTCGTAGGCAAACTTATTGCGGCACGCCTTCGGGGTTTCGACAATGACCTGGTAAAGGCCGCTGTCGTCGCGGGTCGCCAACCTGGTTGGCTCTTTCAATCCGTGCTTGGCCATGAGTGCACCTCCGCCTGCGGCGTTAGATGCACCGGCCTACGACCCAGTATTACCGGCCGGAGCCGAGGTTTTTGTAATTCAGCAGGGCGTTGAAGAGAAAGGCGAAGGCGCCGCTGGTTTCGTTGCGCCACATGGGGTTGGCGGCGAACATGACCACGTGGCCTTGGCCGTAGGTGGTTTCGACAATGGCGGGCTGGTTGGCGATGGCTTCGCCGCCTTGCAGGAGGCCGCTGAGGGGCAGGTCCTTGGCGTCGGCGAAGCGGACGATCACCCGCGGGGCCTCGCCCGAGGCGGCGGCGCCGCGGCCACGACCGCCGACTGGGGATTGTGCTGAGTTCCAGGGCTGGGCGCCTTCGTCCAGGCCGCCGGGCGGGACGCCGCCGCGCGCGGTGGCTTGCTGCTGCATTTCGATGGGACGGGCCTGGATCACATCCGGATCATTCACGTCCCCGGTGCCAGAGGTGCGCGGGGAGCGCGGCTGGGCGCCGGGGCCGCCACGGCCGCCGCCGCGGCCGCCGCGGCCGCCCGCTCCTCCGCCGGCCGAAAGAATCGGGCTGGCGGCATAGTAAAGCGCGACGTCGGGATCGTAGCCGTAGGCGATTGGGTTGGTGAGATCGACCACCTTGGCGCGGACCACGCCGCCGCCGGCGATGAGCGTCGCCGGCGCGGGGCTTTGCATAACACCGGCCGCCATGTCGCTCTCGATGGGAATGACGGCGTTGGCGCCGATGGTGACCAGCAATCCGCCCTGGCGGACGAATTGCTCGAGATTCGCTATGCCGCTCAGACCGAGGCCGCCGCGCATGTCCGCCGTCGAGTCGATGCCGGGGCGCACAAGATCGGGCATGTCAGGCGTGTTCCGCCAGGCAATCGGCTGTCCGCCGCCGTCGACCGGCATGGGCAGGCCGCGTATGATCGCCGGCAGGTCGCCGCCGATCGAGGGCGGAACGATGATGGCGTCAAATTGCTGGCGCAGGTTGGCAGTGACCTTGATCTTGTTGTCGGCAATATAGGTGTAGGGCACCTTGAGCTGATCAAGCGAGACGCGGAACCATCCGTCGTTCTGCGTGCTTTGCCAGTTGTGCATGAGGGCGATGCGCGGGGCGGCGAGATCGTGCGCGGCCACCTGCGGCAGCGGCGCGGCGACCACCTCGACGCCGGTGAGTTTGGCGGCATTGGCGATCGAGGAAGCATCGCTCGATTGAATCAGGAAGCTGCCGGCGTTGAAATGGCGGCCGGCGGCATCGAAGGCGCGCTCAGCGGCCTGCATGGGAACGGTCGCCAGTGCGAAACGGAAGCTGGCCAGGTTGGCGTCGGCGTTGTTGTTGACGATGAACGTCACCGCCTCGGTCGCACCCTGCCCAACGACGCCGCTGGGCGGCGCGACATCGCCCGAGACCTTGGTCATGGGCGCATCGAGAATGGCGGTGTCGGCGACGCGAAGCGTGGCAATGTCGGCGAGAGCGCCCTGGGTCCAGCCGGTATCGTCGTAGGGGCGCGGGTCGTCGGGACTGTAGTACTGCTTGTCGAGCATCATGTCGATCAGCCGGCTGTAGGGCTGATCCATGCGGAGCACATAACTGCCGGCGGGAATAGTCAGGCCCGCGGCCTGAAAGGCGTCATTGAGCCGATGCACCTCGACGCCTTGCGCCTGGAACTGGTCGAGGATGCGCGCCTGCTGGTATTTGCGGGCGTCGCTTGCGGGAAACACCCAGGCGGCAGGGCCCTCGGTGCGCCCCTTGGCGACCGCGCGCACGCTTTTGATATAGAAGTCGTCGAGAAACTGGTGCGCATTGGCCGCAACGTTGTTCATGCCGAACAAGATCGCGCTCTCCTGCATGTTGATGTTGTCGCGCAACGACCAAATCACCGATTGCAGCGGCGGGTTGGGGCGGTACCATTCGCGGGAGGCGGCGGCCGCGCCCACCTGCACCGGACCGGTATCGCCGCCGCCGGGGGCGGATTGGGTCTCGTAGAAGCGGCCGATGGCGTTGTGCGTGTTGGCGAAATAGAACAGGTAATTGGGCGCCCAGCCGTCGTAATAGGTGTGGGTCCAAACGCCGATGACGCCATGCTTGGTCATCTCGTCAATCTCGTGGTACGCCATCGAGTGCCACTCGTCAATCTGCATGGGGTCAAGCCAGGGATTGTAGGGTCCGCTGCCGGTTGAGATATAGAGGAACGGCTCCGACTCGTGGAGATCGTGGAACACCGTGGGATGCCAGTCGAGCAATCCATTCATCAAGTTGCGCGAAAGCGCCAGAGCCAGCGTCATACCGTCGCGGTTATTGTCGTGGGCGACGTAATGACCCCAGTACAGCAAGCTGGGCGTGGGTTCATCGGGATGGGTATGGCGATGGGTGAATAGATCGACCTCGCGGTCGTGGCCGTCGGTTTCGACCAGGGGTGTGATGAGCGTGATTTCGTGGTCGCGAATAGTTTTGATGAAGGGCGAATCCTCGACGATAAGGCGGTAGGCCAACTCCATCAGCATTTCGGGCGAGCCGGTTTCGGAGGAGTGAATGCTGCCGGTGGCCCAGTACATCGGCTTACCCTGGTTGACGAGCGCGGCGGCGCCGGCGGGGGTGAGGCCGCGCGGGTCGGCAAGGCGGCGGGTGATCTCCTTGTAATGATCGAGCTGGGCGATGGTGGCTTCGTCGGCAATGGCGGCGACCAGCATCTCGCGGCCTTCCTCACTGTGGCCGAGCGAAAAAACTTTGATGCGCTTGGATTTGGACTCGAGCAGGCGCAAATAGCCGTTGAGCTTGTCGGTGTGGTCGAGCAGTCCGGGCGCGCCGATAATGTGGCCGAAGTAGGTTTCGGGCGAGGGCACGCAGGCGCTGGCCGGCAAGTGATCGACCAGCTCGGTGATGAAATTGGGCAGCGTTGTGTTGTGCTTGATCGCGGCGTCGTAGGTTGGGTTGGAGGCGGGAGCGCAATCCTGGGCGGCGGCGGAAAGAGAGAAGCACGCAGCGAGGAGCGAAAGACCGGCAATGGCGATTGAGCGTGAGAAGCGCATGTCGCATAGCATACATGTATGTTCATTGCCTTGCTTGCGTTCCTGGTCGCGCCAGTTCCGCACGGGCCGACGGTACGGCCGCATCCCGTATATGCGCTGGTGCTGACCCGTCATGGGGTGCGCGCGCCGGTGCAGTTCAACGCCGAGTTGAACCGCTACTCGCGGCAGCCGTGGCCTGACTTCGGCGTGCTGCCGGCCGATCTGACCGAACATGGACGGACGCTCATGGTTTTATACGGCACCTACTACCGCGCCTTTTTCGCGAAGCTGGGCTTGACCGACGCCCACGGCTGCGCGGCGAGCGCGCACACGTGGTTTTGGGCCGACACGGATGAGCGGACGGTGGAGACCGGCAAGGCGTTGACTGACGGAATGTATCCGGGTTGCAAGCTAGTGGTGGGCAGGGTCGCTGTAAAGCCCGACCCGCTCATTCGCCCGGTCGAGGCCGGCCTGGGAACGGTGGATTCGGCGCGGGCGCTGGCTTCGGTGCGGAGTCTAATCCCTGGCAATTTGGCGCAGTACGCCAGCCGGTTTCAAACGTCCATAGAGCGGTTGCGCGCCGTGCTGGGGGTGCCAGCCGCGCCATGGATGTCGGCGCCGACCGTGATCAAGGCTGGTTCGATGGGCATGGCGCAGGTGGATGGGCCTATTCGCACCGGCGGCAGTTTAGCCGAGGCCCTGGAACTCGAATATACCGATGGGATGAGCGGCGCGAAACTCGGTTGGGGGCGGCTTGACCGGCGCACGCTTGAGGCCATCCTGCCGCTCCACATTGCCTATGCGCGCCTGATGCTGGCTGCGCCCTATGAGGCGCGTGAGCGCGGGTCGAACTTGCTGGTACATATTCAGCGATCGCTGGAACAGGCGGCGCGGCACCAAGCGGTGGACGGAGCACTGGGTCATCCCGACGACACGCTGGCGTTTGTGGTGGGGCACGACACCAATATCACCAGCGTCGCCGTCCCGCTCGGGCTGCACTGGAAGCTGCCCGGCTACGCGGAGGACGATACACCTCCGGGGAGCGCGATTATTTTCGAACTTTGGCAGGAGGCGGCTGGAAATTACACGGTGCATATCGCCTACACGTCGCAGTCACTCGACCAGATGCACGACGGAACGCCGCTCACTCTCACGGCGCCGCCGCTCAATGTGGGAGTGACCATGGCGGGATGCAGTCCGTGCACGCTGGAGAAGTTCAGCAAGGCGGTGGGCGCCGCTACAGATTCCCATTTTGTGCGGGACGGTCGTTGAGCAGGGATTTGATTTTATTTTGCAGGCTCTTATAGCTGATTTGCAGGTGGGATGCGGCCTGGCGCCGGTTCCAGCGGGTTCGCACCAGGGCATCGAGCAGGGCTTGACGCTCGGCTTCGCGGGCAGCGGCTCGCCCGCGATCGAGCAGGGAGCCCGGCGACGCCTGCGGCACCAAGCTGGGTGATGGCACCGGCGTCACCTGGTGCGAAAGCGAATCCATCAAGTCGGGCAGCAGGGCCCGCTCATCGCCAAGGATGACGTGGCGCTTGATCAGATTCTCGAGCTCGCGCACGTTGCCGGGCCAGGAGTGGGAGAGCAAACGCTGGCGCAGCGCATGGGAAAATGGCACGATTGGGCGGTCGTATTCGGCGGAAAATTTCTCCAGGAAATAGTCGGTGAGGAGCCCGATGTCCTCTGGGCGCTCGCGCAAGGGCGGCAGAAACATCGAGATCACGTTGAGCCGGTAAAACAAGTCACGGCGAAAGGACCGGTCGGCCACGGCCTGGCGGAGGTCGAGGTTGGTGGCGGCAATGACGCGGGCGTCAACGGAATGGGAGCGGTGGCCGCCGAGGCGTGAGAATTCTCCGTCCTGCAATACTTGCAACAGCTTGGCCTGCAGCGCCAGCGTGAGTTCACTAATCTCGTCCAGAAAGATAGTGCCGTCGCTCGCCAAGTCGAACTTTCCGGATTTTTGACGGTTGGCGCCGGTGAAGGCGCCCGGTTCGTAGCCAAACAACTCGCTTTCGAGAAGCTCGAGCGGGATGGCGGCACAGTTGACCTTGACGAATTGGGAATCCGGGCGACCCGAGCTTGAGGCGATTAGGCGGGCAGCGATCTCCTTGCCGGTACCACTTTCGCCCTGAAGGAGAACGGTGAGGTTGGTGCCGGCCACCTGCGCAATTGTGCGGCGCACAGCCTGAATAGACGCACTTTCGCCCAGCAGGGTGGGAGGGCGGTGCGGCAAGTGTGCCGGCGAGGAATTGAGGGTAGCCATCTAATGCGAGCGTGGCTCATCGCCGACGGGGATGCAAGACACCCTGAAGGGGATAGCCGCGACCCCGAATTCGTGCATCCAAGAGTAGGCATTGCCTATACCAGCGCGGACCATTCTCGAAATTTCTGACGAACCAAACCCAGCGCTCTTTGAAAAGCGGCTGGAGTCTCTGCTGGGACTTTTGCGTTTGGCGCTACGGGCGGAATTGGAACAATCCTTGCCCACCGGGCTGCGGGTTCTGCTCGATCTGGCCCAGAACGTCGTGGACAGCGACCGGCAACTGGTGGTTTTTTCCGATCGGCAAGGGCACGATTCGCAATTGGTACTGGGGCGAAGATTCGATCCGCCCGAGGTTCCGGAAGTTCGCACCAATGTGCTGCACGCCTGGTCGGCGGAAGCGTGCAAGCCACTCGTAGTGGAACGTGGCTGGGACGGCGAGATGGACGCGTTCTTGGACCGGGTCGGGGCAACAGCGGCAGTGGCCGCACCGTTGTTTTTGGAGCGCGATTTCACCGGCTCGATTCAATTGTTCCGCACCGTAGGCGGTTTCACGGCGGCAGACGCGCACCTGCTGTGGTTTCTCAGTTTGCTGGCTGAGAACCAAGTCACGCGCATTCGCATGGTGCAGCGCCTGACGCGGGCGGCGTATACCGATTTCCTCACCGGCCTCCGTACGCGCGGCTATTTCGAGCAAGCGCTGGAACAGGAAGTACGCCGGGCACAGCGCAAAGCCACTTCATGTTGCTTGCTTCTCATTGACCTGGATAACTTCAAACAGGTGAATGACCGCTTCGGGCACCACGCGGGCGACGAAGTGTTGCGGCAATTTGCGCGCATCCTGGCCCATGACATGCGCGACATCGATACAGTGGCGCGCTTCGGCGGCGACGAGTTTTCGGTGATTCTGCCGGACACTAACCAAGAAGGCGCGCACTTCGTGGCGGCGCGCATACGCGAAGGCGTGCGCAGCCATCGCTTCGTCATTCCCGACGATGAAACGCGATTGCAGATCAACCTGAGTATCGGAATTGCGCTTTGCCCGGGTAGTAGTGAGATGTCGCCGCAGCAACTGTTGCGCGCGGCGGACGCAGCCCTCTACCAGGCGAAACAGCGCGGGCGGGAGCGGCCGTACTTCGGCGAGGAAAAACGGGCCGGCTAACCGGCTTCGGGTTTGAAGGTCTCGGGCACGAGTTGGCCGGCGCGTTTCACTAAAACTTCCACCTTAGCCTCAGCGGCTTCGAGTTGTTGGCGGCAGTCGTTGACGAGCGCCATGCCTTCTTCGAAAAGCTTGACGCTGGCTTCGAGGGCAAGTTCGGGCTTTTCGAGCTCCTTGACCACCGCTTCGAGGCGCTGCAGGCATTGCTCAAACGCGGGCTTCTTTACTGGCTTTTCCATTGCGGATCCCTCATATGCGGCAGGTAGGCGGCGCCGAGCAGGCCGGCCTCGCCGCCGAGTGAACTAGGTTCAATCCGGGTCGAACTCGAGCGGTATACCAGCGAGCGTTTGCGGACTTCGGCCATAAGGGCGGGGGCAAAAACATCCCAGCCGCGCGCGACGCCGCCGCCGACGACGTAGAGCGGAAGGTTGAAGATATTGATGAGGTTGGCCAGCGCCACGCCGAGCGAGCGGCCGACCATCTCGAAGATTTCGCGCGCGACGAGGTCGCCTTGTTTCGCCTTGATGTAAACGATCTCGGCGGTCAGCTCGCCGAGCGCGTCGGACTCGCGGGCGAGCTCGGGCGAGCGCCCAACGCGAATCGCGGCGGCGGCCATGCGGGTGATGGCGCTGGCTCCGGCGTAAGCTTCGACGCAGCCCAAATTGCCGCAGCCGCAGAGCGCGCCATTGGGGTCAATGGTCATGTGGCCGAGTTCGCCGGCCATGCCGTCCATGCCGTGCCAGATGCGTCCGTCAAGGATGACGCCACCACCGATGCCGGTGCCGACGGTCATCATGCAAAGTCCGGAAGCGTCGCGGCCGGCGCCGACCCATTTTTCACCGAGCGCGGCGGCGTTGGCGTCGTTTTCCAAAATGACGTGGGTGCGCAGGCGGCGTTCGATGTCGTCGCGCACCGGGAAGTCACTCCAGCCGGGAAGGTTCGGCGACTGGCGTACGGTACCGTTGGCCAAGTTGATGATGCCTGCAACGCCGATGCCGATACCGGCAAGCTTGGAACCCTTGAGCCGGTGTTCGAGTTCCTTGATCGCGTCGCAAAGATCGGTGACGACGCGCTCGCGTCCCTCCTTGACCTCGGTGTCGAGAGCGATCTTTTCGATGAAGCGCCCTTCAGGCGACACGGCGGCTATGCGCAGGTTGGTGCCGCCGAGATCGACCCCAATTGTGTAAGTAGAATCAGCCACAACCCCGAGTATACGGTGCCCGCCCTCAGGTCGCGGAAAGGTATTCGTGGGGACGGGGCGCCAGAGGGCTGAGCACCCGCAAAGCGCCTCGCCAAGAGGCTCGCCTCTCTTCGCTCCCACCCGCCGCGACGCCGCGATGTGGAAGGCCGAATTGTGAGTCTTTCCGCCATGACCTCGGTGTAACGTTGAGCCTGTAAAGACTACGATGCTGCTAGAATCAGTCAGCGATTCGAGGTTGTTCACTGATGCAGGTTGAGAACCCGGCGGTCCCGGAGTTTGAGCCGTTCCTGGCTCCGCCTGCCGCCTCGAGGGCTGTCATTCGCGTCGCCAACCTGCGCAAGACCTACGGGCGAACGGTGGCGGTTGACGATGTTTCATTTGAGGTCAACGACGGCGAGATTTTTGGGCTGATCGGCCCCAACGGCGCGGGCAAGACCACCACGATGGAGTGCGTCGAGGGCGCGCGCAAGCCGGACCACGGCACCGTTTCCGTGCTCGGTCTGCATCCTTTTCGCGACGCGTACAAATTGCAGGATCGCATTGGGGTGCAGCTCCAGGAAGCGCAATTGCAGAAGCGGATCAAGGTTTGGGAGGCGATGGATCTTTGGGTCTCGCTATACCGGCGCCAGCGGGAGGAGGGCGAGCATTTGCTCGAACAGCTCGGCCTTGGGGACAAGCGCAACTCATGGTTTATGAATCTTTCCGGCGGGCAGAAGCAGCGGTTGTTCATTGCGCTAGCGCTGATCAACGATCCGGAAGTGGTTTTTCTGGACGAGCTGACGACCGGTCTGGACCCGCAAGCGCGGCGCGCCATTTGGGAGTTGGTGCGCGGCATCCGCGAGCGGGGCAAGACGGTTTTTCTGACGACCCACCTGATGGAGGAGGCCGAGCGCTTATGCGACCGGGTGGCGATCATCGAGCGCGGCCGGATCATTGACGTTGATACGCCGCAGCGACTGGTAGACCGTCACTGCCCGGAACGCACCGTGCTGCTGGCGACCGGCGACCCCAATGCCGAAGGCCGGCTACGCGCGATAGCGGGCATTGATGAAGTTGCGCGCAGCGGCGAGCGGTTTACCATGCAGGGGCGGGGCGAGGATTTCGTCACTCAGGTCATCCATTGCTTGTCGGAAAACCGGATTCGTGTGACCGACTTCCGGACGATATCCCCCAATCTCGAAGACGTATTTCTAAAACTAACCGGACATTCGATTCGCGATTAGGACATCATCATGCTGCGCGGCCTCTGGAAACTAAGCTGGATCGAACTCAAGGTCTTCCTGCGTGAACCCATGGGGGCGATCGGGACGATCCTCGTGCCGGTGTTGATTTTTGTACTAATCGGGCGCGCGCTGGGGGACCGGCTCAGCCCGCCCGACCTGGCGCACAGCGGATTTATCCAAACCGGATTTCCAGTCCTGGCGTCGCTTTTTATTGCGATCAGCGCGGTGCTGTCGCTGGTGACGATCATCGCCATCTATCGCGAGGGCGGAATTTTGAAAAGGCTGCGCGCGACGCCGCTGCGGCCGCAGGCGATCCTGACGGCGCATGTGATCGTGAAGCTCCTTCTCACCGCGGCCACGCTCGTGCTGATGGTGCTGGCGGGCAAACGTTATTACCCGGTGGGGATCCATGCGCCGCTTGCCGGCTTCACGTTGGCGCTGCTGGTGGCGACCTGGAGCATTGTATCGATCGGATTCTTGATCGCGAGCATTATCCCCACGGCGCGATTCGCGCAGCCGGTTGGAGCGGTGCTGTTGTATCCGCTGCTCGGCATCTCGGGGCTGTTTGTTGCCGTGGCTTCACTGCCACCGGCGCTGCGGGCGGTGGCGCGGGTGTCGCCGTTTACCTATGCGGCGTCGTTGCTCGCCGGCATCTGGAATGGCGAGTCGTGGTCGGCTCATATCGGCGACGTTGCGGCGTTGGTTGTGATCTTCGCCGTTTTCACGGCACTTTCGGCCAAAGTGTTTCGCTGGGAGTGACATGCGAACGTCCCCAAATAGCCGGTCATCGCGGCTGGCAGCGGGGACAGAAGTGGGAGCTGCGACCGGCGAGGACGATGCGGCGAATGGGGGTTGCGCATGTGGCGCATGGTTCGCCGGTGCGGGCGTAGACCTGGTGCTGGAAGTGAAAGGCGCCGGGGTTGCCGCCGGAGTCGACGTAGTCGGATATTGAGGATCCGCCAGCGGCGATGGCGGCGTTCAGGACGGCGCGGATTTCGTTGCGCAGGCGGAGCAGGCGGGGCTTGGAAATGTTTCTGGCGCGGGGATGTATCGCGGCGCGGAACAGCGCCTCATCGGCGTAAATATTGCCGACACCGCGCAGCAGGCTCTGGTTGAGCAGGGCGCTCTTAATGGGCGCGTTGCGGCCACGAAAGAGCGCGACAAAAACATCGGGTGTTACTTCCAGGGGTTCCGCGCCCGGGGCTATCCCGAGCGACGGCGCGAAACCCTGGGCCGGCGCGGCGGCAAGTGCGATGCGGCCGAAGCGGCGCGGGTCGCGGAAATGGATTTCGCGTGTGTCGTCAAGAATGAAAACAGCGTGGGTGTGCCGGGCACGTTCGGAGCAGGCCGGCACGATCAAGACTTGGCCGGTCATGCCGAGGTGGATCATGAGCTGCCAGTTCTTTTTGCCGGTGTGCAGACTGAGGACGAGGTACTTGCCGGCGCGTTCGATGGCCGCGACTTTGGCGCTCTCGATATGCGACGCCGGACCGCTATAGATGGATTTTCGCAGGTGGGCGATCGCCGCAATGCGCCGCCCGAGCAGCGCGGAGCGAAGGCCGCGAGCGATGGTTTCGACTTCGGGGAGCTCAGGCATTATCGATGTTTCACAAAGCGCTCGATCGCCGCGACCAAACTGACCGTCGTCGGCGCCTCGGGCTCGATGCCGACCGTCAGGCCGTGGGATGTGACCGCTTGGCGGGTGGTGGGGCCGATGACGGCGATCGCCAGGCCCCGCAGGCTTTCGACGCCAACGGCGGCGACCAGGTTGTTGAAGGTCGAGGGGCTGGTGAAGACGATCACCTCGGCTTCGGGCAGCGCGGCGGGCGCCAACGGCAGGGTGCGGTACGCTTCGACCACGATGATGATGGCCCCGCGCTCCCGGAGCCGGGATGCGAGCGTGTCGCGGTGGAGCGAGCCGGCCGGGATTAGGATCTCGCGCCCGGAAAGGTCATGGGTCATGAGAGCGGCGGCAATGCCTTCGGCGTCGCTGCGATCAGGGACGATGTGCGCCGGCGCATGGCGGCTGGCAAGAGCTTCGGCGGTCGCGGGGCCGACGGCGCAACGCCAGGCGGTTGAGCCGAATTCCGGCGCCAGTCCAAGTTGGTTGGCGCGATCGAAAAAACCGGCGACGGCGTTGGCGCTGGTGAATACGACTCCGGCGAATTGCGCCAACCGGCGCAAAGCGGCGTCAAGCGGCGCGAAATCAGAGGGCGGCGCAACGGCAATGGTGGGCAGCGCCATGGGGATCGTTCCGATGGCGCGCAGAGCTTCGATCAGGCCGCCCGCCTGATGAGTGGCGCGGGTGACTATGACGCGCGTCATAAAAGTTCGCGCGCGCCATGTGCGAGAAGATAGGCGGCCACGCCGTCGGCGAGAGACTCGGGCTCCAAGCCGCTGGCGCGGTGGCGGACAACGCAGGTGCCATCGGGCGAAGCGACGACGGCCGAGAGTTGGAGCTGGCCGCTGTGCCAGCGGGCGTACGCGCCCACCGGCGATTCGCAGCCGCAATTCAGTTTCAGGAGCAGTGCGCGCTCGGCGGTGATGGCGCTGGCGGTCGGCGCGTGGTTGAGCGGCGCGAGCGCGGCCAGCGTCGCGGCATCGTCGGCGCGGCATTCGAGCGCGAGAACGCCCTGCCCGGCCGAGGGGCAGAACGCGTCGGGTTCGAGGTACTCGGCAATTACGTCGGCGAGCCCGAGGCGGCGCAACCCGGCGGCGGCGAGCAGCAGCGCGTCGAAATCACCCTCACGCCAGCGGCGAAGACGGGTGTCGACATTGCCGCGAATGTTTTCGCAATGCAGATCGGGGCGCAGCGCGAGCGCCTGCGCCTGCCGCCGCAGCGACGAGGTTCCAAGGCGGGCGCCCCGCGGGAGCTGGTTGAAGCTTGTACCCGGAGCGGCTATCAAGGCATCGCGCGGATCGTCACGTTCGAGCGTGGCGGCCAGCACCAGCCCGGGCGGCAGCGCCGAGGGAACATCCTTCAAGCTATGCACGGCACAGTCGAGAGTGTGATCAAGAAGGCGGCTCTCGATATCTTGTGTGAACAATCCCTTGCCGCCGATCGAGGCCAGCGGGACATCGGTGCGGCGGTCGCCTTCGGTGCGAACAATCGTCAGCTCACAGTTTTGGCCGCGGGCGGCCAGCCGGGACTGTACGTGTTCGGCCTGCCAGCGCGCCAGCGCCGAGCCGCGCGTGCCCACACGGAGAGTGGAATCAGAAGTCATGCCTAAAGATCAAAGAGCCGGCGCACAAGCTGTAGCAGGGCGTCGCGATCGGCGGCGCCGGCTTCGAGCTGCGCGAGTTTGAGCTGGACCATGGGTTGGTGCAGCCATTTTTGCATGAGGCTGCGGGTCAAGGCCTCGGCAGCTTGCTCCTGGTCAGGAGTCAGCGGACCGAGACGCCCGCGAACCCGCGCCCATTCGGCCGTACGCAAGGCTTCGGCGCGCGTTTGCAGCGCGGCCAGCGTGGGCGCGAGATCGCGCGCCTGGCGGCGTTCCGCGTACAGGCGCAACTCGGCCTCGATGATGACCTCGGCATCGACAGCTTCCTGCGCGCGCTCGGCGAGGTTTGAGCGCACGACGCGATCGAGATCGTCTACGTTGTAGACGAAAGCGTTCTCGAGCTGATGGACGCTGGGCTCCACGTCGCGCGGAACGGCGAGATCGAGAAAGAGCATGGGGCGTCCGCGGCGGCGTGAAAGGAAATGGCCGGCGTCGGCCTTGCTGATAAGCGGGTGGGGCGAACCGGTACAAGCGATAACGACGTCAGCGTGCTCGCCCTGTTCGCGGAGCTGCTCGAGCGGAAAGGCATCGCCGTGGTGTTTGGCGGCAAGCGCCTGAGCGCTGGCGAAGGTCCGATTGGTGACAAGCAGCCGAGCCGCGCCTTGGCGCAGCAGATAGCGGGCGGCGATCGAGCCCATGGCGCCGGTGCCGATGAGCAGCACAGTTTTTTGCGAAAGGTTGCCGAAAATCTGGCGGGCGAGATCGACCGCCGCCTGACTGACGCTAACCGGATGAGCCGCGATGCCGGTTTCGGCGCGCACCCTCTTGGCGGCGTGAAAGGCGCGCGGCAACAGCGCGTCGAGCTCGGCGCCCACCAGCCCGACGGCCTGCGCCTGCGCATAGGCGTACTTCAGCTGGCCGAGAATTTGCGGCTCGCCCACCACGACTGAATCGAGGCTGGCAGCGACGCGAAAAAGATGGCGCGCCACCTCGTTGCCCCGCAACTGGTAAAAAAGCGAAGCATCGGGCGGGGCGGGCAGGCCGGTGGCGCGGGCCAGCCAATGCCGCAGGTCCACAGCAGAGCCGTTATCCTCGGCATGCGCGACCACCTCGACGCGGTTGCAGGTGGAAAGGATCAATCCCTCGCGCACACCTGGCTCCGCCGCGAGCAACCGCAGGGCGGCCTCGAGACCGGCGGGCGGAATGGCGAGCCGCTCACGCTCGTCGATAGGCGCGGAGTGATGACTAATGCCGAGGAGCAGGAGCGTCATTGCAGAAAAATGGAATGAACGCGGCTGAGGCCATTGACCAGCCAGCCGGCGAGCGCGACGGCAAAGCAGATGAGGGTGAGATAGGCGCTGCGGCGGCCCCGCCATCCCGACGACCAGCGGGCAAAGAGCAGCACCAAATAAATAGCCCAGGCGAGCAGGGCGAGCAGCACAGTAGGATCGCCGAGCGAAACGTGCCCAAACAGAGCATCGGCCCAGTAGGCGCCAATGACCAGTCCGGCTGTGAGCAGCGGGAAGCCGACCAGCAGCGCCCGATAGGCGAGCAGGTCAAGCTTCTCAAGCGGCGGAAGCCAAGCCTGGCCCGCCAGCGGCGCGGCCTTGGCCTTGAGCGAACGCTCGGCGGCCAGGTAGAGCACGCCCGCCGCCATGGCCACCACCAGACCGGCATAGCCGACGATGATCAGAAGGATGTGAACATAGATCCAGCCGTTATGAAGCAGGCTGCGGGCCAGCGGCGAGGGGCCGCTGCGCGCGCCGAGCGGCGCCAGCACCGCCACAGCGGCAAGAATGACGACTAACGGAAGCACCAGAAGGCTGAGTGCGCGTGGCGAATGAGCGCGGTAGACCATCAGGAAAAACGCCGCGACAACAAAGGCCAGCAGGGAGGTGATGACGTGGTAAAGGTCCAAAGGCTGAGACGGAAACGCGGCCAGGGCCTCGACCAGGCTCACGAACTGAAAAAGAAATCCGGTGGCGACGGCGGCGCGGATGAGCCCGGACGCGCCACGCCTCTGGTAGGCGATCAACACGATGAGAGCGACGAAGTAACAAACCAGCGCGACGCGAGACCACATTAAATAAAAGGGCATTCGGTGTTCTTCAGTTTACGGTTTGGTGTTGCGCAAGTTTCCGAAGGTGCCGACATTGGCCAGAGTGAAACTGAACAGGAATTGATTTTCGCGCCGGACCGAGGCCAGCGAGAAACGGCGGTACTCAAGTGAAAACCCGCAGCAATCCCAATTATGGTTGACTTGCAGCGTGGTGTACTGCAAGAGCCCGGTGGTCGCATCGTAGGCGACCGAGCCGGAGACGCTGTTGCCGGGCTGGGTGGCGTCGCCGTAGCCGGTGGAGAGCCGGAATTGATCGAAGCTGGGGGCGGCGCCGATTTGCGTCAATCCGGGAGGCGGGCGGAGGCGGTAATCGCTGCCGGAAAAGAAACTCCTGGCAAAATGAAAGCTGCCGGTGAAGGCACTGGCGGTGACCTGATGGTCATGGCTGTCGTAATCAACCCTCCACTCGCCATCGAAGCGAGCGAAGGGCGACACGCGCACCACCGAGCTGAGCGGCGAGAATCGCAGCGGCAGCGCCTCGATATCGAACGGCGAGAGCATTTCGGTGGCGAGAAACACATTGCGATTGCCGGTGATCAGGGCGCCGCCGAAATCGGGGTTGAAGAAATACTTCTGCAGCAGGGTCCACGACACCAGCTCGCGCGAGTGGCCGGGCGTCTTGCCGGCGGCGAGAATGCGGTTGGTAAAGCCGTACTCGAGCTCGCGCGTGTTGGCGAGGATGTCGCGATCGTCGAAGCGAATGACCCGGTTGGCATCGGCGACGCCGCCGGTGAAGTTATAGGAGACGACCGGCTCGAAGGCGTGCTCAACGCGGTTGTTATAGACGCGTTCGAGAACCGGAGGGCGCCACTCCAAGCCGGCGCTGGTCGAGTTGCGCCATAAATCCTGAGGGGTGAGGGTGGGTGCGGAGCTGGAACTGGCGCCGACCGGCAGCGCCTGGGTGGCGCTGTAATAGGTCGAGCGCACTTCGACGTCGCCGGTAATCACGCCGACCGGGGTGGCCACAGGCAGGGTCAGCTTAGGGGCGATGTCCATGCGCTCCATTACCCCGGTGGCGAAGCCGGGCTGGTCGCGGTCAAGCAGGCCGGCGTTGTTGTCCCAACTGAAATAAAGCGGCAGGCGTCGCGTGAGAGCTTGCGCGTAGGCTTGCCAATCGAAGCTGGGCAGGGCGGCGAGCGAGAGGTTAGCGTGCGGGCTGGTTCCGAGAAAGTCCTGATAGCGGTGGGCCACGACGGCAATGTCCTGGCCCGCGAATTGCTTTTCGGTGAAGGCGGTCGAGATGGCTTCGGAGTTGATCGCTTGGGCGAAGGTATTGTTGAAGACGAGCCGGTAAAGGTACGACGAGAGGTAATCGGCGTCGAGCACGGTGCGAAAGCCGGAGTCAGAGTCGTGTTCGCCTTCCAAGTGCAGCTCCTGCCCGCCCTGGCGCAGGCGGGCGCCGCTGGGGGTGGAGAGGCCGCGGTCGAGTACGCCATCGAGCTGCAATCCAAATGATGAATTAATGGTGGGCAGGCTGGCGATCGCGAGGTGGTCGGCCCAGCCGCGGGCGCTGAGGTACTCGCCACCGGCGGTGAGGTTGAGGTTGCGCGCGGCGGGCCAGTAGAAGTTATCGCCGAGAATGTATCCCTTGATATTGCTCTTGTTCACCTGCGGAACCATGATGCCTGCATGCCGGCCCTGACGGGTTGTCGAATGAGTGAGGAAGGGAGCGTAGAAGATGGGCACGTCAAATAGGCGAAAGACGGCGTGGTGAATCGTGGCGTTGGCTCCGAGCTCGATATCGGCGCTGCCGGCGGATAGCGTCCATTTGGGTTTGGGAAGGGCGCAGGAGGTGATGGTGCCGTGCTCGAGCCGGTAATGTTTGACGCCGAGGCGAAGTAGTTTGGCGCCGCTGAAGATGAGCGGGTTTTCAGAGAGCGCGGTGGTACGGCGTCCATTGAGCCGGATGCCGCTAACGCCGTGGAAGTCGTCGAACTCGCCAGTGGCCAGGGGGAAATTGTAGGTGGCGCGAGTGCCCTCGATGTGGGTCTGCTCGGCTTCGCTATCGAAAGCGATGTGGCCGGTGGCGGTAGCTTCGCCCGATTGCGAGTCATAGGTCATCCGATCGGCGGTGAGGCGAATGCCGCTCCAATCGAGCTGGGCGTGGCCTTGAGCGACGTACTGTTTGCGCTTCGGTGTGACGGTGGCGGTTAGCGTATCGGCCTGGATGGTGACTGTTTCGCCGGCGTTGGGGCCGGCCACAATCGGAAAGCGACGACCCTGCCGGGAGAGGGTATCCGACTGATTACCGGTGCGCGCGGAATTTTGGGCACAAAGGCCGATCGCCGCGGCGAGGACGCAGACGATAATCAGGAATCGGGACGGAGAAACCATAGGTGCGCCCGCTGGTCCGGGCCATTAGCTATTATGCGGTGTGAGATCTGTCAACGCGATGCGCGTGCCTGCCGGTGCCAGGCGCGGCTGCTGCCGGAAACGCCGGCCTGGCGCGAAGAGATGCGGCAGCGGGTGGAACACTACCGTGCCCGGGAGCGGGCGCGGAGGGGCGCGAACGCCGAAGCCCGGGCGATGGACCGGGTGTTGGCGTTTCGCAAGCCGGAGCCGCCGATTGCCGATCCAGTCATTTGCCCGCCCCTGATTTCAAGAAGCAGCGCACTGGCCGAGGTGGCGCGGGTGCTGCCGGAACCGCAGGCCGCGGAGTGGTTGCCGCGCCCGGCAGTTGTTGTTCCCGCGGATGACGATGCCGCACTGGCCGAGCCGGTCGCTCGCGGCCCGGTACGACGCGAAATGAATGCTGCCTCGGCGGCGCGCGTGCGCGCCGTGCCCAGTGCCTCCGCCGCTTACTTGCAGCTTCCGCTGCCGATGTCAGCGACAGCGGCGGAGTCGGCGGCGACGATGGAGGGAGAGCCCTTGCCGGTCGCGCCACTCGATCGCCGACTGCGGGCGGGGTTGTTCGATCTTGGCGTGGTGGCGGCGGCGACGGTGGTGTTTACAGCGGCTGCCTGGGCGTCGGTTGGTTTTGCCATGCCCGACGCAGCGACGCTGCGTCATCTGCTGCCCGCGATGGTGGGCGTGCCGGGGATGCTGGCGGCCCTCTACGTACTCGGCTGCGCCTACGCCGGCGGAGTTAGCGTGGGCATGCGGCGGGAAAGACTGCAAGTACGCAGCTTTGAAGGCGAACTCAGCGCCGACGCGGCGCGCTGGCGCGCCTGGGCGAGCCTGGTCTCGCTGGCCGCGCTGGGCATGGGCTTTGCCTGGGCGCGCTGCGACGCGCAGCGGCTCACGTGGCACGACTACATGAGCCGGACCTTCGTGGCGGACGCGTGAGAGGGCGGTTGATTCTCGCCCTGATGCTGGCGGGTTGTGCGCCCGGCCAGCAGGCACCCCGGGAGTTGGCCCATCCGCCGGCGATGCTGCCGTTGGCGGGCGTCGGCATTTCCGGCTACCGCTTGCAGGCCGAGCTGGGCAAGGGGCTGGAGTTATCGGTGATCGCCGATTGCGATCTGCTGAGCGCCTCGGGACACGCACCCGGCGTGGTGCTGCATTTGGATTCGCGGCTGCGGGTCACAGCGGCGAGCGCGCCATGGTACCAACCGCGATCAGGCCACGGCGATTGGGTCTACGTCGAACTGCCGCGTCCTTTTGCTGCAGGCTTGCCTGAAAAGGTGCATATCGAATACAGCGGAAAACATGTGATGGAACAAGCGGAGGGCAATGACGACTGGATTACGCCCGCCGATTGGTACCCCACAGGTACCGGACCGCCGCCCAGGACAGCGCCGCACTTTCAGGTACAGGCCACCGTGGCCGAGGCAAAGTACCGGCTGGCACAGGCGGCTATCGACGGCAATCGCCGCGCGGTGGCATTGGTGCTGGGTGAAGATGTGGTGACCGAGCGCAACTTCACATTGGCCGACGGCAAGCCACTGGCGATGACGGTGAGCGCTCCGCACAAGAGCGACCCATTGGCGATGACGCCATTAGCTGGCAGCAAAGCCCTTGAGCTCTTGAATTTTCTGGGCGCGCGCTATGGCGATTACCCGCAGACGAATGTAACGGTGACCACCGGGGGCGCCCTATCGGACCCGCCGGTTCCGGGGCTGGTAACGTTCTCGCCACTGAGCTTCGTCGAGGGCGGCGCGCCGGGACCCAGCGATTTCGCGCCCGCCATGGAGGTGGCCCGGCAATGGTGGGGCGCATGGACGGTCGCGGCCACGCCCGCCGACGAGTGGCTCATCACCGGCTTGCAGCAAGTCTCGGGATTGCTGTATGAGGACGCGACGAATGGGCCTGAGGCGACGCTGGAGACGGTCGCGGATTGGCGCCAGTCGCCCGCCACCTTGCGCTCGGCGGCTGGCGGCTATGTGTTGTATTCGCTGCGGCAGATCATGCTTGATCCGCGCAGCCCGAACCCGGATGCGGCCTTCATCGCCATGATGCGCGACTTCACCGCCCGTTACGGCGGGCAGCCGGTGAGTGACCGGGAGTTTCAGCAGGTCGCCGAGAAGCACATGACAACCGCGATGGATCTCGACGGCAACCATACCCTGGGTTGGTTTTTTCGGGGATTTTCGCTCAACATGCCGGAAATCCATTTTCACGCCACCACGGCAGCGCCGGTCAAGGGCGTTGCCCAGGTCTCACTGAGCGTCGACAACCCCGGGCACTGGCGCGGGCTGCTGCCGGTCTATCTATTCAAGGACGACCAGGTTTGGGTGCGCGGCCTGATGCCCATCACCCATGACCATGAAACCATGACCGTGCCGGCGCCGTTCATTCCCAAATTCGTGGCTGCGAACCGGTTCGGGGATGTGCCCGTGCGCGTGAATTAGACCCTGGCAAAGTGCTGCCAGCCGCGCGGGGCGAGCGGGTGGCAAGCGCCGCGATGGAGAAGATAGATACCGCTAGCGCGGGTGATGACGCCGATGCTGGTGAGGCCGAAACCGCGCGGCGGGCGGCGATGGGCGGGAAGCGTGAAGAGAAGTTCGTAGTCTTCGCCCTGGTGCAGAGCGGCTTCCAGATTTTGAGTGGGAATGGAAGCGGCGGTAATTTCGGCACCAACCTGGCTGGCCTGGCAGAGATGGTCGAGGTCGGTCGAAAGCCCGTCGCTGAGATCAATGGCGGCGGTGGCGCGGCGGCGCAAAGCCATCCCCAATTGCCAGCGTGCCGTGCGCGGGGCGTTTTGGGGTCGGCCCAGTTGACCGGAAACATAAATGCGATCGCCGGGGCAGGCGCCGGAGCGGCGCAGCGCCTGGCCCGCCGGACATTGTCCGACGCCCACCACATCGAGCAGGATCGGGCCGGGAGAGCTGGAGACGTCACCGCCGGCCAACTGGGCGTGGGCGGCGCCGCAGGCGGCCAACAATCCCCGGTAGAGTTGACGTGGCCACGCGGCCGGAAGATCGGCCGGGTATGCGGACGAGAGGAACAGCGCCAATGGCTCGGCTCCCATGGCGGCGAGATCGCTGAGGGCGCGGGTGGCGAGGCGCGCGCCGGTGGCGCGGGCGCCGGCGTGGAGGAAATGCACGCCCTCGACCATGAGATCAGTGGTGATCGCGAGTTCGCATCCCCGCCGAGGGCGGAGCAAAGCGGCATCGTCGCCGATGCCAAGCCTGACCTCGCGGCGCGTGGCGGCGGACCCGGCAGCGCGTTCAACCCATTGCAGCCATTGGCGTTCTGGAATCATTAATTAAGGCGGGCAATTCATTCTAAGGTTTTTTTCGCGGTTGACGGCGGGGTGGTCACCGTACAATAAGGGCAGTCCGTTGAACCGAGGTGAGAAGTCGCCCATGTGGAAAAGCCAAAACGAGCGGGACATGCCCGCAACTCCTGTTAAGCCTTCCGTTCCCGCTCCCGCCGTCACGCCGATGGCGCCGGCCCCAACCGCCTCTGCCGCACCTGGCGCCTCCAGCAATGCCGCCCGCGGCGGCGAGCGCCCCACACATTTGAGCAAGACGGTGATGCTCAAGGGCACCATTACCGGCAACGAGGATTTGTTCGTCGACGGCAAGCTGGAAGGATCGGTGGAACTGCCGAATAACACCATCACAGTTGGCGCAAACGGGCAGGTGCAGGCCAACGTCACCGCGCGCGAGGTAGTGATCCTGGGCAAGCTGAACGGCAATGTCACCGCCGCCGACCGGGTGGAGATCCGCGCTCAGGGAGCACTGACCGGCGACGTCAGCGCGGCGCGCATTAGCATTGAAGACGGCGCCTTTTTCAAGGGCGGCATTGATATTCGCAAGGCCGTCGGCGCGAAAGCCTGAGCGTCAGGCACCGGGAACTAGATCTCGTTCGTACTGTCCACGATTCCGATTACGGCGCAGTCTATCGGCGATTGCGGGCGGTTGACAGCGGTCATGGCGGCAAAGCCGTCTTGCACCACGATGACGCGCTCGCCGATGCCGGCGCCCACGGCATCCATGGCAATCAGGTGCTGCGGCGTGGAACTGTTCTCGGGCTGAACCCGCAGCAGTTTCAGGCCTTCGTGGCTGGGGTGCTTTTGCGAGGCGACGACTTCGCCCGTGACGCGGGCGAGGATCATTCCGGAGCCTCGATGTTTGGATTTTCGATGCCGACGATGGCCGCGTCGGTGGGAACCATGTTTGGCAGCCAGGGAAAACTGGCCTCTTTGCCGCGGCAGCAGTAGACCGTCTCGCCAATTCCGGCACCGACCGCGTCGAGGGCAATCAGGGTGCGCGGCGTGGGCTGCCGGTCGGCGTCGAGGGGACGGACAAGCATCAATTTGCGACCTTCGAGGGCGTCGTCTTTTACGGTCGCAACGACGGTCCCGATGACGCGGGCGAGAAACATGGCGGGTTAGAACTGCACCGTGTCGACGATGCCGACCACGGCGGCGTCGATGGGCTTGTCAATGCATTCGCGGGCCATGCGGGCGGAGCTACCCTGGACGATGAAAACGCGCTCGCCCATGCCGGCGCCAACCGTATCGACGGCGACGATGGTGGCTGATTCATCCTTGCCTTCGGGTGTTTGCAGGCGGACGACGAGGAGCTTGAAACCTTCGAGGCGGGGATCCTTGCGGGTGGCAACCACGGTGCCAATGACGCGGGCGAGCTGCATGGCGCGCGCGGGGGCTAACTACCCGATTGTAGCGGCGCGGCCTTGGCGAGGCCGGCGGCGGGCCGGGGAATGACATGCACGGAGACAACTTCGCCGATGCGGCGCGCGGCAGCGGCTCCGGCGTCGGTGGCGGCCTTGACCGCGGCCACGTCGCCCTGCACGATGGCGGTGACGAGGCCGGCGCCGATCTTTTTTTCCCAACCGACGAGAGTGACGTTGGCCGCCTTGACCATGGCGTCAGCCGCTTCGATCATGGGCACCAGACCCTTGGTCTCAATCATGCCCCACGCTTCACCGGTAATTTCTGCCATTGCGGAACCTCAGGGGGGATTGTAGCAGAAGCACGAGCGGCACCACCGTCTAGGGCACAGCGGGGCTGCGGCGTTGGGAAATGGCGGCGAGCCAGCAGAGCCAGCCGAAGAGCATGGCTAACAAGATGGCGCCGACCCACTTTGCGTGAGGGGCAGGGAGGGTTAGCCATCCCAGGGCTGTGGCGGCCAAGGCGGGCACGAGCGCCGCACTGAAGTATGCGAGCGGGCTGCTGCGCAGAAACAAGTTGCCGAAGCCCAGCAGCAGTGCCAGCGCAACCGCGCCAAAGATAGCGGATTGCAGGAATTGCGGGGCTTGATGCAGGCTGGGAAGAGAACCAAGCCAGAGAAGCGCCACCCCGGCAATCGCCCAGGGCCGGTTCCGGCGCGCGGCGAGGACCGGCAACAAAATGCCCAGCGCGACTGCGACCCAGAACGCGTGCAGCGGCGTGCTGAGCACGTCCGAAAGGCCGGGCAGCCAATAGGCGAGCGCGGCCGGGGGCGTGGGCCAGGGTGCGAGACCGGCGTTGTGCCAATGGCTTGCGACGACGGCTTGCACCCGCGCCCAGCCGAAGTACCAGGCAAGCGCGAGCAGGCTGAGCCAGAGCGCATCCCAGGCGGTTTCGCGCTCGAGTTGACGGCGGGCGTTGGCCCAGGTGAGCGCGGTGGCGTTGGGCGCGGTGACGGCCAGAGCGGCGAGCAACGCGAGCGTAAACAGAAACGCCCCCAGACCCGCGACCAGCCATCCAATGGCGCTGGATAGCATAAACGCCGCCCAGGGCGTGTCGGTGGTGTATGCCATCCAGGTCGCGGGGAGCGCGTTGGCGGTTGCGATCAACGTGACGAACGCGGCCAGGGCGGAAATTTTAATCAGGGTCGACCAGGCAAATGCGGAGTGCCGCGCGAAACGGAAGATGAGATAAAACACCAGCGCCGCCGCGGCCGCGAACATCAACGCCTTGCAAATGGCGAGCAGCAGGCTGCCGAGCGTGGACTGCTCGTAGTCGCGGGTCATGCTCTCCGGCACGTGATACCAGGCCCGGAACAACGACACGTCGTTGCCTTGCAGGTCGGCTTCGACGCGATAGGCAATCGGCGACGAGGCCGGCAAAGCCTGCTCCCAGACAAAGGTGCTGTCGACGCGCGCGGTCTGCTTTTCCTGCTCGCCGATCTTAAGCGTCATACCGGCAACGCTGATGCCACGGGCCGCGAGAAAGGAGGCGGCGCGCGCCTGCGCCACCGAGAGCGGAGGTGAAGCGCCCGGGTCGGATTCGGCAATGATGCGGGAGAAGCCGGCGATTTGGCGCGAGTCGGCGCGGACCACGACGTTATATTCCCGCTCCTGCCGGTCACGAAAAAAACGAATCTGCCAGTACTCGGCGGGAACGGTGGGTAGGGGACCGGAGAAGGCCGCGATCAGTGGCCGCCGGCCGCCGCGGCGGAAAATCTGATCGGCGGCGATTTGGTTTTCTTCACCGTGGAGGGCGCCGGCCGCGGTTTCAGCGGCGGCCGCGACACGGTAGCCGCTCACTTGCCAATTTTGCGAGGCGAGAAAATTGCGGGCGGCGGCAATTGCCTGAGCGCGCGAGGCACGCCAGGGCAGGGCCGAATCCCATTGGGCGATGGGCACGGCGAAGGCGGAGAGCAGGGCGGCGGCGATGATGATGCCGGTCGTCCAGTTATTGCCGGAGATCGGCTCGTAGGCGGGAAGCGGCGGCGGCGCTTCCACCGAAGGCGCGGTGGCGGGATTGGAAGCCGCGACGCTCGTGACAGGCACGGCGGCGCTGCCGGCGGCGGCGTTGGTGAGTGTGGTCTCGTCGGCGAAGCCATGGTTGCGGCGATAGGCGACGATGGCGATCAGCAGTGGGACCAGCGCCAGGAACGCGGTCGTCGCGCCGCTCCAGCGCAGGTAGCCGTCGTGGGCGCGCAGCAGCAGCATGGCGGTGTACAGCGCATCCACGGTGTAATGCCAAACGACCGTGGTGAGAATGCCGAAGCGGATCATGATCCAGCTCAGCAGCACGCCGCCCAGACCGACCTCGACGCCGCGGATGAACCACGGTTCGTTGGGATAGGTGGCGTGCCCGAATCCCCAGAGGAACGAGGCCGCGATCACCGCCACCCACAAATACCGAAACCATTTTTCAAAGAGCGGAATGGCGAACATGCGGAAGCCGAATTCTTCCGATATGGCGGGAAAGAAACCGCCGAACAGGACAAAGGCCCACGGCAGCCTGGTGTTCAAAAGGTCATCGTAAGGAATATCGGCCGGCGCCCAGGCGCCGAAATGATTGGCGATGAGATAAAAAACCGTCTGATAGGCGAAGAAAAACGCCGCCAGCATGAGGCCCAGCACCATGCTGATAAAAAACGTTTTGCTGCGCACGCCGCGCCAGCTGAGGGTCGAGGCGAGCGATTGCTTTTCGGGAAAGCGCTCGCGGTACAGCGACTCGGCGGCGGCGGTGAGGACGAGCAGAAACACACCCACGCCGACGGCGCCGGCCAGCGCGTCAAAGATGTTGCCGGTAAGAAACGAGGCCCAGCTCTGGGTGGTCTTGTAGCTAAACAGCGCCTGGCCCATGGAGTTGAGCGTGGCCAAGAAACTGAGCACGGCGCCGGCGCCGCCCACCCAGAGCGCGGTGCGCCAGCGGATGTCGCCGCGGCGGATGCGCATGATCAGGACAAAAATCAAGGCGACGAAGACGATGAGCAGCAGTCCGCTATCGACCAGGCCGGCATCGTCGTTGCGGCTGCGGAGCTGGGCGAAGTCGCGCGCCCATTGGTCGGGGACTTTGACGAAGGTTTCGTATGCGGCAACGTCGGCGCCCTGAACGCGAACCACGTGGCGATGTTCGGCCTGGGTGATGGCGCCGGTTGCGTCCGCTAGTAGCGGGGCGGTATCTTTCCAGGTGAAAACGTAGTCGGTGCGGTGGGGCTTGGCGCGGCGCTCGGCGCCCACCTCGGTCCAGCCTGACCAATCGAGATGCATCACCGCGGTGAGAAACTGTTGCGCGCGCGCGCGGGCTTCAGTCTCGCTTAAATTGGCGCCGGCGGCCTCATCGGCGATGGCGTGATCGAAGCCGACCACCTCGCCGGTGGTGGCAACGGAGACGTCGAACTCCTCCCGGGTCAGTGGTTTGAACCAGCGATTGTCCCAACGCCAGAGCTGGATGCGGCTGCGCAGCAGGGCTTCGGTTCGCTGCAGACCGAGTTCGCGTTCGAGAAAAGTCTTGGTCTCGTCGTCGTAGCTGAACTGTTCGGCGTGCATGTCGCCGTCGGTGGACCAGCCGCGCGCGGCGAGAAAGCGCTGGGCCACGGGTCCGGAGCCGGCACCGGAAACCTGAAAATCAATCGAGGCTTCCGGAAAAGCGCGGTGAAAGTAACGTGCGACGACGGCGAGCGAAACCGCGGCGACGACGACGGCGAAAGCGATCAGCCGCCAATCGCGCGCTTGCAGCCGGGTGGCTCCGGGCTGGGAGGGCATACGCTGCCATTGTAGATGTACTTGGCTAAAATGGTGCATACCTCGCCCCCCATGCGCATCCTCTTGCTTAGTGACGAGCCCCGCGACGACAGCATGGGCGGCCCGAAAGTCACGCTTAAATTGCAGCGGGCGCTGGTCGCGTTGGGTCATGAGTGCGACCTCATGTTTCAGCCGGAGCTCGGGAATTGGCCGCATTCGGCGCGACTGCGGCTGGCTTTGGCGCCCTGGCTGGCGCGGCGGGCGAGTCGACGGGCGCGGCGGCTGCGGGGCGGCTACGATGTAATCGACGCTTCGAGCGCCGAGGGCTGGATGCTTTCTCGACGGGATGCTCGCGCCATCATCAGCCGCTCCCACGGCCTCGAGCATCGCTATTACGCTGAGTTACTCAACGATGCGCGCGCCGGGTTGCTGCACAAACCCTGGACCCATCGCTGGTGGTTTCCAGTGGCGCGGCTTAGCCAGGTGGGGCTCGCCGTGCGGCGCTCGCGGCGGGCGATTGTGCTGAGCCGCGCCGACCGCGACGCCATCATCGCCCGGGGCTGGCGGGGCGAAAAGGAAGTTGACATCATTCCGCACGGCGTCGATCACGCGCGCTGGGAACAAGCGCCGGCTGGCGATGCGCCACGCGGGGCGGGGCTTTTATTCTGCGGCTGGTGGACGACGAGCAAGGGCGTCCATTACCTTGCGCGTGCGCATGAGCTGTTAGTCGCGCGCGGGCACATGATTCCGCTAACCCTACTGGGAATTGGCGTCGGCTCGCCCCACGAGGCGTGGAACCAATTGCGGGAACGAGTGCTCAGCCAGTTTGCGCCGGCCTCCCGCCCGCTGCTCACGCTGCTGCCGCGCACCCACGACGAGGACGCGGTGTTTGCCGCTTATCGCAATCACGACTTGCTGGTGTGCCCATCGACGTCGGAGGGGTTCGGATTGGTCGTGATGGAAGCCCTCAGCCAGCGGCTGCCGGTGATCTGCTCGGCGACGATCGGCGCGGCGGATTGGCTGCGCGACGGGGTGGATGCGACCTTCGTCCCGGCGCGCGATGCGGAAGCTCTGGCCCAAGCCATTGCCGGTTTGTGGAGCGACCCGCGCCGTAGGCGCGCCCTGGGCGAAGCCGGCCACGAAACCGCGGGCGAGTTGACCTGGGAGGAGATTGCGCGCCGGACGGTTGAAAGCTATAACCGGTGCGCGGCCACTGTATAATCGAGAATCGGCGTTGCCGGGTCGTTCAATGGTAGGACAGCAGATTCTGGATCTGCCTATCGGGGTTCGAGTCCCTGCCCGGCAACCAGAAACTCACCCATGGATTGGAATTCACCGCGCATCAGCTCGCTGATTGAACGGGCGTTGAACGAAGACCACGCCCTGGCGGACGCCACCACGCTGCTCACCGTGGGCGTGGAACAATTGGCCCAGGCCGAGATTCTGGCCAAGCAGGATTGCGTTTTGTCCGGGCTGGGGCTGGTGCCACGGGTTTTCGAACTGTACGCCAGCATGTCGCTGAAGGCGGGGCACCGCGAGCGGCTGCCGGCGGTGGTGGTGACCAGTCATCCGGAAGTGTTTGACGGGGTGAGGCTGCGCGCGGGGCAGACGATTGCCGTGCTGCGCGGGCCGGCGCGTCCGCTGCTGTCATGCGAGCGGGTCACACTGAATCTGCTGCAACGTCTCAGCGGGATTGCCACGCTGACGCGGCAATATGTGGATCAGGTCAAGGGGCTGGCGGTGCGCATTCTCGATACGCGCAAAACCGCGCCGGGAATGCGCGCGCTCGACAAGTATGCCGTCACCTGCGGCGGCGGGTTCAATCACCGCTCGGATTTGAGCGACGCCATTCTGATCAAGAACAACCACATCCGCCTGGCCGGAGGCATCACGCCGGCGCTGGCGCGGGCGCGGGCGCGGCGAAATCCGAACCAATTGATCGAGATCGAGGTACGCAGCCAGGAGGAAATCGAGCCGGCGCTCGCCGGTGGCGCCGACCGGCTGCTGCTCGACAACATGACGCCCGATCAAGTACGCGCCGCCATTGCCGTAATCACGGGCATGGTGAAAGACGGCCAGCCGCCGGTGCCCATCGAGCTATCAGGCGGCGTGCGTTTGCCCACGATTCGCGCCTATGCCGAAACCGGGGCGCAGTTTATCAGTGTCGGGGCGCTCACCCACTCGGCCCCGGCGGTGGATCTCTCCATGCGAATCGTTCCGGTGGGCGGCGTTTCCAGCCTGTGAACGCGAATCGCCTGCGCCGCGGCCTGGAAGGCTGCGAGTTCGGGTGCCAAGTACACACATTCGAAGCCATCGGCTCGACCCAGCAGGCGGCGTTTGAGGCCGCCGCCAAGGGCGCACCGGCGGGAGCGCTATTTGTCGCCGACGAGCAGACCAGCGGACGCGGGCGCCACGGCCACGATTGGGTTTCGCCCCGCGGTGAGGGAATCTACGCCAGTGTGCTGCTGCGCCCGCGCTTCGCGGCCATGGAGCTCCTGCCGTTGACGCTCGCGGCCGCGCTGGGTGTTGCCGACGCGGTGGAAGAAGCGGCGGGATTGCGAGCCGACATTCGCTGGCCCAACGACCTCCTGCTGGGCGGCAAAAAATTCTGCGGCATCTTGATCGAAACTTCGACTGATACCCAGGCGCCCTGCGCCGTGCTCGGCTTCGGAATTAATGTGGCGCAAACTTGTTTTCCACCCGAGTTGGAGGCAATCGCCACCTCGCTGGCGAAACAAGGGGCGGACGGAATCGAGATAGAAGCGCTTTGCGCGGCGGTGGTACGCCACTTGGCGCGGCGCTACGCCCTTTTTCCGAAAACCGAGATAACGAAACGAGAACTTTTCGCCGAATTCGAGCGTCGCAGTTCTTATGCGCGAGGCCTTGAGGTGATGGTGTCGGGCGTCGCCGGTACCACCGAAGGCCTCGACAACGCGGGTTTTCTGATGCTGCGCCAAGCCGACGGAACGCTGACCACAATTACGTCGGGAGATGTGCGACCTCGCGTTTGAGTTGGCCGCAGGCGGCGTAGATGTCGCGGCCGCGGGGGCGGCGGATGTAGGTCGGCATGCCGCCGGCGATCAGGCGGCGCTGGAAGGCGAGCACTTTCTCATCACTGGGGGTCTTGAACGGAAGCTCCGGTCCCATATTCCATGCGATCAGGTTGACTTTGCCGCGCGCGCCGGCGAGTAGCGCCAGCACGCGGTCGGCGTCTTCGTCAGAATCGTTGACCCCGGCCAGCAGCACGTACTCGAATGTCAGGTACTCGCGCGAGCCGTAGGGGAACTCCCGCACGGCAGCCAAGAGCGCGGCCATGCCGCCCTGACCACGATGCAGCGGCATGAGGCGCTGGCGCTGTTCGTCGGACGAGGCATTGAGGGAAATCGCCAACCGCGGGCGGCCGCGCGGGAAGGGCTCGCTGCCCCAACGCTTGATCTTGTCCACGATGCCGGATGTGGACACGGTGATGCGCCGGGCGGCGATGCCCGCGCCCTCCTTGCGGGTGAGCACGGAAATTGCCCGCAGTACGTTGTCGTAGTTCAGAAACGGCTCGCCCATGCCCATTAAGACGAGGTTGACGCGGTCGAGACCGCGTCCCGGCCGAAGTCCGTGCTCGCGCAGCAGAGTGAGCACCTGAGCGACGATTTCCCCAGCGGTGAGGTTACGCTTCAGCCCCAGCGTCGCGGTCAGGCAGAATTGGCAATTAACCGCGCAGCCGACCTGGGTCGAGAGGCAGAAGGTGGTGCGTTTGCGAACGCTCTCCCCGGCGCCGTCGAAGGTTTCATCGGGCAGGTAGACCGACTCGACCTCGGCTCCATCGGCGAGCCGTAGCAGGTAGCGCACGGTGCCGTCGGTTGAGCTGAACCGCTGGGCGATGGCCGGCCACTCGATCGGCATGGCCTCGGCCATGCGCCGGCGCTGGGCGGTGGGTAACGCAGTGATTTCCTCCCAACCGCCGGCATGGGCCTGGTGGAGCGCCTGGAAAATTTGTTGGCCACGGTACCGGGCCAGGCCGAGGGCCTGGACTTGCTCGCCCATCTCCTCGGGTTCGAGTGCGAAGATCACGTGGTTAGAACCTCCGCCCGTCGGTAATCAAGTCCTTGATCGTTTCGCCTGGTTCCAGGTGGAGGCCCAAGGCTCGTCCACTCTCGATGAAGCGACGCCAGCGGGCGGCTATTTCTTCCCGGCTTAATTCACTATTTGCGGGGACAACGCGTGCCACTGGCTGGCCGTGGCGCGTTATGACCAATTCTTCACCTTGCTCGACTTCAGCTAAGAGCTTTGAAAGATTGGTTTTAGCTTCTAATACCCCGACCGTCTTCATAATGGTCAGAATATCACGAAATTCTGACCATTCCTGGCGGCGGGCAGGGGCCAATCGCGCATGACACAATATAGGTGTGCCCCGCGGAGGTATTCCGGTGTCTTCGCCAACCGCCAAACAATCCACGCCAGCCACCTGTCCGGTCGCCACCCCGATTGCTGTCACGGCCACGCCCGAAGCGCAGCACCTGGAACGTACCGTGCTCGACAACGGTCTGACCATCGTCAGCGAGCAGATGAGCCACGTACGCTCGGTGACCATGGGAATTTGGGTGCTCAACGGGTCGCGGCGCGAGCTGGCGGCGGATAACGGCATCACCCATTTCATCGAGCACATGGTGTTCAAGGGCACCAGTCATCGCTCGGCGGAGGAAATTGCCCGTTCGGTGGACTCGATCGGGGGCAACCTCGACGCCTTCACGTCGAAGGAAAACGTCTGCTTCAGCGCCAAGGTGCTTGACGAGCACGTGCCCATCGCGTTTGAGGTGCTGGCTGACATCGTCCTCAACCCGCTGTTCCGGGCCGAGGACATTGAGCGCGAGCAGGGCGTGATCCTGCAGGAAATCAAGATGGACGAGGACAACCCGGATTACCTCGTGCACGAGATCTTTACCCAGAACTTCTGGAAGGACCATCCCTTGGGACGCCCCATCCTCGGCACCAAGGAAACGGTCAGCCTGCTGAAGCAGGACAAGTTGTTCAACTATTACCAGACCTGCTTCTCGCCCGATAACTTGTTGATCGCGGCGGCCGGGAACATTGAGCACGCTCGACTGGTGGATTTGGCCCGCCATTGGTTTGAAAACCAGCGCGCAGTTCCCAACGGACACCGTGACGTGGCGCCGGCAACCCACGCGCGCATCGTGCTGCGCAACAAGAAGCAGCTGGAGCAAGTGCAGATTTGCCTGGGGCTGCCGGCGCCTTCACTTATGAGCGAGGAGCGCTATGCCTGGTCGGTGCTCAACACGGTGGTGGGCGGCGGCATGTCGTCGCGGCTGTTCCAGAATATCCGCGAGCGGCAGGGGCTGGCGTACTCGGTGTTCAGCGACTTGAATCCGTACCGCGACACGGGTCTGTTCGGGGTTTTCGCCGGGACGAGCAATAAGACCGTGCGGCAGGTGCTGCAGTCGATCTTGAACGAAATGCGCGACCTGCGCGAAAACGCGGTGCCGGACGAGGAACTTCGCCGGGCCAAGGACAACCTTAAGGGCAGTCTGATGCTGGGATTGGAATCGACCGGCGCGCGGATGTCGAACCTTGCGCGGCAACAAATCTATTTCGGGCGATTCATCGGGATGAACGAACTGCTCGACAAGGTCGAACAGGTGACCGCCGAAGATTTGCAGCGGATCACAGCCCACGCCTTCGATCCGGCCCACATGGCGCTGACCGTGCTCGGCAACTTGAACGGTCTGCGGATTACGCGGGCCGATCTTGCGGCATAACCGCCCGGCCGGCGCGGGCGAGCTCCAAGTGAACCAAAAGCAGTGAGACCGCGGCCGGGGTAACGCCAGCGATGCGCGAGGCCTGACCCAGCGTAACCGGACGGATGCGCGAAAGCTTCTCTTGCAGCTCGCGCGAGAGGCCGGCCATTCCCTGATATTGGAAGCCTTCCGGAATGGCGCGGCGCTCGGCGGCGCGGAGCTGGTCCATGTGGCGGCGCTGCTGAGCGAGGTAGCCTTCGAACTTGATCCCGGTCTCGACGGTCTTGCACTCCCAACCGCCGGGGTCGGCGACTTGCTGCTCAGCCATCAGCGCGGGCAGTTCGGCGCCGAGCCAGGGGAGGAACTCCTCGAGGCGGGCTTCGGGACGCTTGAGCTCCTGCGCGGCGGGCCGACCATCGCCGGGGCGGCGGTGGGTTTGCAAAAAATCGGAGAGGGCGATGATGCGGGCCTGCTTGGCTTCGAATTGCTTCCAGCGCTCGTCCGTGACCAACCCGACGCGACGGCCGATCGGCGTGAGACGGGCATCGGCGTTGTCAATGCGTAAATGGAGGCGGAACTCGGCCCGCGACGTGAACATACGGTACGGCTCGTCGGCGCCGCGGGCGATGAGGTCGTCGACAAGCGTGCCCGTGTAGGCCTCGGTGCGGCTCAGCACCAGCGGAGGCTCACCCTTGACTTGCAGCGCGGCGTTGATGCCCGCCATGAGACCCTGGCAGGCGGCTTCTTCATAACCGGAGGTGCCATTGATCTGGCCGCCGAGGAAGAGGCCGGCGATCTTCTTGGTCTCGAGCGTGGGCCGGAGCTCGGTTGGCTGCACGAAATCGTACTCGATGGCGTAACCGGGACGGAGCATCGCCGCGCGCTCAAGGCCGGGGATGCTGGCGATCATCCGCATCTGCACGTCGGCGGGCATGGAGCTCGACATGCCGTTGACGTAAACTTCGTCGGTGTCGAGGCCTTCGGGTTCGAGAAAGATCTGGTGCCGGGTCTTCTCAGGAAACTTCACCACCTTGTCTTCGATGCTGGGGCAGTAGCGCGGTCCGACCCCGGCAATTTGGCCCGAATAGAGCGGACTGCGGTGAAGATTGTCGCGCACCGCCTGATGGGTTTCGAAGTTGGTGAAGGTGCTGTAGCAGAGCACCTGCTCGCGCTCGATTTTCGCCGTCATGAAGGAAAACGGCGTGGGCTCGGGGTCGCCGGGCTGGGGCGTGAACTGGGTCCAGTCGATGGTGCGACCGTCGAGGCGTGGCGGGGTGCCGGTCTTGAGGCGGCCGCAATCGAAGCCGAGCAGCTTCAAGGATTCGCCGAGAAGCTGAGCCGCGGCTTCGCCGCCCCGCCCGGCGGAGTAGGTCGTGTCACCGACGTGGATGAGCCCGTTGAGGAAGGTGCCGGTCGTGATAACCACAGCGGAAGCCGCGACTTCGCCGCCGTCGCGCAGCTTCAGTCCGCGGACGCGGCGCTGGCCGGCGTCATTGTGGATGATCAGGTCAGCCGCTTCCCCGCGCCGGATGTGCAGGTTCGGCTGGGCACGCACCACCGCCTGCATTTGGCGGCGGTACTGCTTCTTGTCGGCCTGCGCGCGCGGCGACCAAACCGCCGGTCCGCGTGAGGTGTTGAGCAGCCGGAATTGAATGCCGACGGAATCAATGACTTGGCCCATGACGCCGCCGAGGGCGTCAATTTCCCGGACGAGGTGCCCCTTGGCGATGCCGCCCACAGCCGGATTGCACGACATCTGTGCGATTAGTTCGGGATCGAGCGTGAACAGCGCGGTGCGCAGCCCCATGCGCGCCGCCGCCATGGCGGCCTCGCACCCGGCGTGCCCACCGCCGACCACGGCGACGTCGAACTGTTCGCGTGCAGACATGCATCCATTTTACTCGGCTCCATCAGTCTCTATTGATTGGCACGGGGCCCCGCGCGGCTGTCGCCGCGCGACCCGCTTAGGCGCGGCGCCGGAATGGGGACCCCTGTGCCCCAATCCGGCGTCGCGCGGCATTGATTGGCGCGGGGCTCCGCGCGGCTGTCGCCGCGCGACC
>Ga0134128_10000736_pt1 | contig 44316 bp, 34 predicted proteins | sample KB31754_FD_96462 | JGI IMG/M metagenome (GOLD analysis project Ga0134128, IMG submission 96462) | Terrestrial soil microbial communities with excess Nitrogen fertilizer from Kellogg Biological Station, Michigan, USA - KB3-175-4 | ecosystem: Environmental > Terrestrial > Soil > Unclassified ...
CGCTGTGCGGAGCCTCATTAGCCGGCGCAATCGCAGACAATGCGTCCACCCAACCGCCGAATGCGCTCAAGGTTCGTTGGCTTAGCCACAGCTCCGTGCGCAAAACAGCCGGCGCGGTGTCGGCAATCGGCCGAAAATAATGGCTCATTATGCTCCACGTCCGACTTTCCACCGGCGTCAGTTGGCCGCTGGGCATTCGCGTCACGACACAATGTTGCAGAAGCGGTAAGGCGCGTGCAATATGAGGATCGAGCACCGCAATGTTGTCTGCCAATATGTTGCCGGCCATGGGGCTGCCCCAGGCGTACATATCGATGAGCGACAGCGGCCATGTTTCCGACTGGGATTTGTCTGGCGGGTAGACCGTTGCTATACCTCGTAGCCATGGAAGCTCAGGCTGGGCGACCATCGGAAAGAGGCGAAATACCGGCATCGTACTAGAGGAGTCGCTGGCACCAATCTCGAAAATCGATTCGGACTGCAGTTGATTCGGCTTTTGATTTCGCAGCGCGAGCATAAGCTTCGTGCGGAAAAACGGCTCCCCCAATGCCTGCAATGTTACGCGCAGACTGCTTGCCCTGTCCTGAAAAACGTATTTGTAATCCTGTGGATAAAGTGTTCTCTGTCCCCAAGCTTCCACATGCGATCCCAGCACGTCATACGCATGCACGAGTTTCTGCCATGTTTCCATGGCAGGCTTACCCAGAATGTTTGCTCGATCAAGGCTACGGAAAACAAGAACTGAACGGCGAAACATGTTGCTATGCTTTTCGCCGCCGCCGGAGTCATTGACTGGAAATGGCACCAGCGACAACCACTCTCGGCAGCGGAAGAAGTTTTTCAGCTGCTCGCTGTTGTTGTACCAACCATAGGGTTTGAACACCGAATAATCCTGCGTGCCCTCGAAGATCAATGACGGTGCTGTCTTGCCCGCCACGATCTGTTGCGACTCCTCGTCTACCAGCTCAGGCACCAGCCCAATCCGTGGAACCTCGTACTTCGAATCCAGAAAGCGCAGTGCCACCGCGATGTATGCCACGTTGCGCTCGATGTCTTTCTTCACCTCGATATCATCGGCGGTGTTATAGTCCGCCAGCTGAACCCGCTGCATCGCTTGAAGAAGCGTTTGCAGATCTGGTATCATGTTCGGTATTGAATCGGCAATCACTCGGTTGGCAAATGCCAGGTACGGATGAGTGATACTATCGGCGGTGACAAAGTTAGACCTGCCTGCCAGGCGGCTTTCGCGATATACATCGGACATTCGTAGATATTTCGAATTGTCGACAACCGCGAAGTATTGGATCCCTAGCGTTTCGATCGACTTTGGATACAGTCCCGATATGTGCACCCCGCGAAGTGGAATCGGCTGCAGGTACTGGCTTGGCACCGGCTGTCTGACAAGCAGCTCCTCAAGTGTCGGCTCGCGATTTCTCAACTCCACAGGTTTGGTGGGCTTCGGCTGCATCAGGTTCAACTGACCAAGACCCCCGCCGGAAAACATCGGCTTGTTGGTTACATCGTCAATGCCGGCGGCAATGAGCGGCGACGCGCTCGTAAAGAGTGCCGTCAGTATCGCTAAACCTGTGAGCCGCCGTTTATTCATACAGTCTGGCGATATTGTCCAACGTGACGAACTTCGCCATATGAATTCCCGGGTCCGCGCCCAGTTGACGAACCAGCTCCGGCTTCAGTGGATCATCCAGGGTCATCACCATCACCGCTTGGTCGCGGACGCCTTTACGTGCCACAGACATGGTGCTGATGTTGATGTCGAACTGTCCCATAATACCGGCCACCTTTGCCACCATGCCCGGTTTATCGCTGTGGCTCGTGAACAACATGTGTTTTTGAGGCGACAAGTTGATCGGAAACTCGTTGATTTTGGTGATCAGCGGTTCGTTATGGGCGAGCACGGTGCCGGATACTTGAGAGCGGGCATTGTCACCGGATACGGTGACGGACACTTCGTCATAGTCGCCGCTCTTATCGTCAGAACGAACCTCCCGCACCTGAATGCCGTGATTCTTGGCGATCAGTTGAGCGTTCACATAAGTGCATGACTCCACCTTGGCGGCAAACAATCCACGCAACGCGGCAATGGCCAGCGGCGATGTGTCCTTTTGTGCAAGACTGCCGTGCACCATGATCTCGACGTTCTTGACTGCGCCTTCGCAGAGTTCGCCTGCAATTGCTGCCATAGCTTCGGACAGCCAAATAAACTTGCCCAGGGCACGCATCACTTCCGGACGCATCATGGACAGGTTGACTGCACTGCGCACCATACCGCTGTGCATGTAATCGCGAATTTGTTCGGCAAGATCAATAGCTACGTTATACTGCGCTTCAAAGGTTGACGCTCCCAAGTGCGGTGTGAGAACCACCTTTTCGCCGAGCCCGAGCAATGGCGAATCAGCGGCCGGCGGTTCGCTGTCGAATACGTCGAGGCCGGCGCCGGCTACTTTGCCTTCCTTGATGGCATCCGCCAGTGCCTTTTCATCGATGATACCGCCGCGCGCGGCGTTGATGATGCGCACGCCCGGCTTCATCATCGCGATCACTTTGTCGTTAACCATGTTGGCGGTTTGCGGCGTTTTCGGAGTATGCAGCGAAATGAAGTCCGAACGCTTCCAGATTTCCTCAAGCGAAACGCTTTGTATGTTCAATTGTTCCGCACGCTCGGCGCTAATCAGCGGGTCATAGCCAATCACTTTCATCCCGACGGCTTGCCCGGCTTGCGCTACGCGGCTGCCTACCTTGCCCAATCCAACCACGCCCAGCGTTTTGTTGAAAAGCTCTGAGCCCAAAAATTTGCTGCGGTCCCAGTTGCCGGCCTTCATCGAAGCATCTGCCGCCGGAATCTGCCGAGCCAGCGAAAACATCAGAGCTACCGCATGCTCGGCGGCGCTTGCGGTGTTTCCTTCCGGTGAATTGACGACGAGAATTCCGGCTTCCGTGGCGGCGGTCAAGTCAATGTTGTCTACGCCGACTCCCGCCCGTCCGACCAGCTTAAGCCGCTTACCGGCTTGAATCACTTCTTTTGTGACTTTAGAGCGGCTGCGCACCAGAAGCGCGTCGAATTCACCGATAACCTCGAGCAGCTTCTGGGGCGTGATGGTGGGGTCGTACACGACTTCCAACGCCGATTCAAGGATTGTGATGCCTTCCTTGCTAATCTCATCGGCCACGAGGACGCGCGCGGTTGATTTATCCTTGGCTGTGGTATTTTCGGCGGTGAGAACCTTGCTCATAACTCTCCTGTCGTTGTGTGCTAGTACGTGTCCAATGTCAATTTGTGTTTTGTTTGTCGAAGCAGTTGCTCCGGCGAGAATGCCATCGGCATGAGATCGATCGCCGCCCATGATTTCAGCTGATCCTTGCGAAACTCAGAGGTTAGCTGGCCGGATTGCCCGGTGTCGATTGACTGGTAAAACTTATCGTGATCCGACATATCGACAATCATTCTCTGCGTTGGTCCGTTCAACGCGGTGAAACGCAAAGCGGCCGGATCGAAATAGACATCACATGAATTTATGCATTCCGGTGCGCCGCCGACCGCAACAGGACCGACGCGGTAATAGGCGGCAAACCAGCCTGTTGCCTCGCCACCTATCGGCTCGAATATTGCATGGTGGATTTTGCCCCACGACCATTGAATCGGGTTGGTGGTATCAAATGTGATGCGCAGCGATTTTAGTGCCTGTGTCAGTGTGGTCAGGAAGAAACCGTTGTAACTCCTCTCCTCGGGTGCGAGCCACGCTGCAGGTTTGTTTTGCATGACAGACTGAGCAAACGCCAACCACATGGGCCAACGCTCCATATATTCAGTGGCCATGTCTCGCCCCAGCCTTGGTTCCACAAGCCGGCGCGCGAACGTTTGCATAAACGACTGGTAAATGCTGCCTTCCATTCCGTCGGCTTTCATCTGCCCATCCCAACGTTTCAACATTTCGATTGCATATGTACCGTTGCGATCAATCAAATGATTCGTAATGCCTGCATCCAGCAATGCGGCGCTCAATACCGGTGCCAATTGCGTGTATTGGTCGCCGGCTAATGCCACCATGTCTGCCGGACTAATCAATGTTTTCGCTTGAGTCAACGTGTTCAACAATCTGTTGGCGCGGTAAGGTGGTGCCCACTGATGTCCCAGTTGCACAGAGTCGTCGCTCAATTGCGGCAAAGAGACATCATCGGTTGCCGGTTTTTGATTGGCGGCAATGATCGGCGTGCGCGCGCCGCCGGCAATCGGACTGAACGCCACCATCGCATGTGGCAGCTTGTTGAAGGGCACCATGGATTCCCAACTTCCTTTAGTTTCCCAGCCCGTGTTCAGCTGTGTGCCGGTGCCACCACCGGATCGCACTGGGATGTTGCCGCTCGCCTGGCAGCCGATGTTGCCGAACCGATCGGCGAACACGAACATAGTCGGCGGATCGTGAAACTCCGAGACTGCGGAAACGAGTTCATTGGTTGAGGCGGCGCGATTGATTTTGTAGATTGCATCGAACGATGGCTTGGCTGTATCTAACCCCGTCCACGACAGGCTGACGGCGGCATTTTTATTACGCATGAGGACGGGTCCGTGCGCGGTGGCGAGCACCTTGTATTCGACATCTTTGCCGAACCTTACCGGGATAAGCTCTGTATCGACGTCGGCTTGTTGCCAGCCCTCGTCCGTGCGGTATACGGTATCGAATTCCGATTTGAACTGCTCGAGGAATATGTCTTGCACATCCGCCTTGAGGGCTGAACAGCCCCACGCGATGTTTTCATTGCGTCCAACCATGATGCCGGGGACGCCGGGCACTGAGGCTCCGGCGACATGCATTCCCGGCGAATTGAGAGAACAGAGATACCACTCCGACGGCGACGTTAACGGCCCATCCGTGTTGCATGCCAGCATGGCACCACCGGTGGAGCTCGCCTTTGCAGGAACAGCCCACGTAGTGCTACCCATCAACGGACTCGAACGCATGTTTCGATGCGCCGCATTTCCTGCCACCGCCAGGTTGGACAAAAGCTTCTCTTCCTGCTGGTAGCGGCGGGCGACAGCCCGCTCCTCATCCGTCGACCAAGCCGTCGGGTCGTCCGGCTTATCCTTCTTCACAGCCGGTTTCGTTGGCGGTTTTTTTGAAGGCGCTTTCGTGGATGTCGGCGTACCCGTTTTCCGTTGCTTGACTCCCTTGCCGGCGCTTTGGGCATTGCCTGCCGCCTGTGATTTCGTTGGACCTTGTATCCCATCCGTGTCCGGCGTGCTTTTTGTCGGCGCCGCGCTTCCGTATGCCAACAAATCATCTGCAAACAACTGTCCCGCCAAATTATCGCCAACGCGATTGGCGACTCGCTGACGGAAATCATCGAGTCGCCAGGACTCATCTTTTATGTAAGCCTGGTACTTGAGAATAGCCAGACTGTCCTCACCGTGCCATGTCTGCGGCGAATAACCGAGAAGCACAAACTGCAGCGGCAACTTATTCGCGCTCTCGGAAATGTATTCGTTGACGCCGCGCGCGTACGACTCCAGCGCCGACTTACTTTGCGCGCTGGCATTGTTGTATTCGGCGTATGCAAGTTTCTTAATGCCGAGTGTGTGCATCAAACGATCGGCGGGCAGCCATGAAGCACCGAAGATTTCCGACATTTGGCCAAGCGCCATGCGCCGCAATATATCCATTTGGAACATGCGGTCGCGCGCCGTGATGTAGCCTTGAACCAGATACGCGTCCGAATCCGAACGCGACTCAATGTACGGAATGCCGCGCCCGTCATAAGCGACTGTCGCCGAATTGCTCAAGCCGCCGACGCTGAAGCGACCATCGAGTTCGGGCAGCGGGCGCTTTACGGTCCAAATGCCGAGAACGGGCAGCGCTATTACAAGCAGTGCCGCGAGCGATGCAGTTACCAGGTGTCGCTTCATCAAGGACAAGGATTATAGAATCTAAATCCACAGGCTGAGCCAGTGAAAGTCTAATTGAAATCGCGCTTGCTGTGTTGAAGTTGGTTGCTCATGTGAACTGCAATTTCGCGAGTAACACAGATACAACCGACCAGTTGTAAAGAAGATATCGTATGCCAAATTCAGGCGATCGCCTGAGGAACATGAACGGCTTATGAGGAATCGCTCTTCACAGATTGTCGCTATATGCGGCGGCTCGGGCTCCGGCAAGTCCACGCTGGCGCATAAATTCGTCGGTGCGGCCGTTATCGCCACTGATAGTTTCTACCGCGATTTGACCGAGCTGCAGCCGAAAGCAGACGGCACTTATGATTTCGATCACCCTACCTCCGTCGATCTCGAAGCATGCGCTGAAGCGGTTCTCAAGTTGGCGGAGTCCGAGGATGCGATAATTCCGGTCTACGACATGCGAACTTGCAGCCGCGTCGGGACGAAGCTGGTGCCTGCGCCCAAAAATAAGATCGTCGTAGTCGAAGGGATTTTCGCTTTCCATGCGCCACTTAGCGACATTGCCACCTTACGCATCTTTATCGACACCCCTGTCGACCAGCGAATGGCGCGCCGACTGCGCCGCGACGTCGAGCGCGGACGCTCGACACTCGAGACTATCCGCCATAGCCTCAACGTCGAAGAGGCATACACGCGATACGTCGAACCGATGCGTCACCTCGCCGACCTCATTCTCATGGGCGAAGAAATGCGCGGCGGCTTTATTCTTTAACGGCGGTAATGATGGCTAGGGAAAACGCCACCACGCCGGCTCCGCAGAGCGGGCTTGCGCCCGCCGGTACAGAAGAGCGCGGACATCCTGTGCGCACGGATCTGGAGACGACATCGTCGTCCCACAGTTCTTGGTCGCGAGACCTGCTCTTCCTGTGCTTCGCTTTCGTTTTTGTGCGTTTGCCGTTCATGTTCACCGTGCCGATGGTCGAGGCGCCCGACGAATTCGCGCACTACTGGGTGATTCGTTTCATCAAGGAGCATTGGCGACTGCCTTCCGCAACTGAAGTCGCAGCCGGCAGCGCATCAGCGGTTTACGGTAGCCTGCCTCAATTGGGGTATCTGCCTCACCTGGCTGTCAGTGCGCTGAGCAGCCCTCAGACTCTTCCGCTCTACGAGCGCTTCGGTAGCCTGCTCGGCGGACTAGTACTCCTTTATTCCGCGTATCACATCGGCAAAGAGCTTTTTCCGAACAAGCGGCTGCTGCAGATGGCACTGCCTGCGGTGCTGATTTTTCATCCGCAACTTGCTTTCCTTCACGCCTATGCCAACAATGATTCCACATCGTCTGCATTAAGCGGCGTCCTGTTGCTGTTGACGCTTCGCAGCATAAGACGCGGTATCACAGTGCAACGCTCTTTACTGGTCGGCTTGCTGCTCGGTTGGTTGGCTTTGAGCAAATATTCTGGATTGGCGGTGGTGCCTGCAGTAGCATTTGGATTGATTGCCGCTGCTGCCATGGAACGCACGCCACTGCCACGTTTGATGGCCGCCGTGACTGCATGCATAGGCGCTTGCGCCGTCACTTGCGGGTGGTGGTTTGTGCGCAATGTTCACGAATTCGCCGGCGATATGCTCGGCACTAAAACCATGTTTACTTCGTGGGCGCTTACCTTCCACAAAGATCTTCATTACTATGAGCCGCCATCCCACATCATCAAATCATTGCGTTGGTGGCGCATGATGTTCTACAGCTATTGGGCGATGTTCGGATACATGACGAAGTACATTTGGCGGCCGGCATATTTGACTTATGTTGGCTACTTGATTGCGTCGGTGGCCGGTTTGCTTTTGACAGTTGTGCAGCCTGGTAGGCTGCGCTCCGCGACGACCGCGCGCTCGATTGTAGGCTGGTGCTGTATGGCGCTGACGATCGTGGCCAACCTTTGCGCGATGATCTGGGCTTCCACCGGTAACCTCGGCGGTCCGCAGGGGCGATATTTGTTCACTTCCGAAGTTCCGATAGCGGCGCTGATGCTGCTTGGTCTCTATAAGTTGGGCGGCAAGCACGGCAGCAAAGTCGTCTTCTCCTTCGTTGTGTTCAACATGGCAGTTTGTTTCGGATCGCTCGTAATGCTCTGCCGCTTATACGGGTTTCACGCGACGCCCTTGCAATAGCGGGTTCACGCCCGCCGCTACAGAGAAACTCGTACCAGCCTGCCGGGCTACTGAGCCGCCGGTTCGGCTGCGCCATTGATTCGTTTGTGGAGGCAGGGACGACAATAAATCGGCTTGTGTCCTTTTGGTTCAAAGGGAACCTTCACGACCACCGAGCAAACGCAACAGACCGCGACTGCCAGCGTCACCGGTGCCTCACCAAGCTGTGCTTTGCGCCAGTTTTTGAGTTCTAGCCGGCAGCCGGAACACCGTTTTGGTTGATGCACCAATCCGCGTTCAACGAAGAAGCGCTGCTCTTCGGCACTGAACACAAAAGGTGATCCACATTCACAGCAGCACAAGCTTTTATCTGCGTACATTTGATTCACCCGCACGCCGAGATTGTATGCTTTACGTATACCTTTGCTTTGTGATAGCGCCGTGATCGGTACGTGTGCCGCTCGTGCAGATGTCGGGTAAAATTTTCCCCAGACCAACCTATGCTCTAAAGGTCGCTTCCGGACGCTGCTTCCGCTTTCGGTGCAGATGCGAACGCATCGTTTGACCTGCGGCCTGCAGCTTCAGCAGCGCCAGGGATGGGTGCGCCGGCTGGTTCGAGGCTTTCTTCGGTGTTGGCAGCCTGGGCGGCGCGATGCGCCGTCCCTCCGTTCGTACTCTGGTGCGCCGCCGCGACGTTGCCGCCCGTTCGCGCGCGCACGGCATTGGCCGCTTCTTTGTCCCCGTGCGCTTCATATAGGTCGGCGAGCTTGTCTATGTCTTCGGCAATCTCCGGGCTGTCTTTGCCCAGCACGGATTCCTTTATAGCGACTGCGCGTTTGTAAGTATCGACTGCTTCCTCGTACCTGTTCTCATAACGGTATTTTTCCGCCAAGGCATCCAGCGTTTTATACAGCGCATCGCTAACCATTTCTTTGTCTTCGCTGGGTGAGCTTTTCGCTATCGATGTGAGCGCTGATGCCGTACCTTCGCTGGCGAAGATAGAAGCGACCTTAGCGGCGAGTTTTGCATTGCCGAGAGAACTCATGGCCAAAATCGCCGCTCGTTTGCTCTTCTCGTCTCCCACCAGATGTGGAAGAAAGCGCTCGATGGTTTGAATTTCCTGGACCTTCAATTGTTGCTGGTTATAAGAATAGGTGAAATAAGCTCCGGTGAGAGCAATAATTGCTGCCGATAACATCGGAGCCAATGCGGCCATGCGGTCCCAAATGTCTTTTTTGCCGGTAGTTTGCTGGCTGCGTACCTGCGCCACGAGCTCATTGTGACGTTCGTTAAGTTGGGCGAACATCTCTTGCTGATGCCGTGTCAATTCTTCCAATGATTGCCCGTGCTGCTGGACAAGCCGCTCCAGCAGGGCATTTGTGCTGTTCTCTATCATCGTGTGCTCCCAGCACTTTCGTGCTTCGAGCTCAATAGTAGATCAACATGGTCCGTTTCGAACGGCGCAGGCTGTCGAATTTACCAAAGGTTTGCATTTAACCTCTAGTTTACAGTTTCTGAACAATCCGCTTGCATTAGGCACCGCGCACGGTGCTAACTCGGCGTGAATTGGTTGAGGTCGTAAATGCCGATTTGCTTTTCCAGGTCAGCGACTTGCGCTACGACGCCTTCGAAGCCTTCCTTGCCGAATAATTTGTGCTCGAGATCTTCGAATTTTTCGCCGATCTCATCCATCTCGCGTTCGCTCACGATTTTACGGAATGTAGGAAAAACAACCGTATCCTCGCGAGCTTCGTGTGGTCTGTACATGCGAACAAAAGCATTTAGCGCGGCGCCCAGCTTCTGTCTGTTTTCCCCCATCACTTTGTCGGACTCGGTCATCGCCAAAATATTCGCCGTCACTTTGCGTCCCGCTGCGTGCTGCTGTCGCAGCGTAGCGACGAGGTCCGTCAGTTTGCCCGCCTTCTCCAATCGAGGGAAAATATCTCCTTCCTCGGACTTCTCGTGATAGTTTTCGATGAATTCGCGAATGTGTCCTGCCGCTTTGACGATCACTTCGCGCGGGAAGTGTTGATTGCCGCTAAGCCTGTTCGCGGCATCATCATAAATCAGCAGTATCCGATTAAGGACGCCGTGTTCGCGCATCAAATCTTCAGTAGGAGTGACATCGCCTTCGTCCGATCCAGCGTGAGGATTCGTGCCCGCTGATTTCGGCGTTTTTTCCGCCGCCGGAGTGTCCAGGCTGGCGAAACCTCCTGCGGAAATCGCTAATGCGGATGTGAGAAACGCCCGGCGGGTCTTATCCATTTGTACGCTCCAAAGATGCACGCGAACCATAACGCTCGGCGCATTCTATCAGCTCGAAAACAAAAATGTCGTTACCGGCGCCTTTTCGTTATTGCCAACAAAGAATTATTGGCAAGTGCAAGGCATCTGATTTCTGGATGACGGCTGTTAAGCCAAGCACTAATACGAGAATCACAACGATACGCTTAAATGCATGTTGGGGAATATGGCGGAGAATTCCTACGCCCATAAACGTCCCGCACAGCACTGCGACGGAGCAGGCGGCAATCAAAGGCCATATCTTTAGAAGTGCCGCTGCGTCGTTGTAGATGTAGATTGGCACGCGCGCTATATCTGACATGACACCAATGGCGGTTACGGTCGCGACAAACGCGTCTCTATCTATTTCATAGAGTCCGAGCAATGATGCGGCTTGAACTCCGCCGTGATTGCCCACTAACCCGCCTAGAGTCCCTGAAATGCAGCCGGCGACCCACGAGGCTCCTTTAGTCAGGTGAATGTGATGGTGCCATTTGGTGCACGCGCTCGCGACGGCCAACACCAACACTGAAACGAAAATGACGGTGAGGATGAAGCCGTCGATGCAATTATGCAAGCAAGCGCCAGCCATACTGCCGACCGCCGACATGACGCCGAAGGTGCCGAGAATTTTGTAATTGATTTTGCTGCGGAGCATCCAGCAGCGCATCGAAATACCGAAGAAGTGCGGGATGGCGACAGCCGCCACCGCAAGTTTGGTGCCGAGCGCCAATGCTGCCACCGGAGTCAACAAACTGCCGATTCCAAAACCGGCCACCGCAGAGACAGCGGCGGAAAGGCAGGCAACGGCAATTATCAGGGCATCAATATTCATGTTCCGGCTCGGTATCCTTGAATCCTATTTCCGATTTCAGGCGACACCGTATGTGACACCATTATCGGCAAGTGCACTGGTAGCAAATCGTCTGGCTGACACGAATATGCCTCACCCGGAACAACCACCAGCGCAGGTGTTGCTACTAAAGATACCCTTGCCAGGAGGTTTAAAACTGTCTTCAATTGGCGACATGTCTCTTCGACAGTGCAGTCGACGTGTAGTACTAAAATCGCTCAGGAAAGCTGACGAATGATCGTAGCCGCTAGGCTGCTGTTCAAAAGGCATGCACCAGATTGATGCTCGAGACCCCGTTGTCCTTTTGTACCTGTATCTGCACCGGGAAAAGGTCTTTGATTTCAGCGATGTGAGTCACAATCAAAATGCGCGCGAAATCGTTGCGAATGGCATTGATGGCGTTCACCAGCCTGCCTCGGCTGGCTTCGTCCTGCGACCCGAAGCCCTCATCGATAATCAGGCTTTGTAATTTGGCGCCTGCGCGACGGGCGAGCAATCGCGACAGGGCAAGGCGAATCGCGAAATTAATTTTGAATGCTTCCCCACCACTATAAAGTTCGTACGCGCGTGTGCCGACTTGATCGGCAATGACGATCTCCAGGGTTTCCGTGATGTTTCCCTGCTTTGTACGCTGCTGGGTGATAAGCGCCACGTGCATTTGATTTTCCGAAAGTCGCGCCAGTATGCGATTCGCTTCTGACTCAATTTCCGGAACCGCATTTTCGATAATTACGGCCTGGATGCCTTTTTTGCCGAATGCCTCCGCAAGAACCATGTAGTCATTTGTCTCGGCGATTAATGCGGTCAATTGCGATTGCTTTTGTTCGAACGTGGCGAGCTGTTGCTCGAGCTGCTGCAACTGCGATTCAAGAAGGATGGCTTCTCGCTCGAATTGCTGTAATTCCGTATCTGTGCCGTCGAGATCTTTCTCTGCCTCAGTGCAACGGCGTTCAACTTCGGGCAAATCGGCGACGCGAGCCGACCAGGCCGCGATGCTTTGTCCTAGCTCGGCGCACTGGCTCTTGCGCGAGGCAATTTTCTCCGTCAACAACGCCAGCTCTGTAGCTAGGGCAGGTTTTTCGGCTATAGCGTGGTCGATGTCTTTCAATTTGTCGACCAGCGGCAACAATTTTGCCAGCTCTTGCTTCAATCGCTGGTGCTCCGCCCGGTCGTACGGAAATTGCGCCAGCTCTTCGTCCAATTGGTGAATTTCCGCTCGTTCGTTTGGCGCGTAGTCCTGGTCGGACAAACTTTTCTGCACTGCTTCAATCTTTGCCGACGTAATTGGAATCTGGACATTCAAATTCGTCACGTCGGTTGCATCGCGACGCAGTTGTTGGTGACGCACCTCCACGTGGCGCAATGCTCGAATTTGCGCCTGCAGGCTGGAATAGATTACCGGGTCGAATTCCAACTTGTGCAGTTCGGCTTTTATGCTGATCAGACTTTCGCGTTCGACCTCGGCATAATTTTGCGATTCTAGCTTCGCCTGCAACTGCGCGATTTCGCTCTCCAACTTCTGGTATGTTTCGTCGGCTCGCTCTAGTGCAGCTTTACGCGCGTTGAATTCACCAATTCGAATGTCGAGCGCCTTGCGTTCGTTGAGTTTTCGCTTGAGCTCGCTATAGCGCTGTCGCAAATCCGATCGTTTTTGATCGAAGGCAAGTTTTTTCGTCTCCAGCTCGTTGATTTGCGTATCGATTTGCTCGTGTGATTGCTGGTAGCGTGCCAGCACGGCAGCGCGATCGACTATGGGTGCAGCGCACAGAGGGCACATCGAGAGTGATTTTGCATCCTTCAGCTCTTTGCACTTGTGATTGTTGTCGGACTGCTGTTTGTGCAATTGCGCAATTTCAGCATCAACGGTGTCGATTTCTTGTTTGACCTTGAGCCCTTGTTGTTCTACATGCTCAAATTCCACTTCGGCGGCGTCGAGGAGTTGTTGGTCGCGCTCTAGCTGCGCAGCTTCATTTTGCAATCCGGAACGACCGTCGATGAGTGTTTTCAATTCGGACAGCTGCTGTTGTTTTTGCCCGAGCTGCGCTTCAAGGTAGAAACGCAATTCAACGATGGTAGTGTGCAATTGCTCGGCGCGAGCACTGAGCTGGACGAATGCTTCTTGCTTCTGCGCCATTTCGGCTTCTTGTCTAACAAGCTCTTTGTACTTGCTGTGTTCGGCATCGAGCTTCTCGCGTCCGGCCAATTGCGTCTCCAGCTTTTGCCGCGCGGAAGTCTGAGATTCGAGCTGAAGCTGAAGATGCTCGAGTTCGACTTCCATTCGTCCGCGCGTCGCAGCCAATGATGATTTCAACTCTAAGCGTCGCGTATCAAGCTCGACTCGGGCGAGACTAATCTCGTCGAGTTGCTCCACTCTACGCCGCAACTCCTTGAACCGCATGGCTGCGTTTTCCGCATCATCCATGGTGGCAAGTAGCACTTCGATGGCATTCCGCCGATCGACCAACTTGGACTTCACGCTTTCCATGGAGGTGAGTTCGTCTGCGATATCCGCCAATCGCTGTCGGCTTGGCTCTAACTGCGATTGCAAGTTGGAAAGCTCACTAATTTGCTTCAGAAACTTTTGTACGGCGGCAGCTTGCGCAGCACGCTGTGAACGTTGATGCTCTAGCCTCGCTATCGCCGATTGCCACTTTTCGCGGGTGGCTGAGAGTCGCGATGCGACATCATCGCGGTCGGACAGACTGTTCTCAATGACTTCAACTTGCGCTTTCCCTTGGCGCGCGCGCTCGCGTGAGAGCTCTTGCAAGCGGTCGAAGTAGCTGAGCCCCAATATTTCTGAAAGTACTTGCTTGCGCTCGGCGGGTGGTCGCGTCGTGAATTCATCCGCGCGCCCTTGCCGCAAATAAACGCTGTTGACGAAAGTGTCATAATCCATGCGCAACACGTCGCAAATTCGCGTCTGTGTCTCGCGGGTGTTTGCCGCAGTAAGGCTGTGCCATCCGGGATTGTCCGTCGTTTGGTCGCCGCCGCCGTTTCCGTTGGATGTTTCGTTGAATCGGCCGTTGGATTTTCCGCTCGATTTGCCGTTGGAGCCTTTGCCATTGCGGTCACCATTTGTGTGGTTTGAGCGAACTTGGAAATCAAGCGTCCCCTTCGAAACTGTTTTCGCGCCGCCACGAGGGAAATTGCGTTGGCGCGACCGCCGAACGCGATAGAAGTTGCCCTCCAGCTCGAAGGTGAGGTCTACCCACATCTCTTGCTGTCCGGTGCGAATCATCTCGTCGGACGTCGAGCGTCCCGACTCCCACAGGGCCCAAGTGACGGCATCAAGAACGGCCGATTTTCCGGCGCCATTCAGCCCGGAAAGGCAGGCCACGTTGAACGACGACAGATCGAGAGAAGCATCGCCGTAGCTCATGAAATTATGCAGTGTGATCGTATTGAGAATCACTATGGTGATTCTAGCTCATATTGCCGGTTGTATTGCTGATACGTTCCTTGCAGGCAAAAAGTTCAATCAGAAAGCTAAGGATTCGCTCATTATTGAATATGCGATGCATATGCGAGCGGGCGCGGACTGGCCGCCTGCCACCAAAGACATAGCACAGCGGGCTTAGGGCCGCGGTTACAATGACGGATTGCATCGAGGTGATATTTGCGGTTCAAATTCTTAGTTTTGTACGCAGCCTATCTGCTGTCTGGATTCGCGGCAGTAGTTTATGAGATTGTCTGGGCGCGCGAGCTGACTCAGGTCATAGGCGCATCTTTGTACGCTGTTTCGACGGTCACCGGGCTCTTCCTCGGAGGTTTGGCGCTCGGCGCCGCGGCCGCGGGCCGACTTTGCGCACGCCAGACATGGTCTGCCACCGCGCCGCCCGGACTGCGCATGTTCGCGGCATTTGAGATTATCATCGCGGCTTACGGTATCCTGATGCCGGTGGCGTTCCGCGCTGACACCCAGGAAGCGCTTTGGTCCGCGCTTTCTATCGGTGATCCGACAGCGTCTACCGTGGCCCGCATTCTTTACGCCGCATTGCTTATTGTTCCGGCGACCGCATTCATGGGTGCCACTTTCCCAGTACTGGTGGCCGCAGTTGGAAGCAAAACCGCACGCGGCGCGGAATGGTTGTATACGGTTAATACCATAGGCGGTGCGGCAGGAGCGCTCGGCTGTGGGTTTTTGTTGCTGCCGCAGTTGGGTTTGCAGGCATCGAGTTGGCTGGCTGCCGGATTGCACATCGTGGCGGCAATCGTGTCGATCATGGTGGCACGCAGATGCGCGGAAGTCGAAAGCCCGCCAGACGCAGTCGGCGCCCCGGACAATGCCTGGAATGCAGGCGCGCCCGGGCCGCCGCCAGACAACGATCGTTTACGCCGGCAAGTTGCGCGCACAGCGATTATCGGCGCGCTGTTCAGCGGACTGCTGTTCATGGTTTACGAAATCGTGTCGATGCGCTTGCTCAGTCTTGTTCTTGGCTCATCCACCTATTCGATGAGCACTGTTCTTGCTTTGTTGATTGCCGGGCTGGCAGTCGGCTCGGCGCTTTCAACGAGGTTCCTCCTGCCGTGGCGGCAGCCTCTGCTTTTATCGGCGGCGGTACTCACGGCGTGCGCCGTTTACGGTTGTGTGTTCATTTATTCGGCTGATGGCTTGCCGTGGAGCTTTCTGGCGACGTTCAAATTGCTGCAAGCAATATTTCCTGAGCACATTGTTTTCGTTTCGCTGCTTTCCCGAGTGGCGGTGGCATCGCTGGTGGTGGCGGTTCCTTCGCTATTAAGTGGAATGGTGTTTCCGCTGTTGCTATCGATATTCGATGAAGCAGATAAAGCACGGCGAACCTTTTTCGTAGGCTTACTTTCTGCTGCCAATAATGCCGGCTGTATCGCCGGTGCGTTTATCACCGGTTTTGTGCTGATTCCCAAGCTCGGTGAGCTATTCGACAGCGGCATGCAAGCGAGTTTGATCTTGTACGTTTGCCTGCTATTAACGTTGTCCATGTATTTGTTTGCCGCCTGGAGCGCGTCGTACATGAGCGATAAGGAGACGCGGGCGTTGACAATCGGGGTGGCGGCCTTCGTGGCGTTCGCCGTCATGCTCGATATGGTTTTATTCAAGCCTGCTTGGGACAAGGCGATGATGTCCGCCGGCCCCAGCTTCTATTCTCCCTCTGAGATTGCGCGTGCTAATCGCGACCAATTCGTGCAGGCGGTCGGCTCCGCCGGTGGTGCAGTGATGCTTTTCTATCGCGAGGGACTGAACAGCACCATTACTGTGGAAGCGCTGGCGCGAAACAATGTTATGTTTCTCAAGAATGACGGCAAAGTCGAGGCAGCCCTGCCAATTGTCATGGATCAGCCGGCTCCTACCAGCGACATTAAGACGCACATCGCGCTTGCTGAAGTTCCGCTATCCGCGCCTGGCAAGCCTCATCGTGACTTATTGCTCATCGGCTACGGAAGTGGTACCACGGCCGGTGTGCTGGCGAACTCCGGCAAAGTGTCGCAAGTGACCATCGCGGAGCTCGAACCCGCGATATTTGCCTGCAGTCATTTTTTTGCCCCGATCACAGGCGATCCGATCGCCAAAAGCCACCTACCAGGTTCCAATATTTTGGCGGTGCTCAATGACGGCCGCTATGTACTTGCCTCGAGGACTACCGCGTACGATGCGATCGTTTGCCAGCCGTCCGACCCATGGGTTAACGGTTCATCTGACCTATTTACAGAGGAATTCTTTCGTCTGGTAAAAAGGCGACTGTCTACAGATGGCACGTTCTGCCAGTGGGTGCAGTTGTATTCGATCGATCCGGCCCGCTTTGGCGTACTGTGCCGCACTTTTATATCCGTTTTTTCGCATGGTTTGCTCTACCACGACAAGGACGCGGGCGAATGCCTGCTCTTGGCTCCGCCCGAGAGCGCCAACCCGGAGGATTTAGTAAAAGAATTGCGCGGCAGGCGCGCTACGGTTGTTGACTCGGCGGGAATAAAACAAATGTGCCGGCGGTTGGCTTTGCAGACAGCGGAAGCCCGATTAAATACGGATGACAACCTCATTGTTGAGTTTGCAGCTGCAGCAGGCGCTGTTACCCAGGAATCTGAAGGAATTTCCGAGAATATTCAGTGGATTGAGCGATACGCCAAGTAGTTGTCAGTGGCGGTCCGGACTCTTGAGAAATTTGAACAACCAAGTTTGTTATGATGTGGCTTTCCAGAATGTCTTTAGGGGAATACTCTAACAAATCAAGTGACGGAGCCCGTTTGGGTGCTGATGGACGTGTCGCTAGGGGATAATTGAAACCAATAATGCTAGGAACGCGAAAATGACACACCGGTTACTGCTTATCGAGGATAGCCCGACTCAACTGCTCACGATCAAACGGATGCTTGAGGCAGAAGGTTATGACGTGGTCGCGGCAAAGAACGGATCGGAAGGACTCGCCCGCGCCTACAACGAGGCGCCGGACTTGATTATTTCCGACGTCGTGATGTCCGGCATCAACGGCTATCAGTTGTGCCGGCTCGTCAAAAACGATCCTGATTTGTCCACTACGCCGGTGATTCTTCTGACAAAACTGGACGGATCTATAGACCGCTTCTGGGGGCTAAAGTCCGGAGCGGATCGTTACATCCCCAAAGAGCCCGGATTTCAAAGCTTGATCCAAGCGATTCGCGAGCTTTTGGCGGAGTCCAATTCAGCTCGCCCGCGGTTGCGTGTGCTGGGCGACCCCGGCAAGGGGCCCTCAGGCGAGGAAATCAATAATCGATTGCACCAGTTGCTCGAGCGGCTGCTCTTCGAGGCGACGTTGGTGGACGAGGTGCGTCGCATCGGCGAAGATATTGCTGATCTGGAAATTATCGCCGAGAAGCTTTTCGTCTTGCTCTCTTCAATTTTGAATTACCAGGCGTGCGCGCTGGTGGTGAGCCATGGCAGCTATTCCGTCATGTTGTGCGACCAGGCTAAGCAGAGCCAGGAAGCGGCCGTCAGATCGTACGTGGCAAAACTGGCATTGCAGCTCGGTTTGCCACCGCTGAAGGACGAGGCTCCTAAAGGCAATGCCACCTTCGACAATGCGCTGACGCAGCCGATTGATGTAGCCGGACTGCGGCTCGGATTGCTCGTGGTTATTCCCTGGCCCAACCAGGCTTACAAGCCGGGCGACCAGAAGGTGATCCGCCTCGTGTGCGATCAGCTCTCCACAGTGTTGCGCCTCTATTTGTCATACATGCATCGCGACGGCATGCCCGTGCCCACCGGCGGCGGGCACTAGAAGGTCGCGTTCGCATTTAGAGACAACGCCGAACCGCACAGCCCAAGCACTATTGGGCGTCTTTTTTATCCTCGCCCGCTTCCAGGCTCTTAAGCAGCTCCATTTCGGCCAGCTTGGCGGCGGCCACTACGGCTGCATGTTCATCGGAATTGTGACCGCGCAAGCCGTTGTCGGACGGAGCCAAACCCACATGGGCAGGCGCCGGCTCATTGCCGTTGGAACCGGCAGCATCAGCCGATTGTGGCTCGGCTGCCGTTGCGGTTTGAGCGTCTCCTTTCTGGCACAACCCGGCCGACTCGCCGAGCATGTCGTTGGGCGTGAGCCAGCTTTCGGACACCAGCGTGTCGAAAAACGGTGTGCCATGATCGCGCATGCGAAACATAGCCGATTGAAACTGGGCGACGGTAATTTTTCCCGAGGAAATTAAACGTTGTCCCAGCAAAGCCGAATCGAGCTCCTCAGGGTCGAGGAAGCCCGCTTTGACAAGGAAGGTGCCGAACATGGTGCCGGGCTCCGCTTTGTGCATGTCAAGTGCGATTTGAAGCTCGGTGCGATCGAGAATATTGGCGATCTCCAGAAGTTCGCCGATCATCAGGCGCGTTCTTGGAGCCGGTTCGCCGGTCGGCTCAGCGACGGCGGGCTCCTGGCGCATGCCGAGCTGTCTGAGGTCGTAGTCGGTGCGAGTCACAGGATCGCGCAAGATGTCGTGAGCAACGCAGATGTGCCGCAGCACTTCGCGGAATTCTCGGACGTTGTGCGCCGGCATGTTCGATGAATAACGGGTTTGCAGCATGCGCCGCACCAGCCGCCAAAATTTGAGGTGGATTTCCTCGTACGAAGAAAGCTTATTGACGCCGAGAATCTGGTAGAAGCTTTGGGTCTTGATCAATTGGGAGGGAGTCAATGCCACCGGCAGCGGCACGGCGCCCATGGCTTGGGGCTGCGCTTCCGCCTGGGCAAACAATTCTGCGATCATCTCCGGCGAGACGGTAAGCTCGTCTCCCGGTTCTTCGTCCTCAGCTTCTGGCACCGCATCCGGTGCCGCGGCCTCCGCCTCTCCGTCGCCGAAATCCAGATAAGAAAGCGGTCCGGCGCCCGCTTCAGTTGAGGCAGGCGCCGCGTTATCGACTGTCGCTGCCGGCTCGGCGGGCACTTCTGTCGTTGCAACCGGTTCTGCCAGCGGTATCACAGGTGGTGCCGGCGGCAGCTCTTCCAATTGTGGGCGTGGTGCTTCAAAGAGCGGCGTTTCCATCACTGGTTGCGCTAAGACCTCGTCCACCGGCAGCATGGGAGGTGGACCACCAATGCCCGGCTCGTCATGCACCGAGATTTCCTGATTGACTCCGGCCGCTTCGACCGCGCTTGGCGGCATGGCCGCCGTCAGCCGTTCGAGCGCAGCCGTGATTTCGCCCCCCAACTTGTGCTCGGCACGAACACCATCGAACACCACGGCGCCCGCGCGCGGATGTCCGAGCGTGGCGATGACGTCACTGCCGAACTCGTGGTAGCTGATCAATTCCAAGGGCGGTAATTTGCCGATAAGCGAAAAGGCTTCTTCCACTTCTTTAGGGTCGAGGATGTAATTGGTTGCTATGTCAGAGGCAACTGGAGCCACTGCCGTTTCCGGCGGTACAGCGGGCTCTTTCTCTTTTGAATCGGGCAAGGAGGCTTCGGTAGCGGCAGCGGTCTCTGCGGCTTCTGCGGGCAAAGTCACGGACACGGACTCGACTGCTTCGACTTCGTCAACCGGAGCAACGGACATGCAGGTGGCTTCTGCTGCTGTGCCGGAAGAAGGCGAGGCGTCGATTTGTTGTCCATTCTCGGTGGATTCGACAGGTGGTGCGATGCAAACGCTAGGAGCTTCGACGCAGTCCGGTGCCGGAGTCACCGAGACGGAATCGGCATCGGCAGCGGCTTCCGGCACTTGAGCAACCGCGGGCTCTTCCGCGACAACGGCCTCTTGAGTAACTTCGGGGGCTTGAGCAACAACCGGCGCCTCTTCGATCACGGCGAATTCGCTGGGGGCCTCCTTGCGTTGCGATTTCCAGACCGAGGACGGAATCACTGCCCCGCTCGAGCCATCGCCGTCGTCGTAAAGCTGCGATTGCAAAATGGAGCACAGCCCTTTGTGCGCGAGAGCCGCTCCGTCGGTGTCGCCTTTTTCGAAACTCAGTTTGAACGCAGCCGCCAGAAGCTTGCGCTCAATGTCGCGTCGCTCTTTGTTGCTGCGAAAAACAACAAGCGCACGTTTCGTTAAAGGCTCCCCGTTGGGGCTCATAGCTTCCGCGAGCTGCTCCGGTATTACACCACGTCTAGTTAGATTATGCCTTCCGTCTCATATGTTAAACGGCCTATAGAAGTGTTAATCGGAACCGGATCCTCGTTTGATCTGTTGTCAGAAGTGGCAAGGAACATGCGAGAACGGCTAGAGACCTCTGGTATTATGACGGGGATGGGCGGCAATCACCGGAAAAGACCGCGCCGGTGGCGATTTGACGATTTAATGAAAGGAAGCTTTTGTGGATTTTTCCTGGGTCAAACAGCTGGCTGACCAAACTAACCAGCAAGAAATCGACCGCCAAGAACAGAAAAAACGCGAGCGCGAAGACCGCCGAATTCTTGCCTTAGCCACTTGTCCTTTCGTCGAAAAATTGCACGTGGTGATCAGCGGCGCCTCTGAAGAATTCAACAAACACTGTATGTTCGCCAACTTGAGGGTGGAGACAAGCAAGCTTTATAAGCATTCGAAATCAGGAGCCGATCCTGAGGGCGAGCCGGACGAAGTTGCCTATTTCACCTTCATGCGGCTTGGATACATGTATGGCATCCGAGGCATGAATGGGATTGTCGATTTCATTCAGATGCCGATGGGTGAGTTCATAACCGGCAGCGTGAAATTGCACGAGCTGGGACTGACTCCCAGCAAACAATTGATCGCGGACATGGATCCGGCAACGCGAAAGACCCGCTGGATGCTCGATGGATATCCGATGGACGGACCGGCAATCGTTTCGCTCTGCCAAAAGTTTTTTATCGATCTGATCCAAACTACCAACGCTTCGCACGCTGAAAGCAAATAGGGCCGTGAATGTTCGAGTAGATTTGGAAAGTGCTGCGCAACGGCTCGGCATCAATATCTCCGAAGATCAGCTTGCACTGATGGAGCATTTGCTTCGGCAATTGCAAACCTACAACGAGCATACGAATCTTGTCTCGAAAGCAGACCCGCAAACAGTGGTGCGCGAGCATGTAATCGACGCGATGACGTTGGTTCCCCTCATCATGCAGCGAAAAAAAGAGCCCGCGCGCTTGATCGACATCGGCTCGGGAGCCGGCTTTCCAGGCTTGATCCTGGCTATTTTAGTTCCGAACTTGCAAACGCACCTGGTCGATTCAGTCGGCAAGAAAACTCGCTTTTTATCAGAAGCACAGGATGCGTTGTGCTTGCAAGACCGCGTGGTCGTTCATACCGGGCGGGCCGAAGAATTGGCTCATCAAGCCGATTTGCGCCATTCGTTCGACTTTGCGACTGCTCGTGCGGTCGGCACTCTGGATCTAGTGGCGGAGCTGTGCCTGCCTTTTCTCAAGAAGGGAGGCTGGCTGTTGGCCCAAAAATCGCGGCGGCAAGCGCAAGAAGAAATGGGCGGCGCCGAAGGCACCATGCGGATTTTAGGAGGCAAGCCGCCGGCGCTCGAGTCTGCGGATACCCAGGCCACCGGACGTGATCTTGTCATCGTCGCCGTAGAAAAAAGCCAGCCCACCCCGCCGCGCTATCCACGCCACGGCAGTCAGTTGAAGCGCCCACTGAAGTAGATTCCGGCTATCTAAGTCCAGTCATCCGTGTTGCGGATACAATTTCGTCCTTTTTTATGCCTCAGGCGGATATACCTATCTGGCGTATGGATTCACGCAGAATTCGATGCCTGTCAGGGATGCATGGCGAGCTACGTCAGCGACGTCTCCAACTCCGGCACCAACCATCCTTCGGCCGTCGCCTGAATGCGGGCCTGGTTGTCGTCGGTATCCACCATCAGCTCGAGCAGCCGGCGCCGGCTCGCCAGTACAAAACGCGCCCGGTTGATAAGCGCCGTGGCATCGATAATATTGTCGGCGAAAATCACATTATCGGGCGCTCGATACCAATCGGCTCCGGCCGGCACCACGACATCGGCCATCATCTCGCCAAGCTCGATCTGATAACGATCGCGCTTGGCACGTGCGGGCCAGACCACCATAATCTTGCGCGTGTCGAAGCCCAGACACTCCGGTTTGCCCAGATAGGGCATGCGGCTTTCTTCAATCTTGAATCCGAGTTTTTCGTAAGCCTCGATTTCCTCCAGCCAAACTTCCTGCAGGATTTCGGATACGGTATCGAGATGTGGCTCGAGCCGCCAAATTTCCGAGGTAGGCAGATAAGATGTCGCCGGACGAAATTCCCAGGCATCGTCTGAGTAAACGACTTCGTACTGGTGGGTGTGCGCCCAAGACGTGGTCAACACGCCCATCCAAATCATGTCGTCCTTGTAGACTTTTGCGTACTCTTGCTTGAACCATTCTTGCCAGTCGTCGAACGAATCATACTGGTTGGACCGCTTCAGGAGGCCCTCGCGCCACTCCTGCTCGTCCGGCAACGTGTCCGTCGCATGGAAAAACTCGGCCCAATACGCGCAGACGGTGGCAGGCTCGACGAGGAACAGATCGGCTTGTCCGACTTGTTGTTCCCAGAGCTCCTTGCACACTTTAACTGCCTCTTCGCATCGGCTGTAAGGGTTGGAGCCCTTATGCTCTTCCGAGTTGCGAACGTAGGCAATGCCGGCTCTGATCAGATATGCAGGGATCATTTCAACCTTCCGACAGATGTCCTGTATTAACAGATGTACTCTATCTGATTGTACCCACCTGTCCGGCCAGAGGTAACCTTCTGGTTTCCTTAACGAGCTGCCTGAACATGGCGACCCGGTCGGAAAATGGTTCGTTTTTTTCGTACCAATCCAGGCTGTGATCGAGTCTGCGACTCCAGTTGGATTCGCCGCTCGTGCCTGGTTGATTAAAGCGTTCTTGTGTGGACAGCAGTTCGGTGATCATTAAAACCACAAGCCAGCACGGCGTTTCGAGCAGTGATTTTAAGAACGCCCGATGCAATTCCGGGCTGTATTCTCCGGGGGGATTATTTTCGTCCAGGCTCAGAAAACGCATCAGGCGCTGCATTTCCAGCCAGCCGTCATGGCCTTCCGGACCATGCCAGCGTTGCACCATCTCTCTATAAAGCACCACCAGCGGTTGGTGGTCGTGTGTCGCATAAGTTGCCAGGCTGAGCACCGGCAAGGCGGTGCCTTTTTTCAGCTCGCGATTGTCTTCGCGTTCCCAAAATGGAATTGTAAAGCCCGGTATGCCCAGCTCTTGCAGGATCGGTCGGACATAGTCAGGCACCATGCCCAGGTCTTCCGCCACCACCCCCGCTTTGCCGGAAGCGTCCAAAATCATTTTCAAAAGCGCCTTGCCCTCGGCGGCGTTTTTCTGCGCATCCTCGGGTCGCTCGTCCGAACGCGGCATAAATTGCGGCAGGCGGCCTCCGCTTTTGGCAGCCGCTTGCTCTTCGTTCAGTTCGACAAACTCGCCATTGCGTTCCGGTTGCCATGGAAAGCTGTAAATTCGGAAGAAGCCGAGCACGTGATCGATGCGGAAGTAGTGAAAAATTTCCACACACTTGCGCACGCGTTGATGCCACCACTGGAAATTTTCAGCTTTGTGCTCATCCCAACGGTAGAGCGGCAGTCCCCAGTTTTGGCCCCACTTTGCAGTGAATGGGTCGGATTGGAAGAACTTCTCCGGCGGTGCTCCACCCGACCAATCCAGATCGAAGAGCTTTTGATTTGCCCAAACATCGGCGCTGTACCGGCTGACACCGAAGGGAATGTCCCCCATTAGCCGCACGCCATGGGCATCGGCGTGAACCCGCACATCCGCCCATTGCCGACTTGCCACCCATTGCACGAAACAATAGAATTCTTTGTCCGCCTTCAGTTGCTTGCTGTTGGTTTGTTTGTCAACCCACTGCTGCGCCGACTCGGCACAGCGGTGAGCCTCCGGCCATTGCGGCCATGATGTGTTGCCGCCATTGACGTCGACCAGCGTGCGAAACAACGAATAGTTAGCCAGCCACGACTGCTGTTGTTTTTTAAAGGTCTCGAACTCGCTGCGCTGGGGCGATCTCGAATCGGTTTGCAAGAAGGCATTGCAGGCAGTGCGCAGCAGAGCCAGCTTCAGTTTTTTCACCACCGGATAATTGACGGGCCCTGAGCTCAGTTGCAAGACCATCTCCGGTGTCGAAAGCTTGTTTAGATTATCCGCCGTCAATCCCGGAACAGAAGGAGCGATCGTGAGAAGCACCGGATCGAGCGCGATCGAGCTGATGGCATTGTAGGGGCTGTTGTCGCCGCCCGTTTCGTTTATCGGCAGCAACTGCAGCACGGCCGTGTTGTTGCGAGCGCAAAAGTCAATTGCTTCTTTTATTGCCTGGGTGTCGCCGATGCCGAGGTCACCGCCCGATTGACGCCGCAAAGCGAACGCCGGAATCAGGAGCCCTGCTAATTTTTCCTTGGTGTCAATCATTGTCTGTGCTTCCTCAAATGCCGACGCGAGCGAAGACGGTGTCTACATTGCGCAGGTACGTATCGGCGTGGAAAATTTCGTTGATCTCCGCGTCTGATAATTTCGCTTTTACATCTGGATCCTTGAGCAAATTTTGTTTGAAATTGCCGTCCGATGTATTCCAGGCGCTGTGCGCGTTTCTTTGTACCAGCCTGTACGCCTCTTCGCGACTCATGCCTTTGTCCACGAGTTTGAGCAGCACCGCTTGCGAGAAAATTACGCCGCCGAAGACATCCATGTTTCGTTGCATGTTCTCCGGATAAACGACGAGATTTTTGATGATCTTCGTGAAACGCACAAGCATGTAATCGAGCAAAATGGTCGAGTCCGGAAAAATCACGCGCTCGGCCGAACTATGGCTGATGTCGCGCTCGTGCCACAAGGCCACGTTTTCCATTGCCACCAACGCATTGCCTCGCAGCAGCCGAGCCAATCCGCAAATGTTCTCGCTGCCTACCGGATTGCGCTTGTGCGGCATTGCCGATGAGCCTTTCTGTCCGGCCGTGAACGGCTCTTCCGCTTCCAGCACATCGGTGCGCTGCAGGTGCCTGATCTCGGTGGCAAATTTATCCAGGCTGCATCCGATTTGCGCCAGCGCGCAAATGAATTGCGCGTGGCGGTCGCGCTGGATAATTTGAGTCGAGACCGGTGCCGGTTTAAGCCCCAGCCTCTGGCAGGTCAGCCGCTCTACTTCAGGGTCGATATTCGAATAGGTTCCAACGGCGCCGGAGAATTGTCCGACCATCATCATGTCTACGGCTTGTTCAAAGCGAATCTGATGGCGCCGAACTTCTTCCAGCCAGACTGCCATTTTCAAACCGAACGTCGTCGGCTCGGCATGAATCCCATGGGAGCGGCCGACTGTAATTGTGTGCTTGTGTTTGCGCGCCAGCTCGAGAATGGCATCATGCAATTCCTGCAAATCGCGTTTGATGATATTGCTTGCCTCGCGGACTTGCAGGGCAAGTGCGGTGTCAATGACGTCGGAGCTGGTCAGCCCGAGGTGGACAAAACGCGAATTGTCCCCGACGTGCTCGGCGACGCTGGTCAAAAACGCGATGACGTCGTGTTTGACTTCTTCTTCGATTTCTTTCACGCGTTGAACATCAAAGCCGGCTTTCGCCTTGATGTCGGCTACCGCCTCGGGCGGAATCTTGCCCAACTCGCAATGCGCCTCGCAAACGGCAATCTCGACATCCAACCAGGCGCTAAATTTCGAATGATCGGACCAAATTGCGCCCATCTCTGGACGGGTGTAACGATCGATCAAGAGTCACCTCGACAACAGAAAACCAGTCCAACATTGTGGTGGATTGACAACCGCTGCTGCCACATGGCATCCCAACTGCCTTTACAGTTGATGTGCAGAGCGGTGTGCCGGGGACTCTCCAGGGCGCCTGAGCTAAAATAGGCTCGGCCTTTTACTAAATGGAAACACAATGAAAATACTGCTGCCCGTCGATCTCGTTCATCCGATCGAACCGACCATCGATTTACTGAACGCTCTTTGCGATTTGTCGCAACACAGCGTGCATTTGTTGTACGTTCGCGAGCTCCTGCCGGCTTATGAAAACGTCATCAAGACCTCCGGGTCATTTGTCGATGATTGGGAAAAGAAGCTGGAGTCTAAGGCGCGAGAACATCTGTCTGAGTTTTTGCAAAAACTCAAACCCCACTGCCAATCGATATCCATTGAAGTAGCCAGCGGCACGGTGGCAGCCACCATCGCCGCGGTGGCTGCCGATGAGGGACATGACTTGATCGTGGTGGCGCCCGGGCAGCATCCCCTGTCCGAGCGCCTCCTTTCCGGCAGCGTGACAGGGCGGCTGTTGGATCACGCCCCTTGTCCGATCCTGGTCGGGCGCCCCAGCAGCAATGCCACCGACCGCCTGTCCAATGTATTGATCGGCTACGACGGTTCTGAAAATGCCCGGATTGCCATTGAAGGCGCAGCGAAAATATTCAGGGTCGCCGGTGCGCAAGCGAAAGTGACGGTGGTTCATTCAGTGGATGTGGCCGAGCCGGTCAAGTTTCTCAGTCCCGTGGAATTCGTCGCGTCCATCGAGCAAAACTTATTGATGGCCGGAGAAACTTACCTGGCGACTGCTGAAAAGATTTTGTACGACCATAACATTAAAAAGGTCGATTGCTGCTTGATCGAAGGTGATCCGGCAACCGGCTTGCTCAAGATGGCCGCGGATATTTCGGCCGATCTTATTGTGCTGGGAGCGCACGGTCATGGCTCTGTAGCTGATTTCCTTTTGGGAAGCGTTTCGCACAAAGTAGCGATGAATGCCCATTGCTCGGTAGCGGTTGTAAAACGGCAGCGAGACTAGCAACATGAAAAACAATCCGTGGTTGCCGATTTCGCTGGCGCTTATGGTCTGTTTCAGCTCGCAGACTCTTCGTGGTGCCACCATAGATGATGCTGCCGACCTCATGACTCAGCAGGCTCAAGAGAAAGACGAGCTGAATGACATGCGTAAGGAAATGAACGACATCAAGTCGACCATTCACGATGCGCAATCGGGTATGGACCAACTTCGCAACCGGGCTGCCCATTCTGCCGCCATCCAGGAAGTTCACCTGATCGCCAAAGAAGATTCGTGGGAGATCCTGCCTGGGTTGGGTGCTAACTGTCTTACCTACAACGGCTCGCTTCCCGGACCGGTAATTCGTGTCGTGGAAAATCAACCAGTGCGTGTGGTGCTGCATAACCAATTGAAATATCCGACCAGCCTGACGTTTCACGGCATGGTGCTGCCGCATGCGGTCAGCGGTTTGCCGCGGCGTGATGCGGGATTGGTTGCTCCCGGGCAGACGTACGCGTTTCAATTTATCGCGCCGCCGGCGGGAACATACTGGTATCACCCGCAGGTGGTGCACGCCGACCAAATGGGCAGAGGCATGTACGGAGCCATAATCAGCGAGCCTGTGAATGCGCCCAAAACGTACGAGCGCGATGTCGTCTTGATTCTCGGGCGCATCAATGCGGCGAACCGAACGTATTTTATCGTCAACGGCAAAAGTGCGCCGGCCATCCCGCCCATTGAAGTGCGGCAAGGAGAGCGCATTCGGCTGCGCATTATCAACTCTTGCGATGCCGTTTGCCCACTTTATTTAACCGGACATCGCTTCGAAGTCGTCTCCTGCAACGGCTCGGATTCTTTGGAGCCGCACGTCACTCGCGACAGTCTGGCCGTACAGCCAGGCGATCGCTACGATGTGGAATTCACCGCCAACAATCCAGGGGTGTGGTCGCTGGCTTCGGCAATTCCGGCGCAGACGAATAACGACGGCAAATTCCCCGGCGGCATCGCCATCGTGGTGCGGTATCCCGATGTGTTGAAGTAACGAACGCTTGGTACCGGTGCTTTCGCCCGCTGGTACCGATCATCGATTTACCGGTTGTGCAAATGCGCCAGGCGCTCGTTGACTTTCTCCCGGGACAAGCCGGTGTGTGCGCAAAATGCCGACCAGCCCACTTCGATAACATCTTCCCAATGGGTCAGATAAATTTTCTGATTGAGGTAATCCTGCCCTTGCTCCAGGGAATAATCGGCAAGGATGGCTTTGGCCATATCATGTTGTACCATGTGCTGGAGATCGAACCACTGTTCTTCGACGGCCAGCTCAAAAAGAGTTTGGAGAAACATCGGGGTTCGATAGCGCATTTCAGCCAATTCTTTTAAGCGCTGATCCATGTCTTTCAGCCCGAATCCTCGAACCACTGCCCGAAGGCCCACTTCTACGTTAGCATAAGAATAATGAACAGGAACCTTAATTGCGGCGCACATGGCTAAACACAAGCGGATGGCTATAACCATATGCGGTGGCAAACGCCTTGCTATATCCGCTGGGATCCTCCTGAATATCCTGGTTTTGGCCGGGCAGCCGACGCTTGCGGATACTCAACCTCCTTCGCAAACAATGGTGCAGATGCTGGATCACCTCGAACGTCTCGCCGGCATTCAGGCTGATCCGTTGTCGCCATTGCCCACACGAATCGAGACCCTCGAGCAAAAGTCTCTGGGTGCCGTGCAGTACGGAGCCTTAGTCGAGCGCGTGGCTCGGTTGAGGCAGGTGTTGGAGCCGGGCATCAGTGAACAACTGCCCTTCGATGAGACCGTTGCCGCCCTCAATTCACCGGCATCGCTTGCCGACAGTTTGCCTTTGCTCAACGCTATTCCGCCAAACTTTTTGCGCATCGAGCCGCCGGACCAGCCAGGTGATCCTGAGGCGGACTATCTTTCTCAAGTAATCCAGGCGGGCAACAATAAAGTTTTTCATTTCGCATCCACGCCGATCCCGGTGCTCATAAATAACTTTCCCGACCGTAATTTTATGTCTTCCGTCGAGCGTGGTTTCGAAACATGGGAAGATCGCACCGGTGGCACGATTCATTTCGTTCGAGTCGATGATGCCGCTAAGGCGCGCATTCAAGTTGTCTGGAAGCGGCTTGGCATAGACCGCGACGCTACAGGCCGGGTTATCGGCGCGCACACGATCACCAAATTTACCGAAGCGGGCAAGGGCAATTCGGCGCTGTTTACCCTGGCGGGGGTGCCTGTGCCGATGAGCACGCCGGACTCCGGAGCAGGATATTCCGTGCCGCCGCAAGTGATTGAACTGAATCTTGATTTGATTATGAGCAAGAGCCCCACTATACGCTACAGACTATTGCAGAATGTGGTGACTCACGAGCTTGGACACGCGCTAGGACTGCTCGGACACAGCCAGAACGTCAATGACATGATGTACGCCGTCACCGACGAGCACTCGCGCCTATCCGACCGCGACATCAACACGCTGTTGAAACTCTACCGCTGCACGCCCGACGTTCCGCTCTAGTCGTTCGCGAACCATGGTACCGGCGGGCTTTAGCCCGCTCCTTCACCAAGGATATGCCGCAATCCCGTATTGCCCGCGAGTTTGTGTATCCATCTGTTTGCACTCATGCTCGAATGCCTCCAGCATTTGTTTGCGTTGGATCAAGCTGGTGGCAAGCGGCTGTCCGGTGGCCGCGTCAGTGGTAAGCAAGTTGTCCTGCACGCGGAGATAGTCTGAAAACAATTGTCCTGCCGTAGCAAAATAATTGTAGTAGGCGTGGTGCAGTGCCGTCGTTTGATTGAGCTGAGGCAGTGCTTTCAGTTGCTGGCATGCTTTTTGATAGCGAAGCACCATACTGGTCAGTAGATTTTTGGTTGCGATTTTCTCGTCGCCCGGCATTAGCATAGAGAGTCCGCGCGACAGGAGCGCGTCAGCTCGTTGGCGCTCTGCCGGCGACATTTGTGCCTGGTGGCGGATCTGATCGTACGAATGGAACCATTGCGCCACCGACATGGCGCCTTTGGCGCCCGCCGGCGCGATTTGATTGCCGCCTTGGACTGCAGGCGGCTGACTGATCATCGCACCCGGCGCAGGCTGATACCCCTGACCGGGTTGAGGATAGCGTTGCGGTAGATAGCCCTGGGCGCCTTGCGGATAGCCTTGGGGAGGATAGCCGGCGCCGGCAGGTGCGTATTGAGGCGGCGGAGCATATTGCTGCCCCTGCTGCGGCGGCCCTTGCCCTTGCCCTTGATCGTAATAAGCTCCCTGAGCCAAACACGGTGTAGCGATGCCAATGATTGTGACCATGGTTGTCAGAACTTTGGCTGGCTGCATTGCAGTGCTCCCTCTTGAGCTTAATAATCTACTTGCCACAGTCTCGCGGAAGTGTTGTTGTCTTTCGACCATTCGGGGTACTCTTAGTTTAGGCGTTATTCGGTGCCGCTACAACAACTTCGGCGTGGATATACGACATTTTTTTGGAGGCGACCCGGCATGACAGTTTTAGTGGCAGTGAAGAAGAACGGTCGTGTTTTTCTGGGAGCTGACAGGATCACGACTTTCGGCAATGAGTACCACACCGATCTGGTAGGTGGTCAAAAAATCATGAAGCTGAAAAACGCTTATCTGGCGACTAGCGGGTATACGCTGCTGGATAACGTTTTGGAGCACCTGGTTGCCACTAATCACAAAATGATGGACAACCCGTTTCGCACGAGGGCGGATGTATTCTCGTTTTTCCTCGAGCTGTACGCCGAGTTGCGCAAATCATACACTCTGGTTGACACCGGAAAAGATACCTACGCGGGCGTTTACAACGTCTTTTTCATAGTTACGCCACGAAGCATATTCGGCATCTCCAACAATCTCAGCGTCAGTGAATATCCACAGTATGCCGCCAAAGGAGCCGGCGCCGACTACTCGCTGGGCGCATTGTATTCAGTTTACGACTCTGTTCACGATGGCTACGAGTTAGTCCGCCTGGCGCTCGAGGCGGCGTGCCATTTCTCGGTATATTGTCGCGAGCCGTTGGATATCATCGAAGTCAGCGACGCGGACTTCAAGGTTGCTTCGAAAGGCTATAAGGCGCTCGGCAAAGGATTGAGGACACTGCCCAAACGGAAGACTCCAGGCAGCTTGTTGCCGTTAATGAAAAACGGCAAGGATACGTCCCCGACAACGATAACTGTCACCAGGCGCGAGACGTCGGCGAAGGTTAAGCCGCCACGCAACGGCAAACCGTCCAAAGCCCAGCCTGCCAAACGCCGCCCGCGCTGATTTGTGGTTTCATCCCTCGCGGCGGGCCGAAGCCCGCTGGCATTTGTCACAAGTCGGGTATATCCAAATACGGCATTACTCTCGGCGGCAAAATGACTTCAGAGCTACCGTCGGCCCGCACACAATCGGCGTCCAGAAGTCCGTCCATCGTCGGCGGCGAGCTTCCGCCCGGCACCATTTTGGATGAACAGTTCGAGATACAGTCTCTGATCGGACGCGGCGGAATGGCCGTCGTCTACCAGGCCAAAGACTTACGCATGGATCGCCTTGTCGCGATCAAAATGCTTACAAGCCGCCTGCAAGGCGATGACGGCGCGCTGAAACGTTTTCAGCGAGAAGCAGTCGCGGTGGCTACGCTTTCTCACCCCAACATCGTCAGTGTCTTTGGGTTGGGAAAGTTTAACGACCAACCGTACGTGATAATGGAATTGCTCGAGGGCACCACGCTCGCTGATCTGATTCGTGACAACGCGAACCTCGGCGTCGAATACAAAATCGGTTTGTTCTTGCAAATTTTAGACGCGCTCTCCTACGCCCACTCGAAAGGAGTTATTCATCGCGATCTAAAACCACGCAATATTATGCTTGTGAATAGCAATGCCACGGTGAAACTAGTGGACTTCGGCATAGCAAAAATTCTGTCGCAGGCCGGTAAACAGGTGCAGACCCTAACGCAAACCGGCGAATTGTTCGGCACCGTGAGCTACATGAGTCCCGAACAATGCCGCGGCGAACCTCTCGATGCTCGCGCGGATATTTACTCCATGGGCTGCTTGATGTACGAGGTCCTCAGTGGTCGAGTTCCGTTCGAGGGAGCGTCTGCTTACGCGCTGATGGCGAAGCATCTGGATCAGCAATTGTCACAACCGCCATGTGACGATCCGGTTTTGTCCGCTATCGTTTTTTCGGCGTTGGCGAAAGATCCGCAGCATCGTCCTCAATCTGCTGAGGAATTGGCCGACGCTCTGCGTAAACCAAGGGAGTGGCAACCTAAACGCACGACTCGACCAGCGGTAGTTCCGACAAAATTGCTTTTAGCCGCACTTACATTCTGTGCGCTGCTGGCTGCGGGGATGCTATTTGCGGCCAACGTGAGTTCGCTGCCTGTACCGTACGTCTCCAGGCAACAATCCGGGCGTGTTGATCCCTACAGCATTGTGCGGGACATCAATAGTCTATGGGATAAAGCCAATGACGAACGAACAACGCCACGCGACAGTGTTGAATTTTACCGCGAAGGAAAACAATTGCTCGAACGGAATGAGCGAGCGTTTGCCGACGATCCTGAACTTCGCAAATTCTACTTCTGGCGATTGGCTGTGTTGTCTTACAATTGCGGCGATCTGGAGTCCAGTGAGAGATGCGCGCGCCATCTCATTGCTCTGATGGAGCAAGAAAAACGAGCGCGCGGACAAATCGGGTTCGACCATCATTATGCCGATGGCATGTTCTACCTGGTCGAGACATTACTGTCCAAACGTGTCGGCAACCTGGACGAGGCACTAGATTGCGCGCATCGACTTGGCGAATATTTGTTGAGCACAGCTTCTTCCAAGCAGGATTATGATTATCACAACCGTTTTTTGATGCTTGCAGACAGATTCCTGGCGGCCGGTCGAAAAAAAGCATTCGACGACTGTAAGAGCATAGCCACGCAGCTAAAGGAAAATGCCGATCATCAAACTTCTCTTCCGACGAATGAACTGATGGATTGGGCTGATAAGGGTGGACGGTTTGAGCCTCATTTCGCGGGTAAAAGACGTGCAGAGTAATCGCCGAGATCAAGTAAGAGCCAGAAGGCGCAAGTCTGCTCCGAAAGCTGGATACGATACTGCGGCGCAATCAGTGTCGTCGATTTGCACGGCGCCATCGCACAGCAATGACGCCAGCATTCCCGTCATCGCCAATCGGTGATCGCCGTGCGTTTGCCATTGCGAATTGCCCGCGAGGTCCGCTTTGCCGTGAATTTGAAACCCGTCCTCATATTCTTCGACGTCGGCGCCCGCACGCCGGAAGTTTTGCACAATAGCCGACAGACGATCGCTTTCTTTAACGCGCAGCTCATGTGCGTCGCGTACCAAGAAATTTCCGTCGCACAGAGCCCCGGCCAATGCGAGCACCGGAATTTCGTCAATGCCGGCCGCTATCCGATCACCGCGCACGGTGGCACCGGAAAGTCGCCTCGTGCCTTTGACGTGCAGGTCAGCTACCGGTTCGCCACACAGTTCCCTGCGGTTTTCGACTGAAACATCCGCGCCCATTTCTTTCAACACATCTATGACGAGCGTTCGTCCGCTGTTCATCCCCACTTGTGTCAGTCGCAGATCGGATCCTGGCGTGCAAGCGGCTGCGACCATGAAAAACGCCGCCGACGAAATATCGCCTGCCACCGTCAGATGATAACCGGAAACTGCTTTTTGCAATCGAGTTACCGATGTACTCAGAGGTCCGTCTTGTTTGAAAGCGACCCCGATGTATCTGAGCATGCGCTCGGTATGGTCGCGCACGGGGGAGGGCAGGCGTACGGAAGTGGTGCCTTCGGCGTGCAAACCGGCTAGCAAGACGGCTGTCTGGACTTGTGCGGATGCCAAAGGCAACTCGAACGATTTTCCCGTCAGCGCGGCGCCAGTGATCGTAAATGGCGGGCACCCTGGCTTGTCGAGGTACGCGATCTTCGCGCCCATCTGGGAGAGCGGATCCAGCACTCTAGCCATTGGGCGTTTGCGCAAAGATTCGTCGCCGTCGAGGGTGCATGTGATGTTGGACCCTGCTAGCAGTCCAGAGAGTAATCGGATGGTTGTCCCACTATTGCCTGCATCGAGGTTTGATGTGGGCTGACTTAATTGAGAAAGGGAAGGGCTGTGAATCAAGTACGAGCCGGAGCGTGAGCCCGACGGCTCGATGCCAACTCCGAGCGCGCGCAGGCAGGAGATTGTGCTCTGGCAATCCTGAGCCGGCGATAACCCATCGACTTGACAGTCGCCGGCGCCGAGCAGGCTGAACATGAGCGCGCGATGAGATATGGACTTGTCGCCCGGTACTTGTAACGTGCCTGTAAATTTGACCTTTTCAGCCATAGTGCTTTGAATCTAAGCGGTTGACATATTGTAAGATCGTTGGACCTCGCAGGAGTCTGTATGTTGCGCTTCTTAACAAGCGGCGAGTCCCACGGACCAACCCTAGTCGCCATTTTGGATGGCGTTCCGGCTGGTTTGCGCTTGGATCTCGAACAGATCAACTCCGAACTGAGACGCCGGCAGCAGGGATATGGACGCGGGGCGCGGCAAAAGATCGAGACTGACAGTGCGGAGTTCGTCGGTGGCATTCGCCATGGTATTACCACCGGTGCGCCACTGGCAATTATGGTCCGTAATCGCGATTGGGACAACTGGCGTCATGTCATGTCAATTGAGCCGGTGGATTTCGATGCTCCGGAAGTGAAAGAGCAATTGAACAAGAAGGCCATAGGACGCTTTCGTCCGGGTCATGCCGACATTGCGGGAACTTTGAAATTTCGCCAGAGCGATATTCGAGATGTGCTTGAAAGAGCGAGTGCTCGTGAGACCGCCGCTCGCGTAGCGGTGGGAGCCGTATGCGAGCAATTGCTGAAGCAATTCGGAGTAAGACTGGTCTCGCACATTATTTCAGTCGCCGGCACCAGCTCCGGTGTTGAGACGGACAGCATGCCGCTGGCAGAACTCGAGCAGCGAGTGCTTGCTTCCGAGATGTTCTGCGCAGACGAAGCGGCAACTGACAAAATGAAAGAAGCGATTAAGTCCGCGTGGCAGGAAGGTGACAGTCTTGGTGGCATCGTGGAAGTCCTCGCTGACGGGCTGCCGGTAGGTCTCGGCAGTTACACCCAATGGGATGAGAAAATCGACGGTCAACTAGCTCAAGCGATGATGAGCATCCAGGCAATGAAAGCGGTGGAAGTTGGTGAGGGCGTGACCAACGTGCAACTGCCTGGTTCTCAGGTTCACGATGCGCTTTATCCTTCCGATTCAGCGGACTCTCCGAATGGGAGCCAGCTGCCCTTCATGCGAAAGACCAATCGCGCCGGCGGCATTGAGGGTGGCATGACGAATGGGTCGCGCTTAAAAGTGCGGGCATACATGAAGCCGATTCCGACCATTCGTAAAGGGCTGCCGTCGGTGTCATTTCCGCAGTACGATGCAGAAACTGCGCATTACGAGCGCTCGGATGTTTGCGCGGTGCCGGCTGCCTCGGTGGTGGCAAAGGCGATGGTGGCATTTGTGTTGGCCAGAGCTCTCCTGTCCAAGTTCGGCGGTGACACGATCACCGATATCAAACTTTCCGTGGACAATTTCAAGAAGTGGTGCAGCAATCCTCGTCAGGCAATAACTGCGCGCAACCTCAATGTCTCGCCGCCGCCTGCTCCTGAGATGGAGCTCGAATAGATGCGCATCCACTCTCAGCAAACGCACCGCACTGAATCAATTAACGTTCTCTTCAAAGCGGCCCTCCCGGTGAACAGTCGGGTAGTGATTGGCGGCGGCGCACTCGACGATTTGGATCGCATACTCACACAGTGCCAGGTGGGGCAACGGATTGCGGTGCTCTGTCAGTCCAATGTGCGGAAGGCTTATGTTGAGCCGGCCGTGGCTAAACTGGAAATTGCGAAATTCGAATGTCGAGTCATCGAACTGCCGGACGGCGAGGGCTGCAAGACGCCGGAAGTTCTGGTGGATCTTTGGACCCAATTTCAGCAAATGAAATTGCAGCGTGCCGATTGCATCCTGGCCATTGGCGGCGGCGCGCTGACGGACTTGGCTGGTTTTGCGGCTGCAACATATTTGCGTGGTATCAAACTGATCCTTGTGCCGACCACACTCCTGTCACAGGTAGACGCGGCTATCGGCGGAAAAACGGGCATCAATTTGCCGTCCGGGAAGAATTTGGCAGGCAGCTTTTACTTTCCGACGGCCGTCATCGTCGATTCCCTCGTGCTCGCCACTTTACCGGAGCGCGAAATTACGTCGGGACTTGGCGAAATTATCAAATATGCCATGATTGAAGAAACAATTCATCGCGAAACGGATTACCGACCGGGCCCCCGCTCGCTGTGGAAACTGCTGCAAGATCTTTTACGCGACAAAAGTTTTTCCGCTGACAGCAATGAGCTACTGGGCATCATTACTGCCTGTATCAAAATGAAGTTGGCGGTCGTAGCCAAAGATCCTCATGAAGGGCGACTGCGTCGCTGCTTGAACCTCGGACATACTCTTGGGCATGCCGTCGAAAAGGTTTCCAATTACAAATATACGCATGGCGAAGCGGTGGCGATTGGAACAGTGTTTGTCTGTCATTTAGCCGAAACGCTGGGCAAGTGGACCAAGGAGCAAACCGGCAACGTCATCGGGTTGCTGCAGGCTGCCGGACTGCCGCATGCGATTCCGGCCGATTTCGATAAAGAACAACTCATAGCGGCAATGGCGTTCGATAAGAAGCGAGTTGGCTCCGCGGTGAAGTGGGTATTGCCGGTTGCACACGTCGGCACAGTCGAGTTAGATGTCGAAGTTCCCATAGATACGGTAAAGAGCTTGCTATGACGGCGTCGTACTCGTTTCAAGGGGCACCCGGTGCCTTCAGCCATCAGGCGGCGATGGCATTCTCTGAGCAAATCGGGGAGCCCGGCAAGTTTGTGCCGTGTCAGACGTTCGGGCAGGTATTTGCGAATGTCGTTTCGGGAAATACCAAATATGGTGCGATTCCGCTGGAGAACTCCTCGATTGGTTCGATTGCAGCGAATTATGATTTGCTTTGGACTGACGATGCTTTCATCATCGCTGAGTATTTTTTGCCGGTGCACCATAACTTGATTGCGTTCCCCGACAGCAAGCTGGAAAACATCCGCACTGTTTTTTCACACCCGGCGGCGCTTGATCAATGCCGCCGTCTGTTTAAAGAACACCCGAATATGGCCGCTCGCGTGCATTGGGACACGAGCGGATCCGTAGCTGACGTGCGCACCTCGGCTGACCGCAGTGCCGCGGCAATAGCTGGTGAACTCGCGGCCGCCGAGTACGGCATGAAGATTCTTCTGCCCAACATCGAGGATTTCACGCACAACGCTACTCGATTCGGCTTGATAACCAAGACTGCGGACGGGCGAGCCGTAGCAGCTAAGGTGAAAGCACCGTACAAGGTATCGTTCGCGGTGGAACTGAGCCACAAGGCGGGTTCGCTTGCCGGGCTTCTCACCAAGTTGGCCTCAGCCGGAGCGAACTTGACTAAAATCGAGTCCCGTCCGATCGGCGAGCGCGTGTGGCACTATCGTTTCTTCATGGATATAGAGCTGAGCTCGCCGGAGCTGGAATCTAAAATCGAGTCCGCTTTCAAGCAAGATGGCGAAAACTACAAATCGCTCGGAAAATTCGCGATTGGCGCGCAGCCGACTGAGTAGGTAATCGCTTGTCGCTTCAGGGTCAGGATTCGGTGTCCATCAAAGAAGAGAGGGTAGCAGCTTCCTGGAAGCGCGTACGGAGCGCGGACAGATCGTCTAGTGAAATATCCGTGCGCACGCCCCGCAATTCCTCAATCAGTTCAGTGAGCGCGCTTTGGATTTCGTCTTTGTTCTGAGCCGTGATGTCAACCCACATATCCGGCGGGCTGGACATCAGACGCGCTAGCGAACGCAAGCTTGGTCCGGACAAGGCAAGCATGGTACGCAGCTCTTGCGGTGACCGTCCGCGCGCCATCGCGTTGCCTAGCGCTATGGCCAGCAGCTGCACCTGGTGACTTGTGCGCGCCAACGCCGCATCGTGCTCTTGTGCGCTTGACTGAACTACTCTCAATCCGAGATCGGTCAACCATCGAGCCAAGCGACGCAAGGTCAGTTCGCTTGAACGGTTTGTCGGAACGAGGCAAAATCGCTTGCCGTCGACGTCCACGTCACGCACCGCCTCGACGCCTGATTTGTGGCTGCCGAAAAGCGGATGCCCACCGACAAAATCGGCTTTCATCGGAATTCTTTCGGCAAGCTGGCAAATCTCTTGTTTTGTCGAGGTCACATCCATCACAATTTGCCGCCGCTTAGTCATCGGCGCAATTTGCTCGAGCAGCTGCATGTTTTCGCTGGGGCTCGCGCATAACAAGATGAGTCCGGCTTTGCTTACCGCGCGGACGAGGTCGGTAGCCGGCTCGTCGATTAAGCCTTCGATGGTAGCCGTCTCAAGTACCTTTGGTATGTCGATTGCGGAAATGACCGCATCGGGCATTTTTCGCTTGATCTGGCGAGCCATGCTGCCCCCGATCATGCCCAGTCCGACGATGAGGACGCGCGGGAAGTATACGGTGGAAGCGATCTGAGCGGGCTGCGTGCCGGTACGGAGGAGCGCAGCCGGCTCGCCTGCTGCCGCGGGCTTCCGCCCGCCGCTACGGTCGACAGTGCTGTCACCAGCGTCCTTCAACTTCTCCTGCAACTTGCAGCTTTCACTAAGGACACACCCGTATATATTCGCCAGCGCTTGTGCCACGTCAGGATTGCCGGCGGCCGTACGGACGTTGTCCAGCACGGTGCGTTCGCGACTGTTGTCTTTGACACCAATCGCCGAATCCGCTTTCACGGCACCGATTTGTCCGGCAAGCGACAGTCGCTGTGCTAATAGCGCTGCGATTGCGTAGTCGAGCTCGTCGATAGCTTTGCGCATCTCATTGATCTGTTGGGTTGCTGTTGCTTCAGGCGATACACGCCAACCTGCATCTTCCATTGGTCAATCCTCAGTTAAATTCCCGCCCCGTTTAGTGAATCGCCGCCACGGTTTGAATGCGTTTCGAATTGATGTCTACGGGCGTGTTGATCTTGGTGATTTTGTCCGCCACTGTCGGAATCGATCGTCCGATTGCCGAGGCAATAGGACGCAGGGAATCGACGAGCGCCAGCATGTCTTCCAACGACAGTGCTTGACGTGCATCAGACACCGACTTCTCCGGCTCTGGATGGCACTCGATCATTAGTCCATCGGCGCCGGCGGCTATGGAAGCGCGGGCCAGATCGGCGACCAGTTCGCGCTTGCCGGCGGCATGGCTGGGATCGGCGAGCACCGGCAAATGCGTCAGTTGCTTGAGTGCTACCACGGCACCAAGATCGAGCACGTTGCGGGTGTGGCTGTCGAAACTGCGGATGCCGCGCTCGCACAACACCACATTCGGGTTGCCGTGAGCCATGATGTATTCGGCGGCCATAATGAATTCTTCGATGGTGGCGGACAAGCCGCGCTTGAGCATCACTGGCTTTTGCACGGCGCCGACGGCCTTGAGCAGCTCGAAGTTTTGCATGTTGCGGCTGCCGATTTGCAGCATATCGGCATGGGCGACGACCATTTCGACTTGCTCGACGGACATGACCTCAGTCACGACTGGCACCCGATGCTTCTGGCTGATGTCGGCGAGGATTTGCAGACCTTCCAGACCAAGCCCCTGGAAGCTGTATGGTGACGTGCGCGGCTTGAAAGCGCCGCCGCGCAATGCTTGCACCGGCGCTTGAGCCAGTGTGGCGGCGACCTGTTCCATCTGCTCGCGGCTTTCTACCGAGCAGGGACCGCCGATGATCAGCAGCTCGCGACCGCCTACCGTGCAGCGCTCGGATAGTGCGATTACGCTGCGGTCGTTTTGTGCTTTCTTTGATGCCAGTTTTGCTTCCAACATGATCTTCAATTGCTCCTCGTATGAAAAAACCCCGGACTCCTTTTGCTTGGAGAGAGTCCGGGGTTGGGTGTCTTGATGCTTTCGTGCGTACGGCTACATCACCCGGGACTCTCCCTGGCGTAAAAATAAAAGCCGTAAAACCAATTCTTTTGCATTGCTGTTAAGTGGACTGTGTTTGTCGAATCGTTGGGGGTAAAAGTGCTCTTTAAATGAAAAGACCGCAGTTTTGTTAACTGCGGTCCACCTGTGGATGTGAGGCATCTAGCTCACGACAGGTGAACCTCGAGATACCAAAAATAAAAGCTGCGGCAGGACATTTGTATTTCTCTTCGACGGAAGTACTGTCATGTTAATGGACGAGCTCTGAGTGGTCAAGCCCTTTGTAAAGCAAAAAAGGCGTTGGCTTTATGCGACGACAGTCATCCGCTGCGGTGCCCGAACATCTATATATAGGATGGATTCGGCTTTTGCGTGGTCTGGGTTTACCGTGCAGGCGCTAACCTAAAGGTGGTATTTGTCTCGTCAATCCAGTCCCCAGAAACGTCAAAGGCAAGCCAGTTGGCTCGCCTGAGGTGACCACTCAGTGGCGGTCTGTGGACTTACACCTTCTTAGGCGTTTTTCCGGGAGTCGCTGTCTTCGGGATAGGCTTCGTAATCCCAAAGAATGTTTTTGCCCTTCATGACGATTGCCAGCGTGGACGTCCAGAGGACGAAAATGCAAACTACCTCATAGAAAGTGTTCCAGGGGTTGGCGGCCATGCGGTGCACCTCAAAAGAAACTGTTTCGACTTCACTATTATAGACATACCCAAAATCGACTCGCCGCAAATGTTTGCCGGCAGCTGTCTTCGTGCAACACTCGTACAAATTTGCACTGCTAATGCTGCTGCAAAAATTTCTCGAGAGCCTCGCGAAACTGGCTTGGTTGCTCGAGGTGCGGGATATGCCCCGAGTCTGAAATGACGACTGCCTCGCCATTGGGGATCAGTTTGGCGGCGTTGCGGGCAAGCTCAGGAAAATTGCCCATCGTTTTCAGCATTTCCGGCGTCGCGTATTTAGCAAGCACAACAGTTTTGTCTTTATCGCCGACCACGACCAGTGTGCGCGGCTTGATCAAAGCGAACTCATAGCAAACCGGTTGCTGGTAAATCATCTGATACGCTAGAGCTGATGCTTTGGCCCAGCGCGGCCATTCTGCGCTCTGGGTGACACCAATCACCACATCGGCTAATGCCTCAGATAATTGCGGATGAGGAGTTGCGAAGTAACGTGCATAGAACTGGCGGATCTTTTCTGGATCCGTATTTTGCAGCTCAGCTTGATACAAGGACTCCATCGATTGGGGTGGAATGTTTCGTCGGTAGTCCTCGAGGCCGATCGGATCTTCGAGAATGAGCTGCGTCACTCGCTCCGGATAGGATCGTGCGAAGCGAACCGCGAGCATTCCGCCTGTCGAGTGTCCGAGTACGGCCGTTTTGTTGATCTTCAACTCGTCGAGCAGGCGAGCGGTATTGGCAGCCAACATGTCGAAGCTATATACGACGTCCGGTTTGCTCGACTTTCCCCAGCCGATTTGATCCGGCACCACGACGCGGTAGCCCTTGCTCGATAGGAATCGAATCAGCGACTCGAAGTAATAGCCGCCCATGTTCTTGCCATGCAATAGCACAATGGACTTGCTTTGATCGGCGCCCTCTGCCGGCACGTCCATGTATGCCATGCCGACGAGTTGCCCTTCGATGGTCAATGGCATGAAGTGCACGGGAAACGGGTATTTGAACGATTCCAATCCAATGCCCATTGGTGGTGGCATGCTCATCCCGCCGTCTGTAAATTCAGCCGACCATGCCGGTGTTCCACAGAGCACCATATGCAGTATCACCAACTGTCCGACTACTTGGTAGCGACGGGCGAAAGCCCGCTGTGTTTTTCGCATATCGCCTCCACTGGTCCAGATATTCTAGGACTAGGCGCGCCATTCTTTCGTCTGAAAGCCCCCTGACAAGCCGGATGAGAGAAAATTGATTTGGGCTGCGCCGATGGCGCAGACGTCCACACGGACGCGTACTTAACAACTTGCTCAACCAAGATTTTGGTGTTGAACCTTATGCTATAAAGGGGCAGTTCGCTCGCTCGGAGGAGAAGCCTCGATGAACGTCGCTCGTGTCACAGTGCCGGTTGCCGCCGCCCTTATCATCTCAACAGGAAGCGCGGTCGCCTCACCTCAATCTATGCTCGATCCGTACGCGAACATCAAAGCGCCTACGACAAAACAAAAACTGTCGCAGACGGTTGCAAAACCGGCCAAGGAGTCGAGAGTCTCGCCGAAGGCATCTAAGGTAGATGACTCGGATATCCCGCCGCCCAAAGCGATCAAGGCCGCCAAGACTACCTCAGTGTCGAGCGGCGAGTCGGGCAACGGATTCATTTCCGGAACCAAAGAAATTTTCCATGGTGTCGGGGCTGCCACCAAAGGTGCTGCCGCTGATGTCGTTCATCCCGTCAAAGTGGTCGGTGGTGGTGTGGTAAGTGGTGGGAAGAAAGTAGGTTCCACTTTGGCCGATGGTGCCAAGACCGCAACCACCAAAGTCAAAGATGCCACAGGTGGTGTCGGCAAGGCCGTCACAGCGGCGCCGAAGAAGGTGGGTGAAGGGTTGAAGACCGCCGGCGCGAAAATCAAGGACGGAACCGTCGCTGCCGGCAAAGCTGTCACAGCCGCGCCCAAGGCCGTCGGACGTGCCGTCGGTGGCGCGCCGAAAGCGGTCGGCAATGGCATCGCCGGTGCCGCCAGCAAGACCGGTGAAACGGCGAAGAAAGTCGGTGAAACAGCGAAGAAGGCTGCGTGCGCTCCATTCCACCTCGCCGCCAGGTTGAACCCCTTCCGTCACAAGGAAGTTCAGTCCGTCGCCAGCCAAACCGAATCAGTGCAGAAGTAGTTCGCGTTGCGGGTTTCGTCGCGGCACTCGGATCTGCTGTCAGAAAAACCGTAATTTAGACGGGCATGGATATGGTCGAGCCTCCGGTGTACGGTTTCTCTGACACAGCGCGATGATGACGCAAAAGAAAAGGACGGCGAAACACCGTCCTTATGATCTCTGCCAAACCGTTGAGCTTAGCCCATTGCGGCCAGCTTCAAGCGCTCGTGCTCGACGATTTGTCCAGCGCGTGCCGGGCTGCGAGGAAATTCGCGCCCACGCATGAGCACTTGCTTCTCGTAGCTCTTCGGCTTGAAGTAATTGCAGAAGTATTTGATGGCTTCGTCCACGTCGAAATCCTTGCAAGAGAAAATGTCGAGCGTGACGAACTCTTTGTCCGGAAAGGTATGAATGGAGATGTGCGATTCGGCGATGAGAACGACGCCGCTCACCCCCCAATCATCTGGGACGGCTCCGCTGTATCTGAATACGTACGGCGGCATGATCTTCGTCATGTTGAGTTGTTCGGGATAAGCATCCAGAATTTCACTGATGAGAGTGAGATCCGAGAGCTGCTGCTTGGAGCAGCCATATGCCTCTAAAATCAAATGTGGTCCAAACATGTTTCTTCCCCCTATACACGCTCGTTGAGCTACGAGGCGTGGTTGTGGTTGCCATAAACGAAAGAACGCAGTGGAATCAACTATTTCAAGATGAGTTCTCTGCGTAAGGGGTACACGAAACGCTTACCTTAAAACCCAGTGTTGGACAACTTGCCGTCCTGGAAGTTGGGCGTTGTGTGTCTCTCCAGTCATCCTCCTGTCAAGTAGGAAATCACGAGCAATGTATTGTACAGAAATTGGGGACTCCGTGCAGATTTTTCCCAAGAAAAAATCTTTTTTTCGGTTTCTGTATAACCCACTGCCGGCACGGCTGGCAAGCTAGCGAATGCATATTTGGCTGATCTCGGCTGTCCATGCAGATCTCGATCGGGTAGATCTCCCTTCGATATCTTGTGAAGTGTGTTAAGTGCTTGTGGAGACAATCATCTAAGAA
>Ga0134128_10000737_pt1 | contig 44316 bp, 40 predicted proteins | sample KB31754_FD_96462 | JGI IMG/M metagenome (GOLD analysis project Ga0134128, IMG submission 96462) | Terrestrial soil microbial communities with excess Nitrogen fertilizer from Kellogg Biological Station, Michigan, USA - KB3-175-4 | ecosystem: Environmental > Terrestrial > Soil > Unclassified ...
AAGGGGCAGCGTGGCCGAGCGCGCGAAGCCCACGATCCACCCTTTCGACGGGAGGGAGAGAAAGACGCCGCTGCGGCGATTGCCCACCTGCTCGAGCGATTGCCGGGAGGCGTAGCGGTGGAGACGGTTGAAGCCGCCGCGGCCCGGAGCATAGGAAGCGAGCCATCGTCCATCGGTCGTCACCAGGACCACCAGGCTGTCCGGGATCAGTCGCAGTGTATCGGTGCTGGCGAGCAGCCGACGTACGGGGACGAGCGCGAAGGCAACATCCCGCTCATTCGGGATCGGGCGAAAATCCAACGTGATCGGCAGGTACCAATCACCCTTCGGCGACAGGCGCAGCAGGTACGACAGGCCGAGCCCGGTGCCGCTCGGCTCCAACCCCTGTGCGATGGTCTGTTGGACCGCGGGGCTCACCGCCGGTTGGCCCGCGCGGGCCACGGCCAGGATGTGCCCGTCCGCGCTCCTGACGCCAAGGTAGCTCGACACCGAATCGAACCGCGCCGCATCCCGGAGCGCCGTGATCACCTGCGCGGGGTCGAGCGGCGCGCCCGGCCGGCGGGAGGTCTCGGTCCCGATGACCCGCAGGCTGACAGCGGATTGCTCGAGCAGTCCCGTGACGGAGGTTTCCAGGCCGAGCGCCAGATTGAGGACGCTCTCGCGCGCCGAGCCCCACGTCTGCTGGCGCTCCTGCACGACGAGGTACACCGCGGTCCCGGCAAGCAGGAGGAGCGCGAGAACGACGGAGAGCCGCGCCCGGCGATATTCCGTGGTGACCAAGCGAGCCCCGGAATGGGGGCGCCGCCGGCTCGCCCGCGAGTCGCCCGAAACACTCGCGGCCGTAACGCGGTGATGACCGCTCATGGGACGAATCATCCGCCTTCGGGCGGCGAGCGCAACCGCGGGCCGTCAAGTCCTGGCGCGCCGAGGGGCGAGTCGGCCGATTCTGTGAAGCGGTTCCACCCGCAAGCCGGGAACGAAGGCTCTCGTCGAGCGTAGAACAGGCCTATGTCCGGGGAAACGGCTGCCGACGGCTCCTTGAGCCAGGTCCATCGCTACTTTCCGGAATGGGCGGACCGGCCCGTCGGACCCGATGCCCAGCACGAGTCCGACCGGAACTCCTATCTGGCGGGCGGCTATGCCGATGAATTCGGCTACGGCCTCAGTCCGGGCTATCTGCCCGCGTTCATCCCGCTCGATGGCGATCCGGAAGGCGGCAGGCTCTGGCGCGAGCAGATCGGTGCGCTGCACCCCGGGTATCCGGAATGTCCGCAGCCGCTCGCCCGGGATGGGCGAGAAGAATCGCCCCAAGCGCATGCGAGGCACACGTTCCCCATCGAGCCGCGGATGAGCGGTGGCTTCCGGGTCATCCAGGTCGGGCGGCGGGCTCGAGATCCCGGGAGGCACGCGGTGCTGCGCCTCGGCGTGATCTCATTCTTCGCCGATCGCCTGATCCGTCGCCGGCGCCTGAACGACGTGCTCTAGGCAGCGCTTTAATATGCAACCTTCAGGTTGCATCCAGCGCGTCGGCCGTGATAGCGTATATGCAACCTGGAGGTTGCATCATGAGCTCCACCGATCGTATCGAGAAGAAGGTCGTTCTGAATGCGCCGCTCGAGCGCGTCTGGCGGGCCATCAGCGACGCGCGCGCGTTCGGGAGTTGGTTCGGTATGAGGTTCGATGGGCCATTCACGGCCCACACCCGGCTCACTGGACGGATCGTCCCCACGGAGGTGGACCGGGAGGTCGCGAAGCTCCAGCAGCCTTACGCAGGCATCCCGTTCGAGCTGCAGATCGAGCGAATCGAGCCCATGAGCCTGTTCTCGTTTCGGTGGCACCCCGGGGCGGTAGACCCGAAGGTCGACTACTCCCGCGAGCCGACGACGCTGGTCGAATTCCGGCTGGCGCCGGCCGCTCAGGGCACGCTGCTCACCGTCACCGAGTCGGGTTTCGATGGGATTCCCCTCGAGCGTCGTGCAAAAGTATTTGCGGGCAACGAGGCTGGCTGGACGCATCAATTGCGGCTCATCGAGAAGTATCTCCGTCAGGGCGACGCCGGCGGGGTGGACGCCTCCGCGTGAAGGCCCAACCGGCTGCGGCCAGAGCGCTGTTGAGTGCGGCGCCGCTGTTTGCCGCGCTCGGGGACGAGGCGAGGCTCCATATCGTCTCCCGCTTGTGCGAGGCGGGCCCCCTGTCGATCTCGCGCCTCGCAGCGGGCGCCAGCATCTCGAGACAGGCTGTGACGAAGCACTTGCACGCGCTATCCAACGCCGGGTTGATATGCGGCGAGCGTTGCGGGCGCGAGCGCATCTGGCGCCTGGAGCCTGCACGCCTCACCGAGGTGCGGCGTTACCTCGATCAGATCTCAGCGCAGTGGGACGCCGCGATCGAGCGGCTGCGCGCTTTCGTCGAGCGGGCGTAAATAACAGGCTACAGCAGGCCGAACGCGGCCCCGCCCCTCAGACAGCGATATGCCGCTCGTCGATATCGTCGTCTGCGGCTTTAAGAAAATATCATAGAATTCCAGCGAGACCCTGGACGCATCGGAAGTCTCCTTATGACGTGTGGATACGTGCCGCCATCGGTGCCCCTTTCCGTAGGGGGTGTTCTGGACGAATGGCTGCGTATCTTCAGGGCATCCTTCCGACGCTCCTGGACACCCCCACTGCTCATGATACCCCTGACGGCGTGGATGCAGTTCTACGGGGTATCCCCGGTGGTTTATCGCTCGACTCACGGGGCGCCGCTCGGTCAAGCCCTGATGCAAATCGCCGCCACGTTCGGGACGGCAAGGAATCTGGGGAGCCAGTTCGTGCTCTTCGTCGCGGCCATGGGCTTGCGTGGACTCGTAATGGCTCAACAGGTGTCAGTCGTGCGTGGCGACGGAACGGCCACCTTCCGATCCAGCCTCCAGGACGGGTTGCGGCGCCTGCCCCGGCTGATTCTCGTGCTTTTATTGGTCCTCCTCATCTCCGCGGCCGTACTGGTTGCGGGCTCGTTCGGTGTGGGCGCACTGATCGGATTGGCCGAAGGAGCGATTTCGATCGCTCCTACGGCCGAAAGGCTCGTGGCCACCGGCCTCATCATCATCGTCGGCGCCTATCTCTGGGTCCGGCTGGGTCTGTCGTTAGCCGCCATCTTTGCCGATGATTATGGCGCGGCAGCCTCGCTCGCAAGGAGTTGGCGTCTGGTCAAGGGCCATTGGTGGCGGGTCGCGGGGGTTGTTTTCGTCGCCACGATCGTGATCTGGATTGTGGCCCTGAGCTTCACCGGCCTCGTGAACATTCTCGTTCTCCACGTGCTGATGTCCGGCGCTCCCTCCGCCCACCGCTTGGCCTTCGTCATGACGTCGATCGGCAATGTCGTGATCGAGCCGCTTGCCGCGGCGGTCGAGCTCGCGATCTATTTCGATTTGAGATTGCGTCTCGAGGGAGGAGATCTCGCTGCGCGAGTCGAGGCGTTGACCGCCTCCCATGCCACCTAGATCTGCCATTCGAAACCCGCGACGAAGAAGCGCGCGAGGACGTCGCCGCCGCAAGTCGTGGCTGAAGCGGGCGTGGCCGAGCGCGCGCTTGCGACGGCGGTGGCTTCGAGCCTTCAGGCGCGCGCCGGGCGGCATGCAGATCTGCGTCGCGCTGGGTGCCGTGGCCGTCCTGTTCCTGGCGGTCAACTGGGTCTACCAGGTCATGCACAAACCGTCGGAGTTGTTCTTCCCGGTCAGCGGGACCCTGTATAAATTGCCGCCGGAGACCTGGAGCGAATACTCCCCGCTCTTCAGGAAGTACTCCACGGATATCATGACCCCGGAGCTGCTCGCGGCGCTGGCGCAGGTCGAAGGCTCGGGCAACCCGATCGTGCGCACCTACTGGCGCTGGTCCTGGGGCCTGCACCCCTTCGAGGTGTATCGCCCGGCTTCCAGCGCCGTGGGAATGTATCAGTTGACGGATGGGACGTTCGCGGAGGCGAAGCACTATTGCATCCACGACCATCAGGTGGTCGAGGACGGCCCGTGGAATGATTGGCGCTCGTGCTGGTTCAACAGTCTCTACATGCGCGTCATCCCGCGCGATGCGATCGAGATGACATCGGCGTATCTCGACAGGGCCGTGACCACGACTCTCCGGGCCCATCACGGGCAGTCCGCCACCCTGCAGGAGGAGCAGAACCTCGCCGCCGTCATCCATCTGTGCGGGGCGGCCGCGGGCGACCTGTACGTGCGCAGAGGCCTCAGGCTGACGACAGGTCAGAAGTGTGGCGATCAGGAGGCGCGGGTGTACGTCGGGCGCGTCAATGCGATGAAGCGTGTGTTTGCCCGCTTGGCAGGATCCTGAGTCCTCAGCCAGACGAGCGCCGGCGGGACGGCCGGCGTTGGGACGCGCCCGGGGCGGCACCGGCCTGCCGATCCATCTCACCGCGCAGCTGCGCCGCGGCTCCCGCGGACAAGGCCCCGAGCCGCGCCTCGATCGTCTCGATCGAGGGCCTCGGCCCGCGAACGTGTGTCTCGAGCGCCCGGCGCATCACGCGCAGATGCTCCGGCGTCGTGCCGCAGCATCCACCGATGATCCTCGCACCGGCATCGAGCGCGAGGCGAGCGTACTCGGCCATGAGCTCAGGTGTGCCGTTGAATTGGATCGCGTCGTCGACGTATTGGGGTATTCCGCAGTTCGCCTTCGCGACGAGAATCGTCGACGGATCGGCCGCCGCTGCCAGATTCACGATCGAGGCAGCCAATTCCGCCGCACCGACGCCGCAATTGCTCCCGCACGCTGCCAAATGATGTTTCTGGGAAAGGCCGGCGAGCTCGGCGGGAGTGATGCCCATCATGGTCCTGCCGTTGGTGTCGAAGCTCAGGGTCGCGATGATCGGCAGCCCCGTCCGGCGCGCCCCGTCGATCGCGGCTTCGGTCTCCTCGGCCGAGGACATCGTCTCGATCCACAGGATGTCAGCACCGCCCCGGGCGAGCGCCTCCGCCTGCTCGGCGAAGGACTGCCGCGCTTCGGCCGGCGAAAGCGGTCCGAGCGGCTCCAGGATCTCACCCGTGGGTCCCATGCTGCCGCCTACCAGCACCACCCGGTCTGCCCGATCCGCCTCCGCGCGAGCGATCCGCGCGGCGGCCTCGTTCAGCTGCGCGACTCGATCTTCGGCCTGGTGCAACTTCAAGCGATGCCGGGTGCCGCCGAAGCTATTCGTCAGGATGATGTCGGCACCGGCTTCGATGAAGCTGCCCTGCAGCTCGCGAATCCGTTGCGGGTGCTCGGTGTTCCACAACTCCGGCGCTTCTCCGCTCGTCAACCCGCGCGCGAACAGATTGCTGCCCATCGCTCCATCGGCGAGCAGCCAGGGCCGCTGCGCGAGCAGTGGAGTCAATCGGTCGGTCTTCATCGTCGATCCTGCTTCCAGTGATGCGGATCGAGCTTAGCACGTCTGCCCTGGTATCCAGAGGCTGTTGGTCGCTCAGTCGGGGATCGGGACGGGGATCTTCTGCTCGCCGTGGGCCGTGACTCCAATGGATGCCAGGATGATCAGTGCGATCGCGATCCACTGCGGCGCCGATAGCTTCTCACCCAGGAAGAGCAGTCCCGTCAGCGCGCCAATCGCCGGGTCGATGCTCATGAGCACGCCGAAGGTCCGTGTTGGAAGTCGAGTCAGAGCCACCATGTCCAACAGATAGGGCAGGGCGGTGGACAGGACGGCGATGGCGATTCCGGGCAACACGATCGCTTTGGAGAAAAACGGCGGCGGAGCGTTCAGGATGCCGACCGGAACGACCAGGACCGCCGAGATCAAACTGCCGAGCGCCACGCTTTGGGCGCCGTGAGAGATTCCGGCCTTCTGACCTGAAACGATGTACACGGCCCAGCAGCCGCCCGCTCCCAGAGCGTACAGCGCACCGACCGGATCGATGCCGCGGTGCAGGTGGGAGACCGGCAGCAGAAGCGACAGCCCCGCCACGGCGAGCAGCACCCAAAGGTAATCGATCGGACGGCGGGAGAAGAGAACGGCGACGGCCAATGGCCCGGTGAACTCCAGCGCGACCGCCACTCCGAGCGGCAATCGGCTGAGCGCCTGGTAAAAGCACATGTTCATGATGCCGAGAGCGACCCCGTAGACGGCGATCGGCAGGCGCGAGTGGACGGATATGGGCACGCGCCACGGCCGAAGGGCGGCGCAGAGGATCAGAGTGCCGAAGCCGACCCGCAGTGCCACGGTTCCCAACGGGCCCGCGAGCGGGAACATCGTTTTGGCGATCGACGCGCCCGATTGGACCGAGATCATGCCCAGGAGCAGCGCGAGTACCGGAACGAGGACCGCCGGGCTGGCGGCGCGCATCGTACGGGACACTCCTGCGTTGCCTCAGGCGGACGTCAGCGCGTTTTGCCGGACTCGCGTCTCAAGGCGCGCCAGTTCTTGCGCGCCTGCGCCAGATAAGTTTGTGGCGAATCGAGAAAATAAACCAACGAGGTTGCGGAGCTGAAGCAATATAGCTCGTGAGTATCCGGGTTGGTCCAGTTCAGGGAACAGTCGGCAGGAATCAATTTTCCCGCAACGAGGCCGATCGGATCGTGACTGCCGAACGCGCCCTTCATCTTGACCGGAGGGACAACCGCTTTCCAGATGCCCTCGTGCTCAGCCATGGCTTTCATGGCGGCGGCCGAATCGGGGTGGGGAGCTGCAGTCCCGCCCTGAGGTGTCGTTGCCGCCCGTGCATGGCCGGCTACGGCCAGCAGCGTGTATCCGAGGAGTACGGACAGCAAAAGTCGTGTCATAGCTCAGCCTGCCGGGTCATGCTTTCGCCTCGCGTGACGTGCCTAAGTCCCGGGGTCAGACTAACACTCGCGGCGGCGGGCGTCGACTTTTCGCCCACCGCCGCGAATCACTCCCGCCTCCGTCAGGCGGATGTCATTGCATATCCATCATTTCGCGGACTTGAAGAACAGGTAGAAGTTGGAGGGTACGTGGACGGCGTTGCCGTCGTGCTCCGCTTCGGTCACCCGGCGAGCCTTGGATAGCGGCTTGCTTATTAAAGGATAGAAATAGTATCCTTTAATTACGATAGGGCTATTAAAGGCTGCTCGATGAGGAAGTCCGATCTGCACCCATCGCTCAGGGCTATCGCCGTGCCCGTTCCAGGACACTCCGGGTGCTATGCAGTCGTTCCGCCCGACCTTGCGTTCTTTCCCATCGATTCGCCTCTCCTACCGCTGGCAAACCGTGAAATGCAGGTGCTCGCCGATGCTATTACCGCTGCCCCACGTTACGCGGAGTTGCTCATACATATGCTCAACCGGCGGGAGGCCGTGGACAGCAGCCAGATCGAAGGGACACATACCGAGTTCGACGAGCTACTGTTGCACGAGATAGAGGCCGGAACACCGGACGCAGTACCAGATGCAGATGCCGATCTGACCCTGAACTATGTCCACGCGTATATGCTTGGCGTCGCCCAGGTGAGGACAAAGGGAGTGGATGCACTGAACACCCGCCTCATCTGTTCACTGCACAAGGAGCTCACGACCGGAGAGTCGCGCGCAGTCCCCGGGAAGCTTCGCGAGGTCCAGAATTACATCGGTGGACTGAAGATGGAGAATGCACGCTTCATCCCGCCACCGCCCGCGCAAGTGCCTCGACTGATGGCCGGACTGGAGCGACTCCTCCGCAATGAATCTGATCCTGAGAGCCACCTCAGCTTCGGTGTGCTGGTCCGTGCTCCGATCGTTCACGCTCAGTTTGAAGCCATTCATCCATTCGTCGATGGTAACGGCCGCGTAGGTCGCATGCTGCTTCCTCTGATGTTTCTCGCAGACGGGTACCCGCCGATTCATCTGGCAACGTTCCTCAAGCTCCGCCAGCGGGAATACTACGACGCTCTACTCGCGGTGCAGATGAGGTTGCGTTGGTCGGAGTGGGTCCAGTTGTTTCTCGAATGCACGATAGCGTCGTGTCGCCACACGGTGCATTTGTTGCGCGAGCTGCGAATCATCGCCGAGCAGTGGCGTGAACGCCTCAAGGAGCGCCGCATCCGCAAGGATGCCGCAGTATGGCGCCTTGCCGAGCTCCTGCTCGGTCAGCCCGTTGTTACGGTCAATGCGCTGCTTCAAAGGCTCAAGGTTTCCTTCCCGGCCGCGAATGCCGCGGTGGCCGTGCTGGTAGACATGGACATACTGAGAGCACAAGGAAAGAGGCGGCGCCATCGGGCGTTTCATGCCCATCAGGTGATGAACATCCTGCATACCGGAATTGATGCGGTATTGGAGGACGTATCAACACTCCATAACTATGGCGTCGGGGCTGCCCATGAAAAAGAGGGCGTGCAGCGCCCCTTTCATCGCCGCGGTCGCCGGCCTGCGCGCTGAGACGGATCCGGGGTGGGCGGCGCGGATCGCGCCACCGCGCGCAAGGTCTGCAGCAGCTCGGTTTGCGCTGCCGTCGGCTGCCAGTCCAGGCGCCGGGTGAGACCGATCTGGCGGACGACGCGGCCTGCCGGGTGCGCCAGCGCGACGAGCTCGCCGGCCGCGAGCTCATGATGAGCCTGCTGCGCCGAAAGGAGCATCGCGCGATCGCTACCCAGGAGCAGCGCGCGGGCTGCGATGAGCGAGTTGCATTCGATGACCGCCGCAGGCAGGGGCTTCGCGGTGCCCCGGAAGAGGCGGTCGAAGTGGCCGCGCAGGGGTGAGCCTGGACGAGGGGCGATCCACGGAAATTCGGCGAGGGCCTCCGTCGGGGGTGTGCCTTGCCCGGAGCCGCTCATTCTCACCAGCGGATGCCCCCTGCGCACGATGATCGCCAGAGGATCCTCGAAGAGCGGCTCCTGGACGACATCGGCCGGTACCGATTCCCGCAGTGCTCCCACCAGCACGTCGGCACGTCCTCGACACAACGCATCGAGCAGACTTTCGTACGGGCCGTCCAGGATCGAGATCTGGTGGCCCGGGCGCCGCGTCGAGAACCGCAGGACGGTCTCCGGCACGATGAAGCTGCGTCCGAGAGGCATCGCTCCGATGACGGTCTTGCCGCGCTCGCTGCCGCCGAGCGCCGCGACCTCGGCGCGCGCCTGGGCGAGCTCGGCGGTCGCAAGCTGTAGCTGGCGGCAGAGGCGCAGCGCTTCACGCGTGGGGCTGAGGCCATGGCTGGTGGTCTCGAACAGCATTGCGCCGATCCTGCGCTCGAGCCCCCTCGCCGCCCGGTGCAGCGTTGCGCGACTCATCTGCCGGGCGCGGGCGGCCGCCCCGAAGCTGCCCGACTCCACGACCACGATGAGCGCGTGCAGTTGCCGGGAGGTTATCCCATGGAGCGCGCCCGGCGAGCCGCAGGATTGCGGCGCCGCGGCCGCGACCGCATCCTCGATGCGCTGCAGAACGCGAGCCGTTCTCTCGGCACACAGCCGCCCGGCCTCGGTCGGCTCCATCCCCTGTGCGGTGCGCACGAATAGCGGACGCTGAAAATCCCGCTCCAGCGAGGCGATCGCCTGGGTGACGGCGGGCTGGCTGAGGTGCCCCGCGCGTGCCGCGGCGCTCACGCTCCCGAGCTGTGCAACCGCCGAGAACACTGACAGGTGGCGCAGGTTCGGCATCGGGGGTGTCATGCGGCGGTCCGGGAGGTGCAACGAGACCAGGGTACCACGCGTATGCAATCTCTTATACCCCCGAGCGATTTTGCAATTGGCGTCCTCCGGGGCCCAGGCGGAGAATCCTTGCCGGCCGGCATAGAGGCTCACCCACAGTGAATGTCGTTCACACCAACATGCCGCGGGCGGATCGGGCTGCGGTCGAGCGGCTCGCCGCCAGCGGCGTCGCCACGGTCCACGAGGCGCAGGGCCGCACCGGCCTGCTCGCGCCGCAGATGCGGCCCATCTTTGCGGGCGCGCGGATCGCCGGAACGGCCGTCACCGTCAGCCTGCCACCTTGCGACAACTGGATGATCCACGTAGCCGTCGAGCAATGCCGCGACGGAGACGTCCTCGTCGTCGCGCCGACCTCGTACTCCGATGCCGGCTACTTCGGCGAGCTCCTGGCCTGCTCGCTGAAGGCTCATGGTGTGCGTGCGCTCGTGATCGATGCCGGGGTGCGCGACGTGCGGGATCTCACCGAGATGGGCTTCCCCGTCTGGTCGAAAGTCATTTCGGCGCAGGGCACCGTGAAGGAGACTCTGGGCAGCGTGAACATCCCCGTCGTCTGCGCAGGCGCTCTCGTAAACCCGGGAGACGTGGTCGTTGCCGACGACGACGGGGTATGCATCGTGCCCCGGCTGAAAGCGGCTGACGTCGCCGAAGCCAGCGCCGCGCGCGAGGCCAGGGAGGCGAAGACTCGGGAGCGCCTGAAGGCGGGCGAGCTCGGCCTCGACCTCTATCAAATGAGGGAAAAGCTCGCGCGCCTCGGCCTGGTGTATCGCGACGGGCCTGCGAAGGAGTAGGCAGGTGCTGCGGGCCATTCCTGCGACGCTGATGCGCGGGGGAACCTCGAAGTGACTCTACTTCAACGTGCGCGATCTGCCGGCCGAGCGCGCTGTCCGCGATCGGGTCCTGCTTGCCGCGATGGGCTCGCCCGATGTCCGCCAGATCGATGGGGTGGGCGGCGCCCACCCGCTGACGAGCAAGGTCGCCGTCATCGGTCCCGCGACGCGCGCGGATGCGGATGTCGATTATCTTTTCCTGCAGGTCATGGTCGAGAAGGCGCAGGTCAGCGACTCGCAGAACTGTGGGAACATTCTCGTCGGCGTGGGTCCCTGGGTGATAGAGAACGGCCTGGTTCCGGTCGCCGGAGAGAGAACACCGGTGCGGATCCACATGGTCAATACCGGGAGCATCGCGGTCGCGCACGTGCCCACCCCGCACGGGGCAGTGGAGTACGAAGGTGATGTGCGCATCGACGGCGTTCCGGGTACCGCCGCCGGAATCAGCATCGACTTTCTCGACGTCGCGGGCTCCTCCTGCGGTGCGCTCTTTCCCACCGGGAATGTCATCGACAGCATCGACGGTGTCGAGGTCACGTGTATCGACAATGGGATGCCGGTCGTGCTCCTCGCCGCCCGGGATTTCGGAGTCGACGGTGCGGAATCCCCGCAGGCGCTCGAGGCCAATACGGCTCTCAAGGCCCGCGTGGAGAGGATCCGGCTGGCCGTCGGCCCGCGCATGAATCTCGGCGATGTCGCTCCCAAAACGGTTCCGAAGATGTCCCTCATCTCACCCGCGCGCCATGGCGGCGACCTCAACACGCGGACCTTCATTCCTCATCGCGTACACGAGGCAATCGGCGTGCTCGGCGCGGTAAGCGTCGCCACCGCATGCATGGTTCCCGGCACGCTGGCGGCGCGGATCATCGGTCGCAGCGCATCTGCGGGTCTGCGACGCCTCGAGATAGAGCATCCCACCGGCTTTTTCACCGTCGAGATGGATGTCACGGGCAGCGGGAGCGACCTGCAGGTGAACCGCTCGGCTCTGTTGCGGACGGCACGAAAGCTGATGCGAGGCGAGGTATTCGTGCCGTCGGGCGCCTGGGGTGGCTCATGAGCGGTGGCCGACGGGCAGCCCAACGGCCGCAACGGATAGCGCTGTTGGGTTACGGGGAGGTCGGTCAGATCCTGGAAAAGGACCTGCGGGCCGCCGGTGCGCGCGAGGTCGTGATCTGGGATCGCCTCTTGCCGACGCCCGCGAGTGCGCCGAGCCGGGCGGCGGCAGCGGCCGAGGCGCGGATCGCGAGCTCGATGGCGGCAGCGGTGAGCGACAGCACTCTCATCATCTCGGCGGTGACGGCGGCGAATTGCGTGCCCGCGGCGCGGGAGGCGGCCGGCTCGATCTCTCCGGACGCGATTTACTTCGATCTCAACTCCGTCGCGCCTCAGACCAAGCGCGCGGCGGCCGCCGCCGTCGAGATGGCCGGCGGGCGTTACGTCGAAGCCGCGGTGATGTCGCCGATTGCGCCGAAGCGCATCGGCTCTCCCATGCTGATTGGCGGTCCGCATGCGAGCGCGTTCGAGCCGCGCGCGAGACAGCTCGGCTTCACGGGTCTCAAGGTGTTCGATGCGGCGGTGGGGCGGGCTTCGGCGGCAAAGATGTGCCGCAGCGTCATGATCAAAGGCCTCGAGGCGCTCTTCGCCGAGTCGCTGCTCGCCGCGCGGCGGCACGGCGTGGAGCAAACCGTGCTCGAGTCGCTTCGGGACCTTTTCCCCGCGGAAGATTGGGAACGGATCGCGGCCTACATGATCTCGCGCTCCCTCCAGCACGGCAGCCGGCGTGCCGAGGAGATGCGCGAGGCTGCTCACGCCGTCGCCGATGCGGGCATCGATCCGCTGATGAGCCTCGCCTGCGCTGCGCGGCAGGAATGGGCCGCGGCCCGCGGGCCGGCGCCCGTTGCCGCCCCGCTCGCGGAGTTGCTGGACGCCGTGCTCGGCTCGGGCGGTGCCCGGACGATGGAGGTCGCATGATCATCGACTGCCACGGCCACTACACGACCGCACCGGCCGCGCACCAGCGCTTTCGCGAGGCGCAGACCGCGCGCCTGAAGGACCCTGGGTTGCCGCCGGCGAAGCCGGCTGAAATCTCGGATGATGAGATCCGCGCGACCCTCGAGGCGAATCAACTCAAGCTGCAGAGAGAGCGTGGGAGCGACCTCACGCTCTTCTCCCCGCGTGCCTCGGCCATGGGGCATCACATCGGCGATGAGGAGATCTCCGCCGCCTGGACGCGCGCCAACAATGACCTGATCAAGCGGGTCGTCGATCTCTATCCGGACAACTTCGCCGGCGTTTGTCAGCTGCCGCAGTCGCCGGGAGTGCCGATCGCCAACTCCGCGCACGAGCTCGAGCGCTGCGTGCGGGAGCTCGGCTTCGTCGGCTGCAACTTGAACCCCGATCCGTCGGGCGGTCACTGGACGTCCCCACCGCTCACCGACCGGCACTGGTACCCGCTCTACGAGAAGATGACCGAGCTGCAGGTGCCCGCCATGGTGCACGTCTCGGCGTCCTGCAATCCCTGCTTTCACGCGACGGGTGCACACTACATCAACGCCGACACCACCGCGTTCATGCAATTCATCCAGGGGGATCTGTTCCACGATTTCCCGGGCCTGAGATTCATCATTCCGCACGGCGGCGGCGCTGTGCCCTACCACTGGGGCCGCTACCGGGGGCTCGCCGATATGCTGAAGCGCCCGCCGCTCACCACGCACGTGATGCGCAACGTATTCTTCGACACCTGCGTCTACCACCAGCCGGGGATCGATCTGCTCTTTCGCGTGATCGACCTCGACAACATCCTCTTCGGCTCCGAGATGGTGGGGGCGGTCCGCGGCATCGACCCGCAGACGAAGTTCCACTTCGACGATACCAAGCGGTACATCGATGCGCTGCAGATCCCGCAGGCGGACAAGATCCGGGTCTTCGAGAAGAACGCGCGCCGCGTGTTCCCGCGGCTCGATGCGCTCCTTACGGCGAGAGGTCGATGAGCTCCGCCCTCGTACCCGGCGGGCCCCGATGGGCCGCGACCGGCGCCTCGGGCCCGTTCACGATGGATGCCGGTTGGCTTCCCTACCACGCACATCCCTCCAAGCCCGACTACGCTGCGCCCCCGGGCGCGGTCGACGCCCACTGCCACGTGTTCGGTCCCGGCGCGGAGTTTCCCTACGCGCCGCAGCGCAGATACACCCCCTGCGATGCCTCGAAGGAGCACCTCTGGGCGTTGCGGGACTTCCTCGGCCTCGAGCGCAACGTCATCGTTCAAGCCACTTGCCACGGCACCGACAATCGCGCTCTCGTCGATGCCTTGCGCGCCTCGCAGGGTCGTGCGCGGGGGGTCGCATCCCTCGCCCCCGAGGTGTCCGATGCGGAGCTGCGCGCGCTCGACGCCGCGGGCGTTCGCGGCGTGCGCTTCAACTTCGTCAAGCGCCTGGTCGACACCACACCGCGCGCGGTCCTCGAGCAGATCGCGCGGCGGGTGGCCCCACTCGGCTGGCACATCGTCATCTACTTCGAGGCCGCGGAGCTGGCGCAGCTCTACGACTTCTTCGCAGCGCTCCCCACGACCGTCGTCGTCGATCACATGGGTCGGCCCGATGTGACGAAGCCCGTCGACGGGCCGGAGTTTGACCTGTTCGTCCGCCTGATGCGGGAGCACCCGAACATATGGGCCAAAGTGAGCGGTGCGGAGCGGCTCTCGAAGGCCGGACCGCCGCAGTATGAGGACGTCGTGCCCTTCGCCCGCAGGCTCGTCGAGGCCTTTCCGGACCGCGTGCTCTGGGGCACCGACTGGCCGCACCCGAACCTCAAGGGCCACATGCCGGATGACGGCAAGCTGCTCGATTACGTGCCGCGGGTCGCGCCGACGGCGGATCTGCAGCGCAGGCTGATGGTCGATAATCCCAGCCGACTCTACTTCGATCGCTGAGAGCACCGCATGGCACTCGAGAAGCCTTATTCGGACATCCCCGGCACCGTGATCTTCGATGCGGATCAGGCGCGCAAGGGCTATCACCTGAACCAGTTCTGCATGTCGTTGATGAAGGCGGAAAACCGGGCCCGCTTCAAGCGCGACGAGCGCGCCTATCTCGAGGAGTGGCCGATGTCCGAGGATCAGAAGCTCGCCGTGATCGCCCGCGATTACAACCGCATGATCGAGCTTGGCGGCAACATCTACTTTCTCTCGAAGCTGTTCTCGACGGACGGCAAGAGCTTCCAGTACACGGCGGCAACGATGACGGGCATGACGCAGGAGGCTTACGCGGCCATGATGTTGAGCGGGGGCCGCTCGCCCGACGGTAATCGCCGCATCGGCGAGGCTCCTGCCCGCGAGGCCTCCGGCAAGGAGGGCAAATAGTGGCCCGAATCACCGCCGGCGTCGCCACCTCGCACGTCCCTGCGATAGGCGCAGCTCTCGACAACGGACGGGCGGGGGAGCCTTACTGGAAGCCGCTCTTCGCCGGCTATGACCTCTCCAGGCAATGGATTGCGCGGCGCAAGCCCGACGTGGCGGTGCTGGTCTACAACGATCATGCCTCGGCATTCAGCCTCGACATCGTGCCGACGTTCGCGATCGGGTGCGCCGCCTCGTTTCAGCCCGCCGATGAGGGCTGGGGCCCGCGCCCGGTGCCCGTGGTGGAGGGCCATCCGGAGCTGGCCTCGCACATCGCGCAGAGCGTGATCCAGCAGGACTTCGACCTCACGATCATCAACAGGATGGATGTCGATCACGGTCTCACCGTACCGATGTCGCTGCTGTTCGGCCAGCCCGAGCGCTGGCCCATCCGGGTCATTCCACTGGCCGTGAACGTGGTGCTCTTCCCGCCGCCCTCCGGGCGGCGATGCTTCGAGCTCGGCAAGGCCATCCGCCGCGCCGTCGAGTCGTTCGATGAGGATCTCGACGTTCAGGTGTGGGGCACCGGCGGCATGAGCCATCAGTTGCAGGGACCGCGCGCCGGACTCATCAACAGGGAGTGGGACAACCGCTGGCTCGACCGGCTCATCGACGCTCCGGAAGCGCTCGCGCAAATGCCGCACATCGAATACCTGCGCGAGGCCGGCTCCGAGGGAGTGGAGCTGGTGATGTGGCTCATCATGCGCGGCGCGCTGGATGCCAAGGTGCGCACGGTGCACCGCTTCTACCATGTACCGGCCTCCAACACGGCCGTGGGCCACATCGTCCTGGAGAATGCGTCATGAGGATCATCCTCGCCGGCGCCGGCGCGTTCGGTCAAAAGCACCTCGATGCGATCCGGACCATCGGCGGCATCGAGGTCGATTCCCTGGTCGGGCGCGAGCTCGAGCCGACGCGCGAAGTCGCGAAGAAATACGGTATCGCGCACGTCACGACCTCGCTGGCGGAGGCGCTGGCCCGGCCGGGCGTGGCGGCCGCCATTCTGGCCACCCCCACACAGCTTCACGCCTCGCAGGCGATCGAATGCCTGCGCGCCGGGAAACACGTACAGGTGGAGATTCCGCTGGCCGACAGCTGGGCCGATGCGCAGGCAGTTGCGCGCGCGCAGCGCGAGACCGGCCTCGTCTGCATGGTGGGTCACACGCGGCGGTTCAATCCCTCCCATCAATGGATTCACCGGCGGATCGGCGCGGGCGAGCTCAGGATCCAACAGATGGACGTGCAGACCTATTTCTTTCGCCGCACCAACTTGAATGCGCTCGGGCAGCCTCGCTCCTGGACCGATCATCTGCTCTGGCATCACGCGGCGCATACCGTGGACCTCTTTGCCTATCAGACCGGCTCGCCGATCACCGTGGCGCACGCCGTACAGGGGCCGATCCACCCACAGCTCCGGATCGCCATGGACATGTCGATTCAGCTGAAGACGGCCGCCGGCGCGATCTGCACGCTCTCGCTCTCTTTCAACAATGACGGCCCCCTCGGCACCTTCTTCCGCTACATCTGTGACAACGGCACCTATATAGCCCGCTATGACGATCTGATCGACGGCAAGGAGCGCAAGATCGACGTCTCCAACATCGATGTATCGATGAACGGTATCGAGCTGCAGGATCGGGAGTTCTTCGCGGCAATCCGTGAGCGGCGCGAGCCCAATGCCGGCGTGCACCGGGTTTTGCCCTGCTACGGGACGCTGGCGGACCTCGAGCGTCGACTCGACTCGCCGGAGTGAGTCAAAGGGGCAGGCCGACGTAGTTTTCCGCCAGGGAGGCGAGGGCGGACCGCGAAGACAGCAGGTATCGCAGATCCGCTTCCTGGATTCTGCGATCGAAGCCGCTGTGCTCGGGGAATTGGTGCAGAAGCGAAGTCATCGACCACGAGAATCGCTCGGCCTTCCACACCCGTGCCAGCGCGCGCGGCGAGTACTCCTCGAGGGCGGTGCGGGAGCCCTCCCGGTAGTGGCCGACGAGCGCCTGCCAGAGGTAGTACACATCGCTCGCGGCGAGATTGAGGCCCTTCGCGCCGGTCGGGGGCACGATGTGCGCCGCATCGCCCGCCAGAAACAGCCGTCCGTGGCACATGGGCTCCGCCACGAAGCTGCGTAACGGCGCGATACTCTTCTCGATCGATTTGCCGGTCTGCAGATGGGCCGCCGCGGCGGGATCCAGACGACGCGCGAGCTCCTCATAGAAGCGCTCATCGGGCCATTCCTCCACGCGATCGTCCACGCTGCACTGCAGGTAAAGACGGCTGAGCCGGCGCGAACGCATGGAGCAGAGGGCAAAGCCTCGCTCACTATTGACGTAGATCAACTCCTCCGACACAGGCGGCTGATCGACCATCATGCCGAGCCACCCGAAGGGATAAACGCGCTCGTAACAGGTGAGCGCCCCTTGCGGGAAACTCGGGCGGCTGACCCCATGAAAGCCGTCGCAGCCGGCGATGAAATCGCAATCGATGCCGTGCTCGGTGCCGTCACGGCGGTAAGTGATCCGCGGGTGAGCGCCGTCGAACCCATGGAGCCTCACGTCCTGCACCTGGTAGAACGTGGTGCCGCCGGCAGCCTCGCGCCCCGCCATGAGGTCACGCGTGATCTCGGTCTGGCCGTACACCAGCACGCCGCGCCCGATCAACTCACGGAAGTTGATCCGATGCCGCGCGCCGGCGAAGGCGATCTCGATCCCATCGTGCAGGAGCGACTCCCGGCGCATTCGCTCGCCGACCCCGGCGGTATTCAAAAGCTCGGCGGTGCCGGTCTCGATGATCCCTGCCCGGATGCGGCCGAGGACATGCTCGGCCGTCTGCCGCTCGAGCACCACGTTTGAGATACCCTCCTTGAGCAGAAGCTGCCCGAGCAGCAGGCCCGCCGGTCCGGCTCCGATGATGGCGACTTGCGTGCGCATGATGCGCCGGTCATCTCAGCGCTTTCGGGGAGGCTGCCGCGACTTGTCGTAGGCCGCGAGCCCGGGCTTGTAGCTCTTCTCGTCGATGAACTGGTGAATGCCTTCCTTGCGCCCCTCGTTGTCGAAGAAGTTGGCTGCCTCCTGGGCGCGGATCAGATAATCCTCGGCGTTGTCGTAGGTCATCTCGCCCACGCGGCGGATCGCGTCCTTGGCGGCTTTCAACGCCACGGGATTCTTCTCGAGCAGCGTCTTCGCGACGGCGGTCACCCGCTCCGCGAGCTTCTCGCGCGGCAACGCCTCGTTCACCAGGCCCCATTCGGCGGCGGTACGCCCGTCGATGCTCTCTCCGGTGAGCGCGTGGTACATCGCACGGCGGTAGGAAAGGAGCTCGCGCGCGATCTTGGTCGCGCCGCCCCCGGGCAGGATGCCCCAGTTGATCTCCGACAGGCCGAACTGCGCCTCTTCGGCGGCGAAGGCGAGATCGCAGGCGAAGAGCGCCCCATACGCGCCGCCAAAGCACCAGCCGTTCACCATCGCGATGGTGGGCTTCTGGTACCAGCGGAGCCTGCGCCACCAGGCATAGGCTTCCCGCTGCGACTGGCGCACTGCGCCGAGTCCCTGCGCCTCGGTCTCGCGGAAATATTCCTTGAGGTCCATGCCCGCCGACCAGGCGGTGCCCTCGCCCGTGAGCACCAGCACGCCGACGTCGTCCCGATGCTCGAGCTGCTCGAGGACGCGCAGCATCTGCCGGTTGAGCTTCGGGCTCATGCAGTTACGCTTCTCGGGCCGATTGAACCTCACCCAGGCGATGCGCTCGCCCACGGTGAATGAGACGGTGTCGGCTTCCTGGCGCTCGGTGCTCATGATGACGCTCGTGAGAGGGGAGGGGTGCGCTCAGATGGGGAACTGGCCCGGAAGGGTTTCGACCGTGATCCAGCGCAGCTCGGTGAACTGATCGATGCCCGCCATGCCACCGAAGCGCCCGTAACCCGAAGCGCCCACGCCGCCGAAAGGCATCTGTGCCTCATCGTGCACCGTGGATCCGTTGACGTGGCACATTCCGGAGCGGATCTGGCGCGCGACGCGCAAGCCGCGTGCGGCGTCGCCGGTGAAAACGGCGGCCGAGAGCCCGTACTCGCTGTCGTTGGCGATACGGATGGCGTCCGCCTCGTCCTTGGCCGGTATGATGGCGACGACCGGTCCGAAGCTCTCGTCCCGATATAACTTCATCCCGGAGGTCACGCCCTCGACCACCGTCGCGGGCATGACGACACTCTGAGCCTTGCCGCCGGCGAGCACCCGCGCGCCGCCGGCGATCGCGTCGTCGATGAGCTGATTGACGTGATCGACCGTGCGCCGGTCGACCACCGCGCCGAGCGGCGTCTTGCCCTCCCGCGGGTCGCCGCTCGCCATCGAGCGCGCTTTCTCGGCAAAGCGGCGCGCGAATTCAGCGGCGACGCCGCCGACCGGAATGATGCGCTCCGTCGACATGCAGATCTGGCCCTGATTCATGAAAGCGCCGAACGCGGCCGCCTTTACGGCCTCGTCGAGGTTGGCATCCTCGAGAATGACGAGCGGCGCCTTGCCTCCGAGCTCGAGCAGACAGGGCTTCAGGTGTTCCGCGCAGCGCTTCGCGATGATGCGTCCGACGGCAGTGGAGCCGGTGAAGTTGACTCGGCGCACCGACGGATGATCGATGAGGGCGCCGACAACTTCGCCCGCGTCCGCGGGCGCATTCGTCACGACGTTGACGACGCCTTCGGGAAATCCAGCCTCGGTGAACGCCTCGACGATCAGCTCGTGAGTGCGCGGGCAGAGCTCTGACGCTTTGAGAATGACGGTATTTCCGCAGGCGAGCGGGGTCGCAATGGCGCGCACGCCCAGGATGATCGGGGCGTTCCAGGGCGCAATGCCGAGCACCACGCCGACCGGCTCCCGGATCGACAGCGCGAGACACCCCGGCTTGTCGGACGGAATGACTTCGCCGGTGATCCGCGTGGTGAGCGCAGCGGCCTCGCGCACCATGCCGCTCGCGAGCATCAGATTGAACAGCGCCCAACCGGCGGTGGCGCCGATCTCGTCCATCATGGCCTTGACGAAGTCGTCCCGGCGCTTCTCCAGGCCCTCGGCGGCACGGCTGAGGATGGCCCGGCGGGCGTTCGGTCCCATGGTCGACCAGGCGGGGAAGGCCGCCGCGGCGCGCTCCGCCGCGGCACGCGCCTCTGCTGCAGTCATGGCGATGGCGGTACTGGCGGGCTGGCCGGTGATCGGATTGATTCGCTCGAAGCGCATGGTGAGACTCCGCCGATGTGCTATATGATATAGCATAGCAACTTCGTCATGCCGGGCAAGCGCGCGGCGCCAGTGGAGCAGCATGCGCCCGATCGTCGATCCTCTCGAGGACCTGCCCGGGTACGCGCTGCGGCGCGCCTCGGCGGCGGTCATGGCGAAGCTGGCCGCGCGCCTCGCGGCCCTCCACCTTCGGCCCTCGGAGGCGAGCGTGCTTCTCGTCATCCAGGCCAACCCGGGAATCACGCAGAGCGAGATCGGCCGGCTGCTCGACATCGCGCGCGCGAACATGGCGCCGCTCACGGCGCGCCTCGCGGCGCGTGATCTCATCGTCAGGGAATCGGCGGGCGGTCGCTCGCATGGCCTGACGCTGTCGGATATCGGCCGGCGTCAGGCGAGGAAGGCGCAGCGTATCGTTGCGGAGCTGGAGTCGGAGCTGATGGACCGCGTTCCCTTGGCCCAGCGCGCCGCGTTTCTGCGCACCCTGAAGGCGCTCTTCAGCGGCGGGTGAGTCGGCTGGGAGCGCCGCTCGCCACAGGGGTCAGGAATGGAGGATGAGTTTCCTGCCGTTCGGCGCCAGGTCGAAGGCGCCATGCATGATGGAGCGTAGCCAGGCGGCCGTCGCCAGAACACCGCCGAATGAGTACACGTGCGGTTGGACCAGGCGCGAGCCCGGATCTCCGGCGCAGCCCCGCAAGAGCCCGAGCAGCATCTCGTCGGGACCGGCGGCGTGGCCGGTCAGGTTGGCCACGGCGCCCACATTTCTCACGAGTGCGCTCATGGAAGTCCCTATGCCGCACAGCATGGCGAACTTGAGCAGTCTCGCGAGCGATGCGGGTCCGGCGAGACCCACGTGTACCGGCAGCCGGATCCCTTCCTGCGTGAGCCTGCGATCCCAGGCGCAGATGGCCTGGGGGTTGAAACCGAACTGCGTGACGATATGCACGGCGATACCGGTGCGGGCCGCGAACTCCTGCTTGGCGCGCAACGCCGCGAGCAACTCACCCGCGCCCACCGCGGGATGCCCCTCGGGATGTCCGGCCACGCCGATCCGCTCGAGTCCGGCCGCTTCCAGAGCCCCCGTGGCGATCAACTCGAGTGTGCTGCTGAACGGCCCGACGGGGTGATGGAGGTCGCCGGCCACCAGGAGTATCTGCGCGATGCCGTGCTCGCGCAGACGCGCCAGGGCCGCTCTCAGTTCCTCTTCGCTCCTGAGCCTGCGGGCGACGATGTGCGGCGAGGCCGTGAATCCGAGCGATTGGACCCTGATGGCAACCCGCACCACCTCATCGAGCGATGCCTTCGGCGTATGCGCGACATAGATGGGCATTCCAGCGGGCAGGAGCGACGTCAACTCATCCAGGAGCCTCTCATCGTGCGGCGATATCTCGGTCGAGGCGTGGCGCGCGAAGGCGATGACGGCGCGCTCGAGCTCATTGTGACTTTCATCCGCCGGCGCCCCGGCATGGGTATGATCCAGGTTATTCTGCATAGGCCCGTGGACGTTAGCGGGTCCGCGACGGAATCAGAAGTCGGAAATTCAAATAGGAGGCATCGAGCCTGGGAATAGGCCATGGATTTCGCGCGGCGACGAGTCGCGGTTTCACCGGTGGGAGAGTACCTTGTGATACATGTCTGCCCTGCGAGTCGCGCGCCATGAACGTATCGGACCTGGTCGCCATCGATGTGCACACCCACGCGGAAGTGTCCTGCCGTCAGCCCGCCGACGATGTCTGGAAGGAATACGAGGCGGCGGCGTCGAGCTATTTCAAATCGGGCCAGCGCCCCACCATCGCCGAGACCATCGCCTACTACCGTGAGCGCCGCATCGGCCTCGTGATGTTCACGGTCGATTCCGAGAGCGAGATCGGCGCCCGCCGGATACCGAACGAGGAGGTCGCCGAGGCCGCTCGCGACAACAGCGACATCATGGTGGCCTTCGCGAGCATCGATCCGCACAAGGGCAAATCCGGGGTGCGGGAGGCGCGGCGGCTGCTCGAGCAATACGACATCAAGGGCTTCAAGTTCCATCCGACGACGCAGGGCTTTTTCCCCAACGATCGGCTGGCCTATCCGTTGTACGAGGTCATCGCCGGGCACAAGCTCCCCGCCATCTTCCACAGCGGGCATTCCGGGATCGGTACCGGCATGCCAGGCGGCGGGGGGCTGCGCCTCAAGTACTCAAATCCCATTCATCTCGATGACGTCGCGGCCGATTTTCCCGACATGACCGTCATCATCGCCCATCCCTCCTGGCCCTGGCAGGACGAGGCGCTGTCGGTCTGCCTGCACAAGCCGAACGTCTACATCGACCTCTCCGGCTGGTCGCCGAAGTACTTCCCGCCGCAGCTCGTGCGGTACGCCAACTCGCAGCTCAAGCGCAAGATGCTCTTCGGCTCGGACTTCCCGCTGATCAGTCCCGATCGGTGGCTGGAAGACTTCAAGGACGCGGGCTTCAAGCCGGAGGTCCACCCGCTCATCCTCAAGGAGAACGCGATCACGGCCTTGCGCCTGGGTTGAGCCCACCGGTGTCGCGCCGGCGTGAGCGCACCGCCCGAGGCGCGTTTTTGCGCTGTGGGCCGAGCCGCTTGCGCTCTCGTGCGCGCGGGGCGGGCCGGCGCACGGGTAGATTCGGGACCGTCATTGGCACGAGCGGGGCATATGAGCGCGCAAGAGCCGCCGAAGGGCTTCCCGCTGCCGAGCTCGCTGCGGGTGATTCCGGGGACCGAGCGGGCGCAGGCGGCCTATCCCTACACGGTGCAGTTTGGCGCCGGCGATGACCAGCGCTTCTGGTTCTACAATTCCATGCACTTCCCGGAGCCCATGTCCTGTTTCGACATGGTCACCGCGGAGGCCGCCTATTGCGCCCTGGGGGCCGCCAATACCCGGGTGCATTGCCTGCCGACGACGCTCGGGATAGACCATCGGATCATCAACGGCCGGGTCTACATCGGCGGCAACGCGGTCACCGATCCGCAGGAGATCGCGCGGCGGACGGCGGAGTTTCAGAAGCGGGCGTTCTACTACTACGAGAACTGGGAGAGCCTGTACGCGCAATGGAAGCGCAAGATGCTCGCGCTCATCCGCGAGGCGGAGGCGCTGCCCGAACCTGCGTTGCCGGAATTCGAGCCGCTCGAGCACGTGCACGCCGGGCGGGGCATCGCTTCCAACCATCATCTCCTCGAGATCTATCAGCGTACGCTCGAGGGGTATTTCCGCATGTGGCACCACCACTTCGAGTTCCTGCTGCTCGGCTACGGCGCCTATCTCACCTTCTTCGCCTTCTGCAAGAAGGCCTTCCCCGAGATCCCGGACCAGACGGTGGCCCGCATGGTGGCGGGCATGGAGGCCGAGATCTTCCGCCCGGACGATGAGCTGCGGCGCCTCGCCCGCCGCGCCGTGGAGCTTGGCGTGGACGGCCGATTCGCCGAGGGGGTGGCGGTCGAAGCCGTCATCCGCTCGCTCGAGCAGGCCGGACCGCCGGGCGAAGAGTGGCTGCGGGAGCTGGCGGCGTCCCGTGATCCGTGGTTCAACATCAATGTCGGCGACGGCTTCTATCACTATCACCGCTCCTGGAACGACGATCTCTCGATGCCTTTCGCGAGTCTCCCGGGCTACATCGCGCGCCTGAAGGCGGGTGAGACGCTGGAGCGCCCCTTCGGCAAGCTGCAGGAGGAGCGCCGCCGGCTGATCGGCGAGTACCGGGAGCTCCTTGGGAGCGAAGCGGAGCGTGCCGCGTACGATCAGATGATCACACTCGCTCACCGCGTCTTTCCCTATGTCGAGGGGCACAAGTTCTACTGCGAGCACTGGTACACGAACCTCTTTTTCAACAAGATCCGCGAGTTTGGCGCACTGCTCTGCGCGCACGGGTTCTTCCCCGACGCGGAGGACGTGTTTCATCTGACACATTACGAGCTCGAGTCGGCGATCATCGATCTCATGAACGCGTGGTCGACGGGATCCGCGCCGCGGGGACCCGCCCACTGGCCGGCGCTCGTGACGGAGCGCCGTGCGGCAATCGCGCAATGGTCGCAGCACTCCACCCCGCCCGCGCTGGGACCGGTGCCCGCGGTGATCGACGACCCGGCGATCGTCATGTTGTGGGGCATTACGCGCGAGAGCCTGGACGCGTGGCTCGAGGCCGGTACCGATACCGCGAGCCGGGAGATCCGCGGCTTCGCCGCATCGAGCGGGGTAGTGGAGGGGACCGCGCGCGTGGTGAAGTCGGTGGAAGAGATCGGCCGGCTGCAGAGGGGTGACATCCTGGTCTGTCAGGTCACGAATCCCACCTGGGCCCCCATCTTCCAGAAGATCGCGGGCGCGGTATCGGATATCGGCGGCTCGATGAGCCACGCGGCCATCGTGGCCCGCGAGTTCGGCCTGCCCGCGGTGGTGGGGACGGGCAGCGCGACCTCACGCATCCAGGATGGCCAGCGCGTGCGGGTCGATGGCGGCCGGGGAATCGTAACGCTGCTTTGAGCCATGAGCTATGTCAGCGGGTTCGCCGAAGTAGGGCTTCGCGACCGGCCGAATGTCGGCGGCAAAGGGGGGAGCCTGGGGGAGCTGCAGCGCGCGGGAATCGCGGTGCCGCCCGGTTTTGTGGTGAGGACGGACGCCTTCGAGCGCTTCCTCGCGAGGATCGAGGCCGACTGGCCGGTTCGGGCCCGGATCTCGAGCCTGGATGCCGAGGACTTGTCGGCGATCGAGCGGTGTTGCGCGGCGGTGCGCAGCCGCTTCGAGGAGATGCCACTGCCTTCGGACCTTGCGAGGCAGATCGAGCTCGCGCACGCGCAGCTTTGCGGCGTGAGAGGCATGCCGGTCGCCGTGCGCTCTTCGGCGACCACGGAGGATGCGGTCGACGCCAGCTTCGCAGGCCTTCAGGACACCTACTTGTGGGTGAAGGATCTGAGGCAGATCCTGCACCGGGTCCGAAGCTGCTGGGCGAGCCTCTACTCGGTCGGGTCGGTGAGCTATCGCCGGCAGCGGAACATGCTCGAGCACGCAGTGGCGATGGCAGTCGTGATCCAAGTCATGGTGGATGCGCGAGCCGCCGGGGTGATGTTCACCCGAAGTCCGACGACCGGCGATCGGTCGGTGATCACCATCGAGGGCGCCTGGGGACTGGGATCGGCCGTCGTGGGCGGTGAGGTGACTCCGGATCGCTGGGTGCTCGGCAAGGTCACGGGAGATATCACCGTCCGGGAGATTTCCGACAAGCACATTCGTCACGCGCCGGCGGCCGGCGGGGGCATCGAGACCGTACCGGTGCCCGAATCCTCCCGCAGAGCGCCGTCCTTGAGCGATGAGGAGTTGCAGGCGCTGCGCGGCATCGGGCGCAGAGTGGAGCGCCACTACGGCTGTCCCCAGGACATCGAGTGGGCGATCGACGGGGCGGACGGCGAAGTGCTCCTGCTGCAGAGCCGGCCGGAGACGGTCTGGGCATCGAAGGAAGCCGCGCCCGCGGCGAGCGCGGCCCCGAATCCCTTCACTCATGTCATGTCGATCTTCGGAGGCAAGGACAAGTGACCCTCACGGCCAAGGACGTCGCGGAAATCACGCGGCTGCTCGAGGAGTCGAGCTTCGACGAGCTGATGCTCGAGCTCGATGGGCTCAAATTGACCTTGACACGCAACGGCGCCGCGGCGGCCACGCCACGCCCGGAAAGCCTCTCACCGGGCAAAGGTTCCGCGGCAGGGCCCGCGGCAGGTGCGGTGGCATCGCCGGCCGCCCCCACAGCGCTCAGCCGCGAGCCGCCCGTTGCTTGCGAGGGAGCAACGCAAGACATCACCGCGCCTCTGCTCGGCACTTTCTACCGGGCCCCGAAGCCTGGCGCGCAGCCCTTCATCGAAGTCGGATCCGCCGTGGAGGAGGACACCATCATCGGGATCATAGAGGTGATGAAGCTGATGAATACGGTCCGCGCGGGCGCGCGCGGCAAGGTCATCGACATATTGGCGCAGGACGGCGCGCTCGTCGAATATGGCGCGATTTTGGCGCGTGTGAGCAAGGCGGCGCAGAGGTGACCCTGCGCCGAATCCTCATCGCCAACCGCGGCGAGATCGCCGTGCGCATCATCCGCACGTGCCGGCTTCTTGGCATCGAGACGGTGTTGGCGACTTCGGCGGCGGACTGCGACTCGCTGCCGGCGCGGCTCGCCGACCGCGCCTTATGCATCGGTCCGGCGCGCGCGAGCGACAGTTACCTCAACGTGGGCGCGATCGTGCAGGCGGCGCTGGCGGCGCATGCCGACGCCATTCATCCGGGCTACGGCTTTCTATCCGAGCGGCCGGCGCTCGCGCGGGCGTGCGAGGACCACGAGCTCGTCTTCATCGGTCCAACACCGGGACAGATCGAGTCCGTGGGGGACAAGCTGCGCGCTCGCGAGCAGGCACTCGCGGCGGGCGTTCCGGTGCTCCCGGGAGAGCCGGTCGGCTCGGCGGCGCAGGCGCTGTCATTTGCGCGCGGCGCCGGTCTGCCCGTGCTCGTGAAAGCCGTCGGGGGCGGCGGCGGAAGGGGCATGAAGCGTGTCGAGCGCCTCGAGGACTTGCCCCATGCCGTGCAGTTGGCCGAAGCGGAGGCGGGCGCTGCGTTTGGCGATGCGCGGGTGTACCTCGAGCGCTTCGTCAACCGCGGCCGGCACATCGAAGTGCAAGTCCTCGGCGACGGATGCGGCGGGGTCATTCACCTGGGCGAGCGGGATTGCTCGGTCCAGCGGCGCTACCAGAAGCTCATCGAGGAGACGCCGGCACCCGGTTTGCCCGAGTCCCTCCGCGGGCGGCTGCACGAGGCCGCCGTCAGGTTCGCGCAGAGGATCGGATATCGAGGGGCGGGAACGGTGGAGTTCCTGGTGGAACTCGAGCGCGATGCGTTCTACTTCCTCGAGATGAACGCGCGCATCCAGGTCGAGCACCCGGTCACGGAAGCGGTTACCGGAATGGACCTCGTAGCGGAGCAGATCGCCATTGCCGCGGGCGATGGGTTGCGGCACGCGCAAGCGGACATCCGTTGGCGCGGATGCGCGATCGAGTGTCGGGTCAATGCCGAGGACCCCTCGCGCGATTTCCGGCCGAGCCCGGGCTGCGTGGATGAGGTTCGCTGGCCGGCAGGCGAGGGGATCCGTGTCGACACCCATATCGAGACGGGGGCGCGAATCCCCCCGTTCTACGATTCCCTCATCGCCAAGATCATCACCCACGGGGAGGATCGTGACGCGGCGCTCGAGCGGATGTGGCAGGCCGTCGCCCGCGCCAGGGTCCGGGGCGTGACGACGAACCTCGCCCTGCATTCGACCGTGCTCGCCAACCGGGAGTTTCAGGCTGGGGGCGTCGATACGGGATTCCTGGGGCGGCTGCTCGATCGCGCACCCATCTTCGTGGAGGCGCGGCTTGGCTGAAGTGCAACTCGTCGAGACCTCTCTTCGGGACGGCAATCAGTGTATCTGGGCGGCGCTGGGGGTCGACACCGCCAGGACGTTGACCATCGCTCCCATCATGGACAGGGTCGGCTTCAAGGCGATCGATTTCACGACCTCCACCCACATGGGCGTGGCGGTGCGCTACAAGCGCGAGGACCCGTGGGAGCGGATCCGCCTGACGGCGGCTGCCACACCGCGCACGCCGCTGCAATTCATGTCGACCGGGTTTCGGTTCATCTCCTGGGAGACGGCGAGTCCCGAGTTCATGGCATTGGCCTTTCGCGTGCTCGCGCGCAACGGGATCCGCCGCTTCTGCCTGGCCGATCCCATGAATGACGCGGACTCCAACATCGCCTGCGCCCGCATGGTGAAGCAGGGCGGTGGAGAGTACGTCATCGTCGCCCTCGTTTTCACGATCAGCCCGATCCATGACGATGACTACTATGCACGGCGCGCGCGTCTGCTCGCAGCCAGCGCCGACGTGGATGCGCTCTACATCAAGGATCCCGGCGGCCTGCTCTCGCCGAAGCGGGCCTCGAGCCTGATCCCGGCGATCAGGTCACAGATCGGCGCGAAGCCGCTCGAGTTGCATTCACACTGCACCATCGGACTGGCGGAGCACACTTACCTGGAGGCCCCGGAGCTCGGCGTGAGCGCCCTGCAATGCGCCTCGGGAGCGGCGGCCGACGGCATCTCCAACCCGCCCACCGGCCGGATCGTCGCCAATCTGCGCGCAATGGGCCACCGGATCGATCTCGACGAAGAGGCGCTCGCCGCGGTCGAGAGCTACTTCACACGCCTGGCGGAGGCCGAAGGACTGCCGGCCGGCCGCCCGCAGGGGTTCGATGCCGGCTACCAGCACCATCAGCTTCCAGGCGGGATGGTGGGCACCATGCGTCGTCACTTGCAGGAAAGCCGCATTCCCCATCTCGAGGCCGCGGTCATCGAGGAGCTCGGCAGGGTGCGCCAGGAGCTCGGCTGGCCCATCGTGATGACTCCGTTCTCACAGATCCTGCTCACCCAGGCCGTCATGAACGTCACGAGCCGCGAGCGTTACTCGGTGGTGCCGGATGAGCTGATTCGTTACGCCATCGGCCGCTTCGGCAGGCCCACCGTGCCGATCGAGCCGCGGGTGATGGAACGGATTGCATCGTTGCCGCGCACGCGCGAGCTCGAGGCGGAGCCGCCGATGGCACCGGTTACGGAGCTGCGCAAGACGCTCGGCGCCGGGCTTTCGGACGAGGAGTTTCTGTTGCGGGCGACCATGCCGCAGATCCAGGTGGATGCCATGCGGGCTGCAGGTCCCGCCCCGCGACATTACGATCCCTCGAGCCGGCCGGCCATGGATCTCATCCGCCGGCTGACCTCGCGCCGGGATCTGACTTACGTCGCGATCGAGAAGGCGGGCTTTCGCCTCACGATGCGCCGATCGCCCGCGAGAGCCGGCGCGTGAGCTCCCGCATCGAAGGGTTGATGTTCGATGTCGATGGTACGCTTCTCTTGAGCGATCGTACGCTCGGCGGCTACGAGCTGTTGCCTGGCGCGATCGAGGTTCTGACCACGCTGCGAGACAGAGCCTTCCCGTTCGTGCTGCTCACGAACGGCAGCAAGTATCCGCCCGCCGAGCAGGCGGCGAAGCTGCGCAAAGCCGGGCTGCCGGTGGAAGACTGGCAGATGATCACGCCGTCGAGCGTGGCTGCGGAACACATGTCCCGCCGGGGAATGCGCCGTGTCCTGGTGCTCGGGGGGCGCGGAGTGGGTCATGCGCTCGCGGAGGCGGGCATCGAGACCGTCTACACGGAGGAGCCGCGGGCGGCCGAGGTGGAGGCGGTCTATGTCGGCTGGCACCCGGACTGCGGGATGCGGGACATCGAGACCGCCGCGCAGGCGATCTGGGCCGGAGCCAGCCTCTTCTCGGCCTCGAATGTGCCGTTCTTCGCGACCCGCCACGGGCGCACGATCGGCTACAGCTTCGCCATCGTGGCCGCGATCCGGCGGCTGACCCGCGCACCGGTCACGGTGATGGGCAAGCCTTCCCTCCATGCGCTGCGTTCCGTCGCGAGGCGCCTGCGCACGCCGATGTGTCACCTGGGCGTGGTGGGCGATGATCCGCTCGTCGAGATCATCATGGCCCGGCGTGCCGGGGCGACGGCACTCGCGGTCACCACGGGCATGACCACCGGCGAGGAATGGCTGCGCCAGCCCGAGAGGCGCAGACCCCATCGGGTGCTCGCGGAGCTGCGCGAGGTGTTGGACTGCCTGCCCGGCGGGACCTAATGGCTGACACCGATGGCGCGGCGGAATGCCACGGGCGCGATGCCGAACCTGCGCCGGAACCGGCGCGCGAAGTGGCTCGGATCGCTGAAGCCACAGCGGGCCGCCACCTCGATGATGGGCAACCCCCGCGTTCGCCGCCCCGCGAGCAGCTCGCGCGCGCGCTCGAGGCGCGCCCGCATCAGCTCCTCGATGAAGGTTGTGCCGCCCGCGGCGAAAGCATAATGCAGCGCTCGCACTGAGATGTGATGGTCGGCGGCCACCGCGGCGGGTGAAAGATCCGGGTCGGAGAGCCTGTTGTGCACCGCGCGCATGAGGCGTTCCCGCAGGTGTTGACCTCCCGTCCAATCCTGCGGCGCGGGCCCCAACGCCAGCGCCAGGAGCGCCGCAATGTGATCGGCAACCTCGCCGCGCGGCAACGCGAGCTGGTCGCAGGAGTCGATCTCGAGACTCGCCACCGCCGCGCACAGGGCCGCGCTCCAGCCTGCACTGCCGAAGTGCCGCGGTGCCAGGCGCTCCGGTGAGCTCACCCAGCGCTTCAGCCACTCGTCCGCCAGCTGCAGCACGCACGAGCGTGTTGCCTGCGGGCACGCGACCTCGTAAGGCTGAGCACCGTCGAGGAGGATGCATTCGCCGGGACCCAGGGGCGTGATTCGTCCGGCCTGCCGTATCTCGACCCTGCCGACCCGAAGTTGCATCAGGAGGAAGCCTGGCGCCGTGCGCGCGATCTTGGCCCGCGTGCGCCGGACGTGCTGGGCATCGGCGCACAGCCAATTGGCGGTCGCGGAGCCGAGCTGCGTCTGATCGAGCCGCGCATGAAAATGTTTGCGCACGGGCGAGTCGATATCGAGCTCCAGGAACCGGTCGCACACCGTGTCCACCCAATAGGAGAAGGGCCGGTCAGCGGCCTCATCGGTCGACCAGTGGCGAGCCGGAACGGAGGGGAGTCGATCCGCCATGGGGCTGGGCACCTGCCCCGAATGCTGCGCTGTCGCGGGCCGCCGCGCAACGGCCGGCCGGCGGCCGTCCGGAGCCTTCCGGGCTCTGGAACCGGGCGTCCGGGCGGGCTCTTGCGCTGTCGGTTCATAACGCTTGCGCTGTGATTTGGGTCGCCGTCGTGGCCCGAGCGCTACGCTTACGAGCACAACCAGAAGGGGTGTCAGCGCATGAACCGAAAGCAACCTACGCGGCCTGGAGCAGCCCGGCTGCTCGTTCCATGCACCCTGGGCCTGTCGCTCTCGTGGGGCCTAGCTGTGGCTGATCAGCCACAGCCGGCCGGGCCTGCGACGGAGCCGCAGCTGCAGGAGGTCGTCGTGACCGCGCAGAAGCGCCAGCAGAACATCCAGACGGTTCCGATCGCAATCTCCGCTTTCACCAGCCAGCAGCTGCAGCAGCAGAATGTGACCAGCCTGGCCGCGCTCTCCGCCCAGACACCCGGCGTGACACTGGATGCCGGATCGCCGTTCTCGGGCGACAGCTCGGTGCTTTCGGCGTCCATCCGCGGCATCGGCCAGAGCGATTTCGCGATCAACATCAATCCGGCCGTCGGGGTGTATCTCGACGGGGTGTATCTGGCGCGCACCGTGGGCGCGAACGTCAATCTGCTGGACGTGGACCGGGTGGAGATCGCCAAAGGCCCGCAGGGAACGCTCTTCGGCGCCAATACGATCGGCGGCGCCATCAGCATCATCACGCACACCCCGGGCGACACGCCGCGCTTCATCGGTGAAGCCACCGGAGGCAGCTTCGATCGGCGCGATCTGGCCTTTACCGCCGACATTCCCATCATCCAGGACAAGCTGCTCTCCAGCTTCACCTTCGGCACCCAGAACCAGAACGGCTGGCAGAAGGTCATTCCGTACCCGACGAGCTCCCCCTACGGCGAGACGCCCTTCGTGGTCGACCCGCAGACTGCCTACCCCGAGCCCGGCTATCAGACCGGAAGCGATTACGGCGGCACGGGCGTGACCATGATGCGCTCCAAGGTGCTCTTCCTCGCGACCGACAGGCTCAAGCTCACCTTCACGGGCGACTGGACGCACGAGAACCAGACCTCGCTCCCCAACACCGTGGTCGGGACGTTCTCCGGCAACCTGCTCTCAGCCACATTCTCCACCCTCTACAACCTGTGCATCGGCAACAACGCCGCGACGCTGCCCGGCGCGATCGCCGCGGCCACGACCGTCCCGGGCATCGGCCCGATATTTCCGGTCGGCTCCCCGAACAATGCGTTGTTCGGCGGTGACTGCTCGCAGCCGCGCGCGCACGTGCCGGGCCTGTCGATCGGCGCCGCGCCGCTCCTCGGGGCAGGATACGTCGGCGGACCCCCGGGGCCGTTCAACTACAACGATCATCCCGGCACGGCCTACCTGGGCTCGAGCGATCCGCGGATCTACCTGGGCAACGCCGCGAGCGAGACGGGCAACATCGATACGACTTACGGCGTGGGTCCGGACTATGCCAAGAGCGACGTGTTCGGGTTCTCTCTCACCGGCGACTATGAGCTCAACGATGAGCTGAGTGTCAAATCCATCAGCGGTTATCGGCAGATGCGCTGGATGATCGGCACGGAGCTCGACGGCACGCCGGAGACGATGTTCCAGGTATCCGATCACCAGCACCAGTTCCAGGTCTCGCAGGAGTTCCAGCTCCTCGGCAAAGCGCTCGACAACAAGCTGAACTACGTCACCGGACTCTATTACTTCAGGGAGTCCGGCTACGTGCACGACTATGTGCCTTTCGAGGGAATATTGGAGGTTTACGATGCGTCGAACGACGCGCAGAACGTCAACTACGCGGCGTACTTCCATGCGGACTACAATCCGACCGCGCACTGGGGATTCACGCTCGGCGGTCGCTATACCGACGCGCAGGCGTACTTCACGCCTGGACAGAGCGACCTCAACTCCTTCCCGCTCGGCTCGACCGTCTATCCACTGGCCACGGGCCAGCCGTTCCTGCACTACTTTCCGGGCACTCCGGACAGTCAGCAGTGGCACATCTTCGATCCCACCGGTGGCATCCAGTTCCACTTCAACGACGACATCATGGCCTACCTGAGCCGGAGCAAAGGCTTCATGGCCGGAGGCTGGACCACCCGGGTCTCGGGCCCGGAGACCTCGCCCAAGGCCGCTGAGTATGGTCCGGAGACCTCCAAGGCCTGGGAGCTCGGACTGAAGTCCTCCTGGCTCAACAGGCATCTGATCATCGATACCGACGTGTTCGATACCGATTTCGATTCCATTCAGCTCAATGTGCAGCACGGCGCATCGCCGACACTCGTCAATGCGGGCAACGCCAAGATCATCGGCTGGGAGCTGCAGGCCGAGTCGCTGGTGGGCGATACGGGCCTGCAGCTCAACGGCTCGGCCGCATTCCTCGACGCCTACTACACGTACGTGAATCCGGCCGCCAACCTGCCGGAATACGGCTTGCCCGACGGCACCACGGTGTGCCCGGGCGGCGCGCAGGCGGGCTGCACCATCAGTCTCGGCGGCTCGCCGCTCGAGGCCAAGCTGCCGAAGACGCCGCGGTGGAAGTTCACCTTCGATCCGATCTACACCTTTACGTTGGCGAACCAGGCGCAAGTGCGCTTCATTCCGGTGTTCAGCTACATCACCCCCATGTTCAACGATTCCCTGAACACGCCGCAGATGTGGCGACCGGTCACGCGCAATCTGGACGCGTCACTCCATTACGTCTCGCCGTCCGCGAAGTACGATGTCGCCATCGGCGGAACGAATCTCACCAACGACCGCTACATCACCTCGGGCCAGCCGAACTATGCGGCTGGCTTCATCGATGCCTACTACGACGCGCCGCGGGAGTGGTACGTTACTCTGCGGATGCAGATGGGGCAGTAGGGCCGAACCTCGGGGAACGATGCAAGAAGGCGAGATACTCTGGACACCGACCCCGCAGCGCCTCGAGCATGCCAATGTGACGGCCTTCTGCCGCTGGCTCGAGCGGGAGCGGGGACTGTCATTGCGCGACTACACGGAGCTGTGGCGCTGGTCGGTGGAGGATCTCGAATCGTTCTGGAGCGCGCTCTGGGACTACTTTGGGGTGGCAGCGTCCTCTGCGCCCGAGCGGGCGCTCGGCCGCCGCGACATGCCCGGGGCGCAGTGGTTCCCCGGCGCGCGTCTGAACTATGCCGAGAACGTGCTGCGCCGGGAGCGTGAAGGAGGCATCGCGCTGCTGCATGCCGGCGAGAGCCGGCCGCTCGAGGCTCTGAGCTGGCCAGACCTCGGGGGACAGGTCCGAATCCTCGCCACGCGCCTGCGGGCACTCGGTGTACGGCCGGGCGACCGGGTGGTCGCCTGGATGCCCAACATCCCGCAGACCGTGGTGGCGATGCTCGCAACCACCGCGATCGGAGGCATCTGGGCCTGCTGCTCGCCGGATTTCGGCGAGCGCGGTGTGCTCGATCGCTTCGCGCAACTCACGCCGAAGGTACTCTTCTGCATCGACGGCTACCGGTACGGCGGCAAACCCTTCGACCGGCGGGCGGAGCTCGAGCGGATTCTCGCGGGCCTTCCCACCTTGCGACGAGTGATCCACCTTCCTTACCTCGAACCCGACGCTCCGCCGCCGCGGCCCGATGCGCTGCCGTGGGCCGAGGTGCTCGATCAGCCTGCCGTCGCTGCGGCCGATTTCCGCTTCGAGCAGGTGCCGTTCGATCATCCGCTCTGGACGCTCTTCTCCTCAGGCACGACCGGGCTGCCGAAGGCGATCGTTCACGGCCATGGAGGCATTCTGCTCGAGACGCGAAAGAACGCCACCTTTCACTTCGATCTGCATCCCGGCGACCGGTTCCTCTTCTTTACGACCACTGGCTGGATGTTGTGGAACTTCCTCGCGAGCACCCTCGCCACCGGCGCAATCCCCATCCTCTACGACGGTAGTCCCGCATATCCCATCCCGGACATCCTGTGGAAGCTGGCACAGGATGGGGAAGCGACCATGCTCGGCGCCAGCCCGACCTACGTCGAGCAGATGGCGCGCGCCGGCATCGTGCCGCGGGAGCGCTATGAGCTCGCGCACCTGACGGGCATCTCCCTCGCCGGCTCGCCGGCCACTCCCGGCTGCATGGCCTGGTTTTACTCCAACGTCAAGAAGGACCTGTGGGTGGCCAATGGCAGCGGTGGAACCGACTGTTGCACCGGCTTCGTCGGCGGTGTGCCGACCCTGCCGGTGTATGCCGGCGAGATCCAGGCGCCCTCGCTGGGCGTCGCCGTCGCGGCCTACAACGACAAGGGCGAGAGCGTCGTCGATGAGGTGGGCGAGCTGGTCATCACCGAGCCCATGCCCTCCATGCCCGTTGGCTTCTGGAACGATCCCGGCCATCGGCGCTATCGGCAGAGCTACTTCGAGGAGTTCCCCGGGGTCTGGCGACACGGGGACTTCTTTCGCATCAACGGGCGCGGCGGCTGCTTCGTGCTGGGGCGCTCGGACGCCACCCTGAACCGCTACGGCGTGCGCATCGGCACGGCGGAGATCTATCGCACGCTGGCGGCACTGCCCGAGGTCGAGGACAGCCTCATCGTCAATCTCGATCTGCCCGATGGCGGGTTCTTCATGCCGCTTTTCGTGAAGCTCGCGCCGGGTGCATCGCTCGAGGCGGCCTCGCAGCGGATCCGCGACACGCTGCGCCGCGAGTACACCGCGCGGCACGTCCCGGACAGGATCATCCCCGTGCCTTCCATTCCCATGACGCTCACGGGCAAGAAGATGGAGGTGCCGGTGCGGCGGATCCTTCTCGGAACCGCCCCGCAGAAGGCCGCCAACGTGAGCGCCATGGCCGATCCGCGCGCGCTCGACTTCTTCGTCGAGTACTTCGCCACCCAGTGGGACTACGACCTGCGCAAAAAGTAACGATGGCTCGCGATATCGTGTTGTTCCTGCCGGGGCTGTTGTGCGACCGTGCCGTGTGGGAGCCGCAGATCGCCGCCTTGTCGGCGCGTTACGACTGCCTGGTCGCCGATTATGGCAGCGCGGATTCCCTGGTCGCGATGGCGCACTCGGCGCTCGGCCGCACGCCCGCACGCTTTTCACTGGTGGGGCATTCGATGGGGGGTCGCGTGGCGCTGGAGATCATGCGCAGCGTACCCGAGCGCGTGGCGCGGCTGGCTCTGCTCGATACCGGATATCAGGCGAGACTCGAAGGGGAGGCCGGCGAGGCGGAGTGCCGCAAGCGGTACCGCCTGCTCGAGCTGGCCTCGTCTGAGGGTATGCGAGTCATGGGCCGGCAGTGGGTGCAGGGGATGGTGCACCCGGATCGGCTGCAGGACACGGGGCTGATCGATCCGATCCTGGCGATGATCGAGCGCAAGACCCCGCAGATCTTCGCGGCGCAGATCCGCGCGCTCCTCGATCGGCCTTCGGCCGAGGCGGTGCTGCGCGCGATCCGTTGCCCGACCCTGGTGCTTTGCGGTCGTCAGGACGGCTGGAGTCCGCTGTCGCGTCACGAGCAGATGAGGAGCCTCATCACGGGCGCAAGCCTGGCGGTAATCGAGGACAGCGGCCACATGGTCACCCTGGAGCGCCCCCAACCGGTCGCCGCACGACTGGAGGGCTGGCTGGGTCACCTCTGATGCGTTCGCCAACCTGCGTGGTAGCTTTCGCGCGCGGCCTTGGAATAGGGCGCGGGAGCGACCTGCACCCGGACCTCGAGCTGCCTGTGCGGCTCGACGGTAGGTTTGGCCGTACCGCCGTTCTCCTCCCCCCAGACGAGCGTCAACACGTCGCCGATCTGCACTTCAGGATCGACGACGCCGAGTGAGAGGACCGTGCGCTCGTTGTAGCTGTACCCGCCGAACATCGAGAATCCGACCGTCCGGCCGCTGACCATGACCTTGTCGTAGGAGGCGGAGGAGTAGTTGCAGTTGGGAAAGTCGAAGAACTTGTAGCTCTCCGCCTGGGGATCGAGCAGCGAAGCGTAGATCTTGATGAAATCCGCCGGGTTCCAGGCAAAAGTCACCTTCCTGCGCTGCGGCTCCGTGGCGTGGCGCCTGAGCGCCTCGGCACCGATGAAGTCGTGGTCGAATTTGATGAACGGACCGTAGCCGAGCGCGTAGGGGGTGAGGTAGTAGTCCTCGATGTTCTCGGACACGAAGCTGCCGCCGATCGAGCCCGCCCCCTCGTAGCCGCTCGCGGGCAGCCACTCGCGGTACGGACGCATCTCCTCGCCGGTATACACGGCCGGCAGCGGCGAAGGGATCCAGCCCGACTCGAGCGTGTTGCTCGAGTACGCCCGCGCGCCCACCTGCTGCAGCCCGAAATCCCGGCCCGCCTCGAGGATGGCCTCGCGGATCTCATCGTATTCGGCGTACGGGCCCCAGATCTCGAGCCCCGGCTCGCCGGCCATGCCGTGACGCAGACAGCGCACCTTGCGACCCTTGATGTTGATGACGCCCTGGTTGAAGAACCTGATCTCGGGCAGCGGACCGCCGTTGAGGCGGGTCAGAACCTGCATCGCGTTCGGTCCCTGAACCTGGAAGCGGTAGTGGCGGCGGTGGACCGGCTTGCCGCGCGCATAGGACGGCGAGCGGTCGTCGCGGATCACTTCGACCCGGTAACCGCCGGTCTCGGCGTGAAACTGGACCCAGTTCACCGTGGGCGTGCGTCCGACGAAAACCAGCTCATCGGGGTCCAGGTAGAAAAGGATTCCGTCCCCGATCACGTAGCCATCGTAGCTGCAGGGCACCATCTGCTTGGCCTTGCCGGGGACGAAGCCGTTGAAGCTGTTGATGGTCAGATGCGAGAGCATCCTCACCGCATCGGGCCCCTTGACGCTGATTTCCGCCATGTGGTGCGACTGGTCGTAGAGCACGGCGGTCTTCTGCCAGGCCACCTGCTCGGAGCGCCAGTTGCTGAACTCGTACGGCACCACGGGGTACACGTACGCGCCGAGCTGCGAGTTGCGCAGCATCTGCACCGGGCTGCCGCTGCGTTGCAGCAACTGCTCGAGGTTCTCCTGCTTCATCGTCTGGCTCCGGAACGTAAGGCGGATTCGGTCCTATGGTGTACCGCCAATCGGCCAGCGGTGTTCTACTCATGGCGAAAACAGGCGAGGCCGTAGGCGAAAGTCGACCGGTTCACCACGGCATGGGGGTGTGCCCGCCGCCGCAGATACCACCTATAACCGCCGCCGGCTTGTTCCGGCCGGAGCGCCTTCGTATAAGAAGGCCGCGTGCAAGCCGCCCCGAGCTGCGGCTGCGAGGGGGAAGAAAAATGACCTATATCGAGTCGTCTGCCGCCGGCGGAGCCGACAGTTACCCGGTGCCGGCACGGGGCGCGCCGCTGCCGGCGAGCACTGCCAGAGGCGCAGTGGCCTGGACCGGGCTCGGCGAGATCGTGGGAACGGAAATCGACTCGGATGCGCAGGCCCGGTTGGCGCGCAGCGCCGGTGCCCGCATGCCGCTGCCGCGGTTCTTCGTGCTCCTGCAGCTCGAAGGGGAGGGGCTGATTCGCCAGGACGGGCGCGAGGCGCTGCTGCGCACAGGCGATTTCAGTCTGTGCGACGGCACGCGGCATTACGAGATCGGCTGTCCGGCCGGCAGCCGCATGCTCATGCTGGGGGTCCCTACCGCCAAGCTGCGCCGCTACGTCGCCTGCCCGGAGTCACTCGCCGCCATTCCAATGCGCGGCGCAAGCGGTGTCAGCGGGCTGACATCCGGACTGTTGCGCAATTACTGGCTCCAGTGCCGCCATTCGCTCGATGCCGAGCCGGCCGAGCAGATTGCGCTCGCCGTGCTCGATCTGCTGAGCGCCGCGTATGCGCAGGTGCCGAGGACGCATGCCGAGCATTCCTCCCGCGGCACGGCCCACCGGATCCGGATCATCAACTACATCCATACGCATCTCTACGATCCGGATCTCACGCCCGCCCAGATCGCCCGCGCCTGCAGAATCACGACCCGCTACCTGCATTATCTCTTCTCGGACGGCGAGGAGACGGTGGCCCGCTATATTCTCGCCCGGCGCCTGGAGGCCTCCTCGCAAGCGCTGCTCGCGGACAGTCAGCGCGGCCGGACCGTGACCGCCATCGCCTTCGATCATGGATTCAACAGCGCAACCCACTTCGGACGGGTCTTCAGGGCGCATTTTGGCATGACTCCACGCGAGTACCGGGCCCGCGCCGCCGTCGAGCGCCGGCCGGTGCGGCGCGAGACGGCATCTCTGCCGGCAGCGGCCCAATAGCTCCTATAATGGCGCGTGCTCGAGCTTCGGCGCTTCGACCTCAACCTGCTGATCTCTCTCGATGCATTGCTGCACGAGAAGAACATCAGCCGTGCCGCGGACAGACTCTACGTATCGCAGCCGGCGATGAGCGCGGCCCTGCATAAGCTGCGCGAGTACTTCAACGATCCGCTGCTCGTGCGGGTCGGACGGAATCTCGAGCTGACGCCGCGCGGACAGTCCCTCGTCGAGCCGGTGCGCGAGGCGCTGTTACGGATTCAGGCCACGCTCGGCACCCAGCCGGAGTTCGATCCGGCGACCGCCCGGCGCGAGTTCACCATCATCATCTCGGAAGAGGCGCTGCCGGACCTGCTGCCGGCGCTGGTCAAGCGCCTGGCCAAGGAGGCTCCCGGCATTTCCTGCCGGGTACAGCTCATCTCCGAGAGCATTCTGACCCGACTCGAATACGGCGAGGCGGACCTTTGCGTGTGCCTGGACAGCCTGAGGCTGTACGCGACGCGCGCGTGGCCGGATGCTTTGCGCATGATCCGGCTGCGGCCGGTGCGTTGGGTCTGCGTCGTCGATGCCCATCATCCCACGGTAGGCGATAGTCTGACGGCCGAGCAGTTCTTTTCGCTCCCGCACGCATTCGGTGCGCCGAGCGCCTATTCGGTCAGCACCGAAGAGCTGGTTCGCAGGCTCTTCGATGTCGATCTGACCGTTCAGCTCGCGGTGCCGAGTCTCCTGCACCTACCGCTGGTGCTGGCGGGCACTTCCTACGTGGCGACCATGCCCGAGCGGGTGTTGCGAATGGCGCCACCCATCGCGCCGCTCAAGACCTTTCCCACCCCGTTCCCGACGCCGGTGCAGCACGAGCTGCTGCTCTGGCACAACCGCCACGATCCCGATCCGGCGCATGCCTGGCTGCGCGACCTGATCGTGGACATTGCCGGCGAGCTGCCCTGAGCCTGCGCGGGGTCAGAGCCTGATCACCACTTTGCCCAGGTGCTCGCCCGCCTCGATGCGGCCGTAAGCGAGGCTCGCCTCGTCGAGCTCATAAGTGCGATCGATCACGGGGCGGATGCGGTGGCGCTCGATGAATGTCACCATGGCCTCGAAATTGGCGCGCGAGCCGACGTAGATGCCACTGGCGGTCGCATTGGCGTGCAGCAGCGCCATCACCGGGACGTCGCCGCCAAATCCGGAGAGCCCGCCGATGAGGGCGAGGTGGCCGCCGGGGGCGAGGCTCGAGAGGGATTGCGGCAGGGTGCCGGTTCCCCCCACCTCGAGCACGTGCTGGACGCCCACGCCGTCCGTCGCGGCCCGCACCGCTGCGGACCACTCCGGCGTCGTGATGTAGTTGATCGTGGCGATCGCGCCGAGCGTCCTGGCGCGTGCCAGCTTCTCCTCGCTCGAGCTGGTGACGATGGGGCGAGCGCCGGCGGCCGCGGCGAACTGCACTCCGAAGATCGACACGCCGCCGGTGCCAAGGATCAGCACGTTGTCGCCCGGCTGCATTCGGCCGCGCGTGACCAGGCCGTTCCAGGCGGTCACCGCCGCGCAGGGCAGGGTCGAGGCCTCTTCGCACGAATATCCGTCGGGAACTTTGACCCATCCTTCCTCCGACAGGCATACGTATTCGGACAGCATGCCATCCAACTGACCGCCGAGGGCGGATGCAGGGGTCTCGGCGTCGGGGCGGCCGTGCAGCCAGCGCTGGAAGAAGATCGCGGCGACTCGATCCCCGGCCTTGAAGCGCGTGACGCCGTTGCCTACGGATACCACCTCGCCTGCTCCATCCGACAAGGGCACGAGCGTCGGCCGCGGTGGCATGGGATACCGCCCGTGCAAAACATATACATCTCTCCGATTGAGAGATGCCGCGCGCACGCGCACCAACACTTCGCGCTCGGCCGGCCGGGGTACGGCGGCCTCCTCGATATTGAGTCGGTAACCCCCTTCCGGTCGACGAATCAACGCGCAGCGGCGCTGCCGCTCGGCGATGGCCATGGCATCTCCCCTGAAGTCAGATCGCCATGCACACGGCCTTGAGCTCGGTGTACATCTCGATGCCGGCGCGGCCCTGCTCGCGCCCGAATCCGGATTGCTTGTAGCCCCCGAACGGCATGCCCGCATCGATCATGGCGTGGCAGTTCACCCAGACCGTGCCGGACTTGATCTTCGGCACCAGCCGCTGCACGGCGCGCAGATCGTTCGACCAGATGCTCGCGGACAGGCCGTAGGGCGTATCGTTGGCCCAGGCCGCGACCTCGTTCAGGTCGTCGAAGCGCTGGGCAACCACCACAGGACCGAAGATTTCCTCGCGGACGATCTTCATGTCCGGTTTGACGTCCACGATGACCGTCGGATTGACGTAGTAGCCCGGATGCGCCGGAGCGTCTCCGCCGGCCAGTACGGTCGCCCCCTGCTTGCGTCCTGACTGCAGATATCCGAGTACGCGGTCGCGCTGCTCTTCCGATACCAGCGGGCCCATCTGGGTGTGCTCATCGAGGCCCGGACCCATCACGATGGAGCGGGAGGCTTCGCTCACGCCGGCGATGACTTCATCGAAGATCCGGCGCTGCACGAAGAGGCGCGAGCCTGCCACGCACACCTGCCCGGAGTTGAAAAACACCGCCTGAGCCGCCCCCGCGGCGGCCGCGTGCGGGTCCATATCCGGCAGCACGATCACCGGGGACTTGCCGCCGAGCTCCAGCGAGACTCGCTTCAGTGTCGAAGTGGCCGCGATGTTGATGAGCTTGCCGACTTCCGTCGAGCCGGTGAAGGCGATCTTGTCGACACCGGGGTGGGCGACCAGCGCCGCCCCTGTGGTCTCGCCGCGGCCCGTCAGAATGTTGACTACACCCGGTGGAAATCCGGCCTCGAGGATGAGCTCGCCCAGCCGCAGCGCGCTGAGCGGGGTCTGCTCGGCCGGCTTGAGGACACTGGTGCAGCCCGTGGCCAGCACCGGCGCCAGCTTCAGGGTCGCCATCAGCAGCGGGAAGTTCCACGGGATGATCTGACCGACCACGCCTACCGGCTCACGCACGGTGTAGGTGTGGAACTTCGTGCCGGGGGCGGCGCGCAGGGAGGTGGTGAATGTCGAGCCATCGAGCTTGCTCGCCCAGCCGGCCATGTAGCGCAGGTGGGAGATGGCGCCCGGGATGTCGATCAGACGCGCCAGGGTGATCGGCTTGCCGTTATCGAGGCTCTCGAGCTCGGCGAGCTCTGCGGCGTGCTTCTCGAGCAGATCCGCCAGGCGCCACATCAGGCGCTCCCGCTCGTCGGGCAGCATGTTCGGCCACGAGCCGCTCTCGAATGCCGCACGCGCCGCGCGTACGGCGCGGTCCACGTCTTCGGCGTCGGCATCAGCGACCTCGGCAATCTGGCGCTCGGTCGCCGGGTCGAAGACGGCAATCCTGCTCCTGCTGTGTGCCTCCACCCATTGGCCATTGACCAGCAGGGACGGCTTGCGCTTCAGGAATTCGGTGATCCTGCCGGAAGGCGAGGGCTGTTGGGCGATGTCGTTTGGTGCGGCGACGGCGTTCATGGTGGCACTCCGGGTCACGGGCGCACGCGGTCGGACGCGCACGCCCGGTGGACAGACGCTGCATGAACCTAATGTCCGCAGCTCCGCGAGACAAGCGCCGCGGTGCGAGTTTTTGTTCGCTGCGGGTCGTACTCGGCTATTGGCGTCCGTGCGCTCTCGACAGCACGGACTTGACCGTCTCAACCGATGCCAATTTCGAGTCGCGCGCGCGCCAGGCGACGAAGCCGTCGGGGCGTACCAGCACGCAGCCGTCCGGCTCGATCATGTGTGTCTCGCTCAGGCGGCCGGTTGGATCTTCCAGGCCGCCCTCTCCGGGACGATGAATGTCGAGGTCGATCGTTTCCTCGGTAGCGGCCATGCGGGCGCAGCGGCACCACTCATCGGCTTTGGGACCCGCAAGCAGCACGAACCGGCGGCCGTAAAGATCGAGCGACGAGAGGCGCTGCCCTTGCCTTGCCAAGGCGAAATGCGGGGCGCGTGTTCCGGGGCGAGCGTGCGACTCGCGTGGGCTCATGTGGGCCGCGCCGTCGTCGGGCTGTTCGGACACGATGGCGCGGGACCGGTATACATAACCGAGCTCGATATCGAGCTCGCCCACCAGGGGCTCGCACCTCTCGGGGCCGAGGCTCGGATCCGTTCGCAGAACGTAGCGCGTGCGGGCCTGCTCCACGGACAGCTTCGCGACCGGCCGGCGCTCGGCCTCGTAGGTCGCAAGGAGCGCGCTCGGCGCTTCGCGTTTCAGGACACGCGCGAGCTTCCAGGCCAGGTTGTGGACGTCCTGAACACCCGTGTTGCCGCCGAAGCCGCCGGTCGGTGGCATCACGTGCGCCGCATCCCCGGCGATGAACACGCGATCGGTCTGCAACCGCTCGGCCACCTGCGCGGCGGCCTCCCAATGCATGATGCTGTCGATCGTCACCGGTATGTCTTCCGAGCCGAGCGCGCACGCCACGAAGCCGCGCGCGCGCTCCGGGGTGAGGCCCGAGGAGACATCCGTCACCGGATGAGCTCTGTCGCCTTCGGTGTTGACGACCAGAAAGGCGCTGTCGAAAGGCTTCTCGAAGCGGAAGAATCCCCGCAGGCGCGGATTATTCACGTATACGACCGCCCATTGCCTGTCGGCCAGAAGAGAGCGGAGGTCGGCGCGGAAGTAGATGGTGATGCTCTTGGAGAAAGGGGGCTGCCCCCGCATTCCGATTCCCAATCGCTGCCGCACCGTGCTGTGCGCGCCGTCGGCGGCAATGAGGTAGGACGACCGCGCGCTGGAGGTCGCGCCGCTCTTGCGATCGCGCAGCAGGGTCGTGACGCCCGCGGAGTCCTCGTCCATCGATATCACTTCGGTGGAGAAGCGGACTTCCGCGCCGAGCCGCCGCGCGCTCTCCATGATGAGCGGCTCGAGGGAATTCTGCGAGAGAAACACGCGCTCGCACGGGCTCACATCCCGGACGCCGGCATTGAGGTCGGCGATGAACTGTCTCGTCGCCCCGCCGACCAGGGTCTCGACCTCCACGACCCCGCCATCCTGGACGAACTGCTCGGCGGAACGCGCGCGAATGGCCGCCTCGAGGTCGGCCGCACGCAGGATTTCCATCGTCCGCTGAGTGGCGTGCGCCGCACGCGGATGAATCGCGGTGCCCGGGTGGCGCTCGATGATGAGTGGGCGCACTCCCTGCTGCGCCAGCAGCAGGCCCGCCGACAGTCCGACGAGACTGCCGCCGACGATCGTGACGGGGACTTCGACGTGGCTTGCCATCTATCGCTACCTCGATGCAAAGCGGCGGCGGATACGAGAGGACGATGTCGACATTGCACGAACCTCGTCGCCGCTGCAACCCGTGGT
>Ga0134128_10000738_pt1 | contig 44271 bp, 54 predicted proteins | sample KB31754_FD_96462 | JGI IMG/M metagenome (GOLD analysis project Ga0134128, IMG submission 96462) | Terrestrial soil microbial communities with excess Nitrogen fertilizer from Kellogg Biological Station, Michigan, USA - KB3-175-4 | ecosystem: Environmental > Terrestrial > Soil > Unclassified ...
GTCGGGTAGCGGAGTCAGTTTGAAATGCACAAGTCTGGGGGTACCCCTCTTGGGGTGGCAAAGTGGTGCCACGAATATACTGGGCTAAGGGTTTTGCTGACAACAAACTTTTTTCAGCGAAAAGTCAAAAAATAAAGTAAGTCCGATTGGCCCGCAGACATGTCCCCGTGTATGGACATGGGTCAAAAGATGTTCTAGAACGCATACAGGACCACCTGGCCATACAAACTTGGGGTCGGTCCCCAGAAAAATTTTTCTGCCCGTCACCTGTCCGCGGTGAAAATTTTCACGTTCAAGACCAGTAGAGGGGTGGGGGCAATGTATCGCTCTCCGGCTCCAATTGATGTGTACTGGGATCTGATGCGGGATGACAAGTCGGACGAGGGCCTTGCTCTACTTGAGGCCAATCCCGACAATGCGGCGTGCCAACTTGAATTGTATTATCGCGGGAACCCGAAGAACGGTACGCTTGCGGCTTTGATCAGAGCGGTGGAACTTGGTGATCCCGTGGCCATGGCTTGTCTAGGCAATGATAATGGGGACATTGAGTTGCTGCAAAGGGCCTTGGACTCGGGATCGGCCTTTGCAAGGGCTCTTGCACTTCGTTTTTTGCACCACTTGGACACGGACGAGATCGCCCTGCTGTACACGGAAGCCATCCGACTGGGTGGGTCACCCCGCGCGCTCATGTCTTTTATCGAATGGCTCGACTACGTGCCCAATCTCGACTACGAAAGCACGATTGGCCCACTTCGTCTGTTGTGTGAACGTGCGGCCCACATGGGGGTTCCCCGTGGCATCTACAAACTAGCGTCCATGATGTTCGACTTGCCCTGCACCCCCGAACGGAACAAGGAGATTGTCCGTCTCCTCCGTCGTCCAGCTGTGCAGGACTTACCAGATGCGAAGAAACTGCTTGCTTTCTGCTACGAAACGTTTGCAGAAATGATGGATCTCGGGGCAGCCGCCTCTCTCATCCTCAGTCTCCCATCGGCGTACAACCCCGACAAGATTGCCTCCCTGGCTCATCGCATGGTGAAACCGGCACAGGCGAAAGACATTCCTCCCCTTGATGAGGTCTGCCGCGAGCATTGCATCTACGGTCGAGGCCTTGCCAAGGGCAAGTTGGGCCTGCCCTCGATCCCGCCCTCGTTTGACACGATGGAAATGGACATGCCGCCGTCTCTGAATGGCAAGATGATGCATCTCATCTACCAAGCCGACAATCGGATGCAGAGGGCTCGCTGGACGGGCATGTGGACAATGCTGAAGAATTCGCTTCTCGAGTGGCCAGACGAAAGCCTGGATGCATGCATCGGTGGTTTGGCACGCACCTATCGCAGGTGGATCGCATCGGTCCGTGATGCGATTATGGAATTTCTCCTCGTCTGCAAACGAGGACGCTATTTCTTGCATCCCGGGGTGGCCAGGATGATTGTGCGCATGGTCTGGAACAGTCGGGAACGAGATGCTCCCCTCTGGTGCAGGTACACGGAGACTGTCTCATTCCCATCCCCGAGCCAGGACGTTTCCACACTTGATCCTGGATCCCGTGCATTCAAGCGGGCGCGATTCATGGTGGAGCAGGATTATTATGAATAAAAATTTTTCCTCGTGTATGGCGATTGGAAAAGGAGGACAGAGGGTCAGGACAACCCGCGCCATGGAACAATATCGGCGCAGGGCTCCCATCGATGTGTACTGGGACCTGATGAAGGACGACAAGCCAGACGAGGCTCGCGCCGTGTTGGACGCACATCCTAATGACGCGGCCTGTTTGCTCGAGTTGTTTTTTTCTTTGCATTCGCACGAATACATGGTCAAGGCAGCTCACCTCGGGAATCCAGTGGCCATGGCATTGCTTGGATCATACCCAAGCAACGAAGACCTTTTGCAAAAAGCGGCTCAATCGACCTCCGCCTATGCCAGGATCATCGTGGCGGAATATTACGAGGGACACGGAGAGAATAACTATCTGGCAAGGCTGAATCTCTACAAGGAAGCGATCCAGGAGTTGGAAACCCCGAGAGTGCTCGTTTCAGCCGTAGAATGGGCCCTATTGTTACCTCGCGAACTGCGCGAAATGGCCGATGCGCGGTTGGTCATTCGTGAGTTATGTCGCCGTGCCTCGGACCTTGGAGTGCCGCGAGGTATTACCCTTTGGGCGGGAGAATTGGATCAGGATGAAGTCACACCCGAGAACAACGCTGAGATTATCCGTTTATTCGCCAGACCCGCTGTGCGCGATTCGCCCGGAGCCATTCGATGGCTATCGGAGGCTTATGCAACGCGTGACTTTATGCGAAACCACGGGAAAGCGGCTTCTCTAATGCTTACGCTTCCATCCGTGTTCACCAGGGAAAAACTTGGAATGCTGGCCGGTCGTCTCCCTGTTGTACATGAAGGTGCCAATTATGATCGCAAGGACCGTTATGGTGAAATGTGTATGTGGGGTCGGGCTCTTGCCCTGGGAAGTGTTGGCTTGCCGCCGATTCCTCTGGAGTTTCCAGGTCCCCAGAACAACACGAATGTTCATCATGTCATTGAGGAATGGTTGGGATCCGAAACTAGCGTGCAAGGCAAAGTAATGCACAGCAACTGGGATTTCATTACCCAGCTGCTGATGCCCAGGTTGACAGGCCAGCAAGTTGCGCGGACCCTGGGCCGCATGGCCCATTGCTATCGAGAGTGGATCGCCTACATGCGAGCGTCGCTCATGGAATTCCTTCTCGCTTGCCGCCATACTACACCACCTCTGTCCCGTGATGTGGCCAAGATGATTGCCCTTGAGGCCTGGAAGACCCGAGACGAAGACATCGCCATCTGGGCTCCGGGCATGGAGGTTGCCAGACACAGAGCCAGTCGCGCAGAGAGGACAGACCGTGTGAATAAAAAACTTCGGCTCCTGTGACGATGCAAAGACCAAAGCCTGGGGGCGCCTCGATCACCGAGCGTCTGCGGCGTGTGCTGGAGGCGGCCTACGACAGTCGCAAGGATGAGCGCCTGGAACAGATCCGCCAGTCCCGCAACGTTCTGGAGCCTGCAGAGTTTCGTCGTCTGTTCGAAACGGACACCACCTGGGGAGACTTTGGCGAGAGGTCGGCTCACTACGACAAACAGTTGCACGTCCTGGCGGCAACGCGCTTCCGTCCTCTGGAACGGGACACTCTTCACAATGCAGACGATATCACCTTGCTCGGGACGCCCATCTATCGCATCCTCCTGACTCTCGCTGCCATTATGATGAAGGAGAACGACTTTGAGGGCTGTGGATCACGGAACCTGCTCCTTCCCCATCGCCCAGCCACTGGGACGGAAGTGGGCCGCTACGTGTCACTGCTGGACGTAGCCTGCAGTCTGTGGTTCGAGATCTGCCATGCCTACGTACAGGAGCAGTCGCCCAAGCTGGTCCAGGAACTGTACTGCTTCAACGTCAATCGAACACGGGCCAACTACGTGTGGCTGGACTACTCGACCGAGTCTGGACAGGCCACGGTCCGTTACACCAGCATCACAACGCTGACCACACCCCCCTGCCTGGTGCTGAGCCCGCTGGAAGAGATAGACGAGGAAGAAGCTCCCGGTGTCCCGTCGCTCTGTCTAAAGGTCTGCGGTGCCCATCCTTGGATCCACTTTGTCTCAGCATCCAGTCGTCTGAGTGCCTACGTGTTGCTCACCCGTGATGCCGGGACGTACGTGAGTTTCCATCGGGTCGTGGAGGGACGCCTGGCACGCTATCCCCTGTACTTTCACCTGCTTGACCCAGACACGTCCCCCAAACTGAGCGGGGACGTCTGTGTCGTCTGCGGTCGTAGGGGGACGAACCTCATGGAGAATTCGCTGGACATTGAACAGGGGCTCCTCTACTGCAACCGTGCCTGCATCGCTCAGATGGATCACATACGCTACACCCAGTCCCGGCACGAGGCAGAGGCCCGCGCCCAACTCGCCAAACAACAGGGCCTGCCCCCAGGTCGACATGATAGGACAAAGTAAATCGACTCCTTTATCAAATGGCTCCCTGTGTCCAGACTCGAACGTTGGAAAGCGGTTTCCACGTGATGAGATCGCCCCCGGGTAGACTGGTCATATTCGTGACAGTGTTCTTGTTCGTCGAGGCAAGACCGCACAGGACGTTGTTGATGCAGTTGACCTGGAACGCCATGGTACGATTGAAGCGACACTTGGTTGTCAGCTCGCCGTCCCGCTCCGAGGCCTGTTTGAGCAGACGAAGGAAGGCCTTGACACGTCCCTGAGTGGTTCATGAGCAGAGGGGACATTCTGGGGGAAAGACGGGGCCGACTTCGACTGATCCCATGCCCGCTGTGGTGCGTTTCCACTTGTGTTCCAGGCTCTGGGCTGCCGACTTGGTCATGGGCCCCACTTGGGCAAAGACGCACACCACGCCCGGTCCATGCTTGGCCACCCAACGACGGGTCGTCCTGGCCCCGCGCGTGGGATGTTCTTGATGTGTCTTCAGCCTCTGGGCCACGTCGTTGGTGCAGCCCGTGTAGACCTCCCCCGTCTTCATGTTGCGAAGGACATAGACCGACCAGCCTGGCTCATCGGCACGGGACATTGGGACACTTGGGGACGGTTTGTCTTGGTCTTTCACTTGCGATTTTTATGTTGCTCTGTAGCCATCCAGCAGTGCTCGCAAAAGTTGTTGTACTGGCATGATGGTTGATTCACGACGGGCCGGGGTGCTCGCGTTCCACAGCCTGATGGTATGGGCAATGGCGTCCTTGACGGCATCGTGCTTTGCGACCTGACTGCCACCTCCGCTCAGTTCTGCACACACCCCATCGAGCACTCGCTGGAGTCCGTCCATGACTTCATTGTCCGTCATTCTTCTCTGTCGCCCTCGCCTCTGGTTGCACTCGTTCTTCCCTCAGCCGCTCACCGGGGACACACTCAACAGTAATTCCGTATTTTTCGTCCAGGACGCGTATGAGAGGCCAGACGAGACATCTCTCTCCAAAGGACACGAGGGCACCCCGCGCCGGCCGAAGCATGGGGTAGTCCTCCAGCAAAAGGCGACACACAGCGGTCCACACCTTGAACCGTTGGAAACGTATCACTGTGTTCTGCTCCTCGACCCATATGTTGCACGCGAGATGAACTTGCGGTTCCGGGGTCGGGTCAGGCATGCACTGCTTGCCAGGGAGCTCGATGGAAAGGAGCGAATGCGTGCGGTCCTCGGAGAAGAATCCGTGATCGATGCACTGTCCATCCACACAGGGCAGGAAGTTGTATGAGAACCCGACGCGCATGACCCTGTCATCCTCCACCAGCCGCATGTGAATCGCATCGTAGCGGGTTCGCTTTGCGTCAGGTTCGCTCATCCTCCCTTGGGATTGTCTCTGAAATATTTTTGTTCTGATCTGTTTGACCGTTCCGAAAGACACAAAACCGTCATGGCAGGCGCAAATCTGTCCATTGTGGCTTCGAGTGCGTGGCAGTCTTCAGCGGGGCCGACGGCGTTTGATCCTAGTGAACGGGTGCATAACGTAGGACACGATGATGGGTATCAATGGACTGTCCACGCGCGGGGAACCCCGAGTTTCGAGATCAAAACCCTCAGCGTGAAAAAGGGTCCATCCCCGCGCATGATGACCGCGGCTTGCATTGAACGAAGCGAGGATATCCTCCGGGAGATTGAAGCCCAACGTCGTCTCATCTGCGAGCCTGACAGCTATCATTTCACCACATGGATCGCAACAGATGTTGTCTACGGAAAGCGCGGTAGAATCCGTGTTGGTTTGCACAATGCATGGTCTCATGTCTGTGATCGTCGGGAATGTATCGGCTCACAAGCAATCGACGCGGTGCAGCCCACGATGCCTTCCATCTGCCCGTGCATGGCAAGCATTTGCAAGTCTATTGCCTTGCTGATGGTGGAGGCACTGCGCCATGCCCCGGAAATTGACTATCGTGTCCAGTGTTCACTCCAAGAAGTTGTCATCACATGCCTCGATGCAGACCGAGCTGACAGACTCACGGCGTGTCGGTCCGCTGTCATTGCCTTGCTTACGATGGTGTCAATCGCCTCCCAAGACATCCGACAGTGTCTGGGAAGAGCGATCTGGGACTTGCGCGAGGACACAGAATGGACCACGGCGGTCAGGAAGAAATGAACCTTAAGGAATAGGCCAGGCTGTGCTAGAGGTTTATTCAGGGACCGCCTTTAGAGCCCGCCTGAACTCTACAACCCACCGACGGACAACATCGTGTGATGTTTCGTGGGCAACAATCGGATATCGTTCAATAAAATCAAGCATCGCCCAGATTTTCTCTGGGTCGCCACTGGATAGATCATCGTAGAGGCGTTTAAATGCAGCCGCATCTCCACCAGCAGCTGCTACATGGGCGGCAACTCCTCCTCCGTCGACCACGGAACGTGAAACGGTCTTCTTGATCAACGCACCGGCCCGCACTAGGAACCTGTCATATGTTTCGCAATAGGGCGAACGCACGACGGGCGTAGACCGCAGACGCATTCTTTCTACTTTGCTCATGTCGGCGTCTTTTCTCTCCACGGCCAGACCTGTACGAAAGGTAGATGTCCGCGCCCAGCGAAGAACGCCATCGCCTGAAGCGTGCCCCTGTCTTCAAACCACACCTGGCCGATCACACGGGAGTGGATGGCAAGCTGAGGCCCGGCAAGTTGGCTGCACAGGAGAGTGCCTTCCTGAGGCGCACAGGTGGGGTGGACGTGCCCCGTGCCCCTGTCATGCGTGGGGCCAAAAGAATCATCGCCCAGACTGTTCCTTTGATATGGGCGGAGAACAGACGCTTCGCCCGTAGGCTCCAGGTAGATTCCCCTGACGTGTCCCTTTGCTCCAGTCTTACGGTCCCCCCAGCTCCGAGGAAAGCACGTTCCCGCCAGCCTGACCGTGGCCCCTGCTCATCACTGGAACATCTCTGACGAGGCCCTGGACCACATCATTGCTCTTGTGGACTTGACGGCCAAGAAGATGGCCAAGGGCGCCCACACTGTGGCTGAGTTCGATGGACGCAAGACAATCATGTCGTCGGACGTCAGGCTGGCCCGTTCACTGGGGGAGGGGCAATGATGAGGGAAAGAATAGGAAAATGAATGTTCATTCACTCTTAGAATGGTCATTCTCCCCCCTCCGTTCCGCGTCACGTGTCCCATCGACCACAATCTCCGGGGCACTCTCGATGATCTTTGCAATGCGCATGGCCCCTGTCAGTGTAGCCAGACCAAAGATCCCCATGACAATGGCAAGGGCACCGCACAGGGTGGTTGCCGTGCTCGAGGAACGGTCCGGCACGACCACGAACAGTAGCACCGCCATGAGCAATGAACAGACCGTGATTGCTCCTCCCGACATGGTCTGGTTGCGCAGGATCTGATCCAAGAGACTGAACTGAAAGTCATTGATCACTTTGCTGGGCCGTGCAGGGGGCGGCGGAGCATTCTTGTGGACAGTCTTCTCGGGGCGCACGTTCATCCTGTCGGGGCTCGATTGTTCCAACGACCTGCCTTCCACCCTGATGGCCACAAGACTAGGGACGAAACCGCACTGGTTCATTAGCCTCTTCACCATGGACGATGATGAGGAGCCTGTTCCAATGCGTCCCGCCAACACGAAGAGCAGCTCGAATGAGGGGTGTACGGTTAGAAACCGAGGATGCCATCGGTCACGACGCGCTGGCGTTCCATCTGGCCATCGCGGCACGCCTTGCAGCCGTCGTACACGTTGGGACCCCAGGGCGACTTGTTGCGGATAATGTCGCGGTTGTAGTTGTACCCGCCGTGCGCCATGGCGTTGTACTTGCCCTGAGCACCCTGCCACACGATGCGGTTCTGGCCAGGGTTCGACATGGCGTACATGGGCTGGTCCACCTGGGTCGTCACGTCGTCCTCGGAGTACCTGAGGGGAGGAAGATGAGTTGAACTCTTCGCAAACAGATAGGGAAGACCGACCAATTCCAGATCCTGTTGTAGAACCCAGCCGTGCTGTAGTGGAGGGCCCTGTTGACGGGGTCCTCGTCATCGAGCATGCCACTGTCCATGTACGTGTAGAAGCGGCCAGCCATGTCCATGATGGTGTTGAACGTGTTCTCACGGTACGGCACCATGCAGTAGAAGATGTCGCGCATGGCCACACCCTGCTGAGCGTTGTACTGGGCGGGGCTGGTGTAGGGGCTCACACCCATGCCACCCAGGCAGCGGTTCGGGAAGATGTCGTAGGCCACGAACACGTTCTCGGGCCTGTGCACGATGGACTTTCCTGTTGGGGGTTCTATGGTTAGACGACGCGATAAAAAGAGTCGAGGGAACAGACCGTAGAACGTGAAGTTGCCGTAGTGGGCCATGGTCGTGGCATCGTCGGCCAGCATGAAGCGGCTGTTGCCAAAGGCCGTGAAGGCAGTCTCGCTGCCCGCCTTGCACTGGAACCGGACAACGTTAGGCAGAGGACACGACCAAGGGACAGCGAACCCACCTTGATGCCGAGGGCCATGTCATAGAGTCCGACGCGGAACCCGATGATGCCAAAGTTGGGCATGATGTTGCGGCTCAGCCACGACTCCAGGGTCTGACGCCTCCACGGGGCCGTGAAGTACAGGGTCGCCACCACGCGCTCCAGACCACTGCCTCCAAAGGCGGCCAGCTCCTCCAAGTTGTGGGACAGCACACCAAAGCGCAGACGAGGGTCGCCCTTGCCCAGGGTCAGCCCAGTCTGGGGCAGACGGCTTCGACGAGCACGCAGGTCCGCGATCTACGGGAGAGAGTTCAGACTTCTAATCTGTCACCAAACGGTCCCCTAACCTGTTCCTGTCCCTCGGCACCACCCGGGAACAGAGCACCGACGGGGGCCGATCCAAAGCCATCATCGTCGCCATCGTCGTCAGCGAACAGGCTGTCGAATCCACGACGACCGTTGCCTCCCGCGCGTCCACCGACACGACCCTGACCGTGAGCAGCCAGCACCGACTGCATGATGGGCATCTGGTCGAGGATGGAGGATTGAACCCCAAAACCACCTTCCGGAAAGCCCGGAGCAGCTCCCAGACCTTCGAGAGGTCCAGCCGGCCTCAGTCCCGCAGGGAGCTTGCCGCTCGTCAACTGACGGTTTCCACGGCTGATGGCCAGATTCGTGGTGCCGGTGAAACCCGTCTGCGTTCCAGTGACGGAGAGGGCCTGACGCATCTCGCGAGCCCAGGCGGAAATGATGGGAGAGTTCTTGCCTTGAACATCAGCCACCACTGGATGTTGTTCGATGAAGACCAGCAGTTTGTTGACGTCGGTGACCGTGCGTGGTTCGACCGTGGCCGCGTTGTACAATCGCCGATAAGTCGCGACCTCGGCATCGCCCAAGGCTGCAAGAACACCGGGAACCACTCCTCCTCCTGCGACAAACGAGGCGCGAAGGGCAGCCTCAATCTGTGTGATAGCCGCGGCAAGACGAGTTGTGGACACTGGAACCTGACGATCCGACGCGCTGACCAACGGGACCAGACCCGCAGCAAACAGGTTCTCGTACAGGACCTGTCCGGCGCCACCTTCTCCTGCTCCTTGCACGTTTGCGGGGTTCAGGAACATGTTGCCCGAGCCTCCAAGCAAGGGACCCACAGTCGCGACCACCGAGGCCAAGGCCGCAAGGAATGCAGCCGCAATGACACTCTCTGCCGCGTTCCCTGCCCCAGCAATGGCGGTGATTCCAGCAAACGTTGTCATCCCAGCGATGCTCTCTTCCCACGGGATGCCTTCCCCGAAGACGCCAGAGTTCGCGGTCACTGGCATGTTGGCCAGTCTCTGCACCAGGGCGGCACCGTTACTGAGATTGCGGTCCTGGGCGCGCAGTGCTTCCGCATCATCGCCCGACAGCACGCCGGCACTGTGGATCATGGTGCGAGCCAACTTGGCCACGCTCTCCACGGGCATGAAGGTGGGGTCAATGTCCCCCATGATCTCAATGTTCTTGAACAGCAGACGGCCATTGGCGTCCGTCTCCGAACGCAGCCAGAAGACCTGGGGAGCTCGATAAGGGAGGGATTGAATAAAGGGAACGGTACCCTGACCTGTTCCAGATCCCTGGCATCGATGGGATCCTCCATGCCCTCGAGCTGGCGGGGCGTGCCGTCGTCGTTGAAGACCATGCAGTGGCGCAGACCTTCCATGAGCGTGACAGTGTAGCCCGTGTCCTCGTCCTCGTTGTAGATGCGCGTGTTGTTCCAGCACGTCATGTAGCTGGGACCCACGTTGCAGTCATCGTCCCCGGTGCGGGTCAACTGAAGGGAAGGGGTTAGACGACGGACATTGAATCGAAGCGGCATCCCTACCTTGAAGTACTCTCCCACGGACGAGACGCGGTTCATCAAGTCGATGGGCCCAGTGTTCTCCACGTGGTAGGAGCGCGTGAGGAAGACGTTGTTCTTCTTGAACACGGCGTAGGGCTCGACCACATCCTGGGTGCGGGCACTGGGCTTGTTGGACTCGTGGGGGCGTCCGCCGCTGACAATGTCGTTGACGCGGTTGGGACCCTCCTGGCCGGCCGTGTAGTAGTACACCTTCTCCGCCGGGACCAGACGGAGGTAGCTGGCGACCTTGGGCGGGAGCACCCAGGTGTCCGCTGAGGTGCGGTGCAGGTTCATCCATTCGATGATCTGGGCGTCCAGCTTCTCCAAGCCAAACTCGGCCTTGATGGCAATGGCCCACATGAAGTTCTCGCGGCGCAGCATGTCCTGCAGGGTCTCACGCTTGAAGTAGCCATGCTTGGCCTGCCACTCCTAGACTCGGGGCCTGAGTGGACAGGGGAACCGACAAAGGACACGGTCCCTTACCTTGTTGTAGTCGTGGCACGTCAGGTAGGCGTAGATGACCCCAAAGTTGAGGGTCTCACGGACGGCATTCGAGATCTGGGCGAGGGTCAGGAAGTAGTGCGCGCGACCCTCGGGGGTGTCCATGAAGCCGTGCTCGAAGCGGGCAGCCAGACCACGACGCACAATGGTGTCGCTCATGGTCTCACGGTGGGACGAGACGAGACGGGACACACCCAACTCGGGGACCATGCCCGTGAAGGTCTGGTTGAAGGTCCAGACGTCCCAGGACACAGCCTGCTGGTTGGTGAAGCGGATGGGCATGAGGATCTGCGTGTAGTACGTCTCATCGTCGTAGATCATCTTGGTGATGGTCTTGCCCAGGTACTCGTTCTGTCCCGCGTAGGCCTCGGGCAGCATGTAGCTGTCGCGGTCGTACTTGTCGTACGTGGCCGTCTTCCAGGGCTGGGCCGGTGCACCGAAGAAGGCCGCCCACGGGTTCGAGGCATCCGAGTAGTGGTTGTTCCCAAAGGGGTCAAACTGCTGGGTCAGATCGGCACCCTGGGCGGCAGCCGCATTGACACGACGCAGGGCCCCATTCACAGGAGCGTACCTGGCGAAGATTAGGGGAAAGGAACAGGGGGGTCAAATCAGTGCCCACTTACTGGCTGTCGTGCTGACGCTGGTTGGCAATGTCGTCGACAGCGTTCCAGACACGGGTGACGCTCTGTTGGACGCGGGAGTCGAAGCGACCCTGTCCCACAGGTTCGTAATAAGCCGAGGCCATGATCGAGAGCGCACAGTTCGGTGCCCCCAAAAGTTGAAAGGCGCATGCAGATTGTTGATGTAATGCAGAGTGGTTTCAGATCTTCCGACTTCTCACAAACTCGCTTCTTCATTTTCTCTCTTTCGCATGCGTTCCAACCAGCGTAACCTCCGCAGAATGACCTCCTCCGTGAGCTGATACTGGGCAATTTTGTGAACAATGGCAGCAAGGGCGCGGGGATCCTGCTGCACGACTTTTTCCTTGGTGGCTTCCGTGAGCTCGTTCATGTTTATGCGAATAGCCACCACGTGCGCCCGCATTTTTGCCACGAACTCGTCCAGTGGATCGGGGCGGTCCGTCTTCTCTTCATTCATGGACCCTCGTCTTTCACACGGCGCTTGGGAATATTTGTGTTGGCGTCGTCCTGAACCGGGTCATCGTCGTCGAAAATTTCCGTGGGGATCGCTGCAAACATTTGTGTTGGATTGAAAGTCACGGCCGCCGGTTCGAGCTTGACCGGTACCATGGGCAGTCGGTAGGGTTCTTCCTGCCACCTGAGAGGGGGCACAGCAGATGACGGTGGTGGAGAAGACGGACGAGCCGGTAGCTGTTTGGTCTTCTTCTTCCTGGCCTGTCTAGGTGCAGTGACCTTTTGCGGTTTCAGTGTGCGAAGACGTCGGCCCTTTTTGTCTTCTGGCTTGCGCGGCCCGGGCATCTTCCGCTTCTTACGAGAGTCCTGTTCATGGGGCATAATCAAGGTGCGCCTGTGCTGGGCCTGCACGGGAACGTTGATGACAAGACGATTCACATCCGTCAGCAGGTTCCGTGTCATGAGATGGATGCCCTCCTCGTGTGCATCGACCTTGGCCTGCAGGTCCTTCAGCTTGTCCGTGTAGGCTTTGAGCAATTTGAGACAGCTCTGGTATGTCTTAGACACCGGCGGCGCAACTTCCCGATTGCGAAGGCAATACGTGCACCCAGGGGATGCTTCGATGGCTTCCTTGAGGAGCCGGATGCATTCCCCGAGCTTGTCCTGTTCGACCTTGATTTCCGCGAGGAGCCTCTCCGAAGTGAGCGAGCGGAGTTGCTCCTCTACCGTTCCCGTGTGCTTCTCTTGCAGAAGCCTCTTGCCCTCAGCATTGAACATTTGCTCTTACTCCAGTGACACTCGAATTCGTCCGAGAAAGGGAGGAATGGCTCGTCCACGTGTCAATGTGAACGAAGACCCCACGCTGGCTGACGAGGATGACGACATTGAGCAGTTGATGCGGAATGACGAACAGCATCGCCGTGCCCATGAACGGGCTCGTGTCCGCTTCGCCACTCTGATCCATGGACAGGAAGACAACGACGCCGACGATGACTTGGACGACATCCTCCCCCTTCCCAGGATCGACAAGAAACCGCCCCCCAAGAGGGAGGTCAAGAGGGCTCCACCCCCTCGCAACGCGGCCCCGGCCAAGGAGGAACCCGTGGTCAAGAGTCGCAAGCTGGCCCCTCCCCCCGTGGCAGAGGAAGTGGCGGCGGTGGCGCCTGTCCCGAAGAAGAAGGGAAAGAAGCGCGCGGCAGTGGCTCCTGCAAAGGAAAAGAAAGCGGCTGCGGCCCCTCCTCCTCCTCAGGCCAAGGATAAGGAAGAAGACCCGGCCCCGAGCGAACAGGCCAAGGTGGGTCGCCCACCTACTCGAGGCCAGAGACTGGGTCTGGCTCTTGCTCGACTGGCCGCGTTTCCTTCCGAGGACGATCTGGAGCGATGCGGGAACTGGGTGCTGCTGGCCCTCTACACCATGAAGATCTGCGGCACGTACCCCGGCTACCTGCCACCCGAGCAAGTGGCGCATTATGCTCTGCATCAGTCTGAGGCCTCGTTCCTCTACTACCGACACCTCTACATGCGGAAGCAGGTCCCATGTTCCTTCGTGTCCGGGGTTTCAGTTTCTAACGCAATGTCCCCCCGAAAGGTGGCCGCGGCCTGGCAACAGCTGTGCAATCAGTCAGGGAACACCGACATGATCCACATTGCCAAGCTCATGCCCCATTGCAAACTGTTCATTGATCCCAAGCCCAAGGTCTACGCCCAGGATGCAGTCTGTGTGTGGAGCGGGGAGACCACGAACTTGCACCCTGTGGCCCTGGTCCCCATCACAGAGGTGAACACCATGGCCCTGGGGGCTTGGCTGAAGGAACCGGGCCTGGAAGCCATCCAATTTCACATTGGGGCGGGGTTCAAGGACATCCTCAAGTGCGTCCACACGCTCATGTTCATCTTGGACTACGTTCCTTTCCAGATTGATGCCGGCAAGACCAAGGCCCAGATGCATCTCAAGGGCGAGTGGTGCCCAGAGATGGAACACGAGCTGGAGGAGAAGGTGCTCAACGCAAAGAATGGTCCGCTCTTTGCCATTCGCAAGTCGGTCTGCGACCTGATGAAGGCCAACATGAATGCCTTCCGAACCGTCGTGGGGCCAAAGATTGCTGACGAGTTTCTGCCTCCTTTTCTGGGGAACGCGGGGATCAGAGTTAAGGAAGTCGGGGACGCGGCCTTGCTCGAGGCTACGACACAGCAAGTGCAATGAACCGAGTGTGTGTTTCATTCGTCCCCGTGGGGTGTTCCTTAGAATCCTCGGCCCTGCTGCCGTCTGACTTGGACGCGGGGTGGATCATATGCCGTACGCTCGTTGAACGCGAGTGGGGCATCGTAGGGGTACTGTTTCACACCAGCCGCCTTGGCAGCTTCCACATCTGTGCGCCACTGCTGAAGATTCTGCAACCGGCGTCGTTGAAGCAGTTTGTCGTCTTCTGCCTTTTCCCGGCGTTCATCCTCGAGCATGCGGGTGCCTGTCGATGTGTAGTCCATGGCCGGGACCGTGGATGGCACGTTCCATACATCACGGTCCGTTAGTCGGCACGTCATGTTAGGTCTGGAGCGAGGCGATTAACACTCAATGCTGGCGAGGTTTATGCTCGAGAGCACTCTCGTTTCTGGGCCCAGATTAGCCGACCCCCGCAGATGAGGGGAAATGGAGGGGGAGCCATCTAGTACCCCCTCTGCATGTGGACCTGTCCCCAGAACTCTAGCATGGCGAAGCTGACGTAGAGATCGTCCTGTGCACCTCCCATCTTGCCCGTCATTGTGATGCGCCTCTTGCCAAAGTTGTCCTTGGCCTCGGCGACCTCCCAGTGGTAGCGTTCAAGCTGGTTCCGCAGCTCGTTCTTGATCGCAGTGCAGTCCCCGTTGGCCTTCTCGTAGGCCTTGCTCGTAGTGAACAGGTCCCGGTCAAAGTAGCACCGCCTGAGTCGGAGCATGCGGTCCACGCATCGTTGGTAGTCATCCGTGTTGGCCGCGGTCTTGCGGACCCCCTCGCGCAGATCGCCCGGGTTCTCGGTGAACACGGTCACATTGGGCAGGTTCCGCACATAGTCGGCAATGTGGCTGGACTCGAACCCGAGGTTGTTCTCAGGGATGACGACAATGGGGACCTGGGCGTAGCATGGTTTTTGCCTGATACGAGCAATCACCTTGCGCATCACATCGCACTGCTGTGCTGGAGTCCGCACTGATTCGGCTTCAAGGGCGATAATCTAGGAGAGGGGCAAAAGTCAAACGTGGGGCACATGACGGAGAAGTGGGTGGCGCCGCTCCCAAAGAAGCGTGCCGAGGAACGAACAGACGATTCGATCAGACCACACAAGACAAGTGGCCTCGAGGGCGAAGGACTCCCGGAACTGCCCGTCGTCGATGACCGATTGGCCGGGGACCCCCACTACGATATCCCCAGGCTTGAGCAGTATCTGAGGGAGACACGGTTCCTTGATCCGAGCCTGGCGGTCCATGAACATCTCCAGAGCCGAGACCCCATGCTCATTGTGCTCGAGGCCCCAGGGAAAACTGTCATCCTCGGAGATGGCACGGAATCAACGGTGATCGATGAGTTGATCAAGTCGGGCCACAACGCCTTCCATCGCTCGTGTGGATCGCGGTACATGGACTTTGGCATGATCCAGTACGCCGTGCAAGCCACCTTGGCCAGTAAGGACATACAGGTCCCAGTGATGGTTCCCTTTGCTGTCCCGTGCCTGACGTCCCCACTGTCCCTTAGGCCAAGCAGTTCATGTTCCTGTGTATGCTGGCTTTTGATCAGGGTCTGCAGGACACGTTCCTGGCCAGCTACCCCCCTCAAGTCGGGGAGATCCGGGAGTCGGACCGCTTCGAGCCCTTTATGAAAACGGTCAAGACCTGGCTGGACGAGGTGCTCAACACCATGTACGTGAACGTACCTGCGCCTACTCGCTACAACGTGGACGATCTCTTGCGCAAGTTCTTGACCAAGTGCATCACCCGCTACCAGGGCTAATGGTCCCAAAGACACGCAATACACGTTTGAAAGAAAGACCTTACCACAGTCTCGTTGCCCTCCTTGTAGCCTGCCACCACGGCCATCTTGCTCATGCCACCGCCATTGGGATCCACGGCAATGTAAATGTGCCGTGGCATGGCCTGGGTCACCCGGAGGGGCTGCAAGAACAGGGCCTCGATATCCGCCTTTTGGAAGCATGACGTAAAGTCGCTGGCGATGATACCACCCAACTCTCGGAGACCCCTGGCCTCGTCGCCTTCGAAGAGAGTTTTGAGTCTCTTGAGTTTGTACGAACTCTTCCAATGGGCCCCGTCCGGCACGTGGTCGCATTTGATCATCTGCTCGTAGGGGAGGCGCTGGCATTCTTCACAGACGCGACCAGCACGGATGGTCTTGAAGAAGGGCTTGCCATGCTCATCCTTCTGCTCCACCAGCTTGGAGTAGTAGTTGAACTCATCGTGGGGCGTACTGATCGCACGGGACAGGAGAGGGGACCGTCATGATACATGAACAGACTGACTACAGAGTCCCACCTGATCGCCAGCAGGGACGTGCCCGTGAGCTCGAGCATAGGTACAATGGTTTCCTTGAACAGGTCCACGGGGATGTACGCGGCCTCATCGATGACGATAATGTCTCCGCCGGTTCCGCGGGTCGTCTAAGGGGATGAGCCAACAAGATAGAGAAACACGGGAGGTTAGCGGATCGCACGGCATCGAGTCACATTTTCACAATCCAAGGGGATGCATGGTCCAGTCCGAACTGAGAGTCTGCGGAAGCATGGGCAGGTAATGATCAAGAACGCCAATCTGTGCGTTTATTTCGTGGGAGTCTCTGTCGCGGGTGCTTTCTTCGGAGCAGCTGAGGTCGGGACAGCAGTCACGGACGATCCGGAAGTACGGGCAGATTTGGGGGCAGACTTGCGACGCTCAGCCTTGACCACAGTGGGACTGGCGACTGGGACACGGGCAGGCTCCGTCACCGGGGCCAGGGGAGGGGTCTTGGCGCGCTTGGGTCGTTCCAGTCCCTCATCGTCGCTTTCCATGCGAACAGGCGATCCCAGGGCCGGCGGGGTCGGGGGTGTCCTCTCTCGCTTGCCCTCGGGGTTCTTTGGCTCATCGACGACGGCGGCGGCGGGAGGTGGAAGGAGGACGGGATCCTCTCGTATCGCTCCAATCGTGTCCGCCGTGTTGAGGTCCTTGAGCCTGTTGATCTTGGAGCCAGACAAGGCACTCGCCTCCTTGGCTCCAGTGACCACAATGTCGACAGCCGCAATCTTTGCCTCAATGGCCGTCACGGAGGGGGTCTTGTTCGTGGGCTGAAGAGAAAGGGACGCCACGGACTCGGCCACTTCGCTCGAGGCTCCTTCCTTGACCTGGACAAGACGCGGGTCCTCCAGACGGAACAGCTCGGCCGAGGAGGGACGTGTCTTGTAGTGGGTGCTGATGAACTCGGACACCTCCAAATGGTTGCGACACCGCATGACCAAGGCACCCTCCCCGGTCAGCATCGGCAGAGACGGCAGCCCAGCGTCTGTCTTCTTGGCGCGGACAGGGGCAGGCTGGTCCTTGGGGTCAATGAGGACAATCTCCGAACCACACGCCAAGAGAACGAGCCTGTGCTCGGGGAGCCTGAGGATCATGGCACTGGGACCTGCGTAGGCACTGATGGACAGACCCGCAAACGCCCTGGAGAAGTCGTCGTCACCGCTGTAGCACTCGTAGGGGATCGGCCCTTTCTCCGGTGCAATGGGTCCAGTGCCAATGGCCTTTGAGATGAGAGGCCGGAGCTCGTATGGGGACTCGAGCCCTGCGTAGCCTGCAACCTTGACAATGGCCCGACAGATGCCCTCCATGTCGTTCCCAGTGTACGGCTCGACACGCCCATTGCTATCCGCTCTGTCCCCGCCAGCAACCGCCGAGCCCACACTGTAACGCTCGCCACCAAACGTCTCCTCCACTCTGGGAATGCGCAGCTTTGGCAACGGAGTGTCCTCGGTGTCAGCTACCAACAGCCGGGGAAGGTGAGGGAGCCCGTCATCGTAGCCGTAGCCATAGCCATCGCCACCGTAGCCATCACCGCCAGAGCCTCGGTTCTCTCCGACGGGGTCTTCAAAGTAGAAGGAACCAAGGTCCATGGGCATGGAGTCCTCAAAGTCCATGATTGACCCTTTCTCCAGGTTTTGGTCAGTCTCTAGGAAGTCACTCAAAAATACAGCTACATTGGAATCCGCATATCATCGTCAACGTCTATGGCTTCTTTCGATTCGACGTAGACGTAGGGTGCTGGGTTTCCATTGGGCATCCGCACCTGAAACACTGGCTTGTCCTGGATAAAGGCTCGAGTCTCCTCCGAGAAACAGCGTGGGTGCTTGGCCCCTGAACTCGCGCTCAGCCGGACCAAGCCAAAGTTGCTCGCCACGGCCATCTTGTAGACCTAAGGCACGGGTAAGGACCTCTGATCCAGAATCACAAGGGGAAAAACCTGCTCGTCGATCATCTGCATGGCCGTGGCTCCATTGGTCCCATGCTGCAGTTCCATGAGGGTCTTGTGCCGTTTCTCATCGTCCACGCTCGTCTGCTGGTCGATGCTGGTTAAGGTCCGTCCATCGTCAAAGACGCGGCCCTCGTCATCGCCCTGTCGATCCAGGGGCATCCCTCCGTAGTCGCCCTCAAACGTCAGACCCCGGTAGTCCGCATCGTCGTCGTCGCGATCGTCGGCCATGGAGGGGCTTCGCTACGACAAAATAATTTTTTTCATTTCGTTCGGGTGCAAATAGACGAAGAGGGTCTACGTGTATGAAGCAATTCGAGGCCGAATGGCGCAAACTGAATCGTCAAGGGGAACATGTTGCTGCCCTAGAGTTGGCCTTGCATCCGCCATTCGACGAGAACAAAATTTCACCGGGTGACGACGCCAATCTGGCTGCACTGAGGGGACATTGTTATGCTGCTGTCAAGGATCGCGAACGGGCATACGCCCAGTACCAGAAGGCCATTCTCAGCAACAAGCTCACCAACCACATGCTTTGTAACACCTTACTGCACCGCGGAATTGTGGAGACTTATCTTCAGGATTATGACATGTCACTCGCGACATGCAAGCAGGCCCTCTCCTATTGTTGCACCGTTTGCGAGACATGCACCAGAGACCGTGTGACCTTAGTGAAGAAGATATCTGACCTGGAAATATGGACTACATGGAGTGGATACGGCTCACCGTTCGATGGCGAAAAGAACCGTATCTGTCATCACTGCAGGCGCGTGGCAATTGAAACTGACTTTGTTCTTTGTGGATGCAAACATGTCCGCTACTGCAATGACGAATGCAAGGCCGCCGATGCTATTGTACATGAGGAGGCTGGGTTTCACATGATCCTCGAGCGCCTGCCGCCAAATATCTTTCGACAACATATTCTGTCCCTCTGCATATTGCCCCGTGAAACGGACCTCAGAGCGTGGATCGGGACACCCAAACACCAACAACTGGTTCAACTACGCAGACACGCTCTAAGTCTCAGGACACTAAGCAGATGGTGGAAGAAACAGGTGGACCAATGCCGGCGCTTCTGGCTTGACGTAATTCCTTTCGATTGGCAGGACATTTACAAGCCCAACCCCAACGTCCAGGGCAAGTATATGATGGACGAGCTGCGGACGTACATCCTGCAGTGGGCCATTTACAATGGTGAGCACGATCTCAAAACCAAGCGGAACGCCCTGACCAAGGAGATTACGAAGTTGACTAAGGCCACCGACAAACTACGGACATCTCTCAAAGAAAAGGAGACGAAGAAGACCACGGCCGAGAAGGAGCTCGAGGGCGTCGAGGGTCGATTGAAGAGAATGAAGAAATGACAACGCTCTTCCGGAAAGCAAACCATCTGATCGCAATGGAGACCACCGAGGATGATCCGAAACACGCCCGGGCTCCGGCCGCGGTACCCATGACCCCTTATCAGTTGGCCGCCCAGATGCCCAAGGACATTGGCTGTGCTGATGCTCCTCCAGCCCTGGCAGATGCAGTGGAAGCCATGCGCAAGATTATGGTTCAACAAGCTGTGGATTTAGAGTCCATGCAAGCAAGGGTCCGAGAACAGCCACCTCCTACGAAGACTGATGTCGAGTCCGCGGGAGCAAACGGAGACCGATCGGAGTTTGCACGATTTCTGCAAATGCTCAAGGAAACCCGCCAAGACGGCTATCGTCCACCCGAAAGGGAATTCATTCGCCCTTCCCCGATTGTCGCGAGGAACTCTCTCAGGGAATTGCACCCTGAGTTCTATGCTCGTTTGAAAGCGGTCCGCGACGAGTCGAGGGACAAGGGGGAATTGAATCCTGAGTTCTATGCTCATTTGAAAGCGGCCCGCGACGAGTTGAGGGACAAGGGGGAATTGAACCCCGATTCATTTGCTCATCTAAAATCGGTCCGCGACGGTTCGGAGGACAAGGAAGCCGCCAACGAAAGCGAGAAGAAATAGAGTATTGAAGCGCTCGCTTACATTTGCTGGCTCTTCGCTCGCCACAGTTGCACACACACACACACAGAAGGGGAACACAATGACCGGTTCCGTGACGGGGTTCCGAGGGTCCACCGTCCTGCCCGTGACCTGGACAGTGGTCCGCAACGAACATGGGGACCGCTTCATTGAGGGTATTGCATACAATGCGGCTATTGAAGGGGAACGGCGGCGGATCACCTGTTCCGATGAAGTCTGGCACAACCCAGATGAGGATGTGTTCTACAGTGATGAGGCCGTGCGCTGGACTGTGCGGGAACTCAAGGCCATGCGCCTCTACGACACCCCGCTCCGCTTCATGCACAAGACACGCCTCCCGGTCATTGGCAAGGTGATGGACAACTTTGTGGACAGCAAGGGTCACCTTCACATTGTGGGGCGCCTGTACGGGAACACCAAGTATGGACGCAAGGCCATTGAATTTGTGGACAGCGGGGAGTGTCATGAGCTGTCGGTGGGCTATCCTCTTGCACGGAACGCCAAGACCAAGGAAGTAGTGCACGGCAAGATTGATGAGATAAGCATAGTCCCCGAGGCACATTTTCGTGGGTGCAAAGTGAGCATCAAGGCGGGACGGTCCGGTCAGCTCGCAGAACCTGTGAAGCCCCGCGAGGCCCCCTACACCATCTTCCGGGCTGTGCGAGCAGGTGAGAGCGAGAGGGAGGAAGGAGGGAAAAAGGAGAGGGTTCTTAGTTGTAACACTCAACTTCCACAAAGGTTTAACTGGCGAAACAACCTCGGACGAGGACCCACCCCACGGATTCATCATGACCGACGCAGCCCCCGCCGCTACCACCACTACGCCCATGACCCCTGGTCAGTTGGCCGCTCAGATTCCCAAGGACCTTGGCTTTGCTGGTGCCCCTCCAGCCCTGGCAGATGCCGTGGAAGCCATGCGCAAGATCATGATGCAACAGAGCGACGAGCTGGCGGCAACGAGGGAGAAGAACAAGAAGTTTGAGGCCCAGGAGCTGGCCCGCAAGAAGGCAGAGGAGGAGGACGCCAAGAAGTACGCAGAGACGCGCGAGCCCATTGCCAAGGACATCTTGGGAGAGTTTGAGCGTGTCGTTGCTGAGGCTGGTTTGGCCCCGGTCTCGGAGAAGTGGAAGGAGATGACCCGCACCATGTTGACGGACAACGCCCCTCTGAGCATGGAGAACCAGGCCGTGACCATTGCCTGCATGCGCAAGATCAGGACACAGGGCGAAGAGCTGGCTCTGGCCAAGGCACGCCTCCTGGAGGCGGAGACGGCTGCCAGGACGATGCACGACATGACCAAGGTCGACGAGGACGAGAGGAACGAACGTCGTGATCTCAAGGCCGGCCGTCGCAATGCATCCCTGTCTGGGGGCAGCATTATGCAGCCCGACACGACCGAGGAGGATGCCCCGCGTGCACTGAGCCAGTACCCCAAGTGGCAGCAGCAGATGGTCATGAAGTCCGGCTACACCGGAACCAGCAATCGCGCCCGCACCAACGAGTACGCCACCACCCAGACAAGGAACGTCAGTGCTGGACGTGCTGCTGCTCCTCCCCCGGCTGCTGCGGCTGCCCCTGTGGTCCCGAGTGCCGTGCCTGTGCCTGCCCAGCAACAGCAACGCACTGTGACCGCGGGCCGTACCTCGGCACCCACGCCCACCCCCAGCCACTTCAACCAGCAGCGCGGCATGACCCTCGGCGAGAAGAACCGCATGGACTACGCCAACCCCGCCTTCTTTGATCATCTCCAGAACGCACGCCAGTTTGCTGACATCACCACGGGCAACCTGTTCCACATGGCGAACCAGCACATGGCCGCGCCTGGCCCGTTGAGGTGGGAGAACTGAGCGGAGGGCCCATGCGGTCTTCCACTCGTCATGTCCCCATGGTTTCTCGCACATTGAGAACTCTTCCCCCTGTGCTTACGGGGAAGGGGGATGTGACCCCCATGCAACAGAAAAATGAACAGTCCCGCTTCCCGTCTTTTTATTCACGGACCCTGAGGAAGAACGTACTTGCTCGCGATCGTGTGAAGGCATAGACACCATGAGAGATGATCGAACGCGGTGAAGAACGTCTCATGCGTCACGTCGAGAATATTGAAATACATCGATCCTGACCAGAAGATCATCATGCCCGTGGACGCAGCGGCTCCCGAGTACAACTCCGACCGATAGACGCGAACAATGCCAGTGACCAAGAAAAGGAGAAATGCCCAGAAGCCCACATAAACGTCCATGCGCGTGGCGGGGAACCTATGACAACTTACGAAGCTGGCCGCTAAGACCGCTGAAGCAAGAAGATGAAACCCAATTTCACGCCACGACAAGGTTCGCGTAGTCGACGGGGTTGCGGTGCCCTTTGCTTTCTGTTTCTGGCTCATGGAGTTTGTCTTTGCTCAGCAAGGAATGGACCCATGTCAATGTCTTTTCATTCGTGGGCGTGGGGAAGGAAAAACCGGCTCACGAGATGGACGATCACTGAGCCCCACGTCACGGCCCCGATGACGGGAAAGAACTGCTTCTCTAGCGGACCTTCAAACTGCTCAAGGAGCGCCCACTTGGCCCACTGATAGAACCAGTAGAACAAAATAGCATGCAAGTACGCGGCCTGCTTGCCACCTGTATAAGCCGTGCCCAACGATGACGCGAGAGCCATAATGTAGGCGGCAAGGGCGATGCGCACGAGTACGTAGGGCGTGGGTGATTGTGACCATAGCGTCATGCCAGCAGCGGACACCAGAGCCCACACCACATGGACGAGGATTTCCTTCTGAGTGAGCCCCTTGCCCTGGGCGGGGACCTTGGCATTCGTGACGGCCTCTTTGTCCTTGTTCATTGATTTCCAGTCTTCTTGACCAGAGGAACACGAATGCCAATGTACACAGCATCTGCACCCATGGCACAAAGCATTCCGGTTGGAGGGATGCACTCGCCGTTCGAAAAAGGTACAACGAAATGTGTCTGGACCCTCGTGTACACGTATTCTAGGGTCGACACCTCGAGTCCGGCCTGTCTGGCCCACGTCGTGATTTCGTCCGCGGCGATTCGCAGCAGGCGGTATCGATCAGATCCCGGGAAGTCTGTCCATGCAATACGGCAGGTCTGCCGGAACGGGAATCCTGGTGCCGACTGTTTCTCCTTGTCGATTTTCCATGGGCACTCGAGTGATATCCCCATGATGATGGCCTCCTGTGTGCACCCGACCCAGACAATCTCATCCAGCTGGAGCAGCATGACCGTACCCTTAATGACCTCCTTGGCACCGGCCATGTCGCTCTTGTAGTTGGGATACTCATTGGAACAGGCCTCGTCCTGGCGGCGACTCCACTCCAAGCGCACGTGTCGGTCCTTGATCGCACGCTCGTTCCGTTCCCGTTCTCTTTGTTCATGATCATCGCGCAGACGCTTGCGAGTTTCCTCGACCCACCCGGTTTCCTCGACCGCGTCCATTTTGACCCTTCCTCCACTGTCAGTTTTTATTCGATCACGACGCCGATGGCAAAATAATTTTTGCCACTGCCGAAGCCCCCAGCCACCCCCACGTGATGCGTACAATGAAAGAGGCAAGCACGTCGTGATGGCCTCCGAAATGATGAAGGAGAGCCCATGTTGCCCATTGATTGAACAGTACAAAGGCCCCGACCATGGTGAGCAGGTAGCCACGTCGTAGGAAATAGGCATGGGCCATGTTCGTTACCATGACCAACACGTAGACGGCACAGCCCGTGCGAACCCCAATGTACGGGTTGTGGGGCCGTGCTGCGAGTGTAATGGCCATGGCAGCCGCTACGTTGAAGAGCATGTGGGCGATGATCTGTCCATGTGATAGGTGGGTGGTCTTCACTGCGGTCTGCATCGCCGCGCTTTTACTCTTACGACAGCAGGTTTGCTCCGAGTTCAATCTGAGGGATTCCAGCAGTGTAACCCCCCGAAAATCTACTCCAACTTTCCTGCAGGATCGAACCTCTTGTGGCTCCCTGTGAGAATGGCCGGTACGGTGGCCGTGAAGAACTGCCTCGAGGCCACGCGTGGGGCAAAGATGGCTTCGATCAAGGCATTCCCAGCCATGCGAACCGTGTTCTGGCCCACGTAGAGATTGATGATAAATATGATGCAGACCACGTCCAAGATCAGCAGGGTGAACATGACCCAGAAGATGAGGACATGGGTCTTGTTGAAGGGGACCTGATGGGGGTAAGGAGCAGTCAAACACTTCGAGACCACAAGGCAAAAGAGGGGAGGGGACCTGACTGGAACTGAGCGGAAGCGTCACTCCTGGAAACTGAGGGACCGGCAGATTGCACGGTCCTGCATTGTCACACTGTGAGGAAGGATCCCCGTAGACGTCCCCGGCACAGCAGCGCAGGGGATGATTCGCCATGGAGTTGGGCTGTCCCGGTCTGTTGGCCGTGCCCCGCGAATAAAGCATGGTGGCGAATGCAAAGAAGTGAACCAGAACCGTGGCCAAGACCAGCGCAAAGAGAAGGATCGTCAGCCACCGTGTCTCGGAAAATGCCATCATCATTAGGACAAGCGCGGGCAGTACAATAATTGAAGCACTCATGACCAGGCCCACTGCCTCCACACCGTTCCGAGCACTGTGGATGCCAATGGGACCAGATGCCGGGAACTCATGTGTGTAGCGCACGTCAAGGACCAGGAGTCCACAGGTCAGAAACACACAACACAGTGCCACGTAGATGGTGTTAACCCCGTGGAGCAGATAGGGTCCCATATCTGCTGGCGCCGAGGATGCCGGTCCATTGTCCTGGTCTGTGGGGAGACTCTGGTCCGGTTGCTGTGGGGACTGCCCCTGAACGTAGCTGCGCATCATGGCATTGATGAAGACCTGCAGGATGAGGAACCCGAAGCAGATCGCAATGGCCAGGAGGTGTTTCTCGAAGATGGGATCCGTGGGCAATCGGATGGTGGGTGTGGTAGGAAGATCCACGCAGTCGTGGTAGTTGTGGCAGTGGTGACTGGCCATGACGGCCCCGTAGAACTTGCAGCAGTAGTTCACGGAGTTGGCCACGCTAAAGGGCCAGATTGACGAGTTGTTCTCGACCATCCATATGGCCAGGACGTACCAGAGGAAGAGGCCCACACAGACCAGGACCGCCACGATAATGGAAATGGCGTGGATGTCGTAGCGGAGCCGTGACTGTGGATTGCTCAGCGTCCAGAACATGACGTAGACGGGGAACAGCACAAAGATCATGAGGGCATACAGGGTCCAGTCCAGGTTGAAGCGCTGGTCAACCCAGGTAACGGGATCTGGGACCGGGCTAAAGGACCAGTCCGTGTACTCATACTGGTGCTTGGTCATGGTCCAGACCCACCCATAATAGTAGATGAGCCATCCCAGATTGGCCAGACACACCACACACACCAGGAGGCGGACCCCGATCAGGCCCTCATTCGCGGTGCTGCTTGACATTTAGGTCATATCCGCGTTTGCTCCCACCCTTGAAGCGCTCTGATCACTTGCCCCCTGCATGGGACACAATATGCACCGGTCCTACATATTATGTGCTTCTTGCCTTTCCGGAAGTCCTGCACCTTTTTTCCTCTTTCTTTTCATTTCACGGGCTCTTCGAGGCGGGGCTGGTTACACATGAAATTCATGTAGATGGTCCTGAACTCGGCGTCGGCTCCTTTGATCTTGTCCATCTGTTCCTGGGTCGGTGTAACGAGGCGTCTCTCTGATACCACCCACAATGAATGGCCCCCTGTGAACCCACTGAGACCCGAATGTACGCGCGTCCAAGTGTTGTCGGCCGGATGCTGTACCCAGTACACGAACAAGGTGCCTTGTTGCCTTCCATCAAAAGGGCCAGTCGTCACTTTGATGAAATGGGGGTCCATGAACGCAAACTTGAGCGTCAGGAAGCGCTCAATCTCCAGCTTCCTCCTCTCTGCCTCGAGCCTGCATCGTTGTTCAAGAACGATCAACTGCTTGGGGGACAGACCCCCAAGCAACGGGAGCTGGTCTGTGCTGGCCATCTTGGTCTCCGATATGGGTTGACTATTGGGAGAAATATTTATTCCTTAGGCTCGTCCAGACATTCATCGCACTTGTGGATCTTCACGTCCCCGTGCAGGCGGCAGAAGTAGTTCCTGCAGTCGGTGCTCCACGAACACCAGGAGAACTCATCCGGTGCGCAAATCACGCATTTGGTCGGTCCCAAGCCACAAATGTCGCACCCCGAGTCGTCGGCGACCAAACGCGAGCACGCAGTCACAGAACACTGCCTGACTCGGGCCTTGTTACCGGCCACCCATTCGAGCTCCTTGACGTAGGCTTCCAGGTTAGCGAGCCTGACGTTCAGGTCAAGGTCCTCCTCTTCGCGCACCCTCTTCGCCATGTTGGGAAATAAAAATCGGGCCCAGTCCCCCCAGGGAAAAATATTTTTGCTCGCCTCGTCCTCCGCGGAAAATCCAAGACGAGGGTCGATGTGGTTCCCGGGCACAGACGAGGATGCGAAGACCCTTCCCTATGGTCCACACAAGAAAGCAATCGACGAGGAGATGATCAAGAAATTGGAATACGGACGCCGCCGCATCCAGGAGATGTACCTCAACGCGCCTCGCAAGTGTACCATGCTGGAGAGTTGGATCCACATTGTTCCAGCAGACGAAAGACGCAAGAGGTCGTTATGGCCCTATTATGACGCGAAAGAGGACTGCCATCTGCACATGACGAAGACGGGAATCGTGCCAGGAAATATGCTAATGACCATGGAGGACATTGGCGAGTGTGCGAACCACGACTTTGGCTGGGAAGCGACCCTGAAGTACGACTTTTACGGGTCAACGGAGAGACCCATCACGTACCTCGTCATCACCAATCTGGACTACTTCTTGCAGTGGATCAGGAGAGAGGCCGCGCGGGCCTGTATGGCACTCTGCGTTGCAATGAAACGCCGTGGTCTACTCGCGAGAGACAACTGGGTCCCACGGAGGATGATGTGGCGCTGGATCCTGGACCACGCACGGGCATGGGAGACAACGTATTTGCAGTTGAGAGGAGAGGACAAAAGGCTGAAGACCGAATAAGACTAAAGAGACGAACCCCCTCGGTCATGACCAGGATCTTCCCATTGGGGTTTCCAGAGGGTCCAGCGTACAATGACCAGCCAATGCCGGCCCTGGGTGAATGGGAGCAGCTCCGTGGTGTTCTCTGGGATGTACTACGGAGCGGTCTGGTCTTTTTTGGCCATGTGGTCCGCTTGCATTTCATCCTCATCTTTGCATGTATCCGGATCGCCGCCGTCTTAGTCGCGCTGGCACCCTACATCCTGGGACTACTGGGTGCCGTGGGCGGGACCATCTTTGTCTGCAACAACTGGACACGGTGCCTGGATTTTCTGGTCGACGTGGGAAACCTACCGTTTGATCTATTCATTGGCCCGATTGCCCCATCGGTGGCTGGGACATAAACTACGAAAGGTTTCCACAAGTTTGCCTCGTTCTTTTCACCAGTCAAGAGGACACACCGCCACGGGGCGGTATGGGTGCCTCCAACTGGATTAGCAGCGTGCCCATCTTCCTATGGCAGACCTTTTATCTGTTCATCGTCTTTCCCGTGACGGTGGTGATTGCGATCCTGCACTTTATCGCACAGCTCTGGGCATGGACACCGTTCTTCTTCATCATGTTCATTCTGTGGGGCGCTGGATCCCTCACGTCCAACTACGGCAACGTGTTCATCTCCGAAGTGGACTACACGTTCCGCTGCATCATCAACCCGATCATCGAGAACTTTGTGGGGCCACTGCTGGACCTGCTTAGGTTCGCCGTGCGCTCTTCTTTCGCAAACAAATTATGTTCCTCATGTTCTCCGTGTCTAGGACCATCTACAACCCGACCATCTGCGTGTGGGACGCCCTAAACTGGTTCGTCTACGGCTACTTCAACGCAGTTCTCGTGCCCGATGCTGTGGCGTGCGGGGCCTCGGCCGTGCTGGTGGACATTGGCTGTGTGGCGACCCAGTTGTTCGACTCGCTCGTCGTGTACCTGGCCACGGGCAAGTTCCTGACGGGCTTCTACGACATGAGCAAGCTGAGCGCCGCCATTGTGCAGCTCATCGACGACTACATTGTCATGATGTGCTGCCTGTGCGAGGACCTGTGCTGCCTCGTCAAAGTGGTCCCGTTCCTCTTGCCTCTGCCCCCGCCGCTGACATTCCTGATCCCGTCCATGATGACCCAGTACGAGTTCTGGCAGTCCATTGAGAGTCTGATCAATGCCTGGGCCGCCCTGTTGCAGATCCTCTGGCCTCTCATCATCAACCTGCTCAATCTGACGTCCCCTGCCTCGCGACCCAATTACCTCCCGTTGGCCGAGTTCCTCTGTCAGTTTGTGAGTCGATTCAATCCCGCCCTAGAGGGGGCACTGCAGCGAAACTGGGACACGTTCATCCCTTGGCGCTTCAACTTCACCGGCGTCCTGGCCTGGAACACTGCGATTGGCTGCATCACCATTGATTCGGTCCAAATCGTCGCCACCGTCGCCACCAACGTGGACATTGTCGTGTTCAACATCTTCACGCCCGCGCCCAACACGTACATTGGACCTCCGTACACTGCCCCTGTGGACTTGTGGCGCGGTCCCATCCAACAGTCCATCATCATTGTGCTCAACACATGGACCCCCACCACGAACCAGAGCTTCTACTTTGATGTGCATACCATCAACCGAACCACGGTCATCGAGGGCCTGTGCACCCTTGCCACACGGATCATATGCGATTGGAACGACTCGAGTGTGCCTTGCTTCAACACGGACCCCAACTTTGCCAATGAGACCATGAATGATGGCTTCCTCCAAGACTTCAATTGGTGCTGCTTTGCCAACACGGCCGTCACCGCGGTGAATGACTTCAACGTGGTCGTCTACAGCATGTGGCTGCACGTGACGAGTGCCGGGGACTGGTTCGGATGGCTGGACACGGGGCTGGGACCTGGGGTCTACACAGTGGCCAATGATTTGACCGCGGTGGCTGATTGCATCTTCTCCCTAGTGGACTTTGTGCCCGTCGTGGGCTACTGTCTGAAACAGGTCTTTGTACAGCTACTCAAGTTCGTTTTCCTCCTGGCCGCGTTCAGCATCCAAGTCGTGGGGGCCCTGGTCACCATCATCTGGGATTTCCTGAACAACATGCAGACACGGAACTTCCTCTTTGACGGGGACACAGCCGTCACTCGATGGGAGGAAATCATCAACGTGCTCATCGCGGAGATGCCCCAGTCACTGCTCAACTGCATCGACTACATCCTCAACTACGGAATTCAGATCCCGCCCATCACACTCGACGAGAATGGGCAGATTATCACCTGCGGCCCCCCTCAGTGCACGCCTGTGAACTACATTCCACCCCCACCCGTCATTGGCAAGAGGAGTCTTCGCTTCCCCATTGGAGGTCACATCATCGATGCCCATCCTCGCTACAGGACGGGAGCAGAGAGGCGGTCCCGGGTGACCCCCATCCTGGTCTACAACGAGTCCAAGGTACGCGACACCTCCAAGCCATGGTTCGAGCCCCTGTTCGAGGCCCGCCACGTGACACCACGGGGCCTAGCCATTGACCCCACCAAAGTCATCGCCAAGAGGAGGGCCTCCTTCTACGAGCAGTACCAGACCATTGAACGATGCCAGGCCGACGACCTGTACAAACAGCACCTCAAACGCTCGGATCCATGGCGCTACAAACTGCTCAAGGCCACGAACAAGCTCCCCGACACCTCTCACTGTGCCGAGGCCGGAGCCTACGACAATGTGTACCCAGGCAAGGAACGCAGAGAGCAACGTCGCATTCTCTTTGAATCCGTAGAGAACTTTGGCATCCTCGGGACATGGGCGGCCCCTGACTGGTGGGGCTATGCCACTGCGTCGTTGAACGAATCGGACGGGGTTCACTGGTCCCAAAGAACAGACGGCGAAGAGGAGGACAAGGACCCACCGTCCCATGTGTCGATTCCTGCCTGGTCCATCAGCGGTCCTTTTGACGAAGAGGAAACCAAGGAGGAGCGGATCATTCCTCCCCCTCCGCCCCTCACAACAAGGCCAACAGCAGCTCCCATTGCGGGATGTCCGCCTCCCGGTGATCCCCCGAATCCGTGCTTCGATCTGGCATGCTTTCCTCGTCAGATCCTGCAGACTGTGGGCACCTTGTTGTTGCTCATCGGGCACTCGGCGGATGGTCTGATCCGAGGGAACTTCCCTGCCCCAGGCGAGGTGCAGTGGGGCTATTGGACGGGCCAGAACTGCCCACAGCGTTGCCTGGAGGACGACATTATGAACCTGGTCATCTACGCGATGAACGGCCTCGTCTGTGCCTGCAAACTGCTCAACCTCATTCTGCCGTCGTCGCCCCAGTTCCCTCAGCCCGACTTTTGCTGTGCCTTGACCACGCTGGCGGACTTTATCGCCAACACGATCCAGGTCATCATCAACTCGATCCGCTCGCTGGCCCTCGATAGCCCGCAGTTCATCTACTTCAACAATGGGTACTTTGTCCGAGACGTCGATGAACTCTTCCGCGAGCTCCTGCAGATCGTGGTCTGCCTCTGTCAGTTCGTACGCTACGTGTTCCCCATCTCACAGCTCACGGGCGGGACCATTAATGGGGGTGGCGCCTTTGACATTTGCTGCATTCCCATGGTCATGACCGACACGCTCATCGAGGTGACCCAGTTGGTCCTTGTCAGCATCATCAGCCTGGCGACCCTCTACGGATCGGGTGCAAGTTATTGGCAGACAAGCACGGAGCAGCCCCTCCTACAGAACATTGGCTTCCTGGTCCAAGTACGTGTGGTCCTGGACACCTTCTTTGGTTCCCCGGGAGGCGTCTGTGCTGCCCAAGGACGGCCCCAGGGCGTGGGAGGCATCAACTCCTGCGTCTGTCAGATCTTTGCCCTGATCTTCCCCATCCGGCAAGACCCCAGTCAGCCCATCAGTCCCACCAACTGCCCCACGGTGGATCTGTGCTGTCCCGTGCGCGACACTGGCTTTCTCATGAAGGACATCCTTAACTTTGCCATTACAGCCCTGGCGGGTCTCTGGCAGTCGTGGTCCGCGGCCGACAATGGGCACTGCGATCCTGGCTGGCTGCAACCTGGCCAGTCCTGCTCATCGCTCCCTGCAGAGCCCTACGCGTTTCTGGACTTTATCTTCTGCAACGAGCTCACGCCCTGGGAACTGGAGCATCTCCCTCTCACACCCGTGGAACAGCAACAACAGGTATGCGGTCCCCTCCTCGTCTGATTCCCTGACGAATGCCGTGTCTCAGGCCAAATGCGGCAAGGCCCTGCCCATCATCCTGCTCTTCACGGAGATCATCTCCAGCTGCCCCTGTCAGTTCCTGGCACTGGCCGATGCCTGGCTGGCTACGTACTTCCACGGGTTCTCCTGTTTCTGCGGGCCTGTGAACGGGTTCTTCACCAACTTTGGCGACCTAACCTACGCCGTCACCACATCGGTGGTCACGCTCATCCGGCGCATCAACGACATTAGCTACTGGCAACCCTTTGGCGTGCCCAGTCCCAACAGCGGGCCCAATCAGTTCAACGAGCATGACACCTGGACGTGGGAGTTCTTCGGGCCCATTGCCGATGCCCTGTGCAACACGCTGGTGGCTGCGACCTGTTTCCTGGACATTCTGCTACCCTTTTGCACAGTGTCCCGCAACAGGATCGTTCAGTCTTCCATTGCCTGGTTCACCGAGCTCATTGTCAAGATCGGTGCCCTCATCGAAGGCATTGTGGGAATCTTCACAGTGGGGTCCAAGTGCTCGGATCCAGGTCAGACATGCGCACCGGGGTCTCCTCACTACGGTGTGTCTGTGAACCAACTGGCGGACATATTCGTCAGCCTAGGGTCCTTCCCCTTGGACGCACTCATCGCAGACTCTGGCGTGGTCTGCTCGGTGCTGAATCCGCCAACGTGTCCACTCAGTGATCAGTGCTGTTGTTACAACACGAACCCTCAATCGGGAGTCCTGTTCACCCACGTGACGACACCGCCCATCTTTAGCAATCCGCTCTACCAATGTGCCCAATGCCTGAACGCGGACTGCACCAGCTACGAAGGTTCCTACGCCTTCCGCACCTGTACCCTGGAGGGAGCCACTCCGCTGCCCTGTTTCAACGACACCACGGGAGGAACCAGTGGCCTGCCCTCGTGCAGCATGGACAACCCCCTGACCACAAAGGTGGATGGGATCGTCATGGCCTTCCTCAAGTACCTGCAGTGTCTCTTCGTCCAGCTGGTTCCTGCCTTTGGCCAAGTGTTCCAGGGCCTCATCGTCATGATCTCCGTGATCTGGCAACTGGCGAATCCCATCTTACGACTCCTCGCTGCGGTCATCATGTTCGTGTTTAGTCTGTTCAGTGCGGCAGGCGGGTTCTTCGACCTGCTCACACTCGTGGGAGACTTTGTGGGCATCTTTACGGCCCTGTCCAGTGTCTTCACCACGCTCCCCGTGATCCCCCAACAGGTCAACTTCCGCACCGAGACACGCGCAGAGTTCCGCGCCAGGGCCACTGCCTACTTCACCAACGAGACCAACAAGGGCAAGACGTACACGGACGGCATTGCGGCACTGCTCAGCATGGTCTGGGACTACGACACGAACAACTGCATGACCAACTTTAGCGATTGTGCCTGCCGCAACATGGTGATTGACGAGGAGGTCTGCAACCACGTGCGAGACAGACATCGACGTGGACTCTCCGCACCGACTGGTCCTGTGCTCAACGCCGTGGGCAAATCGATGCAAGGGGCTACGTTCTGTGATCATCATCTACGCTTCTTCGAGAACACGTCGCACTGGGAGGAGATCTGGCCCAGTGACCGTGCCTACTACATTGAGTGCATGGAGAAGGTCATCCAGGGAGGTCGCCTCAACGACGCCAACAGTGCCATCCCGGCGGATCTCTTCTACCGGCACGAGGGACCACTGCATTTCTGGGCCAATGTCCGTCAGGCCGTCGTCAGTGGGGTCGAGGCAGAGCACGCAGAGATTGCACGGAAGCGACACGGGCAGGTGGGTGCAGGAATGGGTGCTTTCATGTTTACATATCTGACCCCTGTCCCTTAGCGCGTCTTGCCCGATGATGTGTACGAGCAGAGGTGGATCATGCGAAACGAACGAGTCAACCAGTGGGTCCGGACCCATCCACGCTGGAAGAAGTCCCTGCTCACGGCCGGTCTCATCAAGATCGACCAGTTTGAGCACAAATGGCGCACGGGATTCTACATGCCCATGATCAGGAGGGCCCTGCGTAACATCCAGGAAGGGAACATCCCCCGCGTCAGCATTGTGGAGCGCTTCAACATTCTTACGACCCACCTGCCGGCCATTGCCAAGAACCTGATCCAGATTCAGATCCGCCAGGCCGCAGCGGACGTGTACGAGGGACTGGCCGCGATCCCTGCCGCTCTCGAGACGTTGAGAACACGGAGCTTCTGGTCCATCTACTGGGAGGCCGTGGGGAAGGCCCATGCTCATCCTCCCGTGGCAGAAGAGAGACGCCAGCACGAGGCGAAGCGGGAGACGATCCGCAAGGCCCTCAGGTTCAGTCCCGTCTATCAGTGGTGGTACAGCAATTGGACCGAGTCCTGGAGACCACGTTCTGGTCCTCTGCGCGAGAATCCCTTTGCTCGCCTGGCCAATCACTTGCAACGAGTCTTCACATGGCAACGGACGCAGTGGGCAGATTCCCCTGCCACCATCATCAATGCCGACCTGCACATGAAACAGCGCTTCTCTGCCTGGGTCGAGCGTCGTTTTGCCTTGGACTGGACCCCCGAGATCCTCGCCAACTGGGGCAGTGCAGGCCGCATCTGGTACCGTGTGAAGGACCGAATCTGGCCCGGGTCAGTGGACATGGAGACACGGAAACGGTTCGAGATTGGGCCCAACTGCAACATCACATGGAACAAGCGCACCGCGGACAATAGGGAAGCCATTGCCAAGGAGTCTCTGCGCAGTCAGGCAAGGGGCGTGGCGTCATCCCGGGATGGGATCGGGGTCAACTGTTCCAACGCCTCGCAGTTTATGCGGGACCTCATGGACAAGCGAACGCACAAACGCGGGTTCATTGTGGGAGGCAACTGCTTGCTCATGGATGGGTTCATCGACGAGCTCGTCTTCTTGACCACGTACTGTGTCACCGAGTTCAAACCACAGCTGCCGCCCTTTATGCAACGGAGCCTGGACCAGGACAGTGGACCGTCCGCCTGGAAACTGCTCAACAGTCTCCTCGATCGACCCGAGGCCAAGTTCCACAGCCCAGACACAACAGAGTGGATCCATGCTCGTCCGCACGAGACAGAAGACCAATGGCAGAGCTGGGGTACATGGCTACGACGGCGCAGTCTGGATTGGGTGCGCCCCAAGTTCCGTCCCTATCGCGAGGTGACGTCGAGGGGCGAGGGAAAGAACATCTATCGGGACTTGAGCCATCAACAGTGGCTGCGGGCCCGACTGACGGGTCACACATGGCGGCAAGTCGCCTCGGCCAGCAGCTTTGACTTCTTTGCCTGGTTCATCGACATTATCGACAGCATCTTTGGGACCAGCTTTGGCATGGAAATCACCAACTTCCTGCAGGATGTCCAGGACTGGTTCCTCAACACCAACATGTCCTATTTCCCTGGGCCCGTTGGCTGGTCGTACTGGTCGCGCTTCTTCTTCCGCTGCCAAGTCCAGCCCGAACCCGGGGCGGACCCTCAGAACGCCTTTATTAATCTGAACTGCAAGGTGGGCATTGGACTGGAGGCCGCAATTGGATGGGTCTTCCTCGTCATGGTCCTATCGTACATCTTCTTCGCTATCTTTATCCCGCCTCTGAACGGTCTCTACACGACCATTGGGACCGTCCTCATCTTCGTCATCGTTGTGCCCGCCGTGGCCTGGCACTGGAGCATTCGCTGTGCACTCATGACACCCTCGCTGATCATCCCTGGTGAAGGGAACGTGGGCATCAACGTGCCGTACTGGCCCTTCCCCATTGCATTCCCCGCGCTGCCCTTTTGTCTGATGGATGAGCTGACGGCCTTGGTTCGGAAGTACACCAGTTTCTGTTGGTGTCAGATCTGGTGGGGCACGTCGCTGGAGTTCATATGTCCGCCCTACGCCGTGAACGGGAATCCCTGTCCTCCTTGTCCCGATCGCATCGCTGTCACCAATTGCAACGCCATCGGGCTGGGGGGAGGCATCGATGTGGTCATCTATCTGTTAATCAAATGGTTCCCGATCACGTCCAATTGGATCAAAGCCTTTGCACAGCTCGTGTTCTTCACCGGCCATTTCGGTGAGACCCTCGCCATGATCGGGGACTACATCTACAACGCGGCCGTTCGCTTCACAGACATCCCACCGGCCCAAGAGAAGCTCTTTCAATGGTGCTTCGTCTGGACGTCCCCTTCCATTGCGGGGGTCATCCTCTTCTTCGTCCTAGCCTGGCTCATCATTGGGCTGGCTTGGACCTTGCTTGTGCTCCTCGTGGGGGCAATCTGGGACTGGGCTGCGGCCTCGCCCTTCTTCTACTTGTTCGGTGGGGCCTTTACGGACGCCTCAGCCTACGATTCCTTTCTCGGATCGCCAGCCTCAATCGAGGAGCAGGCCTACGTGGAAATGGAACCCCAGGGGCCTGCCGGGATTGGCCAGCGTGTTTTTGTTCCCGTGCGGCGACGGGGCATTCGGCAGTCTCTCTTGTTCGGGCCCATCGATAGGATGTATGCCAGGGCCATGCACCGGTTGAAACAGTACAAATAAAGACCGATTCATTTCATGGCCTCCATGAGAGCGGTCCAAGGGGCAATGTCCGCCCACTGCATGTTGATGTCGCTGGTTACACTCTTAATGACGGCGATCATGACCTTCTCGTCGCCCAGGAACCACTCTTGGTGCTTCTTCTTGCCCTTGGTGGTCACGTCTCGGCCCAGACGCACGCGCTCTTTGTAGGTAGGGTCCGGGATGACTGTTCCTGTCCGTTTCCAAACGCTGAGTAGGGTCTCGGTCCCCGTCTTGCTGTCCATGGCCATGATGTAGCGATAGATGCGGATGGCATCCAGGAGCCAGTGAATCAGCACCTCAGCCAGCCGATTGCGCCGACAGCGCCAGGACTCGACCAGCACGGAGCCTGGCCATTCCTCCAGTCGTCGGTCAGGCAGACGCTGGGTACGGCCAATCTTCCTGTAGCCATTCTTCGCGCCCTTCTCCTTGTACATGTAGATGAAGCCCAGTGTGTCCTGTGTGCTGGGACCGCGCTTGAGGCGGGCCAGGATCTGTTTCACGATCTTGTCATCGTTGTGAAGCCCAGCGGCAGGGTCAGTCGGATCCAGCGTCAGTGTTAGGGCCTTTGCCATGTCCCGGAGACCCTCTTCCACCTTGAGTTGAATGCCCCGTCTCGAGTGCGAAAATTTTATTCATTTCGTTTCGTTTCCACCCGGCAGAACAATGCCGAGACTCTTTGCAATGCTCCGGAACTGAAGGCTCAGAGGCGCCGTTCCCTTTTGATAGCGGCGCCACTCGACATTCATGTACGTGCCCATCGCCTTGCGGATGCGGATGTGTTCGGGACTCTTGGTCTTGTCATCAGCCACATGTTCAAGATAGTAGCAGATGTTCTCCCCCGGGACGCTGGCTGAACACACGCCAAAGTGTGTCTTCCATATCAAATTCATCGCGCTGAGCTTCTTCACGATGGCGTCCATGTCGTCGCCAATGACAGGAGGAAGGGGAACTCGCACGCCTGACTCGCCATTGCTTGGGGCGAGGCTGACGGTGAACCAAAAGTTGTCGTTGGTCGTAGGAACAAAGCGGAATTTGGTCAGACGAGTCGCGAGCTCGGCAATGAATTCCTGTTCAGTCAGGCAGGCACGCGCTGGCAGTCCACTACAGTCAATGACGCCTCCACTGTCGGCCTCCCTAATCAGGTTCAAGACCTCGACGAGCGCTTCGCAAATGACATCCTCACGGCGCAGGGCAAAGGCCTTGGCAACTCGCTCCTCTTCTGCTCGCAGCAACTCGGAGGGACTGCTCACGTGTTGAGTGCGGCTGCATGCTTCGGTCATGGTTGAGAGGGAACACCTCTGGTCTAGGGTGAATCTGGAAGTCCGACAGAGATTGAAATTTTTCGGTCTGTGTGCGCCGGAGATAAATTCTTGCGACAGACAAGGGGGTGCAACATGGACAACGACGATGCCAAACGAAAACGCGTGGAGGAACTCAAGACAAGGCTAGAAGCCAATGCTCAACTTGGCAAGGACATCGCCGAGAACGTTGCAAGTGCCAAAAACACTCTAGACATCATAGACGCCTTTTACGAGAAGGTCCCGGCCGTTGAAATTGACGAGGAAAGCAACCTGAACCTGAAACGAGCTCGCAAGACCTTCAGGACAATCATCAAGGACCAAACAGACAATGCCATGATTTTCGAGGCATTGAAGAAGACTTATGAAGCCAAGATCCGCGAAGCAGAAGGCACACAGCCGACGAAAGTTGGCGATGCTCTGCTCGATGTTGATTCCGTGACCCTGCGCACAGATAACGACGGCGACGACGAACAAGGCAGCACCGGTTGAATGATAAAACGCAATCTAATGGAGCGACTTTACTTGTACGTAATCTCCCCGAGCTGCCTCACGAGGTTCATCTTGATACAGACCCCCGCAGCATATTGTCCAGGTTTGTAACGTCGCATTTGACGAAGGAGGCTTCGCAGATTCTCTCTGCCCTGTTCGGACACATCAGACGTCGTCGAAACCCATGCGTCCGTGACATTGAAGAACTCCTCTCCGCCAGCGTGCCATGCAATCGCCCTATCTTCCTCAGCGTACGTCTTCCGTAGCCATGCCTCAACATCGGGATGCGTCTTTCTGAACTGCACAAGTTCTGCCTCTGTATAGCGCCCGGCCAGAACGCGCTTCTGAGTGGGAGCCGACCGACGACGCGGGGGCGTGGGGGCTAAACTGGGAAAGTCGTAGAAGAAGTCCCCTGCCTGTTTCCCCGAGTCTTGTCCCGAGTAATGCCCCCATCTGGACATCTGACGGACGTTTCTCCGTCAGGACATGCGTTGTCCTCTTTCAATCAAACTGCATGGTCCACATATTACTCCGCTGCGCTTCTTCTACATGCATGAACTTAGGCCCCCTACACCATGTCCAACGCGCCTCCTGAATGGGCCAATAGTCCTGCAGCCCTTGCAGATGCCCAGCGTCTGGCCGAACAGCGAGCTGCCTCCGAAGCTGTGCGACTCCAGCAGACGGGTCCCCAGAACCTGGGCAGTCCCTTTGTGACCGCGGCAGCCAGCATCTTTGTCATTGCAGTTCTGGCCTTTCTGACCGTGGTCATGATCGCGGCCGTTGCCGGACTCCCCTACCTGAACGCGGACACGAGCCTTGCGGATCGAGACTGGGTCCATGCCAACTGTGCCACGTGCCAGGGTGCCAAGGGAAACAAAGGAAGTGACGGCGAGACAGGGGCAAAAGGAGATGCGGGACTGGCCGGTATCAAGGGCAACAAGGGTGACACTGGACAGAACGCCGTCTGCCAGCCGAACCCCGATTTCCCCTGCGCCAAGGGACAGAAAGGAGAGATTGGAAACAAGGGCGACAGGGGAAACACCGGAACAGGCACCCAAGGGATCAAGGGAGAGCCTGGAGGCGACGGTCCTTCAGGTGCCACGGGTCCGTCGGGACCGGACGGTGCAAAGGGTGAACAAGGCATCCAAGGCATCCAGGGGAACAAGGGAGACGAGGGCCCTCCATTTTCGGGGAACACGACTTTGGAGAACGTGAACATCACCGGCATCGTGGATTGCATTGTACCCATTGGCCAGTCATGCCTGGGTCCAGGAGGTTGTTTCAACTTCACGCTCTGCAACATTACGGCAGAGGGCATCAATGTCTTTGGCGTGACGCAGGCCCCCTTTCTCAAGGTGGGCGAGTTCAACTCCACGTTCCCCGCCTCGTTCCAGGTCGGAGATGTGGGGTCACCCTATTCGACTGCCGTATTCGGTCGACGGTTTGGGGTCACACCTCCCGCATATCAGATTGCACTGTTCCAGACCTACGCGGCCAATGTACTCATCGAGTCGGCCCAGTTTCTTACGCTGCGGTCCATCTTTGATCTCAACGTAATCAGCGAGACGGGCGCGGTCAACTTTGTCTCGCAGTCGGGGAGCATGACGTTCAACTCGGTCACGGACATGTACTTTATCCAGGCAGGTCTGACCAATGTGATCAAGTTCACCCCGGCCCGCTATTTCAACGTGTCCACCACCTACGTGGACTTCTCAGTGGCCACCATTGGGAACAGCATCCCCACACAGCCGGTGCGTTTCCAGGACAGCGACGGAGTGAGCTTCAACAACACCTTTCTTTTCAACGGGGGCAATGAGACCCAACCCCTCGACTGCGGCATCTACGGGGCCCTCATCCTCAATGACAACGTGGTCATCAATGGGAACCTGACCATTCGAGGCCTGCTCTATCACTCGGACAACTACCAGAGCTGCGACCCTCCCATGACCACAACGCCTTCTGATCGGCGAGTCAAGCACAACGTGCAGGATGCAGACACGGCCGAATCCTACGAGCGTATCACCAAGAAGATGCCCGTCAAACGGTTCCACTACACGGACGAGTTCCTCAAGAGTCCGGGACGTCCACCTCACCTCACCAACACGAGCTATGTGGGCGTGGTGGCCCAGGAGGTGGCCCACGACTTTGATTACCTGGTGAGCAAGGGCAAGGCCAAGATTGGGTCCATGCATCTGCCGGACATGCATCACATCCATCCAGAGTTGCTGTATGGAGAGTTGGTCGCCACCCTGCAGCATGTGCGGAAGCTCCATGAGAAGCTGGCGAGTCGGGTCGATCATCTGGAATTCAAGGCTCGGAGACTTGCTCAGCGAGCGGCAAACGAAGGGGAAGAGATCTTGGACGCAACCATGGAAACAGGTCGCCAGGCCCTTCGTCAACTGGGGAAGAAGGTCGAAGAAGGCCGGGAGGTCACCCACGCAATCGATGCCCAGGTGCACAAGGCCATCTCGTTCCTTCACTCACGCCTCGAGCGTCTGGAAAGGGCAGTAACGGGAGACTAATCACTGCCCACGGTTTGCAAAAGAGAAAACACCCCCGATTGGGCACAAGACACCGCGGTACTTCATTGAGAAAGCGAGAGGAAGTCTGCATGCCCTCGCGGTGAATAAACCGCACAGACATCCCTCTCCGCGACCATGGGCTACCAGGGAGGCCCAGGGACGACCAAGACCATCTTCACGCTGACCTACTTTATGTGGTATGTCAGCGTGGTCCAGCTCGTGATCGCCACTCTCTACTTCTGGTACTTTCCCTGGACGCGCATGTTTCAGTACACATTCTTTGCCTCGCCAGCCACGTACGGGGTCCTGACGTCGAGTCGCTTCAACCTTCAGTGGTGGGTCTTCTCGCTGACCGCGCTGCTGATCCCTGTCCTCTGGTTCATCGGATGGATGAACAATCACTACCTGTCGCGGGGGACCAAGATTGCCTGGCTGACCATGTGCAGCGTTGAGTTGGCCCTGTGGTTGCTCACCTTTGGGATTAGCATCTGGTGGCTGTCGGATCGCAATAATCCGGATTTCCCCGACAACCCCGCCAATTCCTACAAAGCGTGCTGTACGCCCGAGTTCTACAACACGGTGGGGTCTTGTCCCAACTTTGGGGCGCCGATGCCGGAATGCAATCCGGGCATCAATCTGAGCGAATTGGGGACAACCTGGGACTTTATCTTCTTCTTCGGGGTCACTTTCGCCATGTGCATCATCTACATCCTCTACCTGTACCTGTCGCCCCAGATTATGTGGGAGACCGATGGGCTTGCACAGTACGGCGACCCAGAGTCGACTCTGCCTCAGTTCCGAGATCTCTGGAGCAGGACATCTGGAGGCCCCGTAGATGCAACCCCGGCCACAACCAACAGCAAAATATCCTTGCTAACGAACAGTGCGGCTTCTCGGGATCTGGTCCGGGCAAGGGAAATAAAAAAATTCTGACCGACTGGGAAGAGAGGGGCAAACAAGGGTCGACATGGCCACAAAGTTTGGCAATGCGTTTGACGGCGCGGCGTCTCCTGGAACGGTACGTCGAGCGGAGACTCGGTTACACAAAGACGTGGACGAGCGGAGGGTCACCTTCCCCTCTTGGATCCTCCCCGCTGTCCTCTGTACAGTCTTTGCCTACGCGATCTATTCGTGGGGCTGGTGCCGATTCATCCCCTTTGGCCCATGCTACCTGGAGCCGGACATGCCCAACGACACCTTCGTACAATACATGCTCGGCTCCTTCACGAGCCAGGTCGATGTCATCATCAACGCGGTCTTTACACTCATCTTTGATGCCACTGGGGACTGTGTTACCCGCGGGGGCAGACTCTTTGAATCCACACTATGGCCCATGGCCTGTGATCTGAGCGTCCTGGCTGTCATACTCTGCATCGGCACAGTGCTCATGGCCGTCATTGTCATCGTACTGTACACTCTACTTCTGGTCTGCGTGGTGGGACCGGGGCCCCTCGTCGAGAAGGTGCGCGCGAACACGACACCCAAGGACGACAAGGCGACAGAATAAACCCCAATGCTCTTTTCACTGGAGAATGTGTCCTTGTCCGATGGGTGCCACCGGGTAAGCACTTCTACGTTCTTGACGAACCCGGCTACGAGTGGACAGACCAATGAAACGACTTGGAAAACTGTCAGGCTCCACTCTGACACCTCGTTCGGGATAAGGGACGCTCTCAAGGTCTGCCATCATGCCGGGGACGTGGTGTTCCATCTTGTGAGTCCACCAACCTGCCGTGATCAGTATGCAAACTGCCCATCGCTCCCAACCACTGGCCATGGCCACAATCAGCAAGGCGCACAATGTTTCCACAATGGGGGCCAGGGTCATGAACCATCTCAGTTTGCGAATGCGTGCCCTGGCGGTCTCGTAGTCGATCACGTTCTTCTGATGCGCAGCCTCGGCCATGGCCTGTTCGGTTTGCAACACTTCCAACGGTGGTCGCGTTCGGGCTGGCTCCAGGGCAAGACCAAGGATGCGCTCGCGGTTTTCGGCAAAGAGTTGGCGATACCTCTCTTCCCCATACATTAGACGGCAAGCGAGTTCCATTGAGGGACTAGCCGATGTGCTCTCAATGGTACCCCGGCACAGCGGGCATGTGGCGTCATGGGACTCGTGCTGGAACAGTTGAAGCCAACACAGTTCGCAAACAAAGTGCCCACAGGGATTGAGCTGGCGTGGTCCAATCGGAACAGCCTGGCATACGGGACAGTTCTCGACGGTCGGAGATGCGGCGGGGGCAGGAGGAGGAGGAGGCTGGGATGTAACTGGGGTCGCGGTGCACGTGACATGGATATCTGGCCCATCCATTGTGTCTCGGAGCAAAGGTTCAACACCGCCTTTGCCGACGAATGGAAACTTCGACCACAGAAGCGAGGTGTGAACTTGAGCGGTTCGCAAGGCTCTGGGGACTGGACAGGCTGGCCCGAACCACGGATGATGATCGTCTGGGCAACGAGGAACTGCTCAGGATGTACCTCGTGTGTTCCGTGCTCTTCGTGCGCTGGTCCCTCGTGTACAAGGCCATGCCCGAACTATCTATGAGCCTGGATCAGCTCCTTCAGGCCTCGCGCAAGGCTGGCCATTCCGCCGATGTGTCAGAGTTCTTTCGCTCACGCCAGCCCCCGGTCGTTGCTCAACTATTCTGTGGGGCGACCTTCCGAGACGCCGCCAAGCAGACCACACTCTACCAGGAACTGCACGCCGTCATGGAGCATGCTTGTATGTACTCGGAGTCGCTAGAGGTGCTGGCCTTTCATCTGGTCGGAGCACCCAACCTGGTGGCCGTTGTTGAAGACCCACAGGCCCCCTTTGTTCTCTCTCGTATTCCCTCTGCCCACCGCGAAACTCTCGTCGAGAATCTGCGTCGCCTCCATGCCAAGTGGGCAGGCAACAACGCCGACCAGGTCAGCAGCGAGACGGCCACCATGATTGCAGCCTGTGACTACCCCGTCCTGGCTCAGATGGAACCCCACCACATCCTGTGTGACATGCACAGACGGAAGACTACGGGGGCGGGATCCACGTCCGTCAAGGCCAAGTCCTCGGCATCGACTCGGCTGGTCGGGGTGAAGACCCACGCAACCCTGCCCTGGACCTCTGAATGCGAGCGTCTTTGGGCCGAGGATCCTCGCTTCAGACGCTACAAACAGAGCAAGGGATGGCAGGCCTTTTATCCATCCCGGGACGCGGTCTTGGCCTATCTCAATGATATGACCGCCGGCGAGACCAACGTTGTCAAGGACTGCAAGGGAATGGACAGCGCAGAGGTGGTGCAACTCGCCAATCGTCTCGCTCCCTACGTGGAGGCCAGCATCTTTGTCCAGACCCCGCAAGGCAAGGACTTCCTCCGGGCCATGTCAGCCACAGCCACGCTCCAACAGATTGGCAGCTGGTCGACACTAGATGTCGCACGACGCATGATCGTGGCTCATCACCCCGATTGGCAGGCCCACTATTCCTACGCATGGAACCTGGACCGCACAACCAGTACCGAGATCGCCGCATACCGCGAGCAATGGCCCCATCTGCCCTTGGGACTCCTTGCGGAACACAAGGAGACGGAATGACCACTTGGGTCCTTTTGACTGGAGGAATTCTCTCATGAAAGTTCCCTCGATAAAATTTTCGCTGAAAAAAGTTTGTTGTCAGCAAAACCCTTAGCCCAGTATATTCGTGGCACCACTTTGCCACCCCAAGAGGGGTACCCCCAGACTTGTGCATTTCAAACTGACTCCGCTACCCGAC
>Ga0134128_10000740_pt1 | contig 44215 bp, 38 predicted proteins | sample KB31754_FD_96462 | JGI IMG/M metagenome (GOLD analysis project Ga0134128, IMG submission 96462) | Terrestrial soil microbial communities with excess Nitrogen fertilizer from Kellogg Biological Station, Michigan, USA - KB3-175-4 | ecosystem: Environmental > Terrestrial > Soil > Unclassified ...
GCAGCCATCTCAGCCGCCGTAGCCACATGGATGGTGGAATCACTAACAAACGACCGCGCCAACCGTTCGGCAACAGCCGGCTGCAACACCTCCGAAGCATTCAGCAGATCCCCCGTCGCCCATACTACATACCCGCCAGGCACCGTAACCTGAAAAGTGTAGTCATTAAAGTCATTATAGAACTCGAGCGACCCCGTATGCGGTTGCGTATCCCAGCCCTTGTAGTCATCGTACACGGCTACCCGCGGATAGGAATAGGCGATATAAAAGGTTGTCGGATCGATCACTCCCTCGCGTCCCGGATGGCGCGACAAGTTATAATGCCAGGTAATGTCCAGCATAAGCGAATCGTGCGGCCGGAGAGGCGTAGATAAAGGCACCATCTGATTCGTTGTAATGGCGGAAGAATTATCCCAGGGCACCGCCTCGCCGCGGATCTTGATCTCGTCGATCCGGATGCCGGCAGAAGTATCCTCAGCCCCGCCCCGCATGCCGCCACGCCGAACGTTTTGGATCAGCTTCATGTTCAGTTTCTCCAGCGCATCCGGGCTGTTGTTGGTATAGACGATATGCTCCACGCCCCGGATCACGTTATCCGGCGGCATCACCGTCAAAGCGATGGTATAAGTCCCATGATTCTGCCAGTAATGCGGCCCGGGCTTACCGTCGGGCGAGCGGGTTCCGTTATCGTAGGCTTTCTGTATCGAAGGCGGCAGGGTGAGCGTCTGCGCATCGGCGAGGCCGCAAGCAAAGGCTAAAACACCACAAAGGGCCAATGATTTAATCATCACCAAATATAAGCCTTTTTACAAGCCCCAAGCCCAGCCGCCGCCTCAAGCGCAGCATCAACAGGACCACCCCCTCAGCCCAGCCCGCGCAAGCTAGTTCGCCGGTACCACCTGCATCAAAGCCGGTATGCTGCAGGCATCATAACAAGTCACCGGCAACCCCGGCGTGGCATTATAGTTCTTCCCCATGAGCCCCGTCGACGGCTCCCGCAACGCATAGGCCCGGTTGATATTTGCACGCAGCCAGGGAAGATACTCCGGCCGGTTGCAATCCACGATCAGCCGGATCATGTACTGGCCCAGAATAGCATTGTACACCCCCTGCTCCTCGCCGCCTTCATAAGGCAGGATGCCGTTAGCGTCACACATGCTCTTCATAGTATAGTTCGCAGCAAGCAAGGCATCATTTAAAAAAGTCGAATCCCCGGTATGCTTAAAAAGCATCACCGCCGCCCCGATACAAGTAGCCTGGTTATACGTATGCGTCGTCCAATCGGCCGGATTGTTATCGACCTTGTTATCGGCCACGCGCCCGGTCGAAGCATCAAAAAGATTCCGCCGCGCCCACCCATACACCGTCCGAGCCCGCGAGACGTAAGAAGTATCCTTCGTACAGTCATACAACGTCAGCGCCCCGATCACCGTGGGATAGTTGATACACGCCGTCTTGCCCCGCTGTGTCCACGCCCACTCCATGCCGCCCGTGGTGCTGTCATACGACCCCACGCGCCCAAGCGCCGAATCCCCATACCACTCCAAATGGAACCCCGCCGTAGCATTGTCCAGGAACCTCTGCTCCCCCGTGAGCAAATAAGCACGGGACAATGAAATGATCCACCACATCATATCATCCCAGATAAACCATTTATTCTGATTCGTCCAGTCATAATTCGCATACTGCGCCGCCCCACCCGTATAGATATCCTCCACCAGCGAAAGATACTTCGCATCACTCGTACGCTTATACGCATTCATCGCCATATCCCAATAGATCGCCTGCGTCCAGATGGCGCCGATCCCACTCTTGTCGCTAGCCCGGTAATACAGCTTAATCGAAGGATTATACAACCACGTATTAAAGCTATTGTACGCCGAAGTGGCATTATTCGAGGTATAGGACAAGGCGGTCGTAGCCGTCGTATCCGAGCCAGACCCAGTCGTCGACGAAGAAGACGACGAGGGCGCGGCACTCTTCGCGCAAGCCCCCAAAAGAGCTAAAAGGATCATCCACATATATCGCATAAAAGTTTATTTCACCGTAATCTTCCTCACCAGGTTATTGCCCATGTCGAGGATATACATATCGTTGTTCTTGTCGATCGCGATCCCGGTAGGCTGATTGAACCGTGCATCGGTCCCCAGGCCATCCAGGTTACCCGTATTATCCCCAACACCCGCGATCGTCGTCACCGTCCAGTCGCCGGCAGAAAGCCGCCGCACACAATTGCTGTTATCACCACCACCCTGCCCGGACACGTAAAGATTTCCGCCGCCATCCAACGCTATCCCCCAAGGCCGTGCAAACGTGGCCGCAAGCCCGACACCGTCAACCATCCCGGCCACATGCGAGGTCCCCGCGATGGCAACCCCATTGTCGAAGACATCATTCACCGCATCATAGGTATACTTCCACACCTGCTCGTCGTCATATTGCGTAGCATAGATATTCCCGGCGGCGTCGATCGCCAGGGTACATGGCAAGGAATGATTGATCACCTGCGTTATAACGCCGCCCTTCAAAGCATACACCCCATTCCCATAAAAATCGCTCCAGTACACCGCACCGGTCTTCTTATTGACCACCACCGACGTCAGCTCATTCGTGCCATTCCCGCTCCCGCTTGCATATGTCGAAACAACCCCATCCGGCGTGATCATCCGGATATGATGACCGTTACGCTCGGAGACATACAAATTCCCGTTCGCATCCAACACCGTCCCGCAAGGGTTATTGAACTCCGCCGCCGCCCCGGCGCCATCGGCATAGCCATTCGTCCCATTCCCCGCGATAGTGGAAACCGTTCCATCCGCCGCAATCTTCCGCACCCGCTGATTACCCCCATCGGCGACATAGACATTCAAGGCCGTGTCCACACACAGCTGCCCGCGTACCCCATTGAAATTAAACGATGCCCCCGTACCAATGCCGTCATTGAACCCCGCCGTCCCCGAACCCGCTAGCGTCGAGACAGAATACGAATAAACATACGCGTAAGAGGAAGCCGAAGTCCCCGTCTTGCCATCGATGCTCACCACCACCGGACCCGACCCCGTCTTCGCCGTCACCGCCACCATGATCTCATCGCCGTCGACACCCACTACCGTCAACGGCACCCCGTTGATAGTAACCTTGACCTTCGAAGTATCACCGGTAAAATTGCTTCCCTTGATCAACAGCTCCGTACCAAAAGGTCCCGAAGCAGGACTAAAAGCAGAAACAGTAATAGGCTCCGAAGCATTGTGGCTAAATCCACCCGCGGACTTCTTACACCCGGTGCCAAACACCAGCGCCGCAACCACCAAAATATAGCTGAATTTCATAAATTAATTGGGTTTACCAACCGGTATTTTGCACCAGTTGTTTGTCGTTATTGATATCGTTAGAAGGGATCGGGAACAAATAATGCTGCTTATTGAACACCCGTGTCTCGAAAGCCACCACGTTGGTGAAATCCGGCAGATCATAATCGATATTCAACCCATACATCGGACCCGCATCCGTCTGCTCGGCGATCTTCCACCGCCGGGTGTCGAAATACCGGTTGTTCTCGAAGGCCAGCTCCACCCGCCGCTCTTTCTGCAACGCGATCCGCATGGCGCCCTGGTCAGCCGGCGCCGGAAGCGAAGGATCACCATATTGCGGTATCCCCGCCCGCCAGCGGATCAGGTTCAGATATTTCAGGATGTCCGGGTTGCCGGGATCGCTCTCGTTGAGACACTCGGCATAGTTCAGATACACCTCCGCCAGTCGTAACAATGGCTCTGTGCGATTATTGAAATCCCACTTGCCAAAACCCATGGCCTTGCGGGCCACATACCCCGTACGCGAATAATCATTGGCGGTCTGGGAATGACCGCTATTGCCATGATACGTGAAATCCGTATAGATCTTCCCATTCTGCGTATTCAACCAAAGGCTATTGCTATAGGTAATATTCACATAAAAACGCGGCTCGCGATTGACCCAGGGATTATAGATCGATCTCGCCTGGTCGTCCAGCGGTGCCTGAAAGGTCGAATACCCCGAGCTCTGATAACCCGAAAGCGGATCATCGATACTCCGCCCATTCGCCGTAAAGAATGCATCGACCATCTGCTGCGTCGGATCTATCGCGGTGCCGCCCCGGGAGTCATTGCCCCCCGGTGCCCCATTATGAAAGGGTGTCAGCGCATACTGCCACGGCCCTATGGAATTGGGCACCCGGACAAAGATCGCCTCCTTGTTCCAGTCCGTTAGGATCGCATCCTTACAGGACATATAAGGATCCAGCACACCCCCACTCGTCTCGACATTCAGGTCATACACCGAAGGCACGAACCCGGCAATAAAATCATGATAGGCTTGAGCCGCAACCGCCCATTTCCCAACATCGACCGTCTGGCTGATCAACTGCGTCCCATCCCTGTTCTTCATTGCCGCATAATCGGTATTGCCGTTAAAAAGCGGGCTCGCCTCATACATCAGCGCCTGCGCCCGGATGGCCAGCGCCACCCCTTTAGTGATCCGGCCACCATCCTGATCAAGCGAAGCATAAGCAACCGGCAGATCAGCCGCCGCCTTCGAAAGTTCGCTCACAACATAAGCCGTACAGCTGTCATAAGAACTCCGCGGCATCTGTAAATTTGCGTCTACAGAAACCGGCGTCTCACCGAGCAGCACCACAGGGCCATAGATACGCATCAAATAAAAATAATAGATCGCCCGCAAAGCCCGCGCCTCCGCCTTATGCTGCGCGACCTGGTCGGCAGAGATATCTTTGATGCCATCGGCCTTTTGGATAAAGACACTCGCGGCACGGATACCCTGGTAATAATTGCTCCAATAGGCGCTAGCGATAGAAGAATTGGCATCCCAGCTGCCATTGTTGATGTTATTGGCCACCCGGTCCGGCCACGTGATCACGGCTTCATCCGAAGCACAGGTCCACACGCCGGCATTGTTGCTGCCGCCCGCATCGCGCTGCCCGTATTCATCGGGAACTTTCGAATATACATTGGCGAGGAACTGGTTGGCCGTAGCCCAGGTCTCGAAGGTACCGTCGAGCGTAATGTTGTCGGCGGGTACCTGGCTTAAATATTTCTTGCAGCCGTACGAGCCCAGCAAGCCCAAAACAAGTATAAAAACAACTATCTTTTTCATATTGCAGTCACGTTAAAACTTAAGATTAATACCAGCAGTGATCGTCCGCACATTCGGATACGTATTCCCGTTCGTAGTATTCAGCTCCGGATCCCAAAGCTTGAATTTCGAAAACGTAAGCAGGTTGAAGCCCTGGATATAGATCGCGGCATTCTTGACCCCCGCCCTGTGTAAAATCGTCGTGGGAAGATTATAAGAGAGCTGCGCACTCTTCAGCCGCACAAAACTGATATCCTTTATCCACCAGCTGCTGGTCTGGTAGTTGTTGAAATTGGCAGCAGCACCATAGGCGAGACGCGGATAGAAGGCATGCTGGTTTGGATTCGCAACCGTCCACCGGTTCGAAGCCTCCGAAAACAGGTTGCTCTGCTCGGCCGTAAAAGGACTCACGGCGTCGCCGGAAACATACCGGTCGCAATTGGCCACACCCTGGAAGAACACCGTCAGATTGAAACCCGCAAATCCCGCATTGAAACCCAGACCATATACCGTGCTCGGCACATCGCCCCTGCCGATATACGCCACATCATGATAATCGATCTTCCCGTCGCCATTGAGGTCCTTATATTTGATATCCCCCGGCAAGATATTCGACTTGTCGCCCCCTGGCACAGGACGATTGTCGATATCTTTTTGATCGGTGAACAGCCCATCCGCTATATACCCGTACTCGGCAAGGATATTATGACCGGTGTGGTTCATCCACGGATAATCCTGGACAGGCATGTCATTGGCCACCAGCACGTCTTTATTATACGTGATCGTACCACGAACACCCACGTCTACGCGGCCAAATCGATGGTTATACTCCAGCGTCGCATCGATCCCCTTGTTGTCCACGACACCGAGGTTGCCATATTGCTGCTGCGTCAACCCCATAAAATCGACATTGGACGCCCGGGCGAGGAAGATGCCCTTTCGGTGCTCTTTAAAAAGATCCACGATCAGCGAAAGACTATTATGCAGCGTCTTCACCTCCAGACCCAGGTCCTGTTTCTGCGAGGTCGCCCACTTGACATCCGACCCATAACGGGAGATCGAGATCCCCGTCACGCCATTGAAATTGCCATAGGAATAGCCGTTGTCGCTGGGATTCATTTTGTCCAGATACAGGAACCGCAAGGTCGGATCGCTCACACTGCCCTGCCCCACGATGCCATTCGAATACCTGACTTTTAAAAAGTTCACCACATTCTTCACAGCCCCAAAGAAATGTTCATTGGAGATCACCCAGCCGATGCCACCCGCCGGGAACAAACCATAGCGGTTAGCCGGCGAGAACAGCTCGGTTCCATTATAGCCCAGGTTGCCCTCGACAAAATAGCGGTCGTCATAAGAATACGTCACCCGGCCGGCGACGCCGATATACCGCTCGGGGATACTGGTCATATAATCACCAAAAGCGTTGTTCTTACTGCTGGCATAAGCCAGCGCAAGCGCCGAAAGATGATGACGGTCAAAACTCCGGTCGTAGTTCACGGCCCCTTCCGTGTAGAAAAGCCGTGTGCCGCTGTTGTTGTTGCTATAACCCAGGTACGGCGTCGGTGAGACATAGGTCTTCACCAGGTTAAGACTCCCATCGGGATTGTGCGGATCGTTGGTATTCACGTACCAGGTATCTTCCCGCTTGCCACGATTGGTGTTCTGTTCATTGTGGCTATCGAAGGCGGCCATCGCCGTCACGCTGAGCCCTTTGGTGACAAAAGGCAGGTCTTGCGTAAGCCGCACATTGCTGTTGATCTCGTTGACGGCTGTCGTTTGGAAACCGCGTGTCGTCAGATCGGCGTAAGGGTTACGGAAGCCGCCATTGGGCGAGATCCCCGGGACGAACCCGCCGGGATACATCACGGGATAGCTCACCGGAGCAGCGTCCATCGCGCTCTGAAAGATATCCTGCGTGTTCAGCGCGGGCCCGTTGAGGTTAGAGAAATAACCTTTCAGGTTCACGTCCAGCTTGGTGGTTCCGGTGAGCTTCAGGTTGGCATTGGTGGTAAAATTGTACCGGCGGTATTTCAGGGAGGAATTATATTGTTCGAGGTCATCGGTCTTCAGGAAGCTGCCTTCTTCGTAATACGATAAAGACACATAATACTGGGCGTTCTGAACGCCCCCGCTGGCATTGACATTCGCGCGGCGGATCGACCCCGTTTTGTTGAGCACGGCGTTCAGCCAGTCTACATTGGGATACACCAGCGGATCGAGACCCGAAGCCGTCTTGTCGATATAGTCCTGCGAATACATCGGCGCCTGGTTGCGGGTCGTGAGCGCCTCGTTGGCCAGGTTCATATAGCTGATGCCATCGAGCATCTTGGGCATTTTGGTGAAGGAATTCACCCCTTGGTTGTAATCGACGAATACCTGCGGCTTGCCGATCTTTCCGCTCTTGGTCTTCACCAGGATCACTCCGTTCGCCCCGCGAACGCCATAGACCGCCGTACCGGACGCATCCTTAAGGATCGTGAAAGACTCCACATCCTCGGGATCGATATTGTTGAAATCGCGCTCGACGCCATCCACAAGGATCAGCGGATTGGCGCTATTCCCCGCACCGAAGGTCGATATACCCCGGATCCAGATATCCGCAGAGCTCTTCCCCGGTTCACCGGTACGCTCCACGCCGATGACCCCGGAGATGCGGCCCGCCAGCATCGACGAAAGATCGGCCGTAGGCTGCTTCAGCTCGTCGACATTCAGCGTCGATTGCGCACCCACCAGCGAGATCTTCCGCTGTTTCCCAAAGGCCACCACCGCGACCTCCTCGAGATCTTTACTCTGACCCGGCCGCATCCGCACGTTGAGCGTCGTCCTGTCCCCAACCGGCAGCTCCTGGGTGCCAAAGCCTATATAGCTAAAGACGAGCACCGCACTGTCGCTGCTGGCGATGATCTCGTAATGCCCGTTGACATCGGTGGAGGTCATGGTCACGGTGCCACGGATACCCACGGATACGCCGCTGATGGGCTTGTTATTGTCATCGATCACCGTACCCGAGATAATGGAGTCGCGGCGCAGGGCAGGCATATCCGTCTTCCGGACCTGCATCTTTCTGCTGATCACGATCACCTTATGGACCTCCTCGAAGCCCAGCGATTTATCCTGCAGCAAAAGTTTAAGGACTCTCTCCAGCGGTTCCCTGGTGAACGTGTACGTACCCACATGATAGGAGCTCAGGAGCTGTTTGTCATACGCAAAAGGGACCTTCGTCACCTTTCGCAGCTCGCGGATAGCGGACTCGAGCGTACCGCTTTTGATGGTAGCCGTGACCGTGATGGTCTCCAGCTGCTGGCCTTCGCCCGCGCGGGCAACCCCCATCGTTAGAAGGAAAATAATGGCAAGCGTTGTTCTCATTGTTAGTTTGGTGTTATTGGTATAGGAAGATTTTGTTGTCCTGTTTTTTGATTTTAAGGTGATGGATAGCTGCGAGTACCTGGATGGCCTCATCAGCCTTCATGGACCGCAACAGTTCGGTGGTATACTTCGTATGTCTTAAGGCGTCCTGGGTGGTGGTGACGACGACGCCGAAATTCTTCTGCATCAGCACAGCCATCTCGGCAAAAGATATATCGTTGAAGAGCACGCGGCCGTCCTGCCAGGCGGTCATCGACTCCTCCAGCGGGATCGTCCGATACATCCTGGTAGCCCTGTCATACGTCAGCTCCTCGTTCTTCGAGAGGACGGCTATCGTGCCGGTTCCGGCCACCTTGACCCGGCCGGTTACAACACCCACATTCAAGTCATGAAAACCCGCGTAAGCGGAAATAGCGAAAGAAGTTCCGAGAACCGTAGTGGTGAGGTCCCCGCTGTGCACGACAAAAGGATGTGCGTCATCTTTGACGACATCGAAGAACACCCGGCCATCGGCGAGCTCGACATTTCTGTCCCCGGAACCGTCGTTTTGTACCCGGATCGTCGTACCCGCATCCAGGGTCAGGACCGAGCCATCTTCCAATGTTATCTTCTTGCTTTCGCCGATGCCTGTAGTAATGGTGGCATATTGCGGTGTAGGTGTGGTATGGAACCAAAGATAAGCACTCCCGGCCGCCGCAAGGAGAACGACAGCCGCTGCGACGCGTGTCCAGCCAGGCAGGCGCCTGATCTTCGAAGGTTCGGCCCCGGCCCGTTCGGCCGTAGCGCGCTCGCCCGTTATCATCGGCACGATCTTCGCCCAGATCTCCTTACCGGTAGCCTCCGTCTCCTCGGGCGAAAGGTCCACCGGCCTCGAGTCAAAAGATCGATACCAATGATCAACCCTGGTGTTATCTATAGAGCTAGAACGGCCAAGCAGGTATCTCTCAAGCAGTTTTCTAATTTCAGTGTTTTTCAAAAGCAGCCTCGTTTTCTATTCCTATCTGCAAAAAAGCAGTTTGGTACCAGGGTCGTGAAAAATATTTTTTGGGCCCCGTTTCCGCGGACCCCAACTAAATTTTAGCAAAAGTAAATGACCAGAAAAACCACAAACGCCCAATCGCCGTTATCGCTGGACCTTATGGACGCACGGAGCCGCCGTAACGCCTCCGTAAGCTGATTTTTTATCGTCTGTTCACTAAGATTCAGCCGCTGCGCAATATCGGCAATAGAAAGCTCCTCCTCCCGCGAGAGCCGGAAGATCTCCTGCATCCGCGGCGGCAGCTGCCGGACCTCGCTTTCGATGAATTCGCTGAATTCCTTTGCCTCCAGCAGGTCGCTCGCAGCAGCAGCAGCACCAGCCACCGACGGCAGCTCAAAAACATCCGTATTAGGTATCTCCGCCGCACCATAAGCGTAGTGACTAATGACCCGGTACTTGACCGCTGTAAAAAGGTAGCGCCCGATCTCCCCGTCTTCGAACGTGAATACATCGTTTCGCCGCCGCCACAACGTCGTCATGACCTCCTGTACGATGTCCTTGGCCTCGCTTTTGTCCACCCGTTGACAGGCCTTGACATATAGCCGCTGCCAGTAGCGGTCATACAGCAACTTGAACGCGGCGGCATCTCCCTGGCGGATCGCTTGTAGGAGCATGGCATCGCTGTGGTGTTGCATCCGCCGAAATTATAAAAAAACCCCGGCTTCAGCCAGGGTTCGTTTTAATATCCCGGATTCTGCTTTAACTGTGGACTCAAATTCAAGGTATTAACCCCAAGCGGAAAGATATTCGTATGATCGTCACCATCCGGCTGCTTGTCCCACCACGTCCCGGTACTAAACACGCCCCAGCGGATCATATCGGTCCGGCGACGCCCCTCGCCAAGGAATTCCCGGCCCCACTCATCGAGCATCTCCTGGTCGGTGAGCTGACTCCCGTCAGCCGTGTACAAGCTAGGCGACCCGGCCGGATAATTCCGTGCCCTCACGGCATTCAAAAGCGCAGCCGCCCCCGCCTTATCCCCCGCCCTGTACTTGCATTCGGCCAGATCATAATAGATCTCGGTCAGCCGGATCTCGGCATACGACGAGGTAATACGGTTGGGATCATCGGTGGGATAGTAAGGGTATTTGACCAAATTCACCCCCGACGCATAGTCGGCATGGTTCATATCGGACTCCTTGTCGGCAAGCGGCGTACCCGGCGGCGTATTCAGGAACCAGCCCACCTGGTCGCGGATAAACAGCACATAATTCGTGGCCTTTCCATCCCGAACAGTGTCCTGCACCCCATTCGCATTGATATAAGGCAGATAGCCATAAAGGAACATGCCCTGCCGTTTACTGTTGCCAAGATTCTTATACACCTGCAACCGGTAGTCGTCGGGATAATGCCGGAATTTGATAAAGGGCTTTCCCAACGCATACGGATACTCGACGCTGTCGACATCGCGGCCCGGCTGTAAGGCAAACTCCGGATTGGCATTTCCAAAGTCGGAGAACCCCAGATAGCTCGGCGCCCGGTAGGTCATACACCAGAAATACATATTGGACCCGTATTGCCAGTGGGTAAGGTTGAGCGTCGAAGGGAAACCAAAGATCACCTCGGTACCCGGCGTACTGTTAGTATAGTCGAACGGCGCGTCCCAGCGGGTAGCCAGCGAATAGCTCCCATATTTCCCCGCGATGATATCCGTACAAATGGAATCACAAGACGCATACCGATCCACGCCCGTCCACACCTTCGAATTCAGATACAGCCGGGCAAGCAACGCAGCCGCACCCGCCTGTGTCCACCGGCCCGAGGCATTGGCGCCAAGCGAGGTATTGGTGGGCAGATCAGGCAACGCCGCCTTGAGCTCCGACTCGATCCAGTCAAAAGCCTCCTGCGGCGACACCTGTGGCCCGCTTTGTGTAGAATCCTTTACCTCTTTCACGAGCACGATATTGCGATAGAAATCCAGCGCCCGGATATGGAACCAGGCCCGCATCGTCCGTAGCTCGGCCTCGAAATCCGCCAGCTCCGCCGGCGAGACATCCAGCTTCTCCGGATCGCTAATGGACTCCATATCCTGGAGCGAGTTCGTCGCCAGCGACGCACCCTGATAAAATGCCGTCCATGCCCCATCGCAAAAGCCATCGGTGGGCACCCAGGTATGATAATGCATGCGCTGGAAATAGCCCCCGTTCTGCCAGTCGCCCTGCCGGTTCGGTGTCATCAGCTCGTCGGTAGGATCTTCCTCCGCTGCAAAGACGTCGTTGCCCTGAATGCTCCAGTAGCCATGTTCAAAGGAGCGGATAAAATCCTGGATCACGGCCTGCCGGCTGGTGAGAAACTGATTGGCAGTGATCGTACTATAGGGAACCTCGTTGAGTTTGGTGCAGGAGACCGCCATAAGCACCACGAGAAAAAGAAAACTATATTGACGCATCGTTAGCTATTTTTAAATTAAAATTGTACCTGTACCCCCAGCAGCAACTGCAATGCGGAAGGGTAGTAATTCAGCGCGAGGTTGTGGTTGACATCCAACGTACCCGCAGCACCCGGCCACAGTCCATTCACCGGTACAGCGTCGGGATCGCCACCTTTGTACTTTGTAAACGCATGCAGGTTCCTGCCCGTCGCATAGACGCGGACGGAATGCAGATATTTTGAATCGAACTTCTGTGTAAACCCTATCGAGACATTGTCGATCTTTACAAAATTGCCGTTCTCGAGGAAATAGTCGGAAAGGATCGCCGCCGTCTTGGGATTCGTCAGCTTCGAATACTTGCCGCCGTCGTAGGCCGTCGTGAGCAGGTTCACATTGGTCTGCTGGGCCGGTGTACCCAGATAGAAAGCATAGCTATCGAAGATTTTATAACCAAACTGTCCGCGCAAAAAGACGCCGAGATCCCATTTGCCATAGGTGAAGCTATTGCCGAGGCTGGCCATGAATTTGGGCAAGCCGTTGCCGGCAAACCTCCGGTCCGCATTCGATGCCGCGGTAGCCGATATCACCTGGTTCTTCTGGTCATAAACGAGCAGGCCGCCCGTGTTGTCGACACCCGCGGACTTGAGAATGTAAAAGCTACCCACCCTTTTCCCTTCCTCGAGCCGTTCCAGGTTACCCGGGCTGCCGGGAGCCGGCATCCCTATCCCGTCCTGGTAGGTGCCACCATTATACAACTGGTTCGAAAACGAAACGAAATCGTTGTTATTCGTATTCGCCGCGAGCATCACGTTATAGGAGAACCGTTTGTTGCGGACCACATAGGCATTCAACTGTACCTCGATGCCCGAATTCTTCATGGTGCCCACGTTCACATATGTCGTGGTCTGAAGATTCGGCGGCACGGGGACACTGTAGCTACCCAGCAGATCCTGGTTCTTCCGGGTGTAATAGTTCACGCTTCCCGAAATGCGGTTGCCAAACAGCGCAAAATCCACGCCCACGTTATAGTTGATCGCCTTCTCCCAGCGCAGGTAGGGGTTGACGTTCTGCGAAGGCCCGAAGTCCTGATAGGTAACTCCATCGAACGGATAATAACCATAGCCGCCATAGGTCAGCAGGCTCTGGTAGCTGGAAAAATCCTGGTTGCCGGTGACGCCATAGTCCGCTCGGAGCTTGAGTGTGTTCAGCCAACCCGTGGTCCCATACATAAATTTCTCGTCGGAAAGAAGCCAGCCCACGCTGAGGGCCGGGAAATTGCCCCATTTGTTGTCGGCGCCGAACTTCGTCGACCCCTCATGCCGCAAACTGGCGGTGAGGAAATAGCGTTTATCAAAATCATAGGTTAGCCGCCCAAAGAACGCCGCGAGGGCGCTGCTGTTTTGCGTGGAGCTCATCCCTGTGACCCCATCCTGCTGATCATAGGACCCCGAGCCGAGATCGTTATAGGTCAATGCATCGAAGGGGATACCCTGGTTATTGGCATCGAACTCCTGGTAGTTAAAATACTGGTACGAATAGCCGCCCAGCAACCGCAGCGAATGCTTCTTGACGTAAAGCGAATAGTTACCGGTCCATTCCAGACTGGTCTGTGTATTCTCGTCCTGCTCCTGGCTGGCGGTATTTCTACCCGTCCCGCCGTTGATCAGCAGTACGGAGGTTAGGGTGGACGGGGTGAACTGCTGTTCTTTGTTGGACCTGCTGATCTCACCAATCGTCAGTACGGTATTCAGGTTGGGCAGGATGTTCAGCTTAAAGGTGCCATTGAGATCGAGTTCTTTGATCTGTTCGTAGTTGGTGATCACCTTGGCATCTTCAACGGGGTTACCCGCGAAAAGACCGCCGTTTATATAGCTGTAGTTCCCCAGGCTGTCATTTATGGGGAGGGTGGGATTCAGTGTCAGTGCCCAATTGAAGTTCGAATAGTCGGCTACGTTACTCATCATATAGCGTGGCGCCACGGTGACGCCGGCCGAGAACAATCCGTTGGCCGCGGTATGATTCAAATTCAATCGCGCGCCGTACTCCTTCTTATTGGACCGGATGTCCAGACCATCGGCAAAGCGATAGTCGATCGTGGCAAGATAGTTATCATGTGTATTCCCACCGGAGAACTGCAAGGTGTGTTTCTGTGCGAAGTCGGGCCGGCGGGTTACCGACCTGAGCCAATTCGTCCTTGCACCTGCGTCTGTGCCCCGGCCATGTGCCAAAAACTCCTGCGGCGAAAGCACCTTGAGCTGTTCGGTGGCAAAATCATTCGCGCCATAGACATCGTAGAGCGTCTTCGACTGCGAAGTGCCGGTTTTGGTGGTGATCAGTACGACGCCGTTGCTGCCGCGGGTGCCATAGATGGCGGAGGCCGCGCCGCCTTTGAGGACGTCTATGGATTCGATATCGTTTTGGTTGAGGTTGTCGATATTGCCGCCGGGGACCCCGTTGATCACATAAAGCGGCCCCAGTCCCGCGTTGCGCGACGACACGCCCCTCAGTTGCAGCGAGGTCGTGGAATTGGGGTCGGCGGCGGAATTATTCTGCACCGTGAGCCCCGCCACCTTACCCTGGATCGACATCATCGGGTCGTTGTTGGCGCCGGTGAGCAGATCTTTGGAGGAGATGTGGGTGATGGCGCTCGATACCTCCCTTTCCGCGATCGAGCCATAGCCGATGCTGACTACGACCTCCTGTTCGCTTTTTGGGTTGGGGATCATCGTCACCGCGACATCGGCCCTTCCTTTCACCGCGACCTCCTGGTTCATATAACCTACGTGCGAGATCAGCAATACCGCGTTGCCGCCGGCGCTGATGCGGAAAACGCCGTTGCTATCGGCCACGGAGAAGAGCCGTGTATTCTTTAGTTGTATCGACGCCCCGCTCAGCGGCTGGCCGTCCGGGCCCGTGACCTTGCCGGTGATGTCGTGGGTACCCCGCGGCGCCGTGGTGTCGGTGGCGGGTGGCGGGCGCCTGGTGACGAACACCGTTTTGTCTTCGATATAGTAGTCGAGGGGTTCGCGCGCGAAGCACTGGTGGATGGCCTCGAGCACCGGCGCGTTCTTTAATTGCAGCGTAATGGGGACGGCGTCTTTGAGGACTTCCGCTTTGTAGAAGAACTGGTAGCCCGTTTGGTTCTCGATCTTCGCGAAGACGTCGCGGAGTGGTGAGTTGGCTGCGGAGAGCGTTACATTTTGCGAGAGTGCCCTTCCGTTGGCATCGAGCAGCACCATGGTGGTGAAGACAAAAGTCAGTTTGATGGCGAGCAGCAGGCCGCGGTGGCTACGGTAGTTGTGGCGGTCGCCGCGGTTTTGGCGCCGGCATTGGCGCCCGCAATCGTGTTTGGCAAGACGATACATGGATAATGTTGTTTTGGTCATTAATGTCTGTCCTTCCCGACCAGCCGCCACCCGCGGCCTGGTCGAAGTCTCTATGGTCTACGTCTAGGGTAATATGGTCAGGACCCGGCCCTCGAGACGGCTATGTACGCCCATCCTGCCGAGCCCCATCATCACCTGTGAAAGCTTGAGGCTGCGTTGCAGACGCCCTGCGAACAAAGCCGCGCCGGGCTTGCCTGCAAACACGATCCGTATATCGTACCATCGGGCAAACTGCCGCATGATGGCCTGGATGTCCAGGTTGTCGAAATCAAAGTAGCCGTCTTTCCACGCCGCGGCCTGCGCCGTATCCGCCGAGCTGTTGAGCGTTATCCGCTCGCTATTCGTGATCGCGCCGCCCCCCCCGCCGCCGGAGCTCATCCCCACGCCATTTCCTGCGAGCACATCGGTGAGCCCCTCCTGTCCCGGCGTCAGGAGCAAACTGTCGGCGCCCTCGATCACCCGGACACTGCCCTGGATCAGCGTCGTCTTAGTGGTGGACTCGTCGCCATAGGCATGGACGTTGAACTCGGTGCCGAGTGCCTGCACGATCATCTTTCCTGCCTTGACGACAAAGGGCCGCCGTGCATCGTGCGCCACATCGAAATAGGCCTCGCCCGTGACTTCCACGAGCCGCGTGTTGCCCGCGAACGCCACCGGAAACCGGATCGAAGATTGTGAGTTGAGCCATACCTTGGTGCCGTCGGCAAGTGTCAGTCGGTACTGTCCTCCGGCCGGCGTCGCGAGTACACGATACAGCGGTCGACCGTGGTTGTTCGCGCCCCCGCGCCCACTTGCACCGTCTGCTCTTTCACCCCCACGCCCATCCGCGCCGTCTACGTCCCCGCGACCGCCGGCACCCGCCGCACCCGCACGCCCAGGCGCCCCCGCCCCATCCGCACGCCCACGCGCCCCCGCCCCATCTGCACGCCCACGCGCCCCTTCGTCGCTGCTCCCCGATATCGCCGCATCCCCACGCCCATTCTGCAACCGATTGTAGTCTGCCTCGCTGCCCAACTGCACCAGCGACCCATCGCCGAGCGTCAGCGTGGCCCTGTCCCCACCGGGATCGATGTCGTTGTGGAGGACGCTCACAAAAGCGGGCGTAGCGTCCTTGTGCAAGCCACCCCGCCAAAGCAAAAAGATAGCCGTACCCGCCAACGCGATGATCACTGCCGCGGCCACACCATACCGGCGGACCATAAGTCTCACGCGGCCTGTTGCTGCGGCCGGCGTATCCTGCGTAGCCTCCAGGAGTTGTCGATGTAGTTTTCCTTTTTCGAGCAAGTGGAAGAAGACCTGCAGTTCTTCCGGGCTGGCGGTGCGGCTGACATAGCGGTGCACCAGTGTACGGTATAGTTCTTTTTTTCTCATCGCGTATGATAAAGACGATGAGTAAAAGCGCCAGTACATGTCCGTTGAAAAAAATTCTTTTTAGCAGGGTTTAGTGAAATGACCGGCCTCAATGCGGCCGATGCTGATTCAAATACGCGAGGATGGGTAGCAGGGCGCTGAGCGTCATCCCAAACTCTTCGCGTGCGGCGGCGCGAAATTTCTCGAGGGCAAGATGCATGCTATTGCGAACAGCGTTACGCGAAATGCCCAGGGCCGCGGCGATCTCGTCATAGGACTTGCCCTCTTCCCGGTGAAGCAGGAACACCTCGCGGGCCCGCGGCGGCAGCGAATCCAGCGTTCGTTTAATAAAGGAGGTATAATCGCGATGCAGGGTTTCGTCATCCCAACAACTATTGCCCTGATAAAATTGCCGGGCGATCTCTCCTTTGACGATGTCGCTCCGGCTTGCTGCCCTCAGCACATCGATGGCGTGGTTCCGGGCGGCGTGCATCAAATAGCCCTCGAAGTTTTGCACCCGTTTTAGCCCCTCGCGTTTCTCCCAGATCTTGATCAATATTTCCTGCGAAATATCCCGCGCCAATTCCTCGCTGGCGAGATATTTTAGCACGAGCCTGAAGATGGTTTCCCCATACCGTTCATAAAGCGTTTTGAAGGCTCCCTCATCCCCTTCGACGAGCTGGGCCAAAAACGCCTTTTCATCATATGGTTGTGTAGCGTTCAATCCGGATCGAAGATACTACATACCCGAAGATTATGAATCATCGGCTATTTGCCCTATATTGATCTATTATGGCCTACGGTTTAACCCCTCACTACACCCAAGACCTGCCGCTTGACGGCCTTACTCCTACTCAATACGTGGCCGGCTGTGTGACTGCAGCCCGGTTCCTGGATTGGGATGTCCGGCATATCAGTGATGCAGGACTCATCGCACTCACGGAAAAGAAAATGTTCCGGCGAAAACAAAAGTTCAGTGTTCAGATAGACAACGGGATCGCTACCGCGAGGAGCGAGTCCATCGGATCCGAGATGATGGACTGGGGTCGGAACAAGAAAAGAGTCGGGCAGTTCATCGATCAGTTCGCTGAAGTCAGGAACACCACATCGCCGGAACAGCTCGATAAGATCTATGAAGAATTGAAGCCGGAATTGGTTCCACAGGAGCAGGACGTATTGACCGTTCCAGCTCCTACGCGAAAGGACCAGTGGGCCAGTTTCTTTTCCTTCTTCGTACCGCGGGAAGGATTCTTTGTCACACCGCTGATCGTCGATCTCAACATCGTGCTTTTCCTTCTGATGGTGTTATCCGGTGCGAATGTCTTCGCGCCAGACTCTGCATACCTTATAAAGTGGGGCGCCAATATTCGGTTTCTCACCCTCGATGGCCAGTGGTGGCGGGTCATCACCTGCTGTTTCCTGCATATCGGCATCTTCCATCTGTTGATGAATATGTATGCGTTGCTCTACATCGGGTTGCTATTGGAGCCGCGGCTGGGCCGGCGCCGGTTTGCTACCGCGTATCTGCTCACGGGCGTCATGGCCAGTATCGCGAGTCTGTACTGGCATGAGAACACGCTGAGCGCCGGCGCGTCAGGCGCCATCTTTGGCATGTATGGTGTGTTCCTCGCGCTGTTGACGACGAATCTCATAGAGAAGACGACGCGCGGCGCCATGCTGGCAAGCATCGGTATTTTCGTTGTCTATAACCTGGTCAATGGGCTCAAAGGCTCCGTCGACAATGCCGCGCATATCGGCGGGCTGCTCAGCGGTATCGCGATAGGCTATCTCTATTATCCCAGCCTCGCAAAGCCGGACAGGCCCGGGCTCTTATATTCCGCGGTCCTCACGGCCGCCGTCCTGGTCGTCGCGATGTCGACGTTTGCGTTTCGCAAGATTCCCAATGATTATGTCGTCTTTCAGCAGAAGATGGTTGCCTTTGCCGGCGATGAGCAACGCGCCCTCAACGCGGTTCACCGGCTGAATACTGACACGCCCAAAGAGGAGTAGCTTCATGCCATCAACGATAGCGGGATGTATTACTGGAATCGATGTCTTCAATCGCTCAACGAGGCGAGCGAGTTAAAGATCTCCGATCCGCTGAAACAACGTACGGACATGCTGATCCAGTATTGCAATCTGCGGATGCAGGCCTATGCCTACTATTCCCGCCTGATCGCCGGCTCTACCCCCGCCGGCGAGGACTCGTTGACGTATTACAACTCGCAGATCTTCCACTTGATGGATCAGCTAAAGAAGGGGCAGTAACCCACACAAAAAAGGCCATCCAGAAGACCAGATCTGGATGGCTATGACCCTAAAAACAACCCGTTGCTTCTTAAATGAGTTTAATCAGGGCCTGGGGGTTGACTGCGTTAAATAGGTCTACTGCGCGTGCTACGGAGCGCTTTGTGTGTGGTACATGCATTGGTAATCTCCGCGAAAAGAAACGTAACCGTATATTTAAAAAATATTTTTATCAGATGCGAAAAGCCCTGCTAACCATAAGTTACCTGTTATTGGGCGTCGCCTTACAAGCCCAAACGATGCGTCCCGTCGAAGAACTCATAAATACCCAGGACCCGGGCTGGCCCCTTGTGCAGAAATGGATTGCCGCCGCGAAGAACAAGGTCGAAGTCTTGCCCTGCGATACCGCGAAGGCCCGCGCGGCCCTCTACAAGACCCAGGTCACAACCCGCTCGCCCATGGGTGCGATCGTCTTCAATACCGGCGGCATTCTGGTGGATGATGGTTGGATCAGGATACTCGGCTCCGGAAGCGCCCGCCTTACCCGCAGTCTCCCCGACTGGAATACAGGCAAGGCCCCCAGTGCCGGTGGTCCCCCGGAGTTCTATCTGGTTGCCGACGATGCTATTGGCGGTTTCTTCGCGATCAACGGCGGCGGGCTTGGCAAGGATCCCGGCAAGATGTACTATCTGGCACCCGATGGCCTCGACTGGGAGCTGCTGGACCTGACCTACTCCGAATTTCTGCAGTTCTGTTTCTCCAACGATCTCGACAAGTTCTACAGCGGTCTGCGCTGGAAGGGCTGGCGTAAAGAAGTCGCCGCCATCTCCGGCGATCAAGCCTTCAATTTTTTCCCGCCCCTGTTCTCCAAAGAAGGTAAGGACCTCACCAAAAGCAGCCGCAAACCCATTCCCGTCGAGGAGCAATACTCCTATACGATGGATATGAAAAAGCAATTGGGAATAAAATAATCAAGTACCGGAAGCATGCAAATTCCGGAGGATCGCCAATGGCAGGTCTGTCCTTCTATCTGATCCGTCTGATGATGTTGTCTTTTACAGAATAGTTTTCGCGCATGATCTCCTCAATCTTAAGAGTAACGAGGGAAATTTCGCCAGAGGGAAGTTCTTTCCGATAATAATTACCCTTTTTATTACCCGGCAGTCCGGCATCCGCTGAGTCTTGGTAGTAGAAAGGGTTACCAAGCTCAAAACATCGCTCTCTACCTAATTCAGGTATTATTTCCAGGTTTCGCAACAACCTATGGGCTCGTTTTTCCATAACCTAAAGATACCGTTTTTGATCGTAACAGGGTGTTTTCACGGCACATCGATCCTGCTGTGCTAAAAACCAGCTTCTTGGCAAGTCCTTTCTTCGGTCAACCGGCGTCCGGTTCGGAATAAAGTTCGGAGAAAATTCGTAGAAGAGTTCGTAGAACTGCGTAGAAAAGTGCGTAGAAAAACCCTCATCTCCCCCAAATGCATTTTGTATCTTGACATCCCATGACCCCAAAACCAGAAAACCTCAAGCTGGACTTTATGATAAGGTCGACGATCTTCGACCGGCCCCGCCTGCTGATACTAGATCCCCACTATGTCCAGTTCGACGATCAGGACAAGGCCTCCGAGCCGCCGACCCACTTCTTAACCGAAGAAATAGAAGCTTTCCGCTATGGAGTCAAAGCCATTCGAGGATATCGATTCCGGATCGGTCGAATTTATAGTATCGACATCCGGGATGTGGCCGGGCGCGTCATAAAGATCAGACTGAAATCTGTGTATGGAGTGCGGGTCAAACAGCTAAACTACAAATACACTTCCATAGTCAATTATCTTTACCAATGCTACTTTCATCCAGTGACAGTCGCCTATTACCAGCAATTCCGGCTAGGCGAGGATGTAACTAATCGAAATGATCTTCAGAGAAAAGTTTCCCCAACACAAAACGGGCGAATAAGCGTCCTTTATACTATGGGGGATTCGTTATAATAGAAAGCGGATAAAGTATCGCGAAACCCGCAAATGGTACCCAGAACAAAGCATACGCAAACGTTGTCAGTGGAAAAATCACCAACACCCTCACCAAAGGCGCCAAAAGCATGAAATAGATTATGCATTCCAAGGCGATCCTCAACCTGGCCCTTTTCATAAATCGCAAAACGACCAAAGTCACCAAACCCAGATCAGTCAAAAGGAGGAAGAATGTACCCGCCGGCTCCTGATCCAGTACCCCGAGAGTCAGCACCAAAATAAAAGGTATCGGCACAAACATGCCCTCTAAAAAGATGAACAAATAGCATATGATGGAGATGATCCTGAGCTTCGAGTGTAACTTCATACCAGTTAGCTGTTCTTATGTAGCTTAATGCTTATAGGTTACACTATTGAGTATCGCCATCTCGTCCCGCTCGAGTGCGGGATCAGGAATCCGGCTATACCGTCGCTGGGTAAGCACGAGAATATAAACATAAAACAATCCATCCAGTCCATATACTTTGACCGGCAGGCCGTTTACGACGGCATCCGCATAAATGCATGCATGATTGTGAAAGACAATTTCCTTCGTTGCCAGTATCTTTCCGCCATCTTCGAGGCCCGGCATCACTACCTGTGAGAAATGCCCTTTAAACCAGTTGAAATCAGTTTTGCCAATCAAGGGCGCCTGAAAGATCTCGACCATTTTCATAGCAAGATTTTGCATCGAGTCCGGCGTGAGCCTGATCAGCGTTTGATCGCCGTGAGTGTCTTTAAGCATCCGCCACGACGACGGATAGTAAAACGTAGCAAAGTCAAGCTTCAAGGGCCTCCAGCCGTCCGTCTGTCCGAAGCTCCCAAAAACGAGACAGCAAAGAATCGCAGCAACCGAAAGATAACGTATTATAGACATTGACTCATAATTTGATCTTCAATCCATGCTCGTTCTTGAGCGCCAGCAACGCCTCCGCATTTCCTTTCGCATCATCCACCGGGTTATGTGTATGCTTCGTCTTTCGTAGATGTTTAAAGTTCACGAAGGTATCTTCACCAGTCCTTTATAAAGGCTGCCCAGGTTCTGCGAGCTATGCCCAAATGGATTGCCGCCGGTGAAGTGATGAAAGTACCAGCAAATAAACATCCAGTCGAATCCATCACCTTTACCGGCTCCTCAAATGCCAGCGTCTCCTCCCGGCTGTGTCCCGACACGGCCAGCGCCTCCGGAACAAACCTCTCCACGTCTACCATTATATATGACATAGCCGGAAATTTAGAACAAATTTTCGAGTCGCCCTGCGAAAAAATTATTAGGAACAGGATCACCGTAATTCATCTCGACGTTTTTGATTTTTCTCGCATTATTAGAATAGTAGTTTTGCTGATGCAAGAAATTTTTTTGCATACAAAAACCCAATCCAAGATGCGCCCGGAAAAAGTGGAGAAGCTGTTAAAGCAAGGAGAAGGGCTGGAGGTAGAATTCAAAACTGCCAGCTTTGATTTAAACAAAGATACCTTCGAGACCATATGTGCGTTCCTTAACAGGAACGGCGGCGATTTGCTATTGGGGATCAACAATAATGGTAAGGTCGAAGGGATTGTAGAGTCTTGCATTCCAGACATGCTGAATAATCTGATTACGAGCGCAAACAACCCGGCAAAACTTAACCCACCATTCTATTTCTCTCCGGAAGTTCTGGATTACGAAGGGAAAAAGATTATTCATTTATACATCCCTGAAAGTTCACAGGTGCATAGTACATGCGGAAAGATCATTGACCGAAATGGGGATGGGGATTTGGATATTACCAGACAATCCGCCCTTGTTACAAACTTATATCTCCGTAAACAGTCGACTTACTCTGAAAATCAGGTATTCCCGTATTTTGAATTGGCGGACTGTAACGCCGAATTGTTCAAGCGGGTCCGCCGCCTGGCCGGAAATCGACAATCCGGTCATCCCTGGGTTACTATGAGCGACGAAGACATCGTTCGCTCCGCCGGCTTATATAAAAAGGATCCGATTTCCGGGAAAAGCGGCTTAACACTCGCCGCAGCCCTGCTTTTGGGAAAAGATGAAACACTTCTCAGCGCCTTACCGCATCATCGCACCGATGCAATATTGCGCGTCGAATCCCTGGATCGTTATGATGACCGCGATGATATCCGCACGAATCTTATTGACAGTTTCGACCGGCTCATGGCTTTTATAGCGAAGCATTTGCCGGATAAATTCTACCTGGAGGGCGTGCAAAGCATCAGTTTGCGCGACCGCCTATTCAGGGAAATCGTAAGCAATCTACTTATACATAGAGAATTCGCAAATGGCTTCCCAGCCAAACTCATTATAGGCAAAGATCAGGTGCACACGGAAAACTGGAGCCGGCCTCATGGATCGGGCCGAATAGATCCCCTCAATTTCGCACCTTTTCCCAAAAACCCCACGATCGCGAGATTTTTTAAAGAGATCGGGCGGGTAGACGAACTCGGTTCAGGGGTAAGAAACATTTTTAAATATAGTCCCGACTACGTAGAAGGCGTAGTCCCACAACTCATTGAAGGAGACATCTTTAAAGCAATCATTCCCCTTACATCCAAAGATGCATCCCCAGACAATTGGGAAGAAGTTCGGAGAAAAGTTCGGAGTAAGTTCGGAGAAAAGTTCGGAGTAAAATATGAAGAACAATTGAAGATGATTTTTCTTGATCCTTCATCATCCGCAACTGCCGTGGCAACAAAAATGCGCCTTTCCCCAAGAGCAGTTGAAAAACAGCTCGCAAAGATGAAAGAGATGCGCCTCATCGAAAGGGTCGGTCCCGATAAAGGAGGTCATTGGGTCATTCTCATTTAGCCAAATCTCGAACGATCAAATAAACCGACCAGGCAATTACAATATAAGCCGCCGTGAGCACGAACGGCCTTCTTCTGCTCATATATTGATCAAATTTCTGTTGCCTCGGCGGCGGCAATTTGACGACTCCATAGGAAAGAAGCAAAAAATACCCGCAGCAAATGATCGGCAAAGAATGATCCAATAAGTTGTTCATTTCAACTATTTAAGTACATCAGCTAAGCCTGTTCAACATCCAAAATCGTATATACAAATAAGCGAGCAGCGGAATGATCACAATATTCATCCTGTTTAAGGTATAAGCGGATTTAAAATCCAGGTGCATCACCGCCGAGATTCCGTGCAGCACACCGCCCCCCGGACACGACCTACCGGTGATATTCCTAAAAAGACACAGAGTAAAATCACCCTGTGCCTTATAGTCGATCGACCAAACGCAAAGGAGGAGGCCGAGTAGTATCAGTCTGTTAATGTTATCTGCGAACAAGCGCATTGCCGTTGCCTTCTCGGTAGCTGTCAGTAAGGACCGCTCTGTCATCGATTTGCTTTCCGCAATTTGGACAATACATGATTATTGGTTTAGGTTAATGACGATGAACGTTAGATCGGCAATAATATTACTAAATTTCCTTATCATTGAGCAAATATGAACGAAGAAATTAGCCACCAAATCGCGACAATCGAGCAAACCCATGACGTCCGTGTCCTGTACGCCTGTGAATCGGGTAGCCGTGCATGGGGTTTCGCCTCGCCGGATAGCGATTATGATGTAAGGTTCATTTATCTCCAACCAAAAAACAACTATCTGAGCATCCACGACCGCCGTGATGTCATCGAATTGCCGGCGGGTGAGGTGTTGGATGTAAATGGCTGGGATATCCGTAAGGCGTTGCAACTATTCCTCAAGTCTAATGCTCCATTATACGAATGGCTTCAGTCGCCCATTATCTATAAGGAGTACACCCCCTTCGCCTCCGAGCTGCAAAAACTCATGCAATTGTATTTCTCGCATCGGGCAGGTTGTCATCATTATCTGTCGATGACCCGAAATACCTTTGAAAACGATCTCCAGCAGGAGCAAGTAAAGCTGAAGAAGTACTTTTATGCCCTGCGTCCTGCCCTGGCCTGTCGGTGGATCTTAGAAAAACAAGCGGTGCCACCCATGGAATTCGGTCAATTACGGACATTGGTCACCGATGCAGGCTGGCAGCAAGCAGTAGACGATTTGCTAAACCGCAAGAAGAAGGCCGGCGAAAAGGAGTTGATCGATCCCATACCCAAGCTCCAGGAGTGGATCGCGAAGACCGTGGTGGAATCCAAAGAGCAAGCCGATGCCCTCACCGCCATCACCCGCGATACCGACCAATTAGATCAAATCTTTAGAAAATACGTCGAGGTAATATGACATTCGACCAACTGATAAACGAGCCGCAGCATCTGCTGTTGAAGTGCGTAAGTGGCAGTCGGGCCTACAATCTGGCGCTGCCAACCTCCGACACCGATCTCAAGGGCATATTCGTCCTACCCCAAAAGGAGTTATACGGCCTCTCCTCCACGCCCCAGGTCTCCAACGAGAGTAATGATGAGGTATTTTTTGAAGTCGGTCGGTTTATCGATCTGTTGAGTAAGAACAATCCCAATATTCTCGAGCTGGTGAGTACCCCGCGCGAACATGTCCTGTATCGTTATCCGCTGATGGATCTCATCAAGCCGGAGAATTTCCTGTCAAGGCTGTGTATGGATACGTTTGCCGGCTATGCCAAGACCCAGATCAAAAAGGCTCGTGGCCTCAACAAAAAGATCAATCGCGCCTTCGACCGCGATCGCAAGTCCGTCCTCGAGTTTTGTTATGTGGTGGAAGGCAACGGTACCCTGCCTCTCCAGGCCTGGCTCTCGACTCATGATCTCCGCCAAGAAAACTGCGGTCTGGCTGCGCTGGCCCATTTCCGGGATGCCTACCAGATCTACCATGCCGCCCCAGCGCATTCCCCTGCCCCAATCCAGGGTCCCGAGCCCTCCCTTCCTTTTCGCGGCATCGTCTCTGACGTCACCGCCAACGACGTCCAGTTAAGCTCCATTCCCAAAGGATTGCCGCCCCTGGCCGTGATGCATTTCAACAAGGATGGGTATTCGCTGTATTGCCGCGAGTACAAGGAATACTGGGACTGGACCGAGGCCCGCAACGAGGAGCGTTATCAGTCGACGCTCCACCACGGCCAAAACTACGATGCGAAGAACATGATGCACACCTTCCGCCTCCTGGCGATGGCCGAAGAGATCGCGAAGTACAAAAAGGTCATCGTCCACCGCCCCGACCGAGAGTTTCTTTTACGTATCCGTGCCGGCGAGTTCACTTTCGAAGACCTCATGACCCGGGTCGAAACCAAGCTCGCGGCGATAGAGACCCTCTACGCCCAATCCGACCTCCCGCAAGCCCCCGATATCCAGCACGCCGAAGCCCTGCTGGTACAGATCCGCGAAAGGTTCTACGAGGCATAAACCCGCCACTATGGCAACATTTTTGTATATGAGTTACAAAGCCTAAACATGAAACACCTATCCCTCCTCCTCACCGCGTCTACAGTCATGATTATCAGCACAGTAGCCACCGCCACGGCGCAAGGAAACAGCCGCGTCTATATCATGAAAAAGGATGGCAAGCTCACCGAGGTCATGAACGGCACCCGTTCCGCCGTAACGGGCGATGTCACCCTTCCCAACCATGCCACGGTCCATCCCGACGGCAGTGTCGACGACATCGACGGCAACAAAAAGCAAGTGAACGAGGGCGAGTACATCAGCTTCGTCGACGGCCGCATCCGCAAGCTATCAGCCAGCCCCGCCACTGCCTCCACAGCAACCGCCACAACCTCCGCCAGCAAAACCACTAAATCCTCCAAATCCACGACACCCAAAAAATCCGCCGGCAATCGCTAGCCAGCGCCGCATTCCGTGGCAGTTATTCGAAAATTCCTTATAACTGATTCTTTTGCCAACTCATCGTGTCGACCCACTGCAAATTAGATCTTCGCAGCATCCCGTAATGAAAATGGTCTTCCTCGATGCTGCCCGAGTCTGTCGCTCGTTCAATCCAATAATACTCGGCTGAGTCCAAGCTCGCCGTGGTCGAAACCGCGTACGCGCAATCCGGCCTCCCGGAAATAAGATTACTATCCCAACTTCTCGTCCGTCGTCTTCAAATTTTAGTAATCCAACAGAATTTATTAAGTTTACGTCTGCAAAAAGGGAAGCTTTCTGTCCCCTTTTGCAAACAAATACCTAAAAACGTGCTGCAATACGGCTATTTAAGTGATTTTACCGAAGAACTGCGCTCAAAAGGCAAATACACCTTTTCCTTGGACGATGTTCATGCGAAATATTCCCAATCGTACGAAGCAATCAAGAAAGCGCTTCAACGATTAAAAACTAAAAAGGAAATCGCCGTCATTCGAAAGGAGTTCTTTGCTATAATTCCTCCGGAATATAGAAGTAAAGGTATGTTGCCTCCATCCTTGTTTATCGCTGATTTGATGAAGTTTTTAGGCCGGAATTATTATGTGGGGCTACTAAATGCTGCGGCTTTCTACGGAGCTGCTCACCACCAGCCCCAGGGCTTTTCGGTTATTACAACAAAGCCTTCACTACGAGGTGTACATACAAAGAACCTTACAATAGACTTTTACATAAAAAAGGAGTGGTCGAAAGAAGATATTATTCAAATGAAAGTGGAAACCGGATATATCAATGTCTCTTCGTCGGAACTCACGGCTTTGGATATCGTATTTTTCTTTGACAAAGTCGGCGGATTTAACCGTATTATCACCGTATTGGAAGAGCTAAGCGAGACCATGGATGCTCAAAAGCTGGTAGCCACAGCGAAAAGATTCTATCAAACAACTACCATACAGCGATTGGGGTTCTTATTAGGCGAAGTCCTCCAACACCGGGATTTAAGCGAACCCTTGGCAGAATATATAAAAACTCTGGAATATTTTCCGGTGCAACTACGGCCGGAAAACAAAAAGCCGAGAAATATGACAACCAGCAATGACTGGAAAGTTATTGCGAATGTTCAAATTGACACTGACTTATGATACCACAGGCATATATAACGGCATGGCGTAAGAAAGCACCTTGGCAGGAAGATTACCAGGTGGAGCAGGACTTAATAATCCAACGCGCACTGGTTGAGATTTATACGAATCCCTTCCTCAAAGATAGATTAGCCTTTAGAGGCGGAACAGCTTTACATAAACTCCATCTATCGCCCGCAGTAAGATATTCCGAGGATATTGACCTGGTTCAAAAGAAGGCCGAACCGTTCGGACCAATAGTAGACAAATTAAGGGAGCAACTCTCTTTCCTGGGAAAGCCAGTGATCAAACAAAAACAGCACAACAATACCCTTATCTACCGCTTTGTTTCCGAAACCGGCATACCCTCCAAGCTAAAAATTGAAGTAAACTGCAGGGAGCATTTTACAGTCTACGGCATCCAGGAATCGATATTCACTATGGATTCCGAATGGTTCAGCGGTCAGACGCTTCTTTCCACTTACGATATCACGGAATTATTGGGCACCAAAATGAGAGCGTTGTATCAACGTAGAAAAGGAAGAGACTTATTTGATCTACACTATGCACTGACACAAACGGATGCCGAGCCAGATAAAATAGTAAATGCATGGAAGCATTACATGAAAGAAGAAGGAAATGCTGTGTCCCAATTGGAGTTTATCGAAAACATGGAAAAGAAAATGGCCGATAAGGAATTCCTGGGCGATATGCAGGGATTACTGCGACCGGATGTTATCTATGAGGCGGACAAAGCCTATCAATATATTAAATCACACCTACTAGAAAAAATCTAATAATATATCCACGAAATAAGAACTAGTAATGACAGCAGAGTAACTAAAAACCCTGGAAGACCGGCTTTGGCAGGCAGCCGATAACTTACGAGCTAACAGTAACCTGAAATCCAATGAATATGCAATATTGGTCAAGAGCCCTGATGACGAAGCATAGCAAAATAATCTTCTACAACAAGAGCAACTTCCTTATCGGACCAGTCTTGACTCATAATAGGCTTGAAGAAAGATACGCAAAAAGCAATCGCCATATTATGCCAGTTCCCATATTTTTTCTAATTTGACCCAAGTATAAAGGAATTCAAACTCTATTTTTGCAGATGTCCGATTTAGAACTACTCACCTCCAAACTGATCCAATTCCGGGACGAGCGAGATTGGGCCCAGTTTCACAATCCCAAAGACTTGGCGCTGGCCATTAACGTTGAAGCAGGCGAGCTACTCGAGCTATTCCTGTGGAAAGACCCGGTAGACGCAAACCCCGAAAAAGTTAAAGAGGAACTAGCCGATGTGCTCGCATTTTCTTTTCTACTGGCCCATAAGTATGGTTTCGACATTAAGCAAATAGTACTGGATAAAATTGAAAGCAACGGCAAAAAGTATCCAGTCGAAAAATCGAAAGGTACCGCGAAAAAATACAACGAATTATAAGGAGAAGTCATGATCGTTTATCAAGCCAACAAGCTCCAATTTTGCGAGGATGTATTAGCGGACAGGATTGAACAAAGGGTTCTACATTTCTTCAGGAAGAACCTCAACAAAAGTACCAGTCCAAGCGAGATTCGAGCATGGAAGAATTCTCTTTCATACATGGATAGGGTATTGAATGATCCGGACATTCCGGACGATTGTGGTGTAGCAATAGAATATCAGATCCCTCAATCCGGGAAAAGGCTCGACTTTATACTAACTGGACTCGGTCCGGGAACAACGGAGCAAGCGATCCTCATTGAATTAAAGCAATGGAGCGAAGCACAGTTGTCGGAAATGGACGGCATCATTCGCTCCCCTTTCAACGGCAAATTGCAAAATACGCCGCATCCATCCTACCAGGTTTGGTCATATGCTAGTCTGCTGCAGCATTTTAACGAGACCATTGAAGAAGAGCGGATCAAATTACGGCCGTGTGCATATTTGCACAACTATGTGGATGACGACGTGATCTCCAATAAGCATTATGAAGAATACATCGACAAGGCCCCGCTATTTTTTAAAGGAGAAGCCGTCAAATTGCGGGATTTTATCAAAAAGCACCTCAATCAAGGCGACCAAACCAAGATCCTCTCGAGGATAGAACAGGGTAAGATCCGGCCGAGTAAGGTCCTGGCCGAAGCGATGGTGAGCCTACTTGCCGGCAACAAGGAATTTGTGATGATCGACGACCAAAAGCTCGTCTACGAAATTGCTATCGACATTTCACGCGCTGCTACGCATAACCAAAAGAAGGTGGTTATTGTCAAAGGAGGTCCGGGAACGGGCAAGTCGGTTGTTGCGGTCAATTTACTGGTGGAGATAACCCGCCAGGGGCTTTTGTCGCAGTATGTCTCAAAAAATGCCGCTCCCAGGGCGGTTTACATTAAAAACCTGTCTGGCGCTTATTCTAAGGTTTTGATATCAAATATGTTTACCGGTTCAGGGGGATTTCACCGCCAGGAAGCCAATAGATTCGATACGCTAATAGTAGATGAATCGCACCGGCTTACGGAAAAATCCGGTCTTTATGGAAACGAAGGGGAAAATCAAATCAAGGAAATTATCAATTCATCTCGATGCTCCGTCTTTTTTATAGACGAAGACCAGCGAGTGACCTTAAAGGATATCGGCACTGTTGAGGAGATTCGCAAATGGGCGCATAGGTTTGATGCGGATGTGTACGAAACTGAGCTCACGTCCCAATTTCGCTGTAGCGGGTCGGATGGATACATTGCCTGGCTCGATCACATCCTACAAATCCGCGAAACTGCAAATACTACTCTAGATTTAGCTGAATATGATTTCCGAGTCTTTTCGTCCCCAAACGAACTAAGGGAAGCCATTTTTGAAAAAAATCGGATAAATAACAAAGCCCGTATGGTCGCCGGCTATTGTTGGGAATGGAACAGTCGAAGAGACGCCAGCGTCTACGACGTCACCATCCCCGAATTCGACTTCAAAATGAAGTGGAATCTCACCACGGACGGAAGTCTCTGGATCGTAAGCCCCAACTCAGTGAACGAGATCGGCTGCATTCATACCTGTCAGGGCCTCGAAGTCGACTATATAGGCGTCATCATCGGTCCCGACCTCATCTACCGCGATGGTCAAGTCCTCACCCAACCCGCCGCCCGCGCCAAAAGTGACAACAGCATAAAAGGCTACAAAAAACTCCTCGAAAAGGACCCCGAAAACGCCAAATCCCTAATCCGCTCGATCATCAAAAACACCTATCGCACCCTCATGTCTCGGGGGATGAAAGGTTGCTATGTTTACTGCATGAACAAGGATTTACAAGCCTACATGAAAAAAATGTCATCCCATAAATAGACCCGTCTCCTGTGCACACCTGCCCCGGCACTATCGCTGCGAAAAAATGAACGGATAAAGACGGAAGACGGTATTATGTGGATAGATCAATTCAAGGGTTCAGGTATTGGTCAAGCTCCATTTCGGATTTGATCAAAACTTCACGGGACTGGCTGCCTTCGCCCGGGCCTACAACGCCGCTGGCTTCCAACTGGTCCATCAAGCGTCCGGCACGGTTGTAGCCCAGTTTCATCTTACGTTGGATCAACGACGTGGATCCCAATTGGCTCGATACGATCAAACGGGCTGCCTCCTCAAACAGCGGGTCCCTGTCTTCCAGGTCGAAGCCTTCGCCTTCCCAATGCTGCTCATTGGTGGACCCAGGCAGCGGATAGATCTCCGGATACCCAGGCTGGCGGGCGATGAATTGCGTGACGGCTTCAATTTCGGTCGGTTGAACGAAAGCGCAGGAAAGGCGGATTGTTTCGTTGTTAAAAGCCAGGAGCATATCCCCGGGATGGATCAATTGCTCGGCGCCGGCCACGTTGAGGATCGATCTGGAGTCGTGTCTGGAGCCCAGCCTGAAGGCGGCGCGCGCGGGAATGTTCTGAAAGAACTCATGGATCTCACTATCAGTCGGGTGCAGGCTGGTGACCAGGATTAAGTGAATCCCTGCGGATCGTCCGTTCTCGGCGAGGCGCATGATCGGCGCTTTTGCCTCATTGCCTTGTGTCTCGATAAGAGTGATGACATCATCTATAGCGACAACGATCATCGGCAACAAATAGTGTCCCCGCTCGGGGGGAAGTTGTCGATGCCTGAATTTGTCGTTATACTCTCTTACGTTGCGGGCATTGGCCGACCTTAGCAGCTCAAGGCGATTGGACATCTCGATACATAAAGCATCCAGGACGTCGACAGCCTTTCTCGGGTGGGTGACGATGGGGGCTTCATCGTTAAGACCGGCAAGGAAATGGTGTGCGATAGATTCGTAAACGCTTAGCTCTATTTGCTTCAGGTCTATTAACACAAGTTTGAGTTCCGAAGGTTTTTTCTTGTAGAGCAGGGAGATCAGCATCGCATGTAAGCTTACCGATTTGCCCTGACCTGTGGCTCCTGCGAGCAGCAGATGTGGCATGGAGGCCAGATCGAAAACAAAGGTCATGTTGCCGCTGGTCTTACCGAAGGCGATGGGAAGATCGAATTGGCTTTCGCGAAAACTATCCGCTGCGAGCATCTCTCGCATAGTGACGACCCTTTTTTGTGCGTTTGGCACCTCGATGCCGATGGTTCCTTTTCCGGGAAGAGGAGCGAGCATTCGCATCCCCGGCGTGGCCAACGCGAGTGCAAGTTCCTCTTCTAAATGGCGGATGCGGGCTATGCGGACTCCGGGAGCCGGCACGAGCTCAAATAATATCATAGCCGGCCCCATCGTGGCGGTGATGCTTGCAACTTCGATATCGAATCCTCGCAGCGTCCGGACGATTTGCTCCTGCTGCTTTTCGGGATTGGCTTCAATCCCAAGTCTTGTTTCGGAGGCGTCCGAATGCAACAGATCGATGGTGGGTAATTGGTAATCTTTGAGATCGGGCAGCGGATCACGCTCGGTTGACGGCGGCGGAATAGATCGTTTGAGCGGGAGCTTGGTTGGGATGGTGGACAGTCTTTCTGCCGACTCGGGCGAAGAAGAGCTTGCAGGCTCGAAGTTTGGCAAGACTTGTTGCAGCCCTTCGAATTGATTGTCATCAACAGGGGGTGACTGAAGTCCTTTTTGCCGGCTAAAGCGGAATCCCAGGTAAACCGCCAACAGAGCGGCGCCAAAAAGCAAAATTGTCGGCATAGAATTAATTGGGGCTTGAAGGAGATTAGGGTTGAAAAATGCTTCGGTTTAGGTCTTCTTTGCCTAAGTTAATAAATGGCCATCGGTTTACAAAGTGAGCAAACTGAAATGCAATTTTTCACATAACCGACGGCGATTACGGTTTCCCGTATATAACGCCCGTTCTTTCGGTCTACCTTCCGATTGTAAGCGGGAGCATTTATACCCGGATTAGTTCAACTTATTTAACCCCGACCGTGCTAAAGCCCCATCGCATCCCGACGTTTTTCCGGCTGGTGAAGAACGTTCTGCAGTTCCTGGTTCGGCTGGCCACCATTCTTGGGAGAGCCCTTTGGCTGGCTGTTACCGGATTACCCGGATTGCGGGTGGATAGCGTTTTCGTAAATAATGCCTTTATGCTCTCCAACGGCTTGGTCATCATCCATTGGCGGGTAAAGAATGCGCTTTGGATCAGCATTCAGGGTAAATGCACCAGTAGCAGGCAGGAGCGGATTTTGATATATACCTCTAGGAGCGAAACAAGCCTGTTTATCCGAATTCAGGGACTATACAGTTGTTACAAGCGAAGGTACCCTCTTCGTCCACTTTCCAGCCTGGCCGTGCCGGAACCATCCGCGATTAACCTGCCCGTCCCGGTTACCGATGATAAGGTCTTACCGATGCCAACGTTTCTCCTTGGCCCACCTGATCCAATTCAACAGGTTCGGTTTACCGTTAACGTTCATTCTGTTGACATCATTATACCCCCTTTTCAAACCGAGAACGATGAAGACAAGAGACTACTACATTACTCCTAAATCCAGCTATTTGATGCGCAAGCTTTGGAAGGCGGCAGGCGGTGACCGGTATATTCTCGAGCGTGCGACATTCGCCGATCAGATGAAGTATATGTGCCTGGGCGGTGTCGTAACTGCCACCGGCATCATGGCGGCATTGGCCGGCGGTTTTGCTTTCTATACCATCTTCGAACCCAAGGGATCGGCCATCGACCAGGGATTCAGTCTCGTGACCTGCATACTTTCGTGCATTTTTGGATTTTTCTGGGGACTGATGATCTTCAATATCGACCGGTTTATCGTCACCAGCACCGGGAAAGGGGATGGAACCGAAGCCATTACCTGGGAGGAATTCAAGGGAGCCATTCCCAGGATATTGATGGGGGCCATTATTGCAATGACAATCTCAAAACCAGTGGAGATCCGGATGTTCAAAACCGAGATCGATGCACGGCTGTACGAGGAGCAGTTGAAAGTTCAAAAAGATTTTGAGAATAGGACGGACTCCAATTTCGACGAACGGCTGAGGAACGTAGAAACCGATTTGAGCAGGATCCGCGGCGAGAAGCAACAGTTGATGGACCGGGTTAAGAATGCGGAGACGGATTATATGAATCAGCTTAATGGAAGGGCAAGTAATGGACTCCCCGGGGACGGGCCTTTGTCAAAGGCACTGAAAACACAGTTGGATAACGTCCAACACGAGATGGATCAATTTGATCAAGCCCATGCCGCGGAGCTGAACGCCATCGAGGCCAAAAGGCAGGATATATTAAAAGAGAAGGAAAAAGCACTTGGCCAGAATGTGAACGTGGCCCATGGCCTCGACGGCCTATTAGAGCGGATCAAACTCGCGGACGAGATTGCCGGGTGGGGTATATCGCTTTTTGTCACCCTTTTGTTCCTGGCAATCGAGTTGACACCGATCTTTTTTAAACTGATGCTCGTCAAGACGCCTTATGATTACCTGGAAGAAAATATTAAGGAGCTCGTAAAAGCCGAAAACGGCATCGAGGTTAGATACGACTATTACAAAGACAAAAAAGGGCAGGAACGACATCTCGTCATCCATCACCAAGTTGAAAAGCTCATCCATGAAAAGGCGAAGGCAACGGAGGCCCAGAAACAGCTCATAGATTACGCGATCCAAAAGTACATCGAACAAATGAAGGGCCGGATGGACCAGGACCCCAATGCTTTCATTAAACAGCTCGGCGATGCCTGAAATTAACAAGCACAAGGCTATTATTGTACTGTGCCGTCTTTCGGGGGAGGAGGCCGCGATTATCTTCGACGACACCGTCCATCCGGGCGTTGCTGCAAAATTCGCCTCTATCGGCTTGCTTGTGCTGCTCGTCCTTGGCCTCTCCATTTACAGCAGTGTTCACTTCCTTGTCGACCTGCTCAATGGCAACCATATTGCAGCCTTACTTATCGGGGGATTCTGGGGAGCCATGATCGCCAATATCTATTACTTTCTGCTTTTCACAATAACCCCTCCGCTGTTGAAAGGACGCGAACACCTCATGCATGGCGCGCCGGCGGAGGTGACCACCGAGAAAAAGGTGCTTTCCGGGGTTTCGCTGGGATTTCGGTTACTGTTTGTCATTCTCCTGGCGGTCATTGTTGCCCAGCCCTGGCTTGTCACGATCTTCGATACCTCCCGGTGGATCGACCAGGAACGGCGGACATACCGGAAGGAATTTGTTGGTCTCACCGGCAGCGGTGGTTATTCTTCGGATTTGCCAATCGTGGCTAACCAACGCGCGGATGCCCGTAACCGGATCGACCGGCTGCTTTCGGCCAACAATTTCTACACCGAAAAGATTCGGCTGGTCCAACGGCATTACCCGCTATCGTGGTTAGTTACCATGCTCGTAGTACTTCTCTTTGTCGCCCCCATTGGTCTGAAATACCAGATCAGGAATAAGTCTGGCTTTTATGCGATAAAGAAAGAGTTCGAGGAATATTTTGTTCGGAATGCCTATGCGCAGTTCAAGGAACGCTACGTAACCATCCTTGCAGAACAATTCGGGGTTACCACGACATGGTACGAGTCGTGTACAGACCCGCCGTTCAACACGCGTAAAAAGGAAGTGCAGCAGGAGTCTGCCGATCAGCGGCAGCTCCTGGACGCCATATACCTTGACGAGGAAGATGCAGAAATGCAGAAATATTTCGTAAGCGAAACGCGCTCCTGATGGCCATCACCCTTTTTATCATCCTGTTGCTTTACCTGATGTACCTTACTTTCCACAAAAAAAGCAGGGGTTCGGCCGGATCTAACCCAGTCAAGAGGAGAGGTTTTCCTGTCAGCACTTCATCGGTGCGAGCGGACGATGCTTCGGGCGGTCGGGCTACCTTGGAGCCTGAAAAGACCGATTGGGTCACCGAGAAGCATCTCCGCCTGTTTCAACGGAAAACCTTTATTAAAGGTGTATTGCTGGCAAAATTCCGTGGAGAACTTGACCAGATCAAAGACCTTCAGCAGTTTGTCTGCGAACGATATTTTGATATCAGCCTGTACGACGCACATATCGAGGCCGCCGAATTCAGAAAGAACAATGAGGGGCCGTTCCTGCCATCCCCCGGCGAAGATGATTTTCCAGGTATCATTGCACCGAGCCCGCTCCCCTGTTCCATCTCCTACCAGGGAATTACGGGGCGCTACGCCATTTTGCTGCATGATTTGCGATTGTCCAATATTGATTTCAATAAATACCGGCTCTTGCATATGGAGGAGGATGACTTGGTGTTCGGAACCATCGAAGCCACGATCACGGGTTATCTGCTGGAAAATTTTAGGGAAGAGTACGAAGTGCGCGTGCCTGTACCCTCGATAGCGGCCGACAATTTGCCAAAGAGGGAGTTCGAAAGCAGTATGGCTCTTGGTGGGGGCTCCAGTGTGATCCGGGACACCTTGCCGGTAAGGACCGGCAGTACAACAATAGCGGATGGTTATCGCTGGCAGGAATTTTTTGATATCCGCCGCAATTCAACTTTCCTGGACAAGCCGGAATATAGCGGCCAGGATCGGAAGGGTTGTTTGGGGTCGATCGGCTGGATCTTTTTGGCCTTTTTTGCCTTGGTCTTTCTGATGGTTATTGGCCCGCAAGGCGCACTAATCCTGCTGCTGCTTGCAGCGATCGGGCTGGTGATGGGTTTCTTTTCCGGGTTGTTCCGGCCGGTGCTGTGGCTGTTTACGGCGCTATTCTTTTTGGTCGGGATGATTGCCCTGATAAGGATGTTGGCACACGGGCCCGATGTGCTCAGCATTCCGCGTTCACGTGATCTCACCAGTGAGACTAGTTTTGTCGTGCATGAGGCGACTGTCAACGGCGACGTAAAGGGGAGCAGCCCAACTGATTCCTTTATCGTCCATCACCGGGTTTGGAAGGATTATAGCGATAGTACATACGAGGGAGATATTTGGGTGCGCGGCAGCGACCTCGCCCGGAGCAGTGCGTACAAGGATCAGCTCCGCCTTCCGCCTGAACCGCGGATAGCCTATGACCGGATGCTTGGCGCCGTATCTGCCGACGATAGTGTGCTGTTGCCGGGTGTATATGCAATCTTCGACACTATACGTTCGCAACATCATCTCGATGCGGTTGGCTTCGCCGAGGTGGTGGTCTCTTTTGTGCAGGACATTCCCTATGCCTTGATCCTCGACCGGGAATGCGACCCGGAGCTGTACCACGATGCCTTCACCCGTGCCTATCTCGAAAGCCCTAACGCGGTATGTTCGGGTGACCAGCGTTTCGGTATCTGTACCCCGGTGGAATTTATGGCGACGCTGCTAGGTGACTGTGATACCCGCACCCTGCTCCTCTATACCCTCCTGAGCCACTATGGATATGATGTTGCCATATTCAGCAGCGAGGTGTATAGCCATTCGTTATTGGGCGTCGTTCTGCCGCTGGAGGGAGCAGCGTATATCGTGTATAACAAGCGGTATGTTTTGTGGGAGACGACGACGCAAATGCCGCCCGGTATTATTGCCGCTCCATTCAATACGCTTTCTAACTGGCGCATCTCTTTACAATCAAAAAATTAGCCATGGTCCTGGTCAAGTATGTCTACCTTTTCGCCTGGTCGCTGATCCTGCTTTCGATGGTAATCTTTATTATCCGCTGGCATCCCTTTATTCGTCGAAAGAAAAACGGGAACCTGAATCTCAGCGAGGCGATCTATGCTATCTCGCTGCTCGCTTCCGGCGCACTGGTGCTGTCGCCCTTGTTGCAAAAGCTAGGGACGGATTTCGACATCACGGGGAAATTCTATTCCGATAAGCTGGTGGTTACCCTGGTGACCAGCGGTAGCCTGATAACCGTTACCGGCATCTTTGTGTTCGTGCTGCTGGTACTCGCGGCCCGGGGACTATCGACATTCTTCTACTTTGGCAGAAAGCCCCTAATCGAATTCGACGCGGATAATATCGGGTACGCCTTATTGCGGGCCGGCGTGTTACTGTCGCTTAGCCTGTTATTCACCCCTCTTTCCGGTAACCTTTTCCAGTATTTTCTACCGACCATCGCAATGCCTTTTTACCGGTAGGGTGGACCGGATTATTTATTCACGGGGACATGTCGGGTAATAATATAGCTGGTGATCGGTCTTAACCGCAGGTTGGGATCGAGTGGATGATAACCGCTATCGGTATAAAATTCATAGCTGCCACGGTATCTGCAATACCACACGTGTCCTTTGGCGGCTTCAGTAATTGTGTCAGGGCGGTCTATCTTCCTGAAATGAGCAAGTTTTTCGGAGTCCAGGGCGATGACCACAGTGTCGCCTAGTTTCTGGTTACAGGAGACCGGTTGGTAATGATCGTCTGCCCAGAACATGCAGGCCTGAGTTCCCGGCGGGATGGAGGGGAAAGTTCTGGCGGGTTGCTGTAAGAACCGGTAAACGATAATGCTGGCCAAGGCTATTGTAATGGTAATTATTATCGTTAGTTTTTTAACCCTTCGGTCTTTCGATGCAACGCCGGGCCCATCTTCATTTTTTCCGGTACTAACGGGTTCTTTCGGATCGGGTTCAGGATCGAATGGCGGTTTAGATCCGTGGGGTCTCTCTTTATAGTCGATGAGCCAGGCCAGGAGCTCGATGTTCTTGGGGTCGGTATTGATCGTGGGATCTTTCAGGTAATTAACCAGCGGCCTGAACTTGTCGATATCGCAGCGCGCTATCGATTGAAGCCTGCTCTTAGAGTCTGCGGCCTTTCCAAAGAATCTTTCCAAAGCCCTTTCGTCCTTCCGTTCATACCGTTCGTTGTACACAGCGAGGCATCCGTCCCGAAGTCTCGCCGGAGACGGTTCGATGAGCTCCAGTGGGAGCAAGCCGGCGAGCTTTTTTTGCTGATAGTCCGCCAGGACCAGTGTGATGTAATCGGCAAACAACATGGTCACCAATATAAGCAAAGTACCGGATTTTGCGGAATCGGCGCGTATTTGCTGAACCGTTACCGGAATCCCAGCCGGAAGCAACGGAAAGACCGGAAAGACCGGAATCGTTTGGCGGACAAGGCTTTGAGCCACTCTATCTTCGTTATCGAAATCAAATCGCACCTCACTAGCTACGAGGTACACTGTACAGAACCGATTTCCGTGGGCATCGCCAGCGGGGGCAGTTAACCGACCGGGAAGCGATTACCGGCTTCCGCGATCGATGCACACAAACAAGTCCCAAAAAGTAAGAAGCGCTTCTTACGAGAGCCGCAACGCCGCGCCGGAGCTTTTGCAACCGGCAGTGGTCATTCTTTCACTTTTAAAAAATGGGAAAATGATAGAGTTCCTTTTGGCCCTGATGCTGGCTGCTGATAGCACCGGCGGGGATACAGGCAACATTCCGCCTACCCCTCCTCCTCCAGGGAGCTAAGATAGATGGTAAGGCAAGAGCAATCTTGCCTTACTTTTTTTACCTTTAATGAAACCAGTCCTTTTGAAAGTACTTCCCCTGCTCCTTTGGTCAACCATCGCCGCCCTCTCCGCTTGCAAAGAGCAGCGCAGCGATAAGGTCCATATCGTGACCTCCCCGGACTATAGCAAGGGCGTCTCCTTCTTAGAGCGGCGTAATGATTCGGCATATTATTACTTCAATAAGGTTGTCACAACTTCAAAAGACAGCCTGCAGATTGCTATGGCCTACAACAACATGGCTGTTATCGAGAATGACGATGGTGATGACTATGGCGGGCAGGAAATGGCGCTAACCTCGCTGCGGTATCTGCATGAAAGCAGGGCAAGAGATCTCTATTGCCTGGTCGCCGATTATAATGTGCTCGGGAATAGCAGTCTGAACCTGAAGAACTATGATGCCGCGATAGGTTATTATGATCGTGCTGCAGCGCTGGCAAAGAGTGAAGGAACTAAAACGGTTGCCTTGAACAATAAGGCTGTGGTTTACCGGGAAAAAGGGCAGTACGACCAGGCCATTGCTCTCTATGACTCCATTCTGTTACGGGCCAAAAGATCAAAAAAAGAATATGCGAGAGTACTGACGAATCTGACTATGGTCAGGTGGTTAAAGGATACTACCTACAGGGCGGCTCCCGAGCTCATGATGGCCTTACAACTGCGCCGGCAGGAAAAGGACCTCTGGGGATTGAACTCGAGTTACTCCCACCTGGCGGATTATTATGCCACTTCCCGGCCGGACTCGGCTTTGTACTATGCGCGCGAGATGTACGCGGTAGCGAGCCGGCTTGCCAGCCCCGACGATGAACTGGAGGCGTTGCAAAAGCTGATCTTGCTCAGCCCACTTGGGGCCGTGAAACAGTATTTCAGACGGTACCAGCATTTAAGCGACAGCTTGCAGACGGCTCGAAGCCGGGCAAAGAACCAATTTGCCCTGATCCGCTATGAGGCGGAGAAGAACAAAGCGGAGAACCTCAGATTGCAGCAGGATAACACCCAAAAGAAGGTCGAGATTCTTAGAGAGCGGTTCGCTCTTTTTGGTTCGATAGTGGGTTTTGTCCTGGTTCTGGGGTGGCTTGTGGCCTGGTTCCGCAACCGCATCCGGACGAGTAAGCTGAGGACCTCACAAAAAGTGCATGACGTAGTAGCCAATGGTTTATATCGGCTGATGACTGGTGTTGAACATCATGGAACCATTGACCGGGATCAGTTGCTGGATGACCTGGAGGTCTTGTATGAAAGATCACGGGATATTTCCTATGACCGGGATGACAGCGAAAGGCAGGATTTTCATTCGATCATAGCTCAGTTACTCGGCTCCTTCTCGACTCCCGATACGCGGGTCGTGTTCAAAGGTAATAGCCAAGAGCTTTGGGCGAAGGTGAGCGATGCGGTAAAGAACGAACTGGAACCTATTCTCCAGGAATTAATGATCAACATGAAAAAGCACAGCGGCGCAGGGAACGTCTTCTTCCGGTTTGAACGGGATGACGGGCAACTTGTCGTCCGGTACATGGATGATGGCTCGGGCTTTCCGCCCGGCAACAGTTTCGGGAATGGACTGACCAATACGGAAACCCGTATAAAGAAGATGGGCGGTCGGCTTATTTTCGACAGGAATAACCCAAAGGGGCTGAAGATCGAAATTAGCCTTCCAATTGCTTAATAAATGATGATCAAAAAGGTACTTATAGCGGAGGATCATGAAAGCGCCAATCTTTCCGTTCAAAAGACGCTTGAGGAGCTGGGAGTTCCCGAACCGCATTACGTGTATTATTGCGATGACGCGCTTCTGAAGATCCAAAAAGGTAAACAGGACGGCGACCCGTATGATCTGCTGATCACCGATCTTTATTTCGAGGAGGATCAAAGCAGGCAAAAGCTATCAAATGGAATGGAGCTGATCAAAGCGTCACGGGAGGTCCAGCCTGATCTCAAGGTGCTGGTGTTTTCCGCGGAGGGAAAGGCAGCCGCAGTCGAGCACCTCTTCGAAAAGCTGGGTATCGATGGGTATGTGCGAAAGGCCAGGAACGACGCTCGTGAACTTAAAGCGGCAATCGGGCTGATCGATAAAGGGCAACGGTATTTTCCCCGGCCTCTTCGGCAGCTCATAGGACAGAAGAATGCGCATGATTTCACGGCGTATGATGTAACCATTCTTTCCCTGATGGCCCGGGGTCTGCGGCAAAAGGACATTCCGGATTATCTGCGGGAACATAACATCGAACCGGCCGGTCAGAGTACGATGGAAAAGCGGCTCAAGCATATCCGGGAAGTGCTGGAGTTCAACAATAATGAGCAGCTGATCGCCTATTGTAAGGATATGGGCATTGTCTGAAGGTACGGTTTCCCGTAATAATTGGCGATTTTAGCTCTTTATATTTGATCGACAAAGAAGGTAACCCCTAAACCCATTTTCAATGAGACTTCTTTTGGTCATGCTGGTGGTTTTCAGCGTCGCCCGGTGTACTCCGACGATCGTCTACGTGTGTGATAGCCCCAATGCTACGCGTTATCATCTCAAACAGAATTGCCGCGGACTCAGCAATTGCAGTCACCGGATCATAAAGATGACGCTCGAAGAGGCTGTCAAGAGTCATAAGACGCTGTGTAAATGGGAGCGGTGAGCAGAGCTAACTCTTTATCAATGCAACGTTAAACTCAAAAATTAAATTATGCCACAACGAGTATTAATCGAAGATTGGTCAGATTACGACGACCGCAAGAAAAAGCGTACCGATGCGCTGTTTTTTAGTTGCGAGGAATCCTGGGAGCGGGAATACCTTGTTCGAAAGATTCGGAAGGTATACCCCCTGTATACCGAATCAGCCGTGATAGCGGCGATTGCTGCCTGCTGCGTCGAAGTTCCTGCCCCGCGACCGCGGAAGAACTTTGTCGAATGTGTGATGCAGCGGTTGAAAAAGTAGCATTCCCAATCTAAAACTTATCATGGAAAAATTCAATGCTTCAAATGGCGCCAATTCCCCTTTTACAGCTCTCGATACAGAGGTGAGCGAATTTGCCGAATCTTTGCCGGATTGGACGAAATATATGTGCGCTATTCTGTTATCAGGTCATCAGTTACAAGAAGAGGATATATCCGTCGCTTATCAGTATTTATTGGAAGATTCACTTTTAAAGACTAAAACTACCCGCCCTCTTATTAAAATATCCGGTTCGGACGCGAAAACAAATTTCTTTAAAAAGGATTTGCTCCTTACGAAGCTTGAAAAAGTGGAAGGCGTGAATGCATTGGCCGAAAGCCAGACAATCGAATTTGCCCCCACCCTTACTATTTTATATGGTTCCAATGGGTCTGGCAAATCCGGCTATGTTCGGCTGTTGAATAATGCCTTTGTGTCAAAAGGTGACAAAAACATTCTCCCAAACATCTATCTGGATACAACTCAAAAAACTGCCAAAGCCGAGTTTGAATTTGCATCTGCCGGAATCAAATACACCCTGAAATTTCCCGACTCTGATGTCAAGATGGAATTTCGCCAGTACTCTGTCTTTGACAGCAAAAGCATTCCAGTGTACCTGAATAATCGAAATCAATTCGAGTTCAGGCCGGCGGGACTAAATTTTTTTGGACTACTGATTGATGGTTTCAGAAAGATAGAAGAAAAATTGCTTGCAGATGTAAAGACAATGAGCGAACCCAAGGATTATTCGGCCTTATTTGACGGAGACTCGGTCGTGAAGACCTTTTTAGCGAGCTTGTCTGAAAAAACCAAAATTGAAGACATCAAAAGGTATTTGCCATTTACCGAAGAAGATAACAAGAAGAGGGCAGGACTCGAGGAAAAAAAAGCCGTGCTTCAGGCGCTCAAAAAGGACAAGGAAATTGCAGATTTAATAGAAAAGAAAAATCTTGTTGAAAATTTAAAGAAAAGTATTGAGTCCAATAACAAACCATTCACTGGAGATCATCTTTCAAAGATACAATCAGCAATATCGGATTGCCTGTCGAAACAAGAATTAGCTAAAAAAGAAGGTATTGAAGTATTTAAAACAGAGGCTTTAAAGGGTATTGGCGGACTTGAGTGGAAGATTTTTATTGAATCCGCACAAAAGTTTGCTATTGTACAAGTGGAAAACGCTTATCCAAATGAGGGCGACGTATGCCTTTTGTGCCATCAACCCCTATCTGTTGAAGCTCGCAATCTGATAAAAAGCTATTGGGCATTCATAAAAAGCGCCATTGAAAAGGAAGCTAAGGATGCGCAACTCAAACTTGAAAACGCCGTTGAATTCTTTTCCAAAATGAAATTCGATCTACTGCCGCGGGAAAGTATATTGGCTAAATGGATAGAAGAGACATTTCCGGACCGGTTAGTCGAGCTAAGAGGGCAGTTGGAAAGTCAAAAGATATTGTGCGAAAACTTGATCGAAGATTTAAGCAAAAAAACGGCTATCAATCGTTCCCCCGTTTTAATCAGCTCGGATGCTCTGGATGAGATTATTTTAAATATAGACAATAGGATAAAATTACTTCTATTTTGTCAAATTCGTAAAAACAGTAGGTTTCGCACCAGACGCTTGTCTGGCGGCTGTTTGGCCAGGATGTAATCGAGTAATGTTTCGACGGCTCTTTTGA